>Ga0116215_1001371_pt1 | contig 16331 bp, 10 predicted proteins | sample Sb_taG_7_FD_89698 | JGI IMG/M metagenome (GOLD analysis project Ga0116215, IMG submission 89698) | Peat soil microbial communities from Weissenstadt, Germany - Sb_50d_2_FS metaG | ecosystem: Environmental > Terrestrial > Soil > Wetlands > Peat | place: Germany: Weissenstadt | collected 2010-09-21 | reverse complement strand
GAATCCAGTCGTTGACCTGCTTGTAGTAGGGGAAGTAGAGGTCGCGCAGCGTTTGCACTGAACAGAAGGCCGAAGTCTGCGTGCCGAAGTCGGTGCCGCAGATGAACACAGCGTGCACCTGGTCGCCTACGGCTGCGTAGATGCGGGCGAGGTTCTCAAGGGCGACCTCGCACTGGAGCTCGAAGATTTTATGAATGTAGTCGCGCCGGCTTCGCGTGGACACGTACCACTCGGTCACGTCGCGAATGCCCTTGGGATGCTTGAGAAATGGCCCCGGCACCAGCGCGATATCACCGAAGGCTGTGCCGCCAAACCCGGCGATCACGCCCGCGCCGGTTGCGCCCGCTTCGCGTGCCGAACGAGCCAGGTGGTCGAGATCGGCTTGCGCGATCGGCTTGAACTCCTCTGTGTTGTCTTCCGGGTTCAGCGCGTCTTCGTCGATCGGCTCCTGGCGAATGATGGAGTCAAAAAAGTAGCCGCCCCGGGGCATGCGTCCGCTAGGCGGTACGGTCATGTCGCCCTCGGGATAAATCAGCGTGTCGCCGCGCGCATCAATCGTTGTGTTGAAGTCGCCGGGCACGAGCACGTTGAGCCCGTTGAAGTTCCAGTTCTTCCAGCGCTCGGCTGGAAACCCGAACATGGTGTTGCGCGCGAAGACGCCGACCACGTCAACGCCCATCGCTGCGCGCAGGTCTTCTTCGATGAGGGCGAGCATCTGGAACGGCTCATGCACGCGCACCGGGCGTTTCTCCAGGCCGTAATAGTCGCGGAGCGCCGCGACACAACTGGCATGCACGCCGGTGACCGCCGTCCCTCCAAAGTCAATCGGAATGCGATCGGGCTGCTCGTAGCGGAGGGTCTTCAGCAGTCGCTCGCGGCTGGCTGTCGAGGCTTGCAGTTCAGTGCTTGTGCTCATCGTGATGCGCTCCATTTGTCGTTCTCAACGCACGCGAGCGTGACGTAGCAAAGTTCGTGCAGTCGATGCAGTCACCGTTGGAGACTTGACCAAGAGTATAAATTGAATCGGATTTTTGCGGGGCGCGCATTTAGAGCCCTGGACGCGAGCCATGAATTGCTGAGATCGGTCCGATCTTCTTACCGCGCCACGCGAATGTGAAGTTCCTTCAACTGCTGCTCCGGGATAGTCGTCGGCGCATCAGCCATCAGGTCGATGGCCTTTGCGGTTTTCGGAAACGTGATGACCTCACGCAGATTAGCCGCGCCGGCGAGCAACATCACAATGCGATCGAGGCCCAGCGCGATGCCGCCGTGCGGAGGCGTACCGTACTCGAGCGCGTCGAGGAAAAAGCCGAAGCGCTTGCGGGCTTCTTCGTCACTGATGCCGAGCGCCCGGAAAATCACCTGCTGCACATCCTTGCTGTGAATGCGGATGGAGCCCGAGCCGAGTTCGAGGCCGTTCATCGCAAGGTCGTAGCAATCGGCGCGGACACTGGCAGGATCGGAGACCAGATTGGCCATATCCGCTTCGTACGGCGCGGTGAAGGGATGATGTGCAGGCACCCACTTGCCCGAGCTGAGCTCGTACTCGAACATCGGAAAGTCTGTCAGCCACATGGGGTGGAAGGCCTTGCCGCCGTCGATCAGATCATCGTTAGCGCTTCGCGCTCTTGCCTTTTCGACGACCTCATCGGTGATACGGAATGCGCCGTGACGGTCGGCGTACTTTTTTGCCAGCTCGGCGCGGAAGTTGCCCGCGGCCGCGTAAACATTGATCTCGCGCTCGCTCAACCGGCCGGAGAACTTGGTGTCGCTGGCCTTGATGTGGTGCGCAGGGTCGCCGGCAACGACGATCACGAAATCGGATTCGGCCGCGCCAGCGAGCTCGCGGACCTTTGCCGCAGCATCTGGAAAGCTCTTCGCCAGGCGCTTGAAATCATCGATGAACTTCGCGCCTTTCTTCTGGTCGAAGAGCGGATGATTCTCTTCGCGTTCCTTGCGGCTGAGCTCGCCCACGCCGGGGATGCGCAAAGCCACGACGGGTAGCGCCGAGTCGATCTGCAGCGTGGCCAGAGCTTCGTTTGTGAATGCGGAGCGAACGTCGGTCAGGCCGGGCAGCCGTAAGTCCGGTTTGTCGGTGCCGTATTGGCGCATCGACTCGTCATAAGAGATGCTCGGGAACGGAACGGGCAAATCAACTCCCGCAGCGGCGAATGCCGCCTTCATGAATTGCTCGACAACGCCGAACACATGCTCACGCCGCGGAAAGCTCATCTCCAGGTCAACCTGCGTGAATTCAAGCTGCCGGTCGGCGCGCAGATCCTCATCGCGGAAACAGCGCGCGATCTGAAAGTAGCGATCGAAACCCGAGATCATCAGGATCTGCTTGAAAATCTGCGGCGACTGAGGAAGTGCGTAGAATTCGCCGGGATGCACGCGGCTGGGAACCAGGAAATCTCTTGCGCCTTCGGGAGTGGATTTTGTCAGGATCGGCGTTTCAATTTCGAGAAATCCCTGCTTCGAAAGGCTCTCGCGAATCGCAAGGGTAATCTCATGGCGAAGGCGGAAGTTGTGCTGCATCTCCGGGCGGCGCAGGTCGATGTAGCGGTACTTGAGGCGAATTTCTTCGTTCTGGATCGCTTCTTCGGAGGGTGAGAATGGCGCCAGGCGCGTGTCGTTCAGCACGCGCAATTCGGTGGCCTTGATCTCGATCTCGCCAGTCTCCATCTTGGGATTGATGGCGTCCTTGTCGCGCAGGCGCACCTTGCCCACGGCGGCAACAACATACTCAGGGCGCACCTGCTCGCCTTTGGCGTGGCCTTCGGGCGTGAGTTCCTTGTCGAGAACGATCTGGGCTATTCCCGAGCGGTCGCGCAGGTCGAGGAAGATCAGGTTGCCGTGGTCGCGGCGGCGGTTCACCCAGCCCATCAAAACGACCTGCTGACCGGCGTGCCCGGCGCGCAGCGTCCCGCACATGTGCGTCCGTTCGAGGTTGCCTAGAAAATCGAGCACGATTCCATTCCTTCGTTGCGTTGAAAGGGCACGACCTCAGTCGTGCCGTAAAGATCCCGAAAACCACGTCGCTGCTTTAGCCGCTGCGGGGAGTCCAATAGCCGCCCCGCAGCGATTCTTGGGGCTCAAGCGCAGCGGTTGATCATCCACCGATTTGGCACGACTCAAGCCACCGAGCGACGAAGACCTGTCGCCGGGCTCGGCAAGGCGTGCCTTGACACTTTTTGCTTCTTTCGCAAGCTCTTGATGACACCCGCACACGAAGCGCACCGTTCAACAGCTCTGATCACTGACCACTGATCACCGACCACTGGGTTCTGCAAGAACCCGCGCCAGCTCCGCGCGAGGAACCTTCGTTTGCGTGCCTGAGGCGAAGTCCTTCACTGTCAGAATACCGGATCGCAGCTCGTCCTCGCCCAGGATGACGATTCGCCGCGCCATCTTATCGGCGGTTTCAAGAGATTTTTTGAGCCGGAAGCCGCCATCGCCAAGGTCAATGCGCAAGCCGGCCCGGCGCAGTTCGCGCGCAAGAGTGAGGGCTGCGGCGTTTAGGCTTTCGCCGAGGGGCGCAATATAGGCGTGGATCTTTTCCGGTGCGGCGGACGATTCCACGGATTCTTGTGCTTGCAAAGTCAGCACCAGCCGGTCCAATCCCATGGCGAAACCGATGCCTGGCGCTTTAGGCCCTCCAATAGACTCGCTGAGCCCGTCGTAGCGCCCGCCGCCAAGCAGCGCGTTCTGCGCGCCGAGTCCGCCGTGGGTAAATTCGAAGGTTGTCCGCGTGTAGTAATCTAGGCCGCGCACCAGGTGGCGATTCAGGTTGTAGGCCACGCCTGCCGCGTTGAGCGCGGTAGTGACGGCGGCAAAGTGGGCGCGCGAGTCTTCGTCGAGCGAATCGGCGATCACCGGCAACGTGGCGATGATGGGCTGGTCTTCCGGCACTTTGCAATCGAGCACGCGTAGCGGATTGGTGACGGCGCGGCGCTGGCAATCTACGCACATCTTTGGCGCGACTTCGACGAGCGCAGCGCGGAGCACAGCGTTGTAACGTTCGCGGTCCGCGGAGGACCCAACGGAGTTGAGCTCCAGCGTCCAACCCGTGATGCCCAGCTCGTCAAGCAGCGTGGCCAGCATCTCCAGAACTTCGGCGTCGCGCAGCGGCGATTCACTGCCCGACGAGGGAGGGCCGATGACCTCGGCGCCGATCTGCCAGAACTGGCGGTAGCGCCCCTTCTGCGGGCGCTCGCGGCGAAACTGCGGACCGATGTAATAGAGCTTCTGTAACTGGCCGGTCTCGCCCAACTTGTGCTCAATGTAGGCGCGCACCACGCCGGCGGTATTTTCGGGGCGCAGCGTCAGCGATTGCGATTTTTCCGACTGTGCGCGGGCGCGATCTTCCCACGTGTACATTTCCTTTGAGACGATGTCTGTCTCTTCGCCTACACTGCGAGAAAAGAGGGCCGTGTCTTCGAAGACAGGCGTGCGGATCTCGCCGAAGTTGTAGCGGGCAAAGACCGCGCGCGCCGTCGCCTCGATGCGATTCCACAGCTCCGTCTCCGGCGGCAAAAGATCTCGCGTGCCTCGCACAGCTTTCAGGGTGGCCATAACTGTCTAGTTTAAATGGCAGAAGGAGCGGAATGTGCCGATCACGCCGACCCGGCCAGAGCTGCCCCTACGCAACAATCCGGCTGGTCAGGGTGTGCCACCACGCGGGAGCGACGCGGAACAGGTAGATCTGGACGGTCTGGCAAACGATGAGTGCGGGCAGCGCGACGCGGTAGACGACATTAACGCTGCGGTTCACGAGCAGGTCGCGGGCAACGCCGAGAAGAATGACTGCGTCGACGCAAAAGTAGAAGAGATTGTGGTCGAAGAGGTAATCGTTCCGGCCGAAAGCTGCGTCGAGCAGGACGCAGGTGCCAATGAAGAGCAGCCGGCGATGCAGCTCCGGCTTTTTGCGCCAGAGGATCGCCAACGCCACACACGGCGCGAACTCAACCATGTCGCCCCAGGGAACGCTGAGAAATACGTCGGTGCCCGGCTCGTGCAGGGTAAACCAGTCAAAACGGGCCATCACGACGGCGATTACAAATCCCAGCACCACCATGGTCGCCGCGAGCGCTGCGCCAAACCAGCCGAAAAAGCGGTGCACTTTGACGTTGCGTGTGCGCACCAGCGTTGACTGGAAAATGTAGAACAGTACCCAGCACGAGAACGCCGCGCCATGAAACCACAGCAGCAGCGGACGCGGCGGCGATGCGTGAAATAGGTTCGGGTTGACGGTGTTGTGAAATCCCCAAACGACAATCCCTGCGATGAGCAGCGACATCGTGAAGTAGAAGTACTTATCGACGAACCCGCCGCGGCCGGTGAAAGTGTGCGTGGGGCGCGCAAGGGCGCTTTGCGTGAGAGAAGCCATCGTCCAAACCTCAACTGTGATCTCAATCGGGGGAAGCGTTTTTGGAGCGTGTCTTTGGGGAGCCGTGTGTGAAGAGTCTAGCAAAGCGTTTGCAGCCGCTCAACGCCAAAATCCGAGGGCAAAAGGAATGCTGCCTATGACGCCGAAGACTGCCGTTTTCTTCAGATTCACTCGAGACATTCTGACCGTCCGAAGAGGAGACAGCGCGAACCTCAAAACGCCCTGGATTGCGAGTACAAAAGTACTCAACTCATCGAAAACCAAAGAAATCCGATGGGTAGATCAAGATTACTATCGAATCATCAATTCCGCGCGCTGGTAATTAAGACAGCATCAATTGCCTCTTTGGGATTTGGGCGCAGGGCACTCTCGATCCTGCGCACAGCAAGTCGGCAGCGACCCCACTGCCGGTCACGTACGTTCCGACCGCTGTAGGCGCGCGATGCGAGGCAGGCAAGCGCAGAGAGGCCGTGAACGGAGCTCGAAATGAATTGCTCGACTGATCGCACTGCCAATAAGCTCTCTCCTTGGGCAGCCAGCCGCAATACTCGCACAATTCATCCCCCCCATTTCCGAAATTTGGGCCTGCATACCCGCAGATCGCGAATCCGCAGCTGCATGGCTGGCACCGCGGTTTTGTTGATGGCGGCCGTAGCGGCACACGCGCAGTTCGGCGCCCAGACAGTTGGCGCCATGACGGGCAATCAGGGAATCACGGTGACAGCGTCGGCTGCGGGCACGGTCAGCAGCGTGGAGGTGTTGACACTGGGCTCGTCCGGCGGAGATTTCGCCCCTGGGACGGGCTCATCGACATGCGGCGGAGCGAGCCTGGCGATTGCATCAACTTGCACGGAATCGGTGACATTCACGCCTGCTGCGCCGGGCCTCAGGATTGGGGCGGTCGTGCTTCTGGGCAGTGTGAGCGGGGTGCGAACGGTTCTGGGCACTGCGTACCTTTCCGGAACGGGAACAGGCGGTTTGGGCGTGCTCGTCACAGGCAATGTTTTGCCGGTGGCCGGACAGTTTGGTCTCTACACAGCCGTAGATGATGGACAGCCGGCGACACAGGCCGAGCTTTACCTGCCCAGCGGCGTGGCCGTGGACGGCGCGGGTAACATGTACATCGCCGACAGCGGACACAACCGCATTCGCATGGTATGCGCGAGCGCCACGACCGCCACGATCGATGGAACGACCTGCGCAGGCGCAGGCATCATCTCGACCATTGCGGGAAACGGCAATCCCTCGTACGCGGGCGATGGCGGCCCGGCAGCCGGCGCGACACTGAACAATCCTGGAGATGTGGCGCTCGACGGCGCGGGAAATCTCTACATCGCCGACAGCGGCAACGGCGTAATACGCGTGATTTCCGCGGCCACGGGCACGATCACCACAATTGCTGGCAATGCGACGGGCACCATCTGCGCAAGCAGCACGGATTCCGTCGGCGACGGCTGCGCGGCCACGCAAGCGAAATTCAATCAGCCTGAGGGTGTGACCCTCGACAGCAGCGGGAACGTGTACATCGCTGACACTTCAAACCATCGCATCCGCGAAGTGAGCGCGGCGACAGGCGCCATCTCGACGATTGCGGGCAACGGGTTTGTGAATGCCAACGGCACGGGCGGATACAACGGTGACGGAATCGCGGCCACGAGTGCTGAGCTCAATTTTCCCTACGCGGTGGCCCTTGACGCTGCCGGGAACATGTATATCCCCGACTCGCGAAACCACCGCGTTCGCGAGGTGATGGCAGTCGGCAGTGTGATCACGCCAACCAGCAAGATTGCCACGTTTGCCGGAACGGGAAATGCGGGCGCCACGCCGTGTACGGCAACGCCGGTGCAGGCGGCGCAAGCCGATGTGTGGACGCCCTCTGGTGTCGTGGTCGATGCCGCCGGCAATGTGTATATCGCTGAGACGCAGAATGCGGCGATCCGCAAGGTGAGCGCGGCCACCGGTCTTATTTCGATCCTCGCCGAAAACGGCTGCGGCAGCACTTACTTTGCCACCGAGTTTCAGACAGTTCAACTTTACGGGCCAATCGGTCTGTTTCTTGACGGCGCTGGAGATCTCTACTTTGCTGACACGCTGGATATGGTCGTGCGCGAAGTTCAAGGCAACTTTGCCGCGCTCAACTACTCCACACCGGTGCGGCAAGGCGAAACCTCTGCAACGCAAACCCAGACAGTGGAGAACGACGGAAATGCCGCGCTCGACCTGACGAGCATTGTGGCGGCAACCAATGCCGCGATCGATACGACCGTGGCAAACTCATGCGCGATCGGAGCGTCACTGGCCATCAATTCGGATTGTGAGATCGGGGCCGTCTTCGCCCCGGCAGCATCTCCCACGTTGACCGGCAATCAGACGGAAACGCCGAACATCACCGTGAGCGAGGATGCGCAACCCAGCATCGCCGCCGCAAATAATCCGCTGAATATCGAATTGGTGGGAACAGCCGAACCCGTGAATTCGACGACCACCACACTCACATCGAATCCCAATCCATCTGGATTTGGACAGAGCGTGACATTCACAGTCAATGTCACCACGGGCCCCGGAACCGGCAACCTGACCGGAATGGTTACCCTCGCTGACACATTCAACGGCAATACGACAACGCTGGTTTCAGGATTGGCGCTTAATGCGTCGGGCACCGCAATCTATGCGGCTTCGGGCCTCGGCGTAGGACAGCACTCGATTGTTGCATCGTACGCTGGCGACACCACCCACTTTGCCAGCAGCTCGACGCCGGCGCTGATTCAAAGCGTCCTCGAAGGCACGGCAACTGCGCTCACTTCAAGCGCAAATCCGTCTTCGGTGGGCCAGAACGTCACGTTCACGGCGACGGTAACGATCTCTAGCGGCGGTGGCGTCACTCCCGATGGCACGGTTACGTTCATGGACGGAACCACCATCCTGGGCACGCAGACACTGAATGCCGGCGGTGTAGCTACTTACTCGACCGCTACATTGGCCAATGGTCTACACCAGATCAGCGCAATCTATAACGGCGATTCGTCGAAGGAAATTGAGGGCAGCACATCGGCCGTCCATAGTCAGGATGTTTTGGCATCCTCGTCGATCACGCTGACTTCGTCGCTCAACCCGTCGATCTATGGCAATGCAGTCATCCTTACCGCAACGATTCCATCCAGCGCCACCCAGTCGGCCACGGGGACGGTCAGTTTTTTGGATAGTGGCACGCTGATCGGCACGGGAACACTTGCGGGGAATCCCGGCGCGGCCACGTTCACCACGTCCTCGCTGATGGTCGGCACCCACGGCATTTCTGCGAGCTACGCCGGCGACGCCTACAACGGTGCGAGCACTTCACCGGTGGTGAGCCAGACGGTCAACCAGGCGCAGACTTCGACCACGGTGTCCGTCGCAACCAGTCCCGGCATTGCAGGATCGCCTGAAACCATCACAGCCACAGTGAGGGTCATCACGGGAGCGGCCACGCCGACCGGTACGATGACCTTCACGTCGGGAACCACGCAACTAGGCAGCGCCACATTGAGCGCCGGGACCGCGACGATTACGCCGGCCCTGGCGCCGGGAAACTACGAGATCGTCGCTACCTATAGTGGCGACGCAGATGACTCCGGCAGCGCTTCGGCTCCTTTGCCGCTCACCGTGGTGCAGGCTACAACGCAAACAGCGGTCACCATCACGCCCAATCCAGCGCTGGTGCTGGCTCCCATTACCTTCACTGCAAAGGTGACCGGTAATGGCGGAGTTCCGACCGGCAGCGTGAACTTTTTGGCAAACGGAAACGTGATCGGCGCTGGAACCGTCGGTGCTTTAGGGACTGCGACCTTCAGTACGTCGACGCTCGCAGCGGGTACTTACGTCGTCACCGCCGCCTACACGGGAGACGCGAATAACAGTGGCAGCACTTCGGGACCAGTCTCGCTGACGGTATCGCTGGCTACGACGACCACCGTGGTTACTGTTTCGCCCAGCCCGGCACTGGTTGGGTCGGCGATTACCATCTCCGCGAAGGTGACGGGTAACGGAGGGACTCCGACGGGAAGCGTCAATTTCATAGCCAACGGAAACATCCTTGCCGGAGCGACATTGAACACCGGGACCGCCAGTTTTACTACCTCGTCATTGACACCCGGCACCTACTCGATCACCGCGGCCTACGCCGGCGATGCCGCCGACTCGCCCAGCACTTCCACATCCGTCAGCGAAACGGTCAACCTGATTCCGACGACGACCGCGCTAGGGATGGCGTCGACGACCGGAACCAATCCGCAAGTCGTCCTGGTTGCATCGGTACAGGGCAGCAACGGACCCACGCCCACTGGGACAATGACGTTCAACGCCGGCACGACCGAGATCGGTTCGGCAACGCTCGACTCAAGCGGCGTGGCCACCTTGACTCCGAACTTGACGAACGGCGTCAATTACAACATCGTCGCCGTCTATAGCGGAGACGCGGTTCACACCCCGTCGACTTCGCAGCCGGTCACCATCTCCGGAACGGCATTCGGATTCAATATCGGCGTCACCCCGCCGACGGTCACGGTGGCAACCTCACAGAACGTCACGGTCAACATCAACCTGAGCTCCAATGGGGGCTTCGCCGATACTATCGGGCTCGGCTGCGCGTCACTTCCAGCGGGAGTGACCTGCCACTTCTCGAGCCCCAACCTCCAACTGGCGGCAAATGGCGTGGCGAGCGCGGAGCTAACGATCGACACGAACAGTCCCTTGAGCGGCGGCGCATCGGCAATGAACGCCGGCACGCAAAGCCGGAAGATCTCGCTTTCCGGGCTGTCGCTGCCGCTCAGCTTGTTCTTCGGATGGGTCTTCTGGTGCTTCCGCCGGAGAAACGCCGGAGTCTTTGCGATGATCGTCGCTCTGGTCCTGTCGGCTGCTGCCTTGATGACCACCGGATGCAACAGCTTTACCCAGAACACCGCTGCTCCAGGCAATTATGTGATTCAGGTAACCGGCACGGGTGCGAACAGCAACGTCGTCCACTACCAGAACGTTTCGCTCGACATTACAAAGTGAGTTGCCGAGAAGATTCGAAAATCGGAGTGGATGAGAAAGAACGATGAGAGCTTTGCTTGATATGACTTGCCGGCGGAAACCAGGTTCGGGATTGCGGTTTTGCAGTGGCGCTGCGCTCGTCCTGATCGCAACCATCTTTTGCATGGCGGGGGGCAGGGCGCGCGCGCAATCCTTGTACGCGGGCGACCAGGGCGGGCTAAAAATATCGGCCGGCTCAACTGGCTCCGGATCCTACTTGCAATATGGCCAGCGGAAGTTGCTGGGCCTCGCCGCCATAGTGGACGTGGATACGAAACGTCGCATCGGAGTTGAGGCGGAAGGACGCTGGCTGGAATATCGCCAGACGGCGAATGTGCACGCGGAGACCTATTCGGTCGGCGGGCGCTACCACTTCGATGTCGGCAGGTTTCAGCCCTATGCAAAGGGATTGGCCGGGTTCGGCGATTTCAACTTTCCTTACAACTACGCTCACGGACACTACCTTGTTTTGACTGCGGGGGGCGGGCTCGACTTTCACTGGACAAACAGAATCTATGTGCGAGCCGCAGACGTTGAATTCCAGGACTGGCCCCAATTCACTTTCGGCAATATGATGTCAGTTGCGGTCAGTGCCGGCCTTCGCGTCCGCGTTTTCTAAAGGGCTGCTCTCGGTGCCGAAAACATTCGCGCCCGCTCAGTGGTCTGTCGTACCGCAATAAAGAAATCAATCTCATGACTCGCTTTCAAACGGGATTCGGATCACGGTCGGCCGACCCAAGCCTTGGCTAGGCTCAAGGTGAGGGCGCGACCTCCGAGCGCGCCTGCGATCGAGGAGTAAACTTCTCATGGCCTATGTCGTTACCGATGCCTGCATCAAGGACTTTGTTTGCGTAGCGGAATGTGCGACTGCCGCTATCGCGCCCACTGCGAGCGACCCTGCCGCCGCAACTTTGACCCAGGTTTACATCAATCCTGATGAGTGCATCGACTGTGGCAACTGCGCATCGGTTTGCGAGCAGAACGCAATCTTCGCTCTCGACGAACTGCCGGCCGAAAAAGCGCAGTTTGCACAGAAAAACAAGAACTATTTCAATTAGTCTGCGTCCCCTTTGACCGTTCGCGGCCAATCCATCGCTTTTTTAGTTGGGAGCAGGTGCAGGTGATTGCGCTTTTGCGCCTTGACTCGCCTCGCCCTGCCCTGCCGTTGCAGCAGACCCTGCTGGCGCTGACAGCCCAGATGGACTGGCCGCCGCCTTGCCGGTTGGATTCGCTTCCGCAGGCGGAATTGCCTGCGGCGCGGCCTGTGGCGTGGCCGGAGATGACGGCTCTGCCGTTCCTGGCGCCGGCGTCTCAGACGGGCTTGTTTCCGAAGGCGAAGTAGCCGGGGGCTCCACGGGTGCCGCTGGAACCGCCGGATGCGGTTTCGGAGCCTCGGAGGCGGGCAACGCGACGGGGATCACCGGAAGAGTGACCGACTGCACGGTTGCCGGGTCGTCGCGCAGCTTCAAATAGAGAACGCCGTTGACCGGGTGCGGAACGATGAGCTGCATTCCGGTAAATGCGGGAGGCACGTCCGTCGGATTATCGAAGGACGGCGAAGCCGCAAACGATTCCGCAAGGAAAAGGTCAGAGCCACTCAACATGCAGGGCCTCGATAGAGACCGCGGGCAGCGCAGTTCCTTGAACCCGGGTAGCCGTACAAATGTGCCTAAGGGCACCCAATCGCCGGCTGCTCCGTCAGAGGCAATCGCGCGCACACGCACCGGCCCGAAGGCCGAGCTCCCAAAACGCGTGATAGGCTCCAGGCTGGCTTCGGCAGTGTCGGAGTTTTCAAGCATGAGACTGCCGTCGGTCAGAGCCAGCGTTGTATGAAAGCTCAAATCGTTTGAAGCTACCTCGATCTTTTCGTCTCGGGGAAACGCTTCCGGCACGACAGACCTGAGAAAGAAGACAAGCCGGCCGTCGATGGGCAAGTCATCGGGGCTGCCGAGTTGAACCGGCTGGTCCGCCGCGCTGCTTTCCTGCTGAACACCTTTGCTCAAGAGTGTGATCCGTGGCCGTGGAGGCTCAACGGTGACGGGCGCTTTCAGCGTTCGGGCGTCCTTGAGTTCCACTTGCGCGATGTACGATTTCAAAGGCTCCAGGCTTGCCGTGGATTTTTCGGCATTCATCACCAACTGATCGAGGTTTTCCGCGCGCTTCAAAGTGGATGGAGTGAAGGTGATTCCGTCGACTTTGGCTTTTGCTACCTCGTCGAGGCGTGTGCCTTCCAATAGAGCCGACTTGTCGCCGGAGCTCAGCGTCAATCCAGCGAGAGACGCTTCCGCGTCATACGCTTCCAGTGCCACATGATCCGGTTTAAGCAGCCCGTACTGGTAAATGGCGACGGTCACGGGCCCTGGCGAGGCATTCTTCAGCGGTACGGTAACGTCCAGCGTGCCCAGCTTCAGTGATTTCCAATCGGCGGCCGTCATGCTGCTTCCGCTGGTTTGCGCTTCCACCTTATCGACGCAGACTGAGCTTTGACCCTCGAAGTGAAGGATGTCATCACGGCCGACAACCAGCGCTGTTTGGTCGGCCGGAGGCAGCGTCCACATCTCGGGCGCCGGCGAGAACAGCCGGTATTGCGGCCCTTCCCAATCTTCAAAACCCCATTTGCCGCGCACCACGCCGACGAGCTCTCCCGTTGGGAGCTTGGGAATGGGCTGAGTGGCCACAAGTCCGCCGCGGCTCGGATCGGCCATCAGGGGCACATTGATGGCCGCTGCCTTTTGATCGCCGCTGATTTCCACTTGCAGGTACAGGTCATGCGCCATCTCCGTGGCAAAGATCAACGGCGCTCCCTCGGCAGGCAGGACAATCCGAGGTTTCAGCGCGCAAAAATTGGCTTCGGGGTCGACGGGATGAAGGGGTTCCGGCCTCGACTCACCGATCGGCGGCAGAGCGACCACGACCACCGACTTCGGATTGCGGAAGGAAGGCGGCATGTTCAGCCTCAGGTTCAGGCTGTCCGTCTTGGGCAGGGCGAGCGCGGGAATGTACTGGAAATGCGCGGTGTGCAGTGAGGACAGGATGCGGGCGGTATCGACAATCGCTCCAATGTAAGGACTATAAGCACCGCCGCCGGCCATGGTCGTCGAGCTGAGAGCGTTCACCAGGTCCAGAGCTGATCTGGTCGTCAACTGGTTCAGAAGCGACTGCGCGTTCGCATCGTCGAGCACCATGCCTTCAGAGTTCTGTGAAAGGCAGGAAGCCTGCTGATCATAAGGCTTCGCGAAACAGTTTTCGTTGATTTTGATTCCCAGGCTGCGGGCCGCCATCTCAGCCCGTACCTTCAATGCCGCGGGATCGAACTGCGACGTGATCTTGACGTCGGAGAGATAGTTTTCCAGGCGCATCCGTTCCCAACTGGCGGCCTGCAGATCCTGGGCGGCGCGCACAAAGGAGCCCGGTTCGTCCTGCACCGCTTTGCGTAAGGTATTGAAATCGCCGCCTGTCTCCGGCGCCAGAAACAGCAGCGCCTGCTGAGCTTCAGCGGGAACGGTCACGAAAATCCCCTCGTCGTGGGCCTGGCGAGTCCAGGTTTCTACGCGGGCGAACCAACCCGGTGGTGGAGGATTCGTGGACCCGCGCAGAAAGGCTACGACGAGAACAAAGTGGGTGGCTTGACTTTCAGGCAGGTCGGGATGAACCCAAAGCCGGTCTCCAGGCAGCAGGTTGGGCACCTCTGAAACAGGCAAGGTGAGGTCTCCACGCTTGACGTGCACCTCCACTTTGGGGCCGGAGAGATCGAACGGAGGGGCCTCGGCGCACAGCAGCGAAGAGGTAAGGCAGAAAGAGACAGTAATCAGGAACAGCAGACTGCGACGCATATATACCATTCTACGAATTTCCTGCCTGGAGGTGGACGAGATGAAGTTACGTGCCCTGAAATCCACATCTTAGGCAGAAAATCCGCGCAAATTTGGCCTTGCCCTCGTTGGATTGAGCTAAAATTCTTTGACAATCCCAGGGAAAAATAGCTGTTGTCAGGCCGGGTGTCCGTGCATATGATGGATCATTAACCGTAGCTCTGAGAATCACCATCGCTCCCATACCTGTTGGCTGGATAGATGCACGAGCTTACGGGACCAGCCGATGAAACGCGATTAACGCATTCTTTATTTCAAGAAGCGTACGACTATGGTGCCGGTCTCCCCCAATCCCAAGAGCTTTTGAACGGATCCGTAGGACGAAGTCTGTTACCTGATGCACGCGGCGCAACACCCGGCCCGGGCCAATCAAATGGACCGGAGAGATTGCAGGCTGCGCGGCTGCGGACGGCAGCAGAGGGAGAAGAAGAGATGAAACTGGCGAGAGCTGCGCATCAAAACCTCGAAAACGGCAGCATGAGCATCCCCGCGGCCGAAGAGATTATTGAAGAAGCATTAAACGAGTTGGCCTTTTCACAGGATCCAGGTTTGGTGAGGGCGCTCAGGTTCCTGGCTCCTCCGGGGTACCAGGCCATCGTGGAGCTCTGCAGCGAGAATGGCCGAAGCAAGCGCCGCAATGCTTCGGCGGATACCTGGTCACCCGAGGAAGACGAAGTACGTATTTACTTTGAGCGCATCGAAGGCGACGAGCCGGCACCGAGACTGAGCGGCGCGCGCGCGCTTGCTCCTCATGCGATCGAGGAGGATCTTGAAGACGAAGAACCGGCGTTGCCCGCGGATATGGATGCGCGCGTGAAGGAACTGTGCGCCGCCCTGGCTGAGGCAGAGCGCGGCGGCCATGCCTTTATCGCACTGAAGTGGTTCCGCGATTCCTTCCTGCCCCGCAAGGCATTCCGCTGGAACCAGCATCCCGAGACACGGCAGGCCGTGTTGGCCGAGGCCATTCAGCGCGGAGTGGTCCTGACCAGCAAAATCGCCAATCCCAAAACCCCGGCGTATCCCACCACCACGATCCGCCTCAACCGCGCCGAGGCCGGGATTCCCGAGGAAGCGCAGCGGTTCCATCCGATTGAGGTCCAGGGTGAGCCGGTGACAGCAGCAGTCGATGAAGAACGAGGGAACGAGTGAGCTTTTACTTTCTTGAGGCAACAGCGTTTGCAAAGCTTTTTGTTCGCGAAGCCGGCACGGATGCGCTGATCAAGCTAATGGAAACTGCGGAAGACAACCGCAAGCTGATCTCAGCCGCAACTCCGCTCGAAGTTTATGCAGCCATCCGGCGGCGCGAACGCTCAGGACAAATTGGCTCCATAGCTGCAGCGGGCGCGCTCGAGCTGTTGCGCCTGGAAGCGGCGAGAATGGTCCAGCAGCCGTTGAATCCCGGGGTCCTTGAAGCGGCTCGACAGCTGGTGGACCGCAGCCTGCTGCGCTGGCCCGAGGCTCTGCAACTGGGCGCTGCCTGCACAGCACGCGATATGTTCCCGGGCACCGAGATCGTCTTCGTTTCCTCTTCAGCGGCTTTGCTTGACGCGGCGAAGGCTGAGGGATTTCTGACGATCGACCCCGCCAGTCTGCCGCCTGGGGAGCCGCTGCCGGAAAAAGAACTGGAAGCCGCGAAAGAGTAAAAGTCGCTACTGGGGCCCCTGCCCCACTTCCACAATCATGAATGTGTCCGGCTTGGGCTGCGGCCGGCGTTGTCCCGGCGCAAGCGGCTCAAGCTCTGCCGTGGCCAGATAGATCGTATGTGTTGAGGAGTCGACGCCCATGGTGCGCGCGCCGTTGGGTGTCTTCACGACCTGCTCCACCTCATACTTTCCATCCTTCTGGCCGACCACGGTGAGAGTTCCATCTCCGCAGCTTGCGAAGGCCTGTGCCCCGTCAATCTTGGTAGCATCCACGCCGGCTCCGATGGGCAGATCGGCCACAATCTTGCCGTCCTCCGTGCTCATCACAATCATCTTCTGCGGGTTACGGCAACCGATAAAGAGCAGGTGATTCCG
>Ga0116215_1001360_pt1 | contig 16424 bp, 18 predicted proteins | sample Sb_taG_7_FD_89698 | JGI IMG/M metagenome (GOLD analysis project Ga0116215, IMG submission 89698) | Peat soil microbial communities from Weissenstadt, Germany - Sb_50d_2_FS metaG | ecosystem: Environmental > Terrestrial > Soil > Wetlands > Peat | place: Germany: Weissenstadt | collected 2010-09-21 | reverse complement strand
GCTACCTTGCCGCCGACCATGGTCAGTGCGGTTGGCAGGCCGAAGCGCGGCTCGCTTGGGATTGCGGAAGGCGGTGCCCAGCGCAGTGTTGGCTGACCGTGGCTATCTGGTGCCGGGAAGCGCACCGTCGCGATGCCCTGGTCGGTGGCGAGCAGCGCGGAAAGAGGTCCGGTGGGCAGGACGGCGAAGATTGCAGCGCCGTGGTAGCGGTCAACGGCCAGGTTCAGAACGGACCGTCGGGTCAGGTCCGGGCTCAGCAGCCAGATGCCGGTGCCGCCACCGTTCTGATCCGGGTAAAACGCCGGCCAGATCAGGCCGTCCGGCCCGATCCGCAACGCGCTGGGCATCGCGGGAACGCTGATCTGGTGCACCAGAAGGCCAGTCACCCGGTTGTAGGCGGCCAGTGCCACGTCCGGATAGTCACCCGTCGCGGTGTATAGATATGGCCCGCCCGCGGCGAGTAGTTCGGGCCGCCAGCGATCGTCAGCCCGCCAGTGACGTGGTGCCTGACGGTCTTATGGCCGGTAACGACACCTGGTCGTCCGTGCGGACCGGGCACCGAGGCCACTGCGTAGCCGACTCCGGAACTGACGGCGGCGGCCACAGTCACCGCGATGGCCAGGATGCGCCTGCGGCGGTGCGCAGCCTGGCGCACCCGGTCGGCGAGGTCGGCACGCGGCATCACCCAGTCGCTGGCGTCATCCGCCCGCCGCATCGAACCTCCGCTTCGCCTCAATAATGCAGACGTAAACGGCTGGTCAAATGGTTGTGGTACGCGAACGCTGCGTTCAGTCGCGTCGCAGCACTCGTTCGACGTATGCCTGAATCGCCTCTTGGGCCTGCGTAGAGCCCCAGACCTGGCGCATCGTGTCGTCAGCCCCGCGCTGACCCGAAATGCGCTCTAGCACCGGCCCGCGGATCAGCTGTCGGGTGTGGCGCAGCGATTCCTGGGGGATCGCAGCCAGCTGGCTTGCGATCTCGACGGCGCGAGGCAGGACCGCAGCCTCTTCGACTGCCTCGTCGATGAGGCCCATGACCAGGGCGTCGGCGGCAGGGTAGGTCCGGCCGAAGTAGATGAGTTCCTGCAGCCGGGGTGTTCCGGCGGCGAAGCGCAGGATTTCCAGGGCGGCGACCGGGAACGGGACTCCGACCAGCAGTTCGGTGACCCCGATCCGGCCGTGGCCGGAGTTCATGACCCGGCGGTCGCAGGCCGACACCAGGATGCAGCCGCCAGCGATCGCGTGCCCGTTGACCGCGCCGATCACCGGGAGCCGGCAATTGAATACCGCCAGGAAGGCGGCACTGAGCGCGGGCAGGAACTCATCGAGATAGCCCTGGCCGCCATCTCGGATTCTGAGCAAGTCGACTCCTGCGGAGAAGCTAGACCCCTGCCCGGTAAGGACGACGGCGCGAGCGCTGCCCCGCTCGATCTCGCCGAGCTGCGTCGCGAGGTCACGGCACAGCGCGGTATCCAGCGCGTTGGCCCGGCCGCGCACCATCGCGACCACGGCCACGGGCCCGTTCATGTCGACGCGGACCGACGGCTCCCCCATTTTCCATAGCTCCCGTCTGCATTCAGAATGCCTGCGCGGATATCGCTGATAGTCCAAGATCGGCTGGGGTATCAATGGCCGAGCCGGTCGGCCATCTGGCTCGATCGTAAATGCCGGCCGCCGTGCGGGTGCCCGGTGGGTTGACCGCCGCCGCCTTGCCCCCCAGCCAGGGGCAGCGCTGGGTCGGCGAGCATATCCTGGGTCGATGTCAAGCGAAAGCGAGCCCATCTCAGACCGGGTTGCTGCTGCTGCGGCGCGGACGGTCGCGGCTGCGACTGCCCGGCTGTCTTCCGCCTGGGGTTCGGGCTCACCGGTGCCTGAGGCACAGGATCAGCGCTGCGAAGGGGTGGCCGACTTCGCCGTGCGTCGCGCTCGCGTGTCGCAGGTATTAGTTCCCGAGCGGATGGCAGCTGGGCTCTCGGCGGGCATGGGCGACGATGAGGCCATCCGCGCGCTCAACGAGCCGCGCGAGATGATCTACGACGGCGCCAACGCCTTCATCCGGGTAGCCAGCCGCTGGACCAGCTTTTCGGTCGGTGATCCCGGCGGTCCGCGTGGCTCGAATGACCCGCTGTGGCCGCTGGACGCGCTATTCGGTGCCCGCGACGACGCGGTCGAGGTCGGGCGTGAGGCCGTTCGGGGCGTGCCGGTGACCCGCTACCGCCTGACCGTCGACCTGGCCCGAGCGGACGCGGCGGTGCCGGCCGGGGTGAGCGTACCCGGTGGGCCATATCGCGGGTTAGCTGCGATGCCCGCTGAGGTGTGGCTTGACCAGGACGGCCAGGCCCGCCGCGTTGCAGTGCTCACCGAGCCGGTGACCGCATCCGCCGACGAGCCCATCTGGGCGATCCTCGAGCTGTGGGACTTCGGGGTGGCCGTCGACATCACACCGCCCCAGCCCGATGAGGTCGCGGCGCCGCGCGACGTCGATTGGGAAACGCCCGGGTCGACTGCCTGATCCACCCAGTGCACTCGGCCGTTGCCCGCCCATCGGCGGGGTAACGGCGCGAGCTCGCCGGTGGCGCTAGCCGCGGCCGGGGTAGGGCAGGCCGTTGCGCACCAGTAACCAAGCGGTCGCTCGATCATGCGGGAGCAGAAATAGCCCGAAATGGTCAATCGAGAGCGCGGCCCCAAGCGGCGACGCTAAGTGAGTCCACAAAGCTGAACGAAGGGTCCGCGAGAGCTGCGTGTACGGTCACAACCCGCGGGGCGGGTCCGGCCTCGACGCGGCTCCTTCGGACCAATGACAGCGACCCTGGCGACTGTGGGCAGTTGATTGATCCGGTGACCTTACCGACTGGATCGCAGCGCGATGAGGGGCCGATGGGCATCGACCACCCGCTGGAGCGCGTGCGTGACGGTGGCTGCCTCCCCAGCGGCGAGGTGGGCGGTGAAGTGACGGGCAATGCCAAGGTGGACGGACGGCCCGGCGCGTACCTCGACAGCTGTCCGCACTTCGGTGGGCCGCTTGAGCGTCAGGGTGACAAGCTGGTGTGCGGCTGGCATCTGGCCGAGTTCCGGCTCGACGGGCGCTGCCTGCGAGGACCAGCGCGAGCCGACAGCCGGGCCGTCGTGCTTCCCACCCGGATCATCGATGGCGTGGTCACCTACACCTACACCCCTCCCGACGGCCCCGGTGCCCATGAGGACGACGCCGACCTTGCCCGCCAGGTTTCCGGCGGCGAGGTATGACACGCGAGGTGGCGGTCGGCAACACGACCTTGAGCTCCCCGTTCAGCGTCGTGATTCTGCATTGGAACGGCACAGCATGGAAGCGGTGCTCTGACAGCATCGACCGCCCTTCTCCGCCACTGCGGATCGCAGCGTGCCAGCGGTTTGCGCCGGATTAGACTGCGCGAGTGCTGTTCGAGCGGCGATTGCGGGAAGGGATTCACGAGGACCGGATCGTCCTGGCGTTCCGGCGCTGGAAGCGCTGCCAGGTCGTGGCCGGGCATCGCTACCGCACCGGCGCTGACCTGATCGAGGTGGACTCTGTCGACATCGTCGGGCCGGCCGACATCGACGCGGCTCAGGCAGGCCAGGCCGGATACGGCACGGTCGGTGAGCTGATGGCTGATCTGCGCGGCGAGCCGCATCTGCCGCTGTACCGGATCCGTTTCCGGCGGGTCGACGAGCCTGATCCCCGTGATCTGCTGGCATCCACCGGTGCGCTGACCGGAGCGGAACTCGCCGCGCTGGCCTCGCGGCTGGCGCGGATGGACACCTCAAGCACACGCGGGCCGTGGACGGCTGCTGTCCTGAATCAGATCGCCGACAACCCTGGCACCGTGTCTACCGTCCTGGCCGAGGCGCTGGGATGGCCGCGGCCGGATTTCAAGGTCCACGTCCGGCGCATGAAGGAACTCGGGCTGACGGTCAGCTTGGACATCGGGTACCGGCTGTCACCACGTGGCGAGGCCTACCTCCGGCACGTCCGCGGCCAGGCGGGGTCAGCGATGCCACGGCCGCAGACGCGCCGCGGAAAGTAAAGTTGAGCCTGACGCATCTGACGGTGCCCGGCTAACGGGACTGGACCGGCTACTACCGTGGGGCCAGACCACTGGCGTCATCAAGCGCCGACCGCGTCCGCCAGTTCAGCTAGCCAGGCCGCGAAATCATCGGTGCCGGAATAGATCTGGTCAGCGAGTTCGAGTACCCGGGGGTCGGTCTCCGGGCCGTGGTCGACTACCAGAGCAAAACCGCCGACCGCGCGAGCTGCGCGCAGCGCGGGAATATCGCCAAGGTCGTCACCGACATAGGCGAAGGTCGTCGGCTGCTCTGCCGCGAGGAGGGCGACGACCGCCGAGCCCTTGTCGACGTCGATCGGGGGGCGTAGTTCCTCGACGAGCTTGCCAGGTTCGAGCCGCAGGCCGGTCTGGGCTGCGATCTGAGCGGCGACCCGGCGCACCTCTTCCGCCGCGGCTTCATGGTCCGGTGCCTGCCGCCAGTGCACCGCCACCGACACGGACTTCTTCTCCACCCGAATGCCCGGTGACGCGCTGAACAGCTCATCCAGTGCCTGGCCGGCCTCCCGCACCTTGCCAAGCCACTCCTTCGCCTCCGGATCCATCTGGCGTACCCCGTCCCGGATCTGCTCGATGCCGTAGGACCCGAGCAGCTTGACGCCGGCCACGCGTACCCGGTCCTCAAGGAAACCGACAGGCCGTCCCGACATGACGGCGACCAGACCGAGCCGCTTGGCGAGCCGAGCAAGGACCGCCGCGACTTGGTCCGGCATCGCACTCGTGGTCGGATCCTCGACGATCGGCGACAGGACGCCGTCGAAGTCGAGGACAAGCCCGGAACCCGCGGGGTCTGCCGCCAAGGCTTCGATGGCGGTGGGCCGAGAGCTCATGACACGCCTCCGGGCTTCTCGATAGGCGAGTGGATCGCGGTCCTATCGCTAGCGGCTACCGATCTATCCGGGGGGTTCCCGGCGCACTCATAGCATAGTAGATCACATTCCGTAGCTATACCATGACGAAGCGTGAACGATGATTCCTGAATCTTCTCAATTCGGCGCAATCATTTGAGTCGGGTACCTTTAGGCATGAGAAAGCCTTTCAGGCTGCCTGGCCATTTTATACACTCGGCCTGGTCATATTTCCCTGAACCTGAAGGGTTCTGCTCTATGAGCCATGCTGACGGCGGCGACATGCCTGCGGATCCTGGAGCCGAGATGCAGCCAGCCGATGTCGGCGACGTCGGCCGGGGCGGGGATTCCGAGCGGCTCCGCCGTTTCCTGGGCGATGACCCGAGACCTGGCATGCTGCAACCCGACGTTGAGCTGGTCGGCCGGGACGAGGATCTGAAGAAGCTGCGTCGCCTCTTGGACCAGGACAAAGCTAGCTATGCGCGCAGACGCATGCCCGCGCGCGTCTCCATTACCGGCGTTGCCGGGGTCGGAAAGTCAGCCCTGGGCACTAGATTCGCCTATTCACTGGCGGAAGAGTATTCCGACGGCGTTCTGTACGTGAACCTGAACTACACCACGGCGGCGGACGGCTTTCTCGATATCTCGCAAATTCTGCGTACCTTCCTTCTGGAGCTCGGGCAGAGCCCGGACCAGCTGCCCCAGGACGCCCGTGATCTGCTGCGCATTGAATTCATCAAGACTACCGATGAGAAGCGCCTCATCGTATTCCTGGACAATGTGCGGAATTATCAGAGCGTGCAAGACCTAGTCCCGCGAAGCTCGACCTGCCTGGTGATCGTGACATCCCAGGAACGGCTGGCTGAGGGTATCCCGTCACTGCAGGTGGAACCGCTGCCGGTGGCCGAAGCCGTGGAGTTGTTCAGCTCGATCGCGCGGTCACGGGATGTAGATGAAGCGAAGATGAGCGCGCAGCTGGTTGAGGTCCTGCAGGCCTGCGCAGGCCTGCCAATCGCCATTGTGGTGCTGGCCGCACGGTTGGAGCTGCAGCCTGGTTATACCGTGGCGCGCATCCTGGCCGATCTCGATAAGTACCTATCGCAGCTCACCACGCTATTCGGTGCACAACGCGGGAAGATCGAGGCGTGCTTCCGAGTCGGCTACGATGCTCTGGACGAGGTCCAATCGATGGTTTTCCGTCGACTCAGCGTCGTTCCTGGTGAGTCGTTCGACTTCCGGATGGGCGGGTTTCTCGGCGGTCTGGCAGATGATGACGCGCGACTGATTCTTGACCAGCTGCGCGAGCTGCAGTTGATCCAGCAAACCCAGGATCCGGACTACTTCAACATGCACTCACTGCTGCGGCAATTCGCCAGAGAGCAGCTGAGTGACGCCGAGGCCGCCGAACAGCTAGCTGGGGTGCTGCGCTTCTCATGCGACCAAGCGAAGGCGATGGATCAGGTGATTCGCTCCCGCACGCCGGTCCACGAAGGCGAGCGCGCGGCAGATCATGCCGAGCGGGTATTGCAGGAGCGGAACCTTGCCCTGGTGTGGATGGAGAAGCAGCACAAGAACCTGGTGGCAGCGATCGAGCGGGCAGTTAAGGACAGGCAGGCGGACATCGCGTGGGAGACCTGTCGCGCGCTGGTTGAGTTCTTCGAGATCCGGGGCAAGTGGGAAAGCTGGCGGCAGACCCATGAGGCTGCCGAGAAGATCGTGCCCAGGCATAGCATCGGGTTCGCCCACGTGAGCTATGGCCTAGGCAGGTTTCATGGCTCGCGCCACCACTGGATCGACGCGATCGACCACTACCGCACCGCCATCACTGTCTTCCTGCAGCACGACGATCAGCTTGGTGTTGGCCGCAGCCTGAACTCCCTGGGCGACGTGTACCGATACAGCCGCAACTGGGATGCGGCCGAGAACTGCTTCCGGCGCAGCCTCAGCATCCTTGCGGAAGCTCAGGAGCCGCGCCAGCTTGCGATCGCCAAGCGTTCGATGGCCGCTATCCATCGGGTACGCGGGCAATTCGAAGAGGGCAAGAAACTCTGCCTGGAGGCCATCGCGAGCCAGGAGAAGGAGCGGGACGAGCGATGGCTCGCGGCCACCAAGCTGAGCCTCGCCGACATCTACCTCGACAGCGGCGCCGGAGATGCGCGGCGGCTGCTGACGGAGTGCCTGCCAGTATTCGAGATGTTCCAGGACACGCACTGGATGATCCTGACTCGGCGCAGCATGGCCGACGCGCTGCGCGAGGACGGCGAATACGACGCTGCCATGGCAGAGCTGATCACTTGCCGGGACTCGCTCAGGCAGGACCACGATGACCAGTGGGAGGGCGAGGTCCTGCACAGCATGGGCCTAGTGCACCTCGTGCAGCAGGACATAGCTAATGCGATAGCCCTGTTCGGTGAGGCGCTGGCGAGGTTCCACGACAGCGAGGACACCCTCTGGCAGGGGCGCACCCAGGTGTCCATTGGCCGCGCGGCTGCCGCAGCCGGCCGGGCCGCCGAAGCCCAATTGGCCTTTCATGCCGCCTGGCCGCTCTTGGTGGAACAGGGCGCGACGAACGATCTCGAGCGGCTCGAGACGCTGATGCGGCACAATCCGGATGCTGCCGGACCGGCCGCGGACCGAGCGTGATCGCGCTCGTAGTGGCAGGACCCGTCGCCGCTGACAGCACTCTGGTCCAGGTCCTGCCGCCGATCGCGACGGTCGTCGCAGCCATCGTCGGAGCTTTGATCACCGGATTCGGAGCTGCCATGCTCAAGCACAAATGGGATGTCCGGGCCGATGACAAACGCTGGCGGCGCAACCGCGATTCGCGAGTCCGGGCCCAGCGGCTGGATGCCTTTGCGCGATACCTGTCGGCCCGACCTGACCTCCGCGCCGTGAGATCTCTGATGACCAAGGCAGGAGATCCCACTGCCGTTGTGAGCGAGATCAGGCTGGCGGCCGCGAATCTGCTGATCGTGCTCTCAGACCCCGGCCAGCGCGCCATCGTGGAGCGCGACCTGCTGACCGTGGAGGAGTGGGTCGCGTCGTGGCTGGACGCGTCGTCCAAGGCGGACCGGACTGACGTGCCTTCTCCGCAGCTCATTCTCGACCTGGCACGGGCCCTGGTGGTCGAACCGGAAGAGGTGGTCGGCCGATAGCAGCCGGGACGAGCTTCGGCATCGAGATGGATACTGGTTGTGGTGATGCGCAGACCGTGAGCGTGTGCTGCGCTGCGCGGGTTGCGCCGGACCGCGGTGAGGAGGTGGGCGATGCAAGCAGCCATCGGGGACCGGTTGCATGTGCGTGGCAACATGGTGGGCCAGGCAGAGCGGATGGGCGAGATCATCGAGGTTCGCGGAGCGGGCGGAGAGCCGCCGTACCTGGTGCGTTTTGACGACGGTCACACCAGCCTGGTGTTCCCTGGCCCGGACGCGGTTATCGAGCATCCTGGCAGGAAGGGAAGGAAGGGCACGCGGCAGGCTGAGTAGCCCGCCTTTTCCCGCCACCGGCGGCCGGGCGTTTGACGCAGGACCAGATCACCGCCGTCAAGGCACTCGACCAGGCTCCGGGTGTCACCGGCCACAGCGGACCCTTCCCGGCCATCCTGGCCGTTCTGCGTGTGCACGGCGTGACGGTGGGAGTAGTGGCGGAGGGGCGCGACGGGGGCCTGGCTTCGGTCGACCAGCCGAAGCTGACCCAGGGGCGCTGGGTGCGCAGCGGCGGGGTCGTGGTCGAGCGCAGCTTCGCCGACGCGCTGGGCATCAGCGCTGGTGATCGGATCACCCTGAACGGCCGGTCGTATCGCGTTGCCGGGGTCGCGATCACGGCCGCCTGCACGCCGTACCCGCACACGCCGCGCTTTACGCGGCAGCCAGCAGTGGCGAGATGGCGACCCCGCCGGCCTTGAGGATAACCGCAGTGGTGCTGGGGACAGTCGTCGTGACGGCAGGGCTCACCGCCATCCCAGCCCGCGTCGGCGCTCACCGTCCGGTAGCCGAGATCCTGCAATCCGAGCTCAGCTGACCGCTGGCGGCAGACGGAGCCACCCATCGCCGACGATCCGGTCAGGACTTGGAGGCGCTCCATGGGCCGCCGACTGTGCCATTGCCGCTCTGGACCTGGTAGGTGCCGGACATCGAGTTGTTGCCGGAGACCGTGCCCGAATAGGTAATAGCCGCCGAGCCGACGGTGCCGAAACGGATGGAGTTGCCGTTCACCGTTCCGTGGATGTGCAGAGTGTTAGGGGGCGTTGAGAGCTTGATGGTGCCGCTCAGGTTCGACCCCGACTGGGTCCAGTTGAGGACAAACGTGCCCTGGTAGGCGCCGCTGTACTGCCCGTTCCACGTCCCCGAGAGCGCGCCCGTCGCCGGGGCTGAGGTCGCTGGTGCACTGGTAGCCGGGGTGGTAGCAGCGGGAGCCGAGGTCGGCGGCGTGGTTGTCGTCGATGACGAGCTGCAGGCGGCAAGCAGCACGGTGGCCGCCCCGCTGAAAAGTATGAGTCTGATCCGCGACATGTCATTTCTCCTTAAGGGTTGGACTTGGTCGGTCCGATGCAGGTTCACCTGGCGAGCGGTCGCCGCCGCTCCAGGGGGAACCAGGTGGGTCGGTGCCCATCGCGGCCAGCAGCGCCGTCACGAGCTCCTGGTCGTTGCGGAACGTCGCCCGCAACCCGGTGGCCACCTCGTCCACGACTCCGCGAAGCCGGCGGGTGCTAGCGTCCGTTCGGCCGCTGCCACCCGCGTCCTCCTGGAGGCGCACGATGAAGGTCCGCACGCCCCCAACTATCGGAGCCGGGCTTTGGGTTGTCTGAAGGTGGCCTTAAGGCCGTCGGCTGGCGGCGTCCGCCAGGGCGATGGGCACGACGTCGAGTTCGGCCATGCGTCTGGCGTAAGCGGCATAACGCCTGCGCGCCTCTCCGTGGCGGCGCAAGCGGAGCTGCCCTGCGATGAGTGCCAGCCAGGCGGCCTCGTCGTAGGGATCCCGTTCCAGCAGCTGACCGAGGTACTGGCCCGCCGACTCGTCGTCTCCTCGGTCGTCGGCTAGGCGCGCCAGCAGCCGCAGGATCGTGAGCAGCCGGGAGCGCGCTTCTTCGCGCGCCTGCACCGCCCAGTCGGCGTACAGGTCTTCCTCGAGGAAGTCACCGGCATAGATCTGACGAGCGCGCCGCAGCGGCGTCTCAGCGGCGTCGCTGTCCCCCTTGGCCGTGAGGTCCGTCGCCTCGTCGGCGACCCGGAGGAACTCGATCAGATCAACGTCGACATGATCGAGTCGCAGGGCGATGGTCTGGGCGTCGGCGATGACGTAGTGGTCTGGCGGGTGCCGCCGCCCCGGGTCCAGGACCTTCCTGATGACGCTCAGGGCGACGGACAACCGGTTGCCCAGCGGCTCGGGAGCCTCCTCGGGCCACATCACCTCTGCGGCAGCCTCGCGCGTGATCGGACGCCCCCGGCGGGCGACCAGCAGTTTCAGCAGGTCTCTCGCCTTACGGGACTGCCATGCGGCCAGCGGGACGGACTCGCCGGCTTGCACGACGGCGAACCGCCCCAGGGCGACGATCGCCACCTCGCGCCCGTCACCCCGATCCGACGCCAGCAGGCCGGGCACTCCGAGCGCTGGTGCGACTCCCATTGCCCCCAGCTCCCGCCGGATAGCCTGAGCCGTCTGGGAATCGTCGGCGAGGATGGCGAGCCCCAGTCGAGCCCGCGCCGCGCCCACCGGATTGCCGACGTCCTCCCAGAGATCGATCGCCGAGCGAATTCGCCCCTTGTCCGGGGGGACCCGGGCTGCGCCTTGCAGCTCCAGCGACTCAGCCAGGGTGGCGTGGTCGCCGGTGGCGCGGGCTTCGGCCTCGGCCTGCTTCGCGAACGTCTCGGCCGCCCCGCCGTCGCGGGCGAACAGCTCGACCTCTGCCGCGGCGCACAACGCGACGGCGCGCTCCAGGCTGCTCGCCCTGGCCACGCCATCAGCAGCTGCCTTGCGAGCCGCGGCCACGTCCTCCTCGGCGAGGACCCGGGCCAACCCGCACTGCGCATAGACGAGAGTGTGGGCATCGTCGCTTTCTTCGGCGAGCGCGCGGGCCCGCTCGAAACAATTGCGGGCCCGCACCATGTCTCCCCGCTGGCGGTACAACTCGCCGTAGATGACCTGGGGGACCGACGCATGCAGGGTCCCAAGAGCTTCGTAGATGGCCGCCGCGTCGGCGGCGGCCGCGCGGGCGTCGTCGAGCTGGCCGACGCGCAGGTGGGCCTCTGCCTTATTGGCCAGAGCGAGGGCTGAGAAGAAACGGTGGCCGGCCCCGGTCTCCAGCGCCAGTTCCGCCGCTGCGATGGCACGGGTGTAGGCGCCGCTCTCCAGCGCCCTGGAGCTCATGTTGGCGTGAATTCTGGCCAGCTGGACTCGGTCCCCGCCGTCGCGTGCCGCTCCGAGCGCAAGGCGATACTCCTGCTCGTTGCGTTCGCGTTCACCCCGGCTGGCCGCGGTCAGGGCGAGCGAGACGTGCGCCGCGGCCAGGGCGCACGAGTCACCGCTGGCCCCGGCCTGATGCAGCGCCGTTCTGGCGAGGTCCTCGGCGGCGTCGAGGCGTCCCTGGCTCCACAATGTGGTGCTCAGCCAGGCCGAGACCATAGCGTCATCGGCGCCCAACCTGGCCGGATCACTGGCCGCCGAAAGGGTCGCCGCGGCGGCCTCCGAATGGCCCCGTAGATAAAGGAGCAGCCCATATCGCCAGGCCACGCTGGCTGGAAGCCCTTCGGATCCCTTCGAGCGCGCCACCCGAGAGAAGAGGTCGATTGCCGCGTCCCAGTCGCCGACCGCCTGCAAGGCCTCGGCCAGCACGGCGTCGAGGCCGGGATCGCCTCCGGTGCCATGATGCCGCAGCACCTCCATCAGGCGGGCCGCCGCGCCGCCGCGGATCAGAGCGGGCCCGCAGCGGCGCAGGAACGACCGCGCCAGGTCGCGGGCTCCCTCCGCGTGGCACTCAAGGGCTTCCTCAAGCCGGGAGTGATTCTCAAGCCAGCGCGCGACCTGCTCCCTGAGGGCGTCGACTTCTGGGCGGCCATGCCCGGCCATGGCGCCTTCCAGCACTGGCGACAGCCGGTAGTAGCCGGGCTCTCCCCCTTCGACGAGCAAGCCCCGTTCATGCAGTCTTTCGAGATCATCGGTTTCGGCTGTGACCGCGACACCCTCAAGGAGCGCGACGTCGACGCGAGGTGCCAGCGATGCGACCGACAGGACCTGCCGGGCTGACAGGTGCTCGCCAGCGACCAGATCCTGGGCAAAGGCTTGCCATAGGTGGCCACGGCTGTGCTGGAGACGCCGGAGCGCAGGACCATGGTCGGCGGGATCCAGACGCTCGAGCCGGTCGAGGAGCAGCTGGAGCGCGGCGGCCCAGCCTCCCGTCAGTGACCAGCACTCCTCCGCCAGCTGCACAGAGGCCGCTCCGAGTCGCGTCCGGACCAACTCGGCCGCTTCGCCGACTGTGAAGCTCAGGTCGAGAGCCGTGACCTCGAGCAGTTCACCTCGCCCCTGGGCGCCGCCCAGCCCCAGCTCGGGCAGGCTCCGGCCGGACAGCACGAGGTGGAGCTGAGCTGGTGCCTCTAGCGACAGCACCCGGAGCAGGTGGCTCACCGCCTCGTCGTCGCCGACGTTCTCCAGGCCGTCGACGACCAGGAGCAGGTCGTCCCTGAGGGCCTCGGCGAGCTCACAAAGCAATGCGGCACGCCGCTCCGCGAGGACCGGGCGGTCGTCAGAACCGGTGGCGGAGGCGATAGCGGAGCGCCCCGGTGACGGCGATTCGCCGAGCGCGGCCGCGATCCGTGCCGCAAGCGACTCAGCCTGCGCATCAGCCGGCCGTACCCGGACCCAGCGAGACGCGCCCATAGCCGCGACCTCCGCCAGAGCCGTGGTCTTCCCGTAACCGGCGCCTGCGACCACCAGCGTCGCCCGGCGCTGCTGAGCGGCGGAGAGCAGGGACGTAATCCGGGGTCGGGGGATCGTGGCTGGTCCACGTGAGCCCGCCGACCTTGGAACGTGCCAGGCCTCGCCCACCCGAGGAGTCTAAGCGGGGTGCGGAGTCGCACGGACATTACGGCGGCGCTGTCGGTGCCGGCACCTAGCCTGTGGGGGTGCGGGTGCCGCGATCTGGGAGGAATCTCGATGGCTGACGCCGACGACGTACGCCACATTGCGCTGGCTCTGCCGCAGGTGGAGGAGATCGACAGCGACGGCTTCGACTTCCGGGTAGCCGGCCATGGGTTCGTGTGGTCCTATCCCGAGCGCGTGCCGGGCAAGCGCCGGGTCATCAGGACCGACATCGCGGTGCTGTTTGTCGGTGATGAGGCTGAGAAGCAGGCCCTGCTCCTGGGCGAGCCCGAGGTGTTCTTCACGGCGCCCGGTTACGACGGCTGGCCGCTGGTGATGCTGCGGCTGGCGGAGGTCGACGCCGAGCGGCTGGCGGAGCTCGTCACCGACGCATGGCGGATGCGCGCCCCGGAATCGCTCACCGGCGAGTTCCGCTGGGCCGGCGACCTGCCCAGCACCGAACCAGGCTGAGCTGCCCGCGATGGGCCGCCTCGACACAGGCCAGGTCGCCTCAGCATCATGATGCTGTGCGAGTCCTGTTCACATTCTCTGGCGGCAGCGGACACTTCCTCCCGACCACGCCGTTCGCGCGAGCGCTCCAAGAACGTGGGCACGAGATCAGGTATGCGTGTCAGGAGGCGATGGTCGCGACGGTCGCCGCGCAGGGGTGGGCTGCTGTGGCGACTGGCGGGGCGACATTGCTCGCTCCGACCGAGCGCCGTGCGCTGGCGCCCGTCGACCGCCTCGCCGAGGAGCGAGTGATCCGCGAGTTCTTTGCGGGGAGCATCACCCGTGAACGGACTCGCCGACTCCTCGACTTGGTCCGCCAGTGGCAGCCGGACCTGCTCGTTCGAGACGAGATGGACTTTGCCGGAGCCGTGGCCGCCGAGGCGCACGGGATCCCCCACGCTGGGGTGGTTGTGATCGCTGCTGGCGGCCTGGTACGCCCCGACGTCGTCGGGGAACCGCTGGCGGAACTGCGAGCCGAGTACGGACTCGACCCCAGCGACACGCTCAGCATGCTGCACCGGTACTTGACGATCGTGCCAGCGCCGCCAAGCTACCGAGATCCCCTTGACCTGCTGCCGGTGACCGCTCACCACGTGCGTCCGGCGGCCCTCGAACTCCTACGCAAACAGGACCGTCGCATCGGCTCGGGAGTCCCTCCGGTGCGGCCGACCGTGTATTTCACCCCGGGAACGATCTTCCACCAGGAGTCCGGCGACCTGTTTCCCGGGTGATCGCCGGTGTGAGCGGGCTCCCCGTCAACGTCGTCGTCACCGTGGGCCGCGAGATCGACCCCGCCGAGCTAGGCGACCAGCCCCCCAACGTGCGCGTGGAGCGCTTCATCCCCATCGCCGACGTGCTCGCCCGCTCAGACCTAGTGGTGTCCCACGGAGGATCCGGCACGGTCATCGGCGCTCTCGCGTTCGGACTGCCCCAGGTGCTGATCCCGATGGGAGCTGACCAGCCGCTCAACGCCGACCGCTGCCAAGCCCTCGGCGTCGCCATGGTGCTCGATGCCATGAACAGCACAGCGGACACCATCGGCGCAGCCACAGCAGTGGCCTTGCGGGACCCGTCCTACCGGGCGAAGGCAAGCCTCATCCGAGACGAGATCACGACACTGCCGGACGCTCGATCCGCAGGCTCACTCCTGGAACGCGTCGCCCGCACTCGAACACCGATGTCCCGCACCTGACAGCCGTTCCAGCTACCGGTCAGGCGACCATCGGGTATCGGGCGTTTCCGCCTGGCCAATCGGCGCCGACCGACCGGTGCCGGCCTGCGCCACGGGAAGCGACGTCAGCGCGAGACCCTTCACCTCCGGTGCGGGACGATCACGACTGGGCATGCCGAGTGCTGGACGACCTCGTTGCTAACCGAGCCCATCACCAGCCGGCCAAGACCGCTGCCGCCACGAGTGCCTAGCACTAGCATGTCGGCATCGCGCGATGCGTCGACCAGTTCCTGGACTACAAAGCCGCTCACCGCGCGGACATTGACCGAGGCTGGCCCGGCATCACCCAGCCGGCCCGCTGCCTTTTGCGTCATCTCCTCAGCGGCGTGGTGCAGTTTCTCGAGCAGAGGGCTGTCCGCCGGACCGATCACCGGAATGTCGCCCCAGTAGCTCTTCGCGACCTCGTGCACCGCTACGACGGTGAGCGGGGTATGCAGCGCCGCTGCCTGTCTCATCGCCCAGTCAAGCGCATGTTCCGAGTTAGGTGAGCCATCGATGCCTACCACGATTCCGGGCATTGCCTGCTCCTTTCGGTGGGCCACCACTCCGGAGGCGGCCATGAGTTCGCTGTATTCATGATCGGGCAGCAGGGCTGGTTGCAGTAGGCCGTTAGCTGTTCTGGCGCAGGGCCCTGATCCTAGCCAGCAACCGCTGCACGGATCCGCAGCCGTGGGGCGGTTCGCAGCGGCCCAGTCGGCGGACAAGGCGGTGCGGACGTCAAAGGAGCCCAGCGAAGAGGACGGCGGTGATGCCAGCAAGGAAGATCCCGTCGAAGGTGCCGGCCCCGCCGATCGACGCGACCGGTGCGCCAAGCCTGCGTACCGTGCCCAGGTTCGCCAGGTCCGCTCCGCCGAGCGTGCCTAGCGTGCCGCCCACATACGCCAGGCCGGCCATCGCGGCGGGATGGAACAGCAAGGCGGTCAGCACCGCGAACAGCCCGGGCAGCAGTGCCGGAACCGCGATCCCCAGCCCCGGCACCGGGCGCGCCACCAGGTACACCAGGGCGCCGACGATGGCGACGGTGGCCAATGCCCGCCAGCCGAGCCGGTCGTGGGCGATCAGGTATGCCGACAGCGCCACAGGCACCACCGCGCCGCCAAGGTTGACCGCCACCACCGTGGAGCGACTGCGCAGCACAGGCACGAAGTAGCGGACTCCGAACACGCCGACGTACGGCTCCATCTGCACGGCGCTGCTGCGGAACCGGGCGACGGGGATGTTCACGGCGCTGCCCAGCAGGCAGCCGACCAGCACGAATGCGGCTGTCTGCGGTGCGATGCCGAGCTTGGCCAGCGCGTAGGTCAGCACGCCAACGAGCAGGAAGGCGGCCACCACGACAGCCATGACTACAGCCGCGAGCAGGAAAGGCCCGGCTAGCGGCCAGTACATCAACGGCGGCCGCGTGACCCACCGTCGCGAGCCACGTCTCCCGGCCACCTCGCGCCCTCTCCCGTCCCGCGCTTCCAGTGCGCGGAATCGACGGGCTGGCAGGTCACGATAGTACGTGACTGCAGCCCCAGCTCACTTTAACTTCCGCCGCGCTTGGCGCGAAGGCCATGAACCGCGACTTACCGGGTCAGCCGTGGCCAGCCACGGCTTGCGGTGGTGCACGCCCAGGCCGGTGACGACGGTCAGGTGTGACACATAGCGGCCTGATCTATGGGCGGCGCGACGGCGGTAT
>Ga0116215_1001356_pt1 | contig 16450 bp, 10 predicted proteins | sample Sb_taG_7_FD_89698 | JGI IMG/M metagenome (GOLD analysis project Ga0116215, IMG submission 89698) | Peat soil microbial communities from Weissenstadt, Germany - Sb_50d_2_FS metaG | ecosystem: Environmental > Terrestrial > Soil > Wetlands > Peat | place: Germany: Weissenstadt | collected 2010-09-21 | reverse complement strand
CGAGACCCCCGAGAACGCAAACAGCTTGAGCGCAGTCGTCGCACAACCACCGAATTGCTCAAGAATCACGTCAACCACCTAAGCCACAGTGGCAACATGTTTCTCGTCGCCATCAGTGATGTCAACGGGGTCGCTTCGGTCTTGTCGTCGCTGTTCGCTCCAAGAACCTCGACCGACCCAGCACTGCTGACTGTGGTTGTTCGACGTGCCGTGTAAGACCGGCCACGCTTCGTGCTTTCCAACCGAGAGCTCGGGGACAGCGAACCCACGCTCAGGGCCACCGTGTGACCTCGTTGCGTCCTCGCGGTGAGGTTCGAGAGCGCACATGCTCGTGGCCAACTCGTCCCCTGCCCAATCTCGCCACTGGGTGTGGGCGGGCTGTCCCTCATCATCGGAGTGACGGGTCTCTTCCACGAAAGCCGTCGGCTCACGTCTTCGGCACCGACAGGCCGAAGTCCTGTTCGCACAGACCTCAGGTAGTTCGTTCTTGTTTGGATGCGTGATCGGGTGTGCGCACCCTCACGATCGAGGCGGCTGGCCCGTCAGGACGGCGCTGGCCTGGCGTGCCGCTCGGAGGCCGCTCAGGTAGGCGGCTTCGACGGTGTCGGCCACGGGGCTCCATACAGTCGCCGATCCCGCCCACAACAGGGCGCCGGTGTCGGGCGCGGCGAGCCGCGCCCGCGCCCCCACCGAGCCTGGTGGGAGGAACGTATACCCGCCCAGCGCGTAGGGCTCGGTGAGCCAATCGACGAAACGGGCCCCTCGCACCAACCGCGTCGGCCGGACACGGGGGAAGACCCGACGAAGGTCTTCGAGCGCGATCTCAACCGCGGAGTCGGGGCCGGCCTCGGACAGTGCGCGGGCTCGAGGGCCGGTGGCGTAGGCGATGAGCACAGGCGGCCCGTCGGTGCCGAAGGAGGTCGGCCAATAGAGGGTGATGGGTCCTGTCCCGCAGATCAACTGGGCCATGTGGCGTGGCCAGAACCGTTCGTCGAAGGAGAGCAGGACCTTGGCCACCGGTCCCGTAGCGATGCGCTTGATGGCGTCGCCCTTGCTTTCAGGCAGGGACGGTTTGAAGGCCACCATCCCCGCTGCCAACACCCCGTGCGGGACGGTACTGATGGCTGCACGCCCGCTGAAGGTGCGACCGTCCTCGAGGGTGATCTCGACGCCGTCGGGCCCCCAGGCGATCATGGCGACCTGGCACCCGAAGCGGACGTCGAGGCCGGTGGCTACGTGCTGGGGCAAGAGGTCGTAGCCGTCGATGACCCGGTGGTTGACGCCCTCCTCGAGACGGAGCACCCCGTCGGCGGCCAGGCCCTTGACGCCCACCTCGTCGACGCCTCCCGGCAGGTGGGCGGTGAGCGCGAGCTGGGCGAGCTCCCGGGCCCTGCCCCGGTAGCCCTTCTCGGCGATGAACGACGCCGCGCTCATGTCTCCGCCTCGCAGTCGATGCAGCGCCCAGAGGATGTCGAAGCTCCGCCACACTCCGGGGTGAAGCAGGTGCAGGGGCAGCCATCGCGTGGCTCCTCCGCTGGTGAACCACGAATGCGAGTACGGGACGGGCTGGACCCGGAGGGCAGCGGCGCGCACGTCGCCCCAGGTGGCAGAGCCGACTCCGTGGATGAGCTCGGCGCCCGTCTCGATCGGCACGTCGACGAAGTCCCGAACTGTTTGCACTCGGCCGCCGACCTGGTTGGTCGCCTCCAGCACGATGACGCGGGCGCCGCCGCCTGCGAGCGCCCGAGCGGCGGTCACGCCGGCCATGCCTGCACCCACGACGACGACGTCAGCGGCGCTTTGCTCTCGGGTCTCGTTCACTTCAAGCACCCCCCACAGGAGCGCGGTCTGGTCTTGGCAGCAGGAGTCCAGTCTTTCATCTGTCGAGCCCAGATTCATTTGTGCAGGAGCGGGAACAACGGGACCTACGGGACTCGGTGAGGAGACCCTTCTTCACCCGATTCCGCCGGTTCCGGGTTCGTGGCTCGGGCAACGCACCGGTTGCGCTGGGGCGTTTCTCACGTTTCGGTGGGCGGAGGGCTCGGCACGAACGACAAGTCGACGAGCCTCGGTCGTTCCACCGCCAGTCGGAGCCAAACAGAGCCTGGCTCACCCCGCAGGTACCGCTGAAATCGATCCTCCCAGGCTTCTTCGTCGTCGCCGAGGTACCTGCGCAGCATCCTCCAGCCGCGACGGGACTCCCACGGAAGTATCTCGGCCCGCCCAGTTGCCACAACCTGCCGTGTCGCCCCTGTGGCGAGGTCGGTTGTGTCTACCGCAAGGGCCACTCGAGGGTCACGGTCCACATCTCGCAGGACGGTCGACCACGGCCCAGTCAGAATCCAAAAGGCGTGATCCTCCCACAAGAACCAGACAGGGCGAACGTGGGGTCCGTGGGTGGCCAGGTGTGCCGTCAGCGGTCGAGCGAGGAACTCCTCCACGTCGCCGTCGCTCGATTGCACCTCGGCCACTGTATTCCGACGAGGCGTCCGCTACCTCTCCGGCCGGCCCGATTCTGTATCACCACCGGCGTTGCGCGGTGTCTGAGCCATTCACTATCCCGCTGACGTTTTCGACCCGCCTCTCGGAACACCGGACGACACATGTGCGCGAACACTTCGTACGCGCCCCGGCTCTCCCACACGTCGACGAAGCGAATACCCTCGCCGGGTCTTGGTTGCCCAGTGAAACCATGAGCCCGCCGCTGGTTCTGGGCACGAAGACGCACGGTGAACTGATCGTCGCGTCATTGCAAACAGCCTGTCGGTGAACAACGCGTGACTGTAGTGTGAAGAATGCGTGTGTCGAAGCCGCCCAGATAGCTACACACTGCGGCGATTGCCCACAAGGAGTAGTAGGTGCTCAAGTTCGTCATCGTCGTGTCGACCATGACTACATGGGGCCTGACCCAGTGGCGACTGTCGCATCGAGGCGGCCGCGCAACGCCCGCATCGCACGGAAGCCAACCAGCACTCGAAAGAGACCTACCGTCGTCGTCATCGAGTGTGTCGACCACACCTGCACCGTGATCGGACGTGATCCTGCGGTCCCCTGTCAGTCCTTAGAGGAAGCGATGGACGTCGTCGAGGAAATGGCGCCAAGCGTCGATTGGCGTGAAACAGCACCAGGCGTCTGGGTCGCTCGCTTCAGTCGAACCCGTTGAAACGTGGTGTTCGTCACCGAGACGAGAACAGGTCGAGCAATGTGGTGACCGAACGCTCGACTTCCGCAATCCTCAGAGGCTTCGTTATCCACGCCACGGCTCCGGCACGGATGAACGTAATCCTGTCGGTCTCGTCGCCTGAAAGAACCGCCAACGGTAAAGCGGTGCGCCGGACGGCTCGTCCTAAGAACACCATGAGGTCCTGAGCGTGGCAATCGGATAACTGTGTATCGAGCAGGATCAAACTCGGTGTGAGCAGGCCAGCCATCAGCCGAGCCTCACGGCCAGTCTGGGCCACCACGAACTGCACGCGATCCAGCCGCCGGACGATTCGCGCCAGTGTCACGCGACAACCAGGGTCGGCACCGATGTAGAGGACCGTTCGTCGCGCCGTGATCGGTGCAGAAACCCTTTTACGTGGCTTTACTGCACTATCAGGGGCGACTAGGCCCAGCTGGACCGACGGTTGCTGAAGTGCCACGGAAATCAAAGTAGCGGTACCAGGTGAACACCTCGGTACAGGAAGGAAACCGGCACATGAAACCTCGGCGCCATCTCTCCGTGAAAGGTGCTGGTCAGGACTCGGAAAGGCGAAGCCTCCCAGGTCAAGAGGCTGGGTCACTTCTGACGGGGACGGGTACGATGACACGTTGTGACGACATGGTATGGACTTACCTTGCTGCCAACTGAAAACTCCTCCGACGAAGAGGGTGTCGACGCCACAGTCGAGGCGGTGGTCCGCGCTCGTCAAGACCTCGGCTGGGAGCTTGTGCAGCGGACTGAACGAGCGGACTCCGAGGTCATGCTGTTCAGACGCCCCGCGTAGTGCCGCAGCCTGGATGGCTCTCGGAAGCCGCGTAGGGGACAGTCGTGTTCGCTCTGCACACGCCCGGTTTCCTCGACTGCAAGTCGATCAAACCCGTCTGCGAACATCGATTCCGCTCATCCACTCGTAGCGCCCTGGCTCTGTCCTTCTCGATATTCGCCCTCGGCTAACCATCGGAGTCGCCTCCGGGGTATGTGATGCCGGGACCCTGGATGTCAAGGCTGGTCATGGCCTCCCGGAGCCGGATGCCAATGTTCCCGGAGCCGATCGGCCATGGTCGCCATCACCGAAATCGAAAATGTGGGTGTCTCGTGGACCAAGAAGAGAAACCGGTGTCGGTTCAGGACCGCCAACACGCTGTCGGAGAGGGCTACCGCAGTCGCCATGCGCGGCGAGGAGTCAATGAGCGCCATCTCTCCGAAGACTTCGTCGGGACCGAGGATGGCGATGACCCGGTCCGTAGTCTGAAGCTGGATTTGGCCTTCGATGACGCCGAACATCTCTTCGCCCACCTCGCCTTCTTGGAAGACGATGCCGCCCGCGGGAACCTTCATCGTGTGGTCAGCGTTGCGAAACACGCCTGTGACCTTGTGTATTGCGGGACGAGTCGAAGGAGCCGAGAGGCGACTTGGATGAAGCTCGGGCGGATACCACTTGCTGTCAGATGCCAGCCACCAACCAGGCCCCTGCGACACATCACTCATCGACACCATCTCCGTTTCCGGTCGCGGGCATGTCCTTGGAGAACTCGTCGATGCAGTGCTCACAGATATACGCATCTTGACCGGCGATGAGCCTTCCCACCTCTGACGGCTGTCGCCCGCAAAACGAGCACCTGAGGTCTCTGGCTCGTCTCCGACTGCCTCCTCTTGCAATCCAGCCGCCTGACGTCATTTCAACGGCCTCGCTGGAACTGGCTGCCTCGGGCTCGACCTGGCCCGCCAGCAGTTGCATCACTGTCTGCCGGACGGTGTCTGGATCGACGCCCACGCTCAGCAGTACCCGAGCACCTACGCCCTCACCTTCACGCACCAGTCCGAGAAGGAGATGTTCGGTGCCGATGTAGTTGTGATCGAGCTGCAGTGCCTCACGCAGGGACAGTTCGAGCACCTTCTTGGCACGTGGAGTAAAGGGCGGCGAACCAGTCGCTTCTGTGCCGAACTGTCCGACGACCTCGACCACCTTCTGACGTGCCACGTCCAAGGAAACACCCATCTGCGTTAGGGCCTTGGCGGCGACACCCCTCCCTTCGCCGACAAGACCGAGCAAGATGTGCTCGGTGCCGATGTGGTTGTGGTTCAGCAGACGCGACTCCTCTTGCGCGAGCACCAAGACTCGACGGGCTCTGTCGGTGAAGCGCTCGAACACCGCTATATGGTCTCACGCGGGCGCTGCCGTGGCCATAGCGCTTCCTGATCATCCGGGGTGCATGCACATCCCGTTCTTGGCTTGGTCACATCTGTGTATCTGGCTCACTCCTCGCGGGGCGAGTCGACACGATGTGTGGGACTTCTCCGTCGCCGCATGCTTCAGTGGCGAGTTGCAAGGCTTGGCTCCAAGCCTCCGGTGTATTGGCTTCTCGCGCCTTTATGACGAGCTGATCAAGCTGATCCGCCGTAGCCTTGGCCTGGGCCAGCGCCTGGGCGGCGCGCTCGGCCGATTCCAGGGCTTCCGGCGCTTCTTGGGCCGCTTGCTCAGCCTTCTGCCTGGCGTCGGCGGCTGTTTCAAATGCGACTTGGGCTGCTTGGGCTGCTTCTTGAGCAGCCTGGGTCGTGTGCTCGGCCATTCGCAACGCATCGTCGACCGCCTGCTGGGCCACCTGGGCTTCTTCCGCCGCTTCCTCGAAAGCCACGGCCAGTTGCCCGACAATCTCATGCGCGTAAGTCGTCACCCGCATTGTTTGCGCGATATCCGCCACCACAACGGCGGCTTGTGCCGCGCTCTGCCAGGCAGCAGCAGTACCGGCTGTCCCTGCTGTCGCTACGGCCTTGTCGGCCTCTCTGGCCCATTGACCAACGGGATCTCCGTGATCGACCGGACCGTCGGCCTCATCAGACAGTGCGCTGAGGACTTCGCTGATCTGCACTGGCGTGGGCGGAGGGAAGGGTTTCGTCAGCCTGGACCATGCGACACCGTCCCAGTATCGGAAACTGCTGGAGTCGGCCGGATCGGGATACCAAGCCGCAGGTATGGCCGGGGCAGCCGCAGGGGGCGTGACCGGGACCGTGGGCGGATGCCAATCATCAGGGCTTCCGTCGTAGCTGAGAGTGACCACGGACTTCTCGTGTCTGAACGGACGCATCGTTGCCACCACCGATTTGTGAGGTCTAAAGACGAGTCATTCAACCCAACTCAAACCTTGCATTGTGGGTGAGCCGAATCCAACCGGAACGCCCCAGCAAGGTGAATCTAAGAGAAACGTCTGGCCTCGCGCCTCGTCGATATTGACGATCCCGATGCAGAGCTCGTGCCTGCTACGCCCCGAATCCCGCCACCATGGGTCCATGATGGGCGTCCAAATCGGTCTGGCCGGGCAATGGCCTTGGCAAGGCTCGTCGGGCGTTGCGTCTCGGGGCTCGTTGGATCGAAGACGCACCAAAATGCCGTTCAGTTGTATGTCTTCAAGTGGTGTCTGTCGCTGACCGCTGGTAGAGCGACCGTGCCGGTCCCCTCGGCGTGAAACGATTCGAGCCGTACGCCTGTGTTTCCCAGGGCGTCTGCTCCCGATAATCGCAATGTGTCTGGGCTACACCTCAGAGCCTGGCGAACCGTCGAGTCGGCTGTTTGTCGACACAGGGCCCAGCCAGAGACCGGAGCCAGGGGCGCGAAGAGGAGCGAGGTTGGCCGTCGAGGGGGCCGGCGCCGGGCCGCGGCGACTCTGGTCGTCGAGATCTTCGACGCTGATGATCTTCGTGGTTCGGATCGGATAGGGGTCGGGGTAGTCCACGACGCGGATGCGGCCCTTGGGGTGGTAGCGACCGCTGTCGATCACCTCCCGAGGAACATACGGATCGTGGCCCATGTGTCGGAAGAGTCGCGTGGTGGGCTCCCAGATCGTGACCCGCTCGTGCCAGCGCAGTAGATCCAGTCTGCGTAGGAGCGTCATCAGGGTGACCAGAGTGCCGGCCAGCACGCCGGCGACCAGGGCACCCAACGGGGTGCCGCCCGGCAGCACCGCAATCAGCCCGAGCAGCAGGAGGAGCAGAAGGAGGAGGCCGAACCATTCGATCGGTGACATGGCCTGTCCTGTCGCGGCCTCGATCAGTGCCCGGAATTCACCCATGTCCACACCGAGCTGGACCAACTCCTTGTAGACGACTTCCTCCTGGCGGGTGGCGGGCTCGAGGGCGTAGACGGCCTCCAAGAGCTGGAGGTATGAGGGTGAGGCTGCGTGGTAGTCGACCAGCCGGTAGTCGATCTGGTCGGTGAGATGGCGGTCGATGAGGGCACGGACGCGAGTGCGGTCGCTCTCGCCGAATACAGCCATCAATTGGTGGATGGAGAAGAGGGAGGCATTGCCCTTCGCCACCAGGTCGTGCACAAGAGCCAGGCGCTCACGCGTTCGGACGATCGTGAAGGCCAGAAGGACACCGAAGAGGAAGGCCGCCATGCTGGCCAGGGCCACGTCCATCCGGACGTCACCTCTCTTGGGGCCGACCAGGAGCGAGGCGAGGCCCACCACGACCCCGGAGACCACAGCCAGCCCGACCACGCGCTCCCCGCGGGAAGCCGATGCCAACACCGCCCGAGCCCGCATGACCGACCAACACTACGCGGATCAGCGGCCGACGGCCCGCCCAACAGGGAACTCGCAATCCCGGCAACGTAACCGTCACACGTCGTTTACGTTACGTTCACGACCATGGTCTCCTCTTGTCCAAGCGGTCCTCTCCACTTGCCAAGTCAGCCCGGCGGAGTGTGTGGCCCTACGCTCACACCGTGGAGTGGAGACGGGACGACGGTCATCGGGTCACAGATGACCCCCAGTTGCTCGACTTGGACCGAATTCATCACTGGTTGTGCGAAGAGAGCTATTGGGCGACGGGTCGCTCCATGGAGGCCGTGCGCCAATCCGTGGAGGGTTCGATCACCCTGGGCTGCTACGCCCCCGACGGTACCCAGGTTGCGGTGTGTCGTTGGGTCACCGATACCGCCACCTTCGGATGGCTCTGTGACGTCTTCGTCGACCGCAACTGCAGGGGGCAGGGTCTTGGCAAGTTCCTGGTGTCGTCGGCCATGGCACACCCCGCCGTGCAGGATGTGCCCCTTCTCGTGCTGGGCACCCGTGACGCCCAGGGTCTCTACGGGCGATTCGGATTCGTCTCGATTTCTGAACCCGGGCGCTGGATGGAACGGCGCACATGAACCGAGGCCTTTCTTCGGCGCAGACCCACAATGTCGAGGGAGATCCGGCTGAGATCGGCCACCCTCGACGTCTCAGGCTGGACGGGACGAAGCTCGGCGGTGCCACTCATGTGTTCGACGTGGAGCGCAGTTCCCGCCTCCGAGTGGCGGAAGGGCTAGTGGTGCGTGGGATCGCCGACTGGATAGGTCAGCTTCTCGACGATGTTGCCGCCGGCGGCAGGGACGATGTAATTCACACATGGGCCCGCACCCACGTGGAGCGGGTTGCAGATCGGCAGCAACCCCTGGTTTGTCGTCTTGCCGAAGAGGTCCTTGAACGTCTGGCTGGGCTGGCTCGTACGGAAGCAGACCCAGAAGAGGAGGCCCTGGATTCCCTTCCCCTTCGTCCCGTTGGCCGCTTTGAAGGTGTCCGTCTCGGTGATGCTGCTCGAACCCGGGACGAGAGTATCGCTCTCGCTGATCACGCTCGGCTCATGACGGAATCCGTCGCCGCAGTCGAGGGTGTTGGCGCCGGTGTCGGGGTTGGTCGAGAAGAGCACGTCGCCTGAGCCCGTCGTGGTGGTGGAGGCCTGAAGGTTCAACGTGGATGTATTCAGGCTGCCGTTGCACGACCCGCTCGTGCAGGGGATGACGGCGTCGGCAACCGCCACGGTATCGGTGGCCTTGACCGTCGACCCGCCGTCATCGAGGATGGTCACCACGGGGTTGAATGTCCCGGTCCCGTGGGTGGCGTAGGCGTGGCCGCCGGCATCGGTCACCGTGAAGACCCCTTCGACGGGGCCTGTCACCGTTTCCGGGTTGGTGTCGCCATCACCCCAGGCGGTGGTGGCGGTGAAGTCCGAGGCCGTGGCGGACGGATTGGCATCGGTGAAAGTGGCCACGGTCATGGCCGGGGAGGCCACTCCCGTCGTCAGCGGCGCCAGGGGGGCCGGGAAGGCCGACAGGGCGGCGTCGGTGATGGTGGCCGAGCCGCTCGCGACGGCGACATTGTCGGGCGAGGTCAGGGTCGAGTCGGTGACGGTCACCGTCGGTGTGGGGGCACCCTCCTCGGTGTAGGTGTGTCCCCCGGTCACGGTGAAGGGTCCCCCGGTGGGGCCGCCGACGGTGCCTGACGTCGAGAAGGTGTCACCCCAGTTGATGGTGGCCGCGAATTGCCCGGCCGTGGCGGTACTGGTGGAGGTGATCGTCGCCACCGTCGCGCTGAGCGGTGCCCCTTCGACGCCCGAGATCGGCGTCGCCGTGACGACGGTGGCACCGGTGGCGGCGGCCCCCGGTCCCTCCAGGGAGAAGTAGGTCCCGCTCCCCGCGGCCAAGCCGCCGGGTGGGAAACTCACCGACCCGGTGTTGGCGTCGGTGACCGTGAAGGAAGTCCCCGGACCGCCGTAGCCGCTGTTGCTGGCATCGGAGGTGCTGCAGTCAGCGGGCGCGTAGGTGCACAGGCCGTCTCCGTCGAAACCGAACACATCCGGGCCGCTGAGCGCCACACTCAAGAGCGTCCCCCCCGAGTTGTTGACCACGCCGTAGGCGGTGTCCTCCTGGCCGTCGAAGGGGCCCGGGCTCCCGGTCACGCTCACCGTGCCGCCGGCGCCGACGGTGACTACGTACGCACACCCCTGGACGCCTCCACTCACCCCGTTGATGGCCGGACACAGCGGCGACGGTGTGGCGCCCGAAGCGCCCGAGAATGTGACCGCCAGGCCCGCAATAAGTGCCACACAAAGTAGTGAAACCAGCACTCTCGTCGCTCGACGCATGACATGACCCCCCGCAATGGCCCGTTTGGGCAGGGAGATTAAACCACCGCTGCCCGTGAGGCAATCGGGCCTCGCCGCGTCTTAGGTCGCGATCAGACCCCGTGCCGCCGGTGCGAACAGGTCCGGCACCCAGACCACTCCGAGCGCATCCAGGATGCGGCTGCTGTCTTGCGCCACGTCGCTCGGGGCGCGCCCGTTGTCGTCGAAGTGCAGAGCAGCCATCACCCGCAACGTGAGGGCGGTTTCGTAGTCGGCGTGGCGGACCCGCGCCGCCGACAGGCTCTGCTCGAGCATGCGACGCGCCCCATCACCATCGCCGTCGCGGGCCAAGGCGACGCCACACACACGGAGAAGAAGCGGCGTCTGGGGGGCCACGCCTCCGAGTCCCCGGGCCCGCTCGAGCTCGCTCTCTGCCAGCGTTCGGGCTGCTCGGGTATCGCCGGCGAGAAGCAGGCACTCCGACCACCTGGCCCCGGCCTCGAGGGACTCGACGTGGCCGCCGATCGCTTCGGCCTCCTGGCGCGACAACTCGAAGAGACGCATCGCCTCGTCGTATCGGCCCCGACACGTTGCCACGCGGGCCAGATTGCAGTTCTGGTGGGCCGCCCCCGAGCGAAACCCCCCGGCGCGGTAGGTGCGCAAGGCCGATTCGAAGAGTCGCTCGGCTTCGTCGATGCGACCCTGGTCAAGCATGATCTCCGCCACATTGTTCTCGTAAGCCGCCAGTTGCACCGCGTTGCCCGACCGGCGCGCCTTCTGCTGGGCCCGGAGGTAGAGGTCGAGGGCCTGGTCCCACTCTCCTCGGAAGTAGGCGAAGATCCCCAACGAGTTCAATGCGGTGGCTTGTCCGTGGAGGTCACCGAGCTCCTCGAACAACGCCAGTGCCCGGCGCCAGTTGGCCGGCTCTTCGAGCTTGCCCAGGTCCATCTGGGCCCAGTCCAACACCCACAGCGCATTGGCGAGCGCCTCCTTCTCGTCGGCGCGCTCGGCCTCGGCCACAGCCGCACGGCACCACTTGATGGCGCGGGCGTGACGACCTTCTTCCTGGCAGAACCTCCCGTACCAGGCCAGGAGCTGGGCTCGCTGGCGCTGGGCCTCGATGCCGTGTGCACCTTCGAGTATTTGGAGCGCCCGTGTGATCCAGCGCAGGGCATCGGAGAACCGCCCGAACCAACCCTGAACCTGGGAGGTCTTGAGCATCAGGCGCGCCTGCGCGGGCAGATCCTCGTGCACCAGACGCCGCGCGGTGCGGTACTCATCGACCGCGCTTCGATATGCGCCCGCCCGGCGTCGGGTGTCGCCCAGCGCCTCACGAACCTCTGACAGCTCCTGAGCCGTCAGCTCGGGCAGGTGGCGCGCCGCAGAAACAGCGCGCTCGAGGAAGCCGGCCGCCTCGACATTGGCGTAAACGGATCGGGCCCTGTCCGCGGCGGTCAACGAGTATCGCCATGCTTCTCGATATCGTTGGGCGTAGAAGTAATGGAGCGAGAGCAGCTCGGACCGGTCCTCGGCATGGTGACCCTCCGCTGTCCGAATGGCGTCGGCCACTTGCGCGTGCAGCTTGCGCCGCAGCCGGTAGGAAAGGCCCTCATAGGCACCGTCACGAAGCAGCGCATGACGGAAAACGAGATTGCCCGCCCCGTCCGGAGTCAAGAACTCCCTCAATCGCTGCCAGATGGCATCCGCTTGGTCGGGGATGTCGAGCACCACCGCCAGCAATTCCATGGCTGCGGTCCGGCCCAGCACCGACACCTGCCTCAGGAAATGCCGATCGTCGGCGGAAAGCCGGTCGATGCGCGCCGCAATGACCGCTTCGATGGAGTCCGGCAGCGAGTCGATGCTGTCGGCATCTCGCGCCGCCGCCACCAACTCCCGGAGGAACAAGGGGTTGCCGCCGGATCGCTCCGACAACGCCACCACCTCGTGAGGTGCCAACGGGGCGTGGTGCGAAGCCATCTCCACGAACGTCGCCGCCTCGGTGGCGGCCAGCGGTTCCAGTCGGAGCCGTGTCCCGGCATGGTCAGGGGTCACGAACCCGGATTCGACGTCGCGTCGGGTGAAGCAGAACAGCCACGGGTGGACGCCCACGGCTGCAACCACATGTCGCAACAGTTCGGCCGATGCCTCGTCCATCCAGTGTGCGTCCTCGACCACGAGGAGAGTCGGACGGCCCAGCAGGCAGCTCAGGAGCTCGGTCATGGTCTCGCCCAGGCGCAGTCCCCGGAACTCGGGCTCGAGCTCGGCCGTTTCGGGGGTGTCGGGCACGTCGAGGTCCACGACGGCGGCAACGAGGGGCGTCCAGGGGACGAGGGTCGGCGACAGCGCCGCCAACGCCTCGGCCAAATCGACGGTCAAGGCCGCAGCGGGCTTGGCCTCGTCGAGGTCCAACAACGTTCGCACCAGGCCCCGCAGTGCACCGTAGGGACGAGACGACTCGTAGTACTCGCAGGTCACCCCCAGCGTCGCCATGCCTTGAGCGTTGGACCGGAACTCGTCGACGAGCCGGGACTTGCCCACCCCAGGCTCGCCCACGAGCTCGAGCACTGCGCCCGATCCGTCCCGGGCGGCATGCACCAGTGAGTGCCAGATCTTCATCTCGTCGATGCGGCCCACGAGGGGGAAGTCGGCTCCGGGGTCGACCGACCGCGCCCCGACCCGCTCGCCCACGTCCACGGCCTCGACCGGTTTCGCCTTGCCCTTGACGAAGAACGGCGTCACCTGGGCTGTCTTGAAATCAGAGCGTGAGCGGGCCATGACCTCGGGAGTCGCCAGGATTTGTCCGGGCGCGGCCTTGGCCATCAGGCGGGCTGCCAAGTTGACGGTGTCACCCATGACGGTGAACGTCCGCCGGTAGGGCGGCCCGATGTCGCCGGCGAAGACCGGCCCCCGGTGCAAGCCCACGCGCAAGGCGGGATGGCGGTCGCGATCCATGATCTCTCGCACGGCCAAGAGCATGTGGTGCTCGTCGTCACCTGTGGTCGACGGCGCGCCGGCGACGAGGATGACCTTGCCCCCGTCACGATCGATGTCGGTGCCCAGGAACGTGACCCCTTGCCGGTCGACGGCATCCTGGGCATCGCTGATCAGTAGATCGAGATAGTCGCTGACGACATCGGGGCCCGAGGTTTCGAGCATGCCATCGATGCCGTCGAAGTGGACAAAGGCAACGGTGACGCGGCGATGCTCGGGCTCCTGACTGGCGCCCCGGACCGAACCCCAGATGGCCGCAGGAATACACTGCGTCAGATCCACCCCGCCCCGGACCGGGTCGCGGGGCGTGGCCGCCACCACATCGATCTCGGGAGCTCGGCGCAGAAGCCAGCCCCCGTTCCTCTCTCGTCCCAGGTCCGAAGCCCGCAGGGCGGGGGCCGTCTGCTCGCTCACCAGGATCTCCCCGGCGCCGGCGGCCCCTTCCATGGCAACGATGACGCTGGCGGCGGTGCCCGTGACCACGAGCTCACGGTGCGACGTGCCGACCAGGAACATGTCGAATTCGCCGCTGTGCACGCCGACCGACATCCGCAGTGTTACCTGCTGACCGAGCACGGTCAACCGTCCCACGGTCCGCAGCGTGCTGCGCATCTCGTATGCCGCCCGCCGGGCCCGAACATAGTGATCCGCGCCGGAGAACAGAAGTAGCAGCGCATCACCGCCGAACTTCAACAGGCGACCACCGTTGCCATAGGCCATGTCGAGGAGATGGACGAAACACTCGCCGATCGTGGCGGCCAACTCTTCGGCACCGATCTTCCCGTGTTTGGCCAGCCCTTCGGAAAGCTTGGTGAAACCGGAGATGTCGACGAAGACGACAGTCCCGTCGATGACGCGGTGGCGAAGCTCGGGAGAGTTCTCGATCCAGTCGATGACGAGCCGCGGCACATACGGCGCAAGGAGGTCGTCATCCTCGATGGTGCCCGGATGCGTGGCCATGCTCGCCCGATTTCTCCTTGCTCAGCAGCATGACCCGACCCCGCATCGGTGCCAGGCTCACCGGCCCAGCGACTCCCTCTTGCTGCTGCGAACCCGTCTCGATACTAAGCGAGCCCGACATGAGGTGCCCGTGGGCTCCCCTCGGCCTGCAGGCCATCCCCGGCCCCCCACACCACAGAGTTTGGAACCCGCGGGTACCGGGCACCATGAAGTCGTGGCCAAAGCCCGCTCCCCGGGCTGCTTCCGGAGCGACCCGGATGGGGACATGACCTTGCGCCGCACCCCCTGCAAGGGTGTCGATCCTCCCAAGGGAAAGACAAATCGCGTACCGCACCTGGGGCCGCGGACGGCTCAGCACGTGCGCCCACCCGTTGGGTGCTCGCAACGGCGCTGTGAATGGGCCAGACTGAACGGAGTCGACCCATTCGATGGACGGCCGGTTGTGGGCCACCTATGGCCAGACCGTCGGGAGACCAAGGAGGCGCTTCCATGCGGGGCACGATCAAGGTAGCCACGATGTTGACGGCGTCGGTCATGTTATTCGCCCTCGCCAGCTGCTCCTCTACGCCGACCACCCCGAGTGCGTCCTCAGGTGGTGCGGCCGCCAGCAGCGGCGAGCACAACATCCTCCCCCCCATCACCAGCTCGACGCCGGTGACAGGCGGAACGCTCAAGATCGTGGGGAGCGGAGACGTCGATCACTTCGATACGTGCTGTGCGTACTACACCACCACCTACGAGCTGCTTCGCATGGTCAGTCGTCAGCTGGTGTCGTATCCGGCCTCCAACAATGTCGTAGCCCAATCGACACCTGTTCCTGACATGGCGACATTCTCCATCAGCCCTGACGGGCTGACCTACACGTTCACGATCAAGTCAGGGGTGATGTGGGACGCCCCCACCGGACCGAGACAAGTCACTTCCCAAGACGAAGTTCGAGGCCTCAAGCGACTCTGCAATCCCGTGCAGTCGGCGCCCCCACTCCCCTATTGGACCAACAACATTGTGGGGATGAAGAGCTATTGCACCGGGTTCCAGGCGATCAAGTTGCCGACGAACCCGACCCAAGAAATCGCGGCGCTCAACACCTACATGAGCGCCAACAACATCTCGGGCTTGGCGACGCCGAACTCGTCGACGATCATGATCACGTTGCTGCACCCGTCGAGCGACTTCATCAACATCATGGCGCTGCCCATGAGCTCGCCGGCTCCCGTGGAGACCAACAACTACCTCCCCGCGTCGGTGGAACTCGCACAACATTGGGTCTCCGACGGGCCGTACTCGATCACCGCGTACACGCCCAACGTCAGCTACACCCTGGCCAAGAACTCAGCGTGGAAGTCGAGCACGGATCCCATCCGCCACCAGTACTTCAACGCCGTGGACATCACGATGGGTGAGACCGCTACGGCCGTCCAGCAGCAGCTCGAGACCGGAACGGCCGACCTCGAATGGGACACCACGGTTCCGACCGCAGACGTCCCCGGTTTGGTATCGAGCCACAACACCGGATTCGTTGCGGACTTCTTCGGCGGCATCGAGTACATGGCGTTCAACGTAAAGAGCCAGACCAACAACAGCGCGCTCTCGAAGGTGGCGGTCCGCCAAGCGCTTCAGTACTGCGTGAACAAGCGTCACCTCATCCAGGTCACCGGTGGGCCCGCCATCAATGCCGCCTCGAGCCACATCCTTCCGCCCCAGATCACCGGGTACAAGAACATCACCCCGTACTCGACACCCAACTCTGAAGGAGATCCGGCCACCTGCAAGTCCATGCTGGCCAAGGCGGGCTACCCGCATGGGTTGACGCTCACCTTCGTGTATCCCAACAACCCCCCCTATCCGGCGACGGTGACGGCGATGCAGGCGGACTTCGCCAAGGCCGGAGTCAACATCAAGTTCAACGAGCAACCCTCTCAGGGTGCGTATTTCGACTACATCGAGACGCCGTCCAACCTGAAGAACTGGGACCTGGCGTTGGGTCTGTGGTTCCCGGACTGGACCGGGAACGGCGCACAGTCGTACTTCAGCCCCCTGATCGACGGTCGTCAGTACACGACCGGCTCGACCGACTACGGGGCCTACGACGACCCCGCCGTGGACAAGCTCATCGACCAGGCGCTGACCACCGGCAGTGTCTCCAAAGCGGCCACGGTCTGGGCGCAGGCCGACAAACTCGCCACGGTCAGCGACCCGGCCTGGGTGCCGCTGCTGAACCAGGCACTGCCCCAGTTCGCGGGGAAGAACGTGGTCCACGCCATCTACGTGCCGTTCATCGGAAACCTCGACCCGACCAATCTCTGGGTCAAGTAGGGGCAACCGCTGCCCCTCGGAAGTCGATAGCGGTCCGCTCGGGCCACCGGTTGTGAGTGGCTCGAGCGGACCGAGAATGAACGCAATGACACGTCG
>Ga0116215_1001355_pt1 | contig 16461 bp, 21 predicted proteins | sample Sb_taG_7_FD_89698 | JGI IMG/M metagenome (GOLD analysis project Ga0116215, IMG submission 89698) | Peat soil microbial communities from Weissenstadt, Germany - Sb_50d_2_FS metaG | ecosystem: Environmental > Terrestrial > Soil > Wetlands > Peat | place: Germany: Weissenstadt | collected 2010-09-21 | reverse complement strand
CCCGCGTGTACGACGCCCGCGTCGCAAAGGTGCGCGAGCGCCCGCGCCAGCGCGTTGGCGTCGGCGCCGAGAGCGGCGACGAGCTGCTCGCGGGTGCAGCCGTCACGGGTCTCCTCGCTGAGCAGGGCAAGGACGATCGCGCGTTCGAGCCTCCGGTCGACGTCGGTTTGCGTTTCGCTGGATCTGTTCATGTATGCAGACTATTGTCTGCGCAGGCGGGCGGCGGCGTCCTCGAGGCGATCATCGCCCCAGATCGGCTCGCCGTCGATCGCGATCGAGGGGACTCCGATCACGCCCAACCGGTGGGCTGCGTCCGTTGCCTCGCGCAGCGCCTGCTTGATCTGCGGGTCCTGCGTGGCGTCCTGCACCTCGCTGGGATCCAAGCCCACCCGCTCGGCCGCGTCGAGCACGTGCGCGGGGATGCTCAGGTCGCGCCCGCGCTGGAAGGCGTCGCGGAACGCGCGCAGCGTGAACTCGCGTCCGCAGCCGCTGGCGAACGCGAACGTAGCGGCGCGCATCGCCATCAGGTAGTTGGTCGGCCAGTGGTCCGGCCAGTCGATCGTCGGCAGCCCGTACTCGCGCGCGCGTCGTTCGACCTCCGCCATGCCGGCCTGCCGACGCTGGTGCTCGCCCAACGCCCATGAGCTGCGGCCGGTCAGCTTGAACAGCGCGCCGAGCGACACCGGCCGCCAATCGACCGGCTCCTCCAGCACGCTGTGCAACCGCTCGGCGGCAAGGTACGCATAGGGCGATCCGACATCAAAATAAAAGGTCACCTGCGCCATTGGCACTCCCGTCAGCCGTTCACTACACTGAACGAATCGTTTTTTATGATAGATGATCGCGTTCGAGATGGTGTCCAGGGGGTGCTCGCGGCGAACGTGCGCCGGATGCGAATCGCGCGCCGTCTGTCGCTGTCGGAGCTCGCGCGCATGACCGGAGCCAGCAAGGCCACGCTGTCCGGCATCGAGCGCGCACGTGCGAACCCAACCGTCGAGACGCTCGCCCTGCTGGCCGGTGCGCTGCATATCGGGGTGGGCGAGCTGCTGGTGCAGCCGCCGCTGGGGGAGATCCGCGTGGTGCGCGCCACGCACGACGACACAACGGCGCGCGATGAGCTCTCGCGAGTTGTGCTCGACTCGATCCCCGCGGGCACCAGCGTGGAGATCGCGCGGCTGGCGCTCCCCGCGCGTCACACCCACGAGCTGGCCGCACAGGCGCACGGCGCGCGCATGCACGTGTACGTGCTCGCTGGCACGCTGATCGCCGGGCCGGTCGAGCGCCCCACGGAGCTCGCGAGCGGCGACTACGCCTCCTTCCCCGGCGACGTGCCGCAGGCGTACGAGGCCACGCGCGTACCGGCGCGCGCGCTGCTGCTTACGCACCTCCCCTGACGCGGGCGGCACTGCGCTCGCGATCGCGCGACTATCGCCCGGCGCGCTGGCGCTCTCAGGTGCGCATGGCGGCGCTCGCCGCCTACAAGTCCATCTCCAGCTGGCGCGGCGAGGGCCGCAGCGGCTCGCTCGTCTCGCGCGGGCGCCCGCGCTTTGACCAGTGGCCGATCACCTCGCGGCTGCGGCAGCTGTAGTGGTTGACGCGCCGGTCGGTCGGCTGAATCGCCAGGCCGCCTGGCGCGCTGCCGGTGACGAGCGCGTGAAAGCGCCGACCCTTGTGGTCGACCTCGACGATGTCCCCCGTCTGTATGCCATCGAGCCGCATCGATCTGCAACTGTAGGCTTGCCGGCGGTGCGCTGGCTCGTAGATGGAATGAACGTGATCGGCACGCGACCGGATGCGTGGTGGAAGGACCGGCACAGAGCGATGGTCAACCTCGTGGACATGCTCGAGCGCTGGGCCGCGGCCAGCGGCGCGGATGTGACGGTCGTGTTCGAGCAGCCGCCCTCGCCGCCGATCCGCTCGACGGTCATTGAGGTCGCCCACGCGCCGCGGCCGCGCCGCGACTCGGCCGACGACGAGATCGTGCGCCTGCTCGCGAGCGACCCCCAGCCGGGCGAGGTGCGCGTGGTCACCTCCGACCTGTGGCTATCCGACCGCGTGTACGCGGCCGGAGCGAGCGTCGAGCCCTCCGCGCCGTTCCGGGCGCTGATCGAAGACGCCTGATGGCGCCGGTCACGCGCTACGCGCACAACGAGGGCGCGAGCATCGCCTACCAGGTGATCGGCGAGGGCGCGCTGGACATGCTGTTCGTCACCGGCTGGCTGACCCAGCTCGAGCAACTTTGGGAGGCGCCCGCCAACCGCCGCTTCCTGGAGCGGCTGACGGCGTTCGGCCGGCTGATCCTGTTCGACAGTCGCGGCACCGGGCTGTCCGAGCGCGTGCTCAGCACCTACACCGTCGAGCAGGAGGCGCGGGACGCGCTCGCGGTGCTCGACGCTGCCGGCAGCGAACGCGCCGCGCTGTTCACCTACGCGCAGGGCGGCCTCGTGGGCGCGACGCTCGCCGCTGAGCACCCACAGCGGATCGGCGCGCTGATCATGTACGCGTCGATCGCGCGCACCTCGTGGGCGCCCGACTACGACTGGGCGATGACGCGCGAGCAGCGCGAAGAGCTGAGCGAGCGCAACATCGCCGCGTGGGGCGAGGCGGACAGCGACGCGATGGCCGCGTGGGCGCCGTCGATGGCCGAAGATCCCGCGCTGGTGTCCTGGTTCGCGCGCATGCAGCGCCTGGCGGCCAGCCCCGGCGAGGCGCGCGTGATCTCGCGTGCGATGGTCGACCTCGACGTGCGTGAGGCGCTGCCGCGCATCCGCGTGCCCACGCTCGTGATGCACCGGCCCAAGGAGAAGGTGTGGGACGTGCGCCACTCGCGCTACCTGGCCGAGCACATCCCTGGCGCCCGTTACGTGGAGCTCGAGGGCGTCGACTCGTTTCCGTTCGTCGGCGACAGCGACGCGATCGTCGAGGAGGTCGAGGAGTTCCTCACCGGCGTGCGCAGCCGCGGCGAGCTCGCGCGCGCGCTGCTGACGGTGCTGTTCACGGACATCGTCGGCGCGACCGCTCGCGCGGCCAGCCTCGGCGACGGGCGTTGGCGCGACCTGCTGGCCCAGCACGACGCGCACGTGCGCGCGGAGCTGGCTCGCTTCGGCGGGCGGGAGATCAAGACCGTGGGCGACGGCTTCCTGGCGACCTTCGACGGGCCTCCCTCACGCGCCCTGCGCTGCGCCCTCGCGATCACCGTCGCGGCGCGTGAGCTGGGGGTCGAGGTCCGCATCGGCATGCACACCGGCGAGTGCGAGCTGCTGGCGGACGACGTGGCGGGCATGGCCGTGCACATCGCCTCGCGCATCGGCGCGCTGGCCGCCCCCGGCGAGGTGCTCGTCTCGGGCACCGTGTTCGGGACGGTCGTCGGCGGCCCGTTCGCGTTCGAGGACCGCGGCTTTCATGAGCTGCGGGGCGTCCCCGGGCGCTGGCCGCTGTTCGCGCTCAGCAGCCCGTGAGAAGAAGGCTCGTGACGCGCCGAACGGGGAGAACAGCGCGCCACGAGCTGACGGAGTGCCAGCCTTGGCCCCATCGTCCAGCTGAGACGCCGTCGCGGCCAAATCCTTCCCGGGTGGAGGGGCGATGTGCGCGGAGCGCGACTCCGCTAGGGTGAGCGGCCCACCCGCGGAGGGTGCGGGCTCTCGATCCCACAACTCCCCGGGGGGATGTATGCGTCGCGTCGGTCCTGTCTTGCCAGTGGTAGCTGTTCTCGCGCTCGCGGGCTGCGGCGGAAGCTCCGGACCGACGACCAGCTCGTTCAAGGCGGCATTCAAGGTGCAGAAGGCGAAACTGAAGACGCTCGGCAACGAAATCGGCGCGGCGGTGGAAGGCGCCAGCAGCCAGACCGACGCCGCCCTGGTCAAGCAGTTTGAAGGCCTGGCGTCGCGCACCACCCAGGAGGCAGGGGCGATCGGTCAGCTGAGCGCGCCCTCCAAGTTCAAGACCGAACTCGCGTCGCTGCAGTCGAGCCTCACGCAGGTGGCCGGCACGCTGCGCGAGATCGAGGCGGCGGCAGCCGCGAATGACGCGACCACGGCGAAAGCGGCGGGAGAGGCGATCGTGACCGATGCCCAGCAGGTCAAGAGCATCGACGACGCCCTCACCGCGAAGCTCGGCCTGCCGAGCTCCTAGCGACGCGGTCGGGACCCCCGGCGTCGGCCGTGACGGTTGTCTTGTGAAGCTCATCGTCGGAGCGGCGATCGCCACGACTCTCGTCGGCTGGTCGCTTGTGCCTGCAACGCCTGCCGCATACGCGGGCGAATCGCGTCGCGCGAGCACACTCGCGACGACCTCACTGCCCAGCCCCGTGTCCGCGGTGGGCGGCGTGGTGGCCTGGGTGGGCGCATCCGGCCGTGGCCACCGCTTCCAGATCGTGATACGCAGTCGAGGACATAACCGCGCGCTGAGCGCGACCTCGGCGGTGGGCTGGATCGACGGCGTGAAGCTTGGAACCGATGCGCACGGCCGCACGATCGTGGTGTATTCGCGCTGCCCATACAAACCGTACGGGAACTCCAGCCCGGGGCACGGGGGCACGGACGGCTGCCGGCTGTGGTGGGCGCCGACCGCGGGTGGGGCGGCGCACCTGGTTCGCGCTGCGCCGCCGGATGCGAGCACCGGGCAGGCGGTCGGCGGGAGCGTGGTGTTCGCCGTCCAGCCCAACTCCGCGAACCTGGGAGCAGCGCGCGTTGAGACCGCGCGGCTATCGGGCAACTCGGCCCAGGCATTGCCCGTCCCGCACCCCAAGGGCGCGTCGATAGAGGACATCAGCGCAAGCTCGACGCAGGTCGCATTCATCGAGAACTCTGAAGAACCCACGGGTCAGCCCACGGGCCTGTCGCAGATTTGGCTCGACGAAGGCAACGCGACTCCCAAGCTGATCGCGCACGTCCGCTCAGATGACGTGCCAATCGACGAATCCGCGCAGTTCTTTGACGGTCTGACGCTCTCCGGCGGCTACGTGTACACGTCCCTGTACGCCCAGCCCGGCCTCGACCTGCCTGGCGTCGAACCGCACGTGACCTCGCGCTTGGAGCGAATCTCCCTCGCCGATCTTTCGGTCGCCGAATCCCCATGGGAACCCGACGAGTTCGACCTGGGCGTGAACGCGACCTCCTACGACCCCACCGCCGAGGCGCTGGTCGTGTCCTCCTTCTCCAGGCAGGTCGACTTCTCGGCGGGCCTGGAAAAGCGACACAGCTGTCCGATCGAACGGGAAGCGCCGGTCGCGTTCGCCGGCGGCTGATCGCGGCTGCTGCTACCGTTGGTGCATCAGGTTGGGTGGTCCACCCAACATCGCAGTGCCAGCGCTCGTAGCTTTTGCTCAGCAATCTCCGCGTTCGCAGCACTATCAACGCAGGAGGAATGACAAATGGCTACCGGAACCGTCAAGTGGTTCAGCGATGACAAGGGCTTCGGGTTCATCACGCCCGACGACCAGTCGAAGGACCTGTTCGTCCATCACAGCGCGATCGTGGGCGAGGGCTACCGCTCGCTCACCGAAGGAGCGAAGGTCTCCTACGACGCCGAGGCAGGCGACAAGGGGCCCAAGGCCGCGAACGTCCAGCTGGTATAGCGCGATGGCCTCGAGCGGCAAGAAGAAGACCACGATGGCGAAGCTCACACGTGAAAGCAAGCTCCGCGAGCGTCGGCTGGACAAGCAGGCCAGGAAGGACGCGCGCAAGAACGCGCCGGCACAGGATCCGGAGCTCGTAGACGCGCCAGGCGCAATGAGCAGCGAGTCAGCCGCGACAGTTGACGGGGAGCCTGGTCTCGAAGCAGCCGTCCAGGCAATGACGCGCGAGGAAGCGTTGGTCATGCAGGGAGCTCGCACCATCACCGAGCTGCCCGCGGATCCGCCTCCACGCGCGGTCGCCTGATCCTCGTCGACGCCTCAATCGGGGCGTTGGTGGTGTTCAGCCTTGTTGCTGTGGATTCTCGGGGTCGTGAGCGGTTTCGTGAGCGGTCTGCTCGGATGTGCTCGGTATTGGTGGATCGTCCGGGACGGGAACGGCAACCACGTCGAGCCCGTCAATGCCGTTGAAATCCGTCGGGTTGCAGGTGTAGATCGGCAGGTCGTTGGCGACGGCCGTGGCGGCGATCATCGCGTCGTAGGTACGCGCGGTGGTCTTGCGACCGACACGCCGCAATGAGGCAGCCACGCTGCCGAAAGCCCGAGCGGCATCCGCATCGAACGGAAGCGGCTTGAAGTCTGCCTCGGCCTGCTGGAGCTGAGTCTGACGGGCCACGCGTTCGCTCTCCTCTTTGGCGACCAGTGGACCGACCGAAAGCTCGGCAAGCGTAACCGCCGTGATGAGCGGCTCGGCGGGGAGCGTCTTTGCGTCCGTGAGCTTCTCCAGGAGGATGACCGTCGAGGTGTCGAGTATCCCACGGGGGTGCGGCGATGCCGCGCTCATAGGCTTGAGTCCAGCAGCCGGTCAACATCTTCGCGGAACACCACGGGGTCTACAGACGGCAGCCGCCGCCAGCGACTCAGCAGAGCCTCCGCTGAAAGCCCACGAGGCGATATCGCCCGCAGCTCGGCAACAGCCTTGCCCGAGCGCGTGATCGTGATCTGCTCTCCACGCGCGGCACGATCCACGACATCGCCACCGTGGTTGCGCAAATCTCGGATACTGACCTCGCCCATACGACCAATTGTATCACGCGTGATACAGAATCCGCTTGGGAAACAGTGTCGCTCGCCGAGGTGCGCGCGGAACTCGAAGCAGACGAGCCGCCAAGCGATCGGTAGAACCGGCAGGGCTCCCTCTAGATGTATCGCGTCGAGCTGTCCAAGCGTGCGCTGCGTGACCTACGACGCATCGACCACACGAGCCGCAAGCGCCCTCGACCTACTCGAAAACGACCTCGCTACTGAGCCCCAGCCAGTGAACCTCGACACGAAAGGCCCGGCCCACGACAGGGCCGGGTGAGTGCGGCGGATTGTAGCTGTCTGCCCACCAGCGTCAGGCTGCTCGATCGACGTATTCGCGTAGCGCAACGCGGGCGATCTCGCTGACGGAGCGATGCTCCTTGCGGGCGCAGGCGCGTAGGGCCTTGGCGAGGTCAGGGTCGACGCGCACCTGGACGCGCGGCGAGACGCCGCCGTCTCCGAGAGCGGGACGGCCCATGCGGACACGCTTGGCCTTCGTCAAGTCATAGCCGCGCTCCGCCTCCTCTGCGAGCGCATCGACAACCTTCTTGGTTAGCTTGGTTCCGCTTCGTGTTCTCAGAGTCGCCACTGCCTGGCCTCCTCGTATTGAGCCCTGTACTTCTCGCGTAGCTCCATCGCGTGGATCACGATCAGTTCGCCCTTCGGTCCTTCTACGGCCATCACCTCGAGTTCCTTGCCGTCGGCGTCGTCGCCGAGGACGACCAGCCTGTCGTCGACCGCCTCGGACGCCCGTGGCGCTGGCTCCTCGAAGGCGAGGCCACAGTGTGAGATGACATGTCGGATGCGTTCCTTGGATATGCGGTGCTTGGTGGCCGAGCGCGCGAACCGCACGTGCTTCTGGGATACGTTAGCACTTCTGTCAGACATAAGTGTCTCCGAACAAGCTCTGCTGCGACGGTATGGCCGTTGATGATCCCGATTGCCCGGGACGATTCTTTCGCGCGCCACACGGCGTGTGCGGTCAAGTGGCATCCGTGTGGGCGGTCCATGTGCGGTCCAACCAAAAACCGCTCATCTCAGCGAACCCGTCACCACTGCCGCCTCGTGCTCTGAACCCAATGCCAGAGCCAGATCTGACGCCTCAGGAGATCTCTAGCGGTCTCCTGAGTCCAACAGCATTTCAATCGGGGCGGCCGGATTCGAACCGGCGACCTCTCGGCCCCAAACCGAGCGCGATACCAGGCTTCGCCACGCCCCGCAGCTCCTCCGAGTCTACTGCCACTCCGAGCGCAAGCTGTCCATCCACGCTTGCAGGCGCGCACGAAACAGTGTGCCCAGTACGCGCGCCTGCAAGACGCCATGGCGAGACCGCCAGACACGACCGGCCAACTGGCTGCTGTTCGACTTGCGTTGCAGCCGGATCGCACTCCCATCGACCCCGAGCACGCCACCCCAGAACTCGCTGAGCTCGTACAGGTCCTGGTCGGCGTGATACTGGATCCAGAATGTCGGCGCCTTGGACGTCAAGCTTCGGAGCCACCGAGTCGCCAGCCTCATGACCACCGGATCCGAGTTGCAGATCGCGACAATATTCCGGTCCCGCTTATACCCCTCCGCGATGTACAAGCAAACGAAGTCCCGAAACGTCGGGTCGGCAGCAAGCCCTTCGTATTCCCCCAGCCCCTGCTCATACGCGGCTTCGCGCAGCAGCCTGTACTTCCGCTGCATCGCGGAGCGTCCCCTTGCGCCGCGCCGCCTCCGGCCACACCCCGCCTGACCCCGATCCCGGGATCGGCAGATCGCGCACCCAGTAGTGGACGGTGCTCCTCGACAGGCCCAGCCGCTCGGCAAGCTCGTCGATCGTCAACCGGCGCTCGATCCGCATCGAGCGCGCCTTCTCCCGCAGGTAGGTGGGGTGAGCCATTGCGAACGTATGTTCCCATCCGCTTGGGACGGTACTCGAGCTCGGCTCGAGCACGAGACGAGACGCGGTGCGACCCAACCGAAGCCGCCTCCGCGACCCCCGCTGCTAGCCTCCGCACCGCCATGGCCGACGTCCAACCCCTGCGCGCCATCCACTACGACCCCACGGTCGTCGGTCCCCTCGTCGACGTCGTAGCGCCGCCCTACGACGTGATCGACGCCAACCAGCGCGCAGCGCTGCTGGCCCGCTCGCCATTCAACGTCGTCGCGGTGGACCTGCCGCAGGGCGAGCCCGATCCGTACACCGCGGCGCACGAGCTGTTCGAGAGCTGGCAGCGCGAGGGCGCGCTCGTGCGCGATGGCGAGCCGGCGCTGTGGGCGCATACGCAGGACTACACCGGCCCGGACGGGCGCGCGCGAATCAGGCGCGGGTTCTTCTGCAGGGTGCGCATCGAGGACTACGGCCCCGGACGCGTGCGCCCGCACGAGCGCACGCACCCCGGCCCAAAGGAGGACCGGCTGCGCTTGACGCGCGCGACGCGCGCGAACGTCTCCCCCATCTTCTCGCTGTACTCGGACCCTGGGCAGGCGGCCTGGCGGGCGCTCGCGCCGGCCACCGAGCAGCCGCCGTGGGCGCAGATCGCCGACGCCGACGGCACCGTCCACCGCCTGTGGCGCGCCGCGGATCCCGAGGCGATCGCGACCGTGCGAGCTGCCACACGCGACGCGGAGCTGCTGATCGCCGACGGCCACCACCGCTACGAGACGATGCACGCGTACGCGCAGGAGGTCGGCGGGGAGGGCGATCACCGCTACATCCTGATGTGCCTGGTCGCGCTTGAGGACCCGGGGTTGACCGTGTTTCCCACGCATCGCCTGATCGGTGGCCTCGACGACGAGCGCCGCGCGAATCTCGAGCAGGCGCTTCAGCGCGACTTCGAGATCGTGGAGGTGCCGATCGAGGACATCGCACCGACTCCCGGCGAGGGGCCGCTGCAGCTCGGCTACATCGACAACCGCGACGGACGGGCGTTGCGGCTGACGCTGAAGGATCAGGCGATCGCGGACGCGGCGCTGCCGGGCTATTCGCAGGCATACCGCCAGCTGGACACGGGCGTGCTCGAGGCACTGGTGCTGAAGGACGCGCTGGGCTACAGCGACGAGGACATCGCTCACTTCAACGGCCTGTTCTACGCGCGCGACACCGAGGAGGCGCTGAGCATGGTGCGTTCGGGGCGGTTCGACGCGGCTTTCCTGATGCGCCCGACGCCCGTCGGCCAGGTGCGCGACGTCGCCGCGGCGGGTGAGAACATGCCCCCCAAGTCGACCTACTTCTTCCCCAAGCTGCTCACCGGGCTGCTGTTCAACCCGCTCGCATAGCCTGGCCGAGGGATATCATCGAGACAGCACACAGCTGGCAGCCGAACGAGGGAATTCATACATGACTCAGACGCAAGGCCCCACAAGGATGAAGGCCTCCGCCAAACGCGATGGCGGGACGTTCCGTCACACGATCCAGGTGCGCGACCACCAGCTCACGGTGGACGAGCCGCTGGACGTCGGCGGTGATGACGAGGGCCCCGACCCACAGGAGCTGCTCGCGGTGAGCCTCGCGGCATGTACGGCGATCACGATGGAGATGTACGCGGCACGCAAGGGCTGGGACATCGGCCACGTCGAGGTGGACGCCGAGTACAGCCCCGCGGAGCGCGGCTGCCCGACGAAGTTCCTGCTGGTGATGCGCCTGCCGGACAGCCTTCCCGAGGAGCAGGTGGAGCGGCTGCGCGTGATTGCCGCCAAGTGCCCCGTGCACCGGGCGCTCGACGGCGAGGTGATGTTCCAGGAGCGCATTGAGCGCGTTCACCTGGCCGCCTGAGCCTCCCGCTGCGACCACGGCGGCTCCGCCCGAGAGCGCGGGCGAGCAGATCGCGGCAGCCGTGCTCGTGCCGCTGTTCCTCGCGGGCAAGCCGCGCGAGCCTCACGTCGTGCTGACCAGACGCCGTGCCGACTTGCGCCGCCACGCAGGCGAGATCTCCTTCCCGGGCGGTCGCCGGGACGAGGAGGACACGGAGCTCGCCGACACGGCACTGCGCGAGGCCGAAGAGGAGATTGGCCTCGCCCGCTCGCAGGTGAGGTTGCTGGGAACGCTGCCCCAGACCTCGACGTTCGCGACCAAATACACCATCCACCCGTACGTCGGGGAGGTCCCCGCTGGCGTCGCGTGGCGCCTGTCGGCGCGGGAGGTCGACGCGGTGCTCGAGCTGCCACTCGCGGCGCTCGCCGCGGGCAGGACGCGTACGGAGATCGAACGGCGCGGCATCACCTTCGAGACCGACGCTTACGTGGTCGACGAGCACCTCATATGGGGTGCAACCGCGCGCATCCTCGCGCATTTGCTCCAGCGGCTGGCACCCGCCGATGAGGGCCGCCTCGCCCTGATCACCTCGCTCTGACCGCCACGCCCAACCGGCGCCGCCAACCGGCACCATTCCGCATTGCGCTGTCAGCGGCCATGTGGAGCGACCGGGAGAGCGGCCACGGCCGGCGAGAGCCGGACGGGGGCCGCTCGCACGGGCGCTCACCGTCAGCTCGGCTGCGGCACGATGCGGATGTAGGGCCGGGGCTCCTCCCAGCCGTCGGGATAGATCTCCTTGGCCTGCTCGTTGGAGACAGAGCCGGCGATGATGACCTTCTCGCCCTGGCGCCAGTTGACGGGCGTGGCGACCTTGTGCTTGGCGGTCAGCTGCAGCGAGTCGATCACGCGCAGCACCTCGTCGAAGTTGCGCCCAGTTGTCATGGGGTAGACGAGGATCAGCTTGATCTTCTTGTCGGGCCCGATGACGAACACGTTGCGGACGGTCTGGTTGTCGGCGGGCGTGCGTCCGAGCGGGTCGCCGGAGGTGTCGGCGGGCAGCATGCCGTAGAGCTTTGCCACGTTGAAGTCGCCGTCGCTGATGATCGGGTAGTTGGGCGCGGTGCCCTGGGTGTCCTCGATGTCCTTGGCCCACTCCTCGTGCCTGTCGAGCGGGTCGACGGACAGGCCGATGATCTTCACGCCGCGGGCATCGAACTCGGGCTTGGCTTTGGCCATGTAGCCGAGCTCGGTGGTGCAGACGGGGGTGAAGTCCTTGGGATGCGAGAACAGCACTGCCCACGAGTCGCCGATCCAGTCGTGGAACTTGATGTGGCCCTCGGTGGTGTCGGCCTCGAAGTCGGGGGCTGTGTCGCCAAGCTGCAGCGCCATGTGGTCACTCCTTCCAGGATCCTAGGAAATCCTGATCTGCTTTTAGGGGATTACCCCAGGATAGCGCCCCGGGACGCATCCCCGGGAACGCGCGCGGCAGAGGGCGCGGCGATGAAAGCGCAGCGCGGCCACATGCCGCCGAGCATCATGGCGATGGAACCGAGCAGCGCCAGCCAGGCGCCCTCGCGCAATGACGTCGCGAGCAACTCGCCGGCGCCAGCCGGCAGATCGACCATGCGATACAGCACGCACGCGGCGGCGATCGCACCGAGCAGCACGACCGAGCCCCCGGCGCCGCCGGGCACGGGCGTGCGCATGCGCGCGAGCGGCACGAGCACATCGAGCATCGCGAGGGCGGCGAGCGCGAGCATGACGACGCTCAGCCCGCTCAGCGAGTGGTAGGCGTCGAGCGTGACCAGGCTCTGGCCCGCCGAACCGGCGCCCGCGCGCACATGCGCCGCGGCGCTCGCTCCGTACCAGGGCAGGAACACCGACGCGGCCAGCACGCTCGCGCCGGCGGCCGACACGAACAGCCCGTATCGGGAACGATCGCCCACCATCTCGAGCAATTCATCGGCCACGCCGCCCCGAAGCTTGACCGCAAGGAACGATCATGCGCCAACGAGCAGCGCGTCGATCGCTGCGCGAGCGTCGGCCAGCCAGCGCGGAGCGTCGCTTGGATCGGCGGTCAGGAAGGCGGCGGGAATGGCGTTGCGCTGCGCGAGCGAGCGGACCGTGCGCGCCCCCTCGGCGAGCAGCTGCGCCGGCGCGGTTCCGCGCTGCTCGTAGACGAAGCCTCGCACGGTGGTGTCGATCGCCTGGGTGAGAAAGAGCTGCAGCCGCGTGGTGTGCAGCGCCCGCAGCTCATCCGCGGCGCCGGTGCAGGAACCGAGCAGCCAGCACGCGACGGTGACGCCGTCGAGCGATCCGCGCAAGGTGGCCAGCCGGTCGGGCGTGCCGATCCAGCACTCCGCGCCGGTCGCCTCGATCGCCGCGCGGCCGGCCTCCGTGCGAGTGCTCGCGCGCACCGCGTGCCCCTCCCCCACCATCGCAGCGGCCAGCTGCCGGCCCCGGCAGCCGCCCGCAACGATCAGCATCCGCGCCACGGCGCACAATCCTACGTGTGCGTTCCGCGCACCAACGGGCAGCGGGCGCCGCGCGTCCGTGCCTCAACCGCGCGGATCGCTGTAGTGCGCCTTTCCGTCAGCCTCGCAGTTCGGCGTCGACGAGCCCTTCCGAGTTGTTGAACGGCCAGAAGGCGATGCTCATTTCGAGCGACGACGCACACGTCGCAAGGCTGCGATGCGCATTGCGCCCGAGCACGGCGCCAGCGTCGATTTCGGAGAAGGCTTCGAGTTCGAAATCGCCGGCAATCGTCCTGGCTTCGTAGACACAAGGTCCTGGCAGCACGATCCCGAGCTTCCGGTGTCCGATCAGCTCGCCAACGCCCTTGGTGGTCATCTCGAAGGTCCACGGGAAACCGAGCAGTTCGAGTGTTTCTGGGGGGCAGCCAACTTCGCCTGACACGAGAGACGCCTTGTCCTTGCTTGCCTGGTTTCGCGTGAGGGTCCCTTTGGTGACGATCTGGCACAACATGCCGGGGTAGAGTTCTTTGCCGCCCTCAAGCAGCTGGAGTTCGCCGAACACATCCAGTTCAGCACCTGGTTTGAGTGCCACGGAGCCTTTGAACGGCCTCAACACGAGCACGGGTTTGGCCGCGGCCAGGGCCGGCGTGACGACGCTCACGACAATGGCGCAGGTGACTGAAATGACACAGCTTCGGACTGTCGGCGTCATGAATCTCCCCCTTCATTCTTGGCGAACTTGCGGTTGCATGGACGAAACGCTGCTCCACGGGGTCAACGATTTCGTGTGGCGCGTGTTCGCACGCCGACGTACGAATCGCTCGCATTTTGCGTAGGTTTTGGAGAGCTGGATCCCGATTATCAGATCTTCCGCTTGTTCCCCGGGCACGCATCCGCGGCACGGGCAGCCGCACGTTTCCGCGCGATGATGCGCTTGCCATGGGGACGCCTGCGCGGTTCGCCTGGCTTATGATCGTCTGCCCCGCCGCCTGTGTGAGGATCGGGGACTCCGCATGTCCGAGCCCAACTCCCATACCGGCGACATCGTGACGATGGACAAGATTGTCGCGCTGTGCAAGCGGCGGGGCTTCATCTTCCCCTCCTCGGAGATCTACGGCGGCGTGGGCTCGACGTATGACTTCGGCCACTACGGAGTGCTGCTGAAGAACAACGTCAAGGCGGAGTGGTGGCGCGCGATGCTGCAGGAGCGCGACGACATCGTGGCGCTGGACTCGGCGATCCTGCAGCACCCGAAGGTTTGGGAGGCCTCGGGCCATCTGGCTGGCTTCACCGACCCGCTGGTGGACTGCCGCACGTGTGGGCAGCGCTTCCGCGCCGACCACCTGGCGGACCTGCAATGCGGGCGCAAACCGTCCAAGCACCCCGGCGAGGCCGACGAGTGCGACCTGACTGACGCGCGCGACTTCAACCTGATGTTCGAGACGACGATCGGCCCGGTGAAGGAGTCGGGCGCGACCGCGTACCTGCGCCCGGAGACCGCGCAGGGCATCTTCATCAACTTCAAGAACGTGCTGCAGTTCTCGCGCAAGAAACCGCCGTTCGGGATCGCGCATGTGGGCAAGTCCTTCCGCAACGAGATCACCCCCGGCAACTTCATCTTCAGGACGCGCGAGTTTGAGCAGATGGAGATGGAGTTCTTCGTGCCCCCGGGCGAGGCCCAGAGATGGTTCGAGCACTGGCTGGCCGAGCGCGAGCGCTGGTACACCGAGCTGGGCATCCGCCCGGACCACCTGCGGCTGCGCGCGCACGACCCGGAGGAGCTCTCGCACTACTCCTCCGGCACGAGCGACGTGGAGTACCTGTTTCCGATCGGCTGGTCGGAGCTCGAGGGCATAGCCAACCGTGGCGACTTCGACCTGACTCAACACGCGCAGCACTCGGGCGAGAAGCTCGAGTACTTCGACCAGGGCAGCGGCGAGCGCTACGTGCCGCACGTGATCGAGCCCGCCGCGGGTGCGGACCGCGCGACCTTGGCGTTCCTGGTGGACGCCTACGACGAGGAACTGGTCGAGGGCGCGGGCGCGAGCGCGGGCGACCGATCGGCGGCACCTCCGGCGGAGCCGGTGGTGGGCCAGCGCACGGTCCTGCGACTGCACCCGCGCCTGGCGCCCGTCAAGGCGGCGGTGCTGCCGCTGGTCGGCAAGGACGGCCAGCCGGAGCTCGCGCGGGAGGTCCACCACGCGCTGCGTGGGCGTGTGCAAGCCGAGTACGACGCGGGCGGCTCGATCGGCAAGCGCTACCGACGCCAGGATGAGATCGGAACCCCGCTGTGTCTTACTATTGACCACCAGAGCATCGAGGACCGCACGCTGACGTTGCGCGATCGCGATTCGCTGGCGCAGGAGCGGCTGCCGATCGAGGGCATCGCCGAGGAGATCGAGCGGCGGGTGCACGCGCCGTGGCGTACGCCCAAGCTCAGCAGTGTATAGCGATGGTTACACAGCGTTCAAACAGAGATACACCACACCTGGCCGGTCACACACTGGTCACGGACACCACACCGGCCGGTCACACTCCGGCTACAGACCTTCACGTTCCGCACTACGACACAACGGCGATAGGAGAGCAATGGACTTCGACCTGAGCGACGAGCAGCGCCTGATCAAGGACACGGCGCGCGAATTCGCCGACAAAGAGATCGTGGTGCAGTCGCGGGAAAACGCCCGCAACCACCATTTCGACCTGGAGATGGTCAAGAAGATCGCCGACCAGGGCTACCTCGGGGCGATCGTGCCCGCGGAGTACGGCGGCGCGGGGCTCGACTACGTCAGCTACGGCCTGGTCGTCGAGGAGATCGGGCGCGCCGACTCCTCGATCAGGACGGTCATCTCGGTCCAGACCTCGCTCGTGTGCTCGGGCATCCTCAAGTTCGGCACGGAGGAGCAGAAGCACAAGTACCTGCCGAAGCTGTGCTCGGGCGAGTGGCTCGGGTGTTTTGGCCTCACGGAGCCGGACACGGGCTCGGACGCCGCCAATCAGAAGACGCGTGCGAAGAAGACGGACAACGGCTGGGTGATCAACGGCGCGAAGATGTGGATCTCGATGGCCAGCTACGCGAAGGTCGCGCTGATCTTCGCGCAGACCGACCCGGCGCTGGGATACAAGGGCATCGCGTGCTTCCTGGTGGACACCGAGCACCCCGGCTTCACCACGCAGACGATCGAGCACAAGATGGGTCTGCACGCCTCGGACACCGCGTCGATCTCGCTGGAAGACGTCGAGGTCACAGACGATCAGATGCTCGGCAAGGTCGGCGACGGCTTCAAAGTCGCCCTGTCGAACCTGGAGTCCGGGCGCTACTCGGTGGCTTGCGGCGCAGTGGGCATCTGCCAGGGCTGCGTCGATGAGTCGGTCAAGTACGCCAAGGAGCGCGAGCAGTTCGGCAAACCGATCGCGAGCTTCCAGCTCGTGCAGGCAATGATCGCCGAAATGGTCCTGAAAACCGACGCCTCACGGATGCTGGCCTGGCGCGCGGGGTTCCTCAAGGATCAGGGGCGCCCGAACTCGCTGGAGACCTCGATCGCGAAGCTGCACGCGACGGAGGCGTCGCTGGAATGCGCGAACCTGGCGAT
>Ga0116215_1001342_pt1 | contig 16543 bp, 15 predicted proteins | sample Sb_taG_7_FD_89698 | JGI IMG/M metagenome (GOLD analysis project Ga0116215, IMG submission 89698) | Peat soil microbial communities from Weissenstadt, Germany - Sb_50d_2_FS metaG | ecosystem: Environmental > Terrestrial > Soil > Wetlands > Peat | place: Germany: Weissenstadt | collected 2010-09-21 | reverse complement strand
ATTCCCGCCGAACACGGACTCCGCTACGTCGGCAAGGTGGGCACAGGTTTCAGTGAAAGCGCACGCCGTGCTCTCCTCGACGATCTGCGGGCCCTCTCAACTCGCATCAGCCCGTTCGTGCCCCCGCCGCCGGCCACCGACGCCGCCAAGGCGCATTTCCTGCTCCCCGAGCTCGTCGGCGAGGTCGAATTCGCCGAGTGGACCGCCGCCGGACGCCTCCGCCACCCGACCTGGCGAGGCCTGCGCCCGGACAAGGACCCACACGATGTCGTGGTCGAGAGTTCGGGGTAGGAACCACCCATGGCCTCGTCCACGTCGTCGACCCGGACCACCATCGGAGGTCGAGAGCTCTCCGTCTCCAACCTCGAGAAGGTGCTGTTCCCCGAGTCCGGCTTCACCAAGGGCCAGCTCATCGACTACTACATGCGGATCGCTGACGTGATGCTGCCGCACATCAGCGAGCGGCCCTTGACGATGAAGCGGTTCCCCGACGGGGTTGCCGGGAAGTCCTTCTTCGAGAAGCACATCCCGTCACACGCACCGGCATGGGTGCACTCGGTCAAGGTTCCGTCCAACGACGGTCACGACAGCATCCCCTACGTCATGGTGAACGACATCGCGACGCTGGCATGGGCCGCGAACCTCGGGACCGTGGAGTTCCATGTGCCGCTCTGGCATGTGGGACGTCATCGCAAGCTTCCCTCGAAGCCGGACTTCATGGTGTTCGACCTCGATCCCGGCCAGGGCACATCCATTGTCGAGTGCTGCGTGGTCGCCGGGTATGTGACCGATGAGCTCGCCAAGGACGGACTGGAGGCCTTCGCCAAGACGAGTGGCTCCAAAGGCCTACAGCTGTACGCGTCCATCAGCCCGAAGACGACATGGGACGTTCTGCGAGACCACGCTCACGACATCGCGCGCAAGCTCGAATCGGAGCATCGGGATCTTGTCGTCTCCAACATGCGCAGGTCGTTGCGGCAGGGTCGGGTCCTCATCGACTGGAGCCAGAATCACCCGGCCAAGACAACCGTGGCCGCGTACTCCGTCCGCGCCATGCCCGAGCCGACCGTGTCCACGCCGGTCACCGATTCCGAGGTGCTCGCCTGCGCAAAGGACGGCGACCCGATGCTGCTCCGATTCACGACCGACGAGGTCTTGCGCAGAGTGCGCGAACAAGGAGATCTCTTCGGCCCACTCGCGTCTGGCTGACTCGCGCGCAGCACGAAAGCGCTACGCCAACTCGATCATTCCCAATGAGGACACAGTTAAACGCTGCAGAGCCGGGAATTGACGAAAGCGGTGGTCGCAGAGACAATCCACAGTGAGGAAATGCTGTGGAGGACTTGTTGCCGAGGTTGGTGGTGAAGCCTCAGTGCCCCCTGTCCGACAGAAGGGCCTTGGCCCTTCGAGGGCGACCGCGAAGAGGTCCGGCGCCGGCTTCGCCGATTCCGCCCGACTCCCCGTGCACGACGATTGCCCGAACCTAGACCAGGTCACGGATGATGTGACGGCGAAGGGTGGCCGCGCGCGACGGAGACGGGATGAGGCCGCGATACCCCGCCATGAGGGCTGGCAAACCCGAGATCCGCCTCAGCGCGTGGCGCGGTTGCGCAGGCGGGCCAGCACCTCGTCCACCACGCCCGACGTGGAGGCCTCCCCGCCGAGGTCGAAGGTACGGATCCCGTCGGCCGCCGCGCCGAGCGTGGCCCGGCGGATGGCGGCGCCCGTCGCGGCCACGACGGCGTCGCCCTGGGCCGCGTGGTCGAGCACGGCCGCACAGGCCAGCAGCATGGCCATCGGGTTGGCGACGTTCTTCCCCATCAGCGATGGCGCAGTCCCGTGCGGGGCCTCGGCCATGGCCACCACGGGATGCATGTCGTCGTCCAGCGCCAGCAACACCGACTCGGCGCCGGCGATGGAGCCGAACAGGGCAAGCACGAGGTCTGACAGGCAGTCACCGTCCCGATTGAGCGCCGGGACCACGAGTGGGCTCCCGCTGGATTCGGTGAGGAGCCCGGCGTAAGCGGCGTCGATCAGGGTTGGGCGGTAGGGGATTTCGGGATACCGGGCCGCGGCGTCGTCCATCTCCTCCTTCAGCATCCCCTCGTAGACCGTCGAGACGGTCCACTTCGGGCCTCCGTAGACACATGCCCCCACCTGGGACGCCGTGCGGAACGAGTATTCCGCCACGGAGCGGCACACCGAGCGATCGATCCGCTCGGTCCGCCAGGCCTGTTCGGCCGCACTACCGGGATCCCCCGTCCGGCGCTCCTCCGCTCCGTACGCGTCGCCGACGGCCATGCGGACCACGACGATCGGGTGCACGACCGGGGCCGGCGGGGCGACACCCGGGATCCGCCGTCCCGTCCGGACGATGACGGATCCCCCGATGCCCTCCCGCAGGATGCGGTTCGGGCTCCCGACGTCCCCCGTCGTCTCCGGGGTGATCGTGGCGGCCTTGAGCCCAAGCCCGGTCTCGCGCATCGCGGCCGCGGCGTCGCGCACCACGGTGTTGGTGGTCGCGCGGCGGTTCTCGAGGGACAGGTCGAAATGAACCAGCTCGAGGTCGAACCCGAGCACATCGGGAGCGAACACCCGCAGGGCTTCCCCGAGCAGCTCCTGGCCGGTCTCGTCGCCGTCGCATACGACGATCTGGCGGCCAGGGGACACGGGGTTCAGGGTCGCGCGAATCACCGCCTCATGCCAACACCGCCACGGCGCCGTCGGGCTGACGCCGGTCGCTCAGCCCCACCCGCAGCAGCGCCAGGATCTCGAAGATGTCGCCCCCGAAGGAGAGGTCCCTCCACGAAGGCCCGAGCGAGGCCGAGCTCGCCCGGTGCTCACAGCAGCCGACGCACCGCGTCGGGCGAGCGCAACTCGAGCACGTGCCCGCCTGCCGACCCCAGCGAGGTTCCGTCCCAGAACTCGAACCGGACCGGTGGCACGGCCCCGAAGAAATGGACCAGCAGCGGTTCGAGCGCCACGGCGGCGCCACGGCCATCCGGCCGGCGGCCTGCGCAGGGGCATGTCCCCCTTCGTCGTCCCGGGGCGGTCGGAGCCCTGACATCAAGTCGGATCGCATGGGTGCCTCCTCTTGAGTAGGGCAATTGTACGGCCGAACCCGACTGTTGCGCCCGGTGCGGACGAGCGGGATCAGCGGTCCCGCGGTCCCGCGGTCCCGCTGCAGGCCGCAGGTGTGGAAGCCGCCGATTGGGGAAGAATTGGCCGGAGGATCGGATGACGGACGGGCAAGCGAACGAGCCGCCTCAAGGCACACCGGGTCGGCGCGCCTTGGGCGCCATGGAGAGCGCCGTGCGGCGCGCCCGTGAATCCGCGAGCGGTACCCCGTTGCCCGCTCCCCCCGCTCGGGAGCGCCCGCCGACGGCGGCGGATCCGACATCTGACCCCGACCTCGTCCGACGGCCCGATCGCTGGCTCATCGCCGCCGTGGCCGTCGTCGCCGCGCTGGTGGTGGTCGGGGCGATCGCCCTCGCCGTTCCGCTCGGCAACAGCCCCCGGAACACCGCGCCTCCATCGAAGGCGGCCCGGGCACCGACCACGATCGCCGGCCGTGAGGGAGCTGCCGGCACGACCGGGCCGTCTCACTCGACCTCGACGTCGAGACCGACCTCGACAACGACCACGACCACGGTCCCGTCCACCCCCGGGGCTGCGCCCGTGATCTCCTCACTCACCCCGTCGAGTGGGACCGCGGGACAGGGCATACAGGTCGCCGGGTCCAACTTCATGAGCTCCGACGGCCAGATCGTGGCGACGTTCAACGGCCAGGTGGCGCCGACGAGCTGCCCGGCTCAGAACACCTGCACCATCACCGTGCCGCCCCCGCCCCCGGGATCCCAGTCCGCCCAGGTCACGATCACCACCGCCAGCGGTACGTCGAACGCGGTCACGTTCACCTACGGTTGAGAAGCCTCCTCCGGCCACAGCGACTCGGGCTCCCGCCCCTTGGTCTCGGGCAGGAGCCAGAAGAGCGCGGCCGCGGCTGTGACGGGGAGGAACGTGATGTCCGCCGCAGCGGCGAACCGGTTGCCCACGTCGGCGACGGCTCCGAACGCGACCAGCCCGCCGACGGCACCGAGGACTCCGGCCGTGACCCACCACCCGGTCGCCGACGCCCGCACCGACGTCGGGAACAGCTCCGTCAGGAGGGACCCCACGGCCGGCGCCAGCAGAGAGCCGCTCAGAACCCCGAGAATGTACCCGGCCACGAGGGCAGGCCGTGAGCCCGAGTAGGCGAGGGCGCCGCTGAACCCGATGGCGACCATCGCACCCGTGCTGGTCGGCCGACGGCCGATTCGGTCCGCCAACCATCGCCCGCACAGCAGGCCCACGAGTCCGACGACACCCGCCGCCGCAACCATGAGAGCGGTCACGTAGCCGGCCTGGTGCACGACGTCCTGCGCGAAGAGGAACAAGAAGCTGTTCGCCGGGCCCGTGATGATGGAGATCGCGAACGCGATCAAAGCCAGGACGGCCACCCGTTTCCGGTAGCGGGGACCGATTGCGCCCAGTACGGGTGTGGGGTGATCCGCTGCTGCCTCGGCCACCATGAACCTGCTCGGCTCCTCGATCCACCCGCGCACTGCGAAGACGAGAGCGAGCGGGAGGATCGCCAGCGCGAAGATCCCGCGGAAGCCGAGCGCCCCCGAGGCGAGGCTGTGGACGATGGCGGAGAGCCCGGCGCCCACCCCATAGCCGGCTGCGATGAGCGCCACCGCGGCCGCCCTGTCGCGTGAGCTCGTCTCCTCGGCGGCCATCACCTCGGCCAGGGCGTTGGTGGCGCTGAGGAGCGGGCGTCCGAACGCGAAGATGGCGACGAACCACCAGTAGTCGGGGCTGGCCGCGGCGACCACGGTCAACGCCAACCCGAGGATCGTCACCGCGAGGATCATCCGCCGGCGCCCCAGTCGGTCCGCGATGCCGATCAGTGGGAGGCTGCCGAGAGAGGCCAGGCGGATGATGGCCAAGCCGATCCCCAGGCTGGTCCCGGACAGACCGACCTTGTCGGCGATGGTCCCGCCCGGTGCCACGTGGCCGAGCTGCGTCGAGACGTCACCGAGTGCCGCAACGACCCCGAACTGCCCGAACCCGGACGCGAGCGCGGTGATCGCGACAGCGACGACCGCACGATCCGACCAGCGGTGCAGCCGCAGGCCGCTGATCGCGTCGCGCGACCCGTCGGGAATCAGCGATGCCACTTACGTCGCCTGGGGGGCATTCGTGACGGGAACAAATCCGCACTACCGACGGTTGTACCAAGTGGACCGTGAGGATCGGTTCGGAAGGAGGTACGAAGTGGAGAAACCAAACGAAGACCTCCCATCCGGGGGATGACAGACGAGGATTCGTCGAACAGAACCGGCGCGGACTCAAGCTCATAGGCAGGCGGCTTGGAATTAGGCAAGCGATGCAAAGGAAGAGGGCCCTTACGGCTCATTGAGGTCCATTCCTCCCGATGTCGTCCATCCGGAGAACAACTGAAGTAAGGCGCTCGATCCCCGTGTGGGTACGTGGGACGGGCGCCTTTTGTCGTTGCAGTGCCCTGCTCCCTATGACGTCGTCGGTGCGACGGGCGATAGTTCCCCGAAGCTCGTCACGAACCAATCGCGGGCCAGTCGGGCGACGGACTCCAGGGCACCCGCTTCCTCGAAGAGATGGGTCGCCCCCGGGACGATGGTGAGGTGGTTCGCGCAGCGCAGATCTGCCTGGGCCTTTCGGTTCAGCTCGAGCACTGTGTCGTCGCATCCACCCACGATCAGCAGCGTAGGTGCGGTCACCGCCGGCAGCAGTGGACCTGCGAGGTCGGGGCGTCCACCCCGGGAGACGACGGCCGAGACGTTGCAGTCGGGCTGCGCGGCCGCCCAGAGTGCGGCGGCCGCGCCAGTGCTGGCTCCGAAGAAGCCCACCGCCCCCGATGCCACCTGAGGCTGCCTCCTTGCCCAGCGGGTGGCATCACCCAGCCGGTCGGCCAGCATCCGGACGTCGAAGACGCAGGAGCGATCCGATTCCTCCTCCACGGTGAGGAGGTCGATGATCAGCGTGGCCAGACCGGCCTTGTTCAGGACGCCCGCGACGTAGATGTTGCGCGGGCTGTGACGGCTGCTACCGCTCCCGTGCGCAAAGATCACGGTTCCGGTCGCACGGGCGGGGACCGTGAGACGACCGGTGAGCGTCACATCACCGGACGGGATGCCGACCTCCTCGTCACGGGTCAGAGCGTCGCCGTCAGGTGGGTCCGGCGCGGCCGAGTCGTCATCACGGTTGGCCGCGAGCCGAAGGAGCTCGACGACCTGCTCGTCCGTAGTCTGTGAGAAGTCCCGGTACCACTCCCCCACGGCGTAGAAGGGATCGGGGAGATCGACGCACAGCATGTCGTCGCACACGTCCCTGAGCGCCAGAGCGGCGAGGCGCGAGGCGACGGGGACCGCGAGGACGACGCGGGCTGCCCCATGAGCGCGTGCCACCTGGCAGGCGGCGCGCGCCGTTGATCCCGTGGCGATGCCATCGTCGACGATGACAGCGCATCGACCGCGGAGATCCAGCCGCGGTCGGTCGCCCCGGTACTGTCGGGCCCGCCGCTCCAGCTCGACGCGCTCCCGCCGCTCGACCGCCTCCATGTCGCCGATGTCGAGGGCCGAGGAGTGCATCACCTCTTCGTTCACGACCCGCACCCCCCCCTCGCCGATGGCTCCCATCGCGAGTTCGGGCTGGAAGGGCACCCCCAGCTTCCGCACGACGATGACGTCGAGCGGCGCTCCGAGGGCCTGGGCCACCTCGAAGGCGACAGGCACCCCGCCACGGGGCAGCCCGAGCACGACGACATCGCCGTCCCCCACGGCGGCCCGCTCCACCACCTCGGCCAGGCGGCGACCCGCATCCACCCGATCGCGGAACCTCATGATCACCTCCTCGATGCCAACTGCAGTGTCTCCCGTACCCACGTTCCGGACTAGAGCCGATGGTCCCTTGGGGTCGCTCCTCCCCGGCTGTATCGGCCCGGTGCTACGTTCCCCGGGGAGTGCCGATCGGGGTCGATCAGGAGGTGCGGCCGCAGGCTGACCTCGTGGCGCGCCGGCCGCGGCGTGTGTTCCGCAAGGACATCGAGGGCCTCCGGGCCGTGGCCATCCTCGCCGTGGTCCTCTACCACGCCCACGTCGGCGCGTTGCCCGGTGGCTACGTCGGGGTGGACGTCTTCTTCGTGATCTCGGGCTACCTGATCACGGACCACCTCTGGCGCGAGGTCCACGACCGCCGGCGCCTCTCCTTCAGCGGGTTCTACGGGCGGCGCATCCGCCGCCTGCTGCCGGCCTCGTTCCTGGTCCTGGCGGTGACGGCGGTGGCCTCGGCCGCCATCCTCCCGCCGCTGACGGCCCGCTCGGCGCTCAAGGACGGCGTCGCCTGCGCGCTCTATGTCGGCAACTACCGGTTCGCCCTGCTCCAGACCAACTACCTCACGGCGTCCGCCGCACCCTCACCGTTCCAGAACTACTGGTCGCTCGGCGTGGAGGAGCAGTTCTACCTGATCTGGCCGGCGGTGCTCCTCTTTGCCTCGCTCGCCTGGCGCCGCCGCTCCGCGCGTCACCAGCGCCCGCCCTCGCGCGCCGCCGCGGCCGCCGTCCTCGGCGTCATCGCCGTCACCTCGTGTGCCTTCTCCATCTGGCTGACCAATGCCTCCGAGCCATGGGCCTTCTTCTCGCTGCCGACGCGTGCCTGGGAGTTGGCGGTCGGTGGCCTGATCGCGCTCGGTGCCCCGCTCGTCGGCCGGATGCGGGGCCGGCCGCTGCTGGGGTGGATCGGCCTCGGCCTCGTGGTGTGGTCCGTCACGGCCTTCACGTCGAGCACGCCGTTCCCCGGGACCGCGGCGCTCGTGCCGGTCCTCGGGGCGGCAGCCATCATCGCTGCCGGCACCGGTCCGCGCCCCCTGCACGGACCGGTGCAGATCCTGCGGACCTCGCCCATGCAGGTCGTCGGCCGGATCTCCTACTCCTGGTACCTGTGGCACTGGCCGATGCTGATCCTCGTGCCCGTCGCGCTGGGCCACGCGCTCTCGCTCGCACAGAACCTCTCGGTCGCCGCGATCAGCTTCGTCGTCGCGACGGCCACCTTCGTACTTGTCGAGCGCCCCGTGCGTCTGTCCAGCTGGCTGTCAACCGCAGGCCGCAGCCTCAGGCTCGGTGCGGCCTTGACGGTCGCCGCCGTCGGCGCCTGTGTGCTGTCCGTGCTGTCGCTGCCAAGCGACACCGGAAGCGGGCACGCGCCCGTGGCGTCGGCTGCACTCCGCGCGGGGACCAAGGCGCAGGTGGTGGTGACGGCCGACCCGGTGCTGTCGCAGCTGTATCAGCAAACGGCTGCGATCAACGCACAGGTGGCCCGCTCCCTCACGGTCCAGGACGTGCCGGCCAACCTGGAACCGAGCCTCCCGGACGCCAACGGCGACGAACCGCCCGTCTTCGTCGACGGCTGCCTCGACAGCTACACCGACACGTCACTGCGACCCTGCGTCTTCGGCGACGCCACCGCGAGCACCACGGTGGTGCTCTTCGGCGACTCGCACGCGGCAATGTGGTTCCCCGCGGTGGAACAGGCAGCGGAAAAGTTCGGCTGGCGGCTGATCACCTGGACGAAAGCCACCTGCCCGCCCTTCCCGCTGCCCATCTTCAGCCCCGAGCTCGGGCGGACGTTCACCGAGTGTGACGAGTGGCGCGCCGACGTGCTCAGCCAGATCGCGGCCATCCATCCCGCACTCGTCGTTCTCGGCGTCGCGCGCCACTACACCGACATATACAACTTCACCCCCTACAGTCCTGTCTGGCTCTCCGGTCTCGGGCAGGAGGTCAGCGACATCCGCAGCCTCGGCCCCGAGGTGATGGTCTTCGGGCCCGTCCCCAAGCCCCCCTTCGACGTCCCGGGGTGCCTCTCGGCACATCTCACCGACGCCACGGCGTGCACGGTGCCGGTCGACCTCGGGCTCGACGTTCCCGGGATGGCAGCTGTGTTGCTGGCCGTCACCAAGAACGGCGGCACCTACGTCGACACCCAACCCTGGTTCTGCACCCTCTCCACCTGTGCCGTGATGGTGGACAACCTTGCCGTGTACCGCGACGACAACCACCTGACCCAGGCCTATGCCTCCTTCCTGGCGCCCGCCGTCGAGCCCGTGCTGCAGCGGGCGATCGCGGGTCAGCCGGTGGTGAGCGTCGCGGCGCAGCCCCTGCCGTAGCGGGCGCCAGCCGGGCCCGCCCCGGCGAGCTCGGCCACGATCCGGGCCGTCCGCTCCACCGCGCCCGACACACACGGGCTCAGCCCGACTCCCTCGCTGAAGTCCTCGCCCCCAATGCCGACGAGCACTACGCGCGCCGGAGCCGAGCCCAGGGCGCGGGCGAGGCGGAGGGCCTCTATCACGCCGAGCCCGTGGCTGCTCGCCCGTGACGCCGGGAGGGTGTACGCGTCAGACGAGGCGTCCAGGTCCACCTCGACGACGTGCAGCTCCCCGGGCTCCGCCGCGCCGGCAACCGCGTCGACGACGATGGCGAGCTCGGCGCCGTCCCATGCCCCGAGCAGATCGAGCGGCGAGGCCAGTGTGCCGAGCACCTCGGCGCCCCCGGCCCCGCCGCGCAAACGGTCCAGCACGGCGGGTCCGGCGCCGTCGTCCCGCCGGAACTCGCTGCCGACGGCCGCGATCACGACGTGACGGGCACCCGTCACGCTCATCGCCGGTTGATCGTGAGGTCGAGAAAATGTGTGGCGCACGAGATGCACGGGTCGTGGTTGCGGACCGCTTGCTCGCTCCTCCAGGTGAGCTCGTCGTCGCTGAGGTCCAGCGACGCCTGGACGGTCCGGCGGATGTCGGACTCGATGGTGATCTGGTTCTGGGAGGTCGGGGGCACGATCTGCGCCGCGGTAATGGATCCCTCCGGGTCGATGCGGTAGCGGTGAAAGAGGAGGCCCCGCGGCGCCTCGGTGGCCCCGGTACCCATGCCGCCACCCGGCGGGACGGCGGCGCTCGGCGGGTCGGGCGGCTCGTAGCGCTCCACCAGGGCCAGCGCCTCGTGGCAGGCGAACACGATCTCGACAGCCCGCACGATGATGCTCTGGAAGGGGTTCGTGCACGTCAGGCCCAGGCCCGCCCGTGCCGCCGCCCGGGCGGCCACTTCGGGCAGCTCCGCCGAGTTCAGGGCATAGCGGGCCAGCGGCCCCGTCAGGTACTCCAAGCGGTTCTCCAAGCGGGCCTGTAGCGCCGTCGATCGGGCCACGTGCTCCTCGACGACGAGGTCGGCAAAACCGGCGGGGGTCGTGTCCAACCCGTCGGACGAGGCGACGCGGCCCGCCTCGAGCGGGTAGCGGCCCGGGTCGCGCAGGGCCACGAAGCGGTAGTCGCCCTGTACGTCGGGGAACTCGAACCCGGCGACCCATTCCACCGTGGCCAGCGCAAGGTCGAGGATCTCGGTGAGCGGGCCCGCCAGGGTCGCCACCTCCGCCCGGCCGGGGGCGCGGTAGAACCCGCCGACCTTGACGTTGACCGGATGGATAGCCCGCCCTCCGATCGTCTCCATGATGCGGTTGCCCATCTTCTTCATGGCGAGCCCGCGCTCGAAGGCGGGCCGGTGTTTTTGCGCCATCTCCACCGCGTCCTGGCACCCGAGGAAGTCGGGGGCATGGAGCAGGTGGACGTGAAGGGAGTGGCTCTGCATCCATTCACCGCAGTAGAGGAGGCGTCGCAGGTCCGCGATGCCACGATCGACGCTGATCCCCAGGGCATCCTCCACCGCAGCGCACGCGCTCATCTGGTAGGCGACCGGGCAAATACCGCAGATGCGGGCAGTAAGGTCCGGTGCCTCGGTGGCCCGGCGGCCGCGTAGGAAGGCCTCGAAGAACCGGGGCGGCTCGAAGATCCGCAGCTCGACGTCCTCCACCCGGCCGTCACGCACCTCGACGCGCAGCGAACCCTCGCCCTCGACGCGCGCCAGACCTTGGACCGAAACCGTGCGCCGGCGCTCGTCGGGCGGTGTCACCGTGCCTCCCGGGTCGTGGCTCCACCGGCGCGTGCGCGCAGGGTGACGGACTGGCGCCCGAACACCTCGTTGCCCGAATAGAACGTGGAGAACAGACGCGACGCGTCCACGGGCGCCATGCCCTGGCTCAGCAGTTCCTCTGCCAACGCGCCGGTGTTCGCCCCTCCGACCGGCCCGAAGCAGCCGTAGCAGCCGCGGCTCACGGATGGGCACAGCGCGCCGCATCCCGCCCGGGTGACCGGGCCCAGGCAGGGGGTCCCGTGCGCGACCAGCACGCACACCGTGCCCCGGCCCTTGCACTCCTGGCACACCGTGTGGTCGGGGATGACCGGGCGACGCCCGATCAGCGAGGCGGTGATGACCTCGAGCAGCTGGCGGCGGTCGATCGGGCAGCCGTTCAGCTCGAAGTCGACGGGCACGTGAGCGGAAATCGGCGTCGAGGTCGAGAGCGACGACACGTACTCGGGATGGGCGTAGACGACGCCCACGAACTCACCCTCCTCGGCGAGGTTCCGCAGTGCCTGCACGCCCCCCGACGTCGCACAGGCGCCGATGGTGATCAGGCGGCGCGACGCGGCGCGGATGGCCAGAATCCGCTCGGCATCCTCGGCGGTCGTGATGGAGCCTTCGACGAGCGAGACGTCGTAGGGGCCGTCGACGTGGGCGCGGGTCATCTCGGTGAAGTGGGCGATCCGCACCGCACCGGCGAGGGCCAGCAGCTCGTCCTCGCAGTCGAGCAGGCTCAACTGGCACCCGTCGCAGGAGGCGAACTTCCATACGGCCAGGGTGGGGGTGGCGTCCGGGGTCACCGGTTGCGCTCCATGAACAGCTCGTCCGCCAGCCCGCCGTAGCGCACGACCGGGCCGTCGCGGCAGACCAGCAGCGGCCCGAGCTGACAGTGGCCGCACAGGCCGATGCCACACTGCATGTTCCGCTCCAACGAGACGCGGACGCGCCGGGCGTCGACGCCCCGATCCACCAACGCTCGGCCACCGAAGCGCATCATGATCTCGGGGCCGCAGAGCAGAGCCAACGCACCCGACGCCTCGAACGGCGCCCCCGGCAGCAACGCCGTGACCACGCCCACCACCCCGACCCAACCCGGTGCCCCCACGTCGACGGAGACGCCCACGTGGACCCCCGCCCGCTCCCAGGCCTGGAGTTCCTCGTGGAAGAGGATCTGGTCCGGTGATCGGGACCCCGCCAGCACGAAGACACGGCCGCGGCCGCACTGCTGTCGCGCCACGAGGTCCCGAACCGCGCCCCGCAGCGGGGCCAGGCCAATACCGCCCGCCATGACCACCACGTCGGCGCCGTCCTCGACCTCGTCGGTCCCCCACGAGGAGCCGAAGGGCCCGCGGATCCCGACCAGCGACCCCACCGGTGCCGCGCAGAGCCCGGCACTGACCGCACCGACCCGGCGGATAGAGTGCTCCATCGGCCCCGGGGCGCCCGGGGCACTGGACATGGACACCGCGATCTCTCCCCTGCCGAAGGACGTGACCATGTTGAACTGGCCGTGCCTGAAGGTCGGCGACGACCCCTGGACCGGCTCGAGCGAGAGCGTGACCACGTCGGCAGCCTCCTCCCTCCGTCCCACCACCACGTACGGCGCGGGGACGAGCGACCCGGTGGGGTCGACGTGGGAGACGGTCTCAGCGAGCATCGGTCGCGCCGTAGAGGTCGAGCAGCCTGATGCGGGTGGCCTGGAGACGCTCGAGCATGACCGCCGTGAGCCGGTCCAGGAAGAGGAACCCGAGCACCGGGTTCTCCGCCAGGGCGACTCGCAGCGACGCGGTGTCGACCGCAACCGCCTCCACGTGGTCGATGGCACGGGCGTCGAATTGGTAGCGGAACGGAGGGGCGGCCCAGGACAGCCCGACCACATGGCCCGCCCCGATCGTCTCGATGACGAGGGGCCCCCGGCTGGGCGCATGGATCTCAATGGCCACGTGCCCCGTTGTCACGAGATACGCGACGTCCGCCGGGCTCCCCTCACGGAACAGCAGCGCTCCTGGGCGGAACGAGACCAGCTCCGCCTGATCGGCCACGAGCTCGACGGCCTCGGGCGGGAAGCCCGCCAGGAACGCATGACCCGACAGGAGGCTGCGCGCCGCCTCGTTCACGGGACGTCCACGTCCGCGACCGCACTGTCGGTCGCTCTGATGGCGGCCGCCTCCTCGGTGATGTCGATGCCGACCGGGCACCAGGCGATGCAGCGCCCGCAGCCGACGCAACCGGACGTGTCGAACTGGTCCCACCACGTCGACAGCTTGTGGGTGAGCCACTGGCGATAGCGAGAGGAGGTGGTGGGCCGGACGGCCCCGCCGTGCAGGTAGGAGTGGTCGATGTCGAAGCACGAGGCCCACGTCCTCCGGCGCTCGATCGTGCCGTCGACCTCGCTCACGTCCTTGACGTCGGAGCAGAAGCAGGTCGGGCAGACCAGGGTGCAGTTTCCGCAGGAGAGGCACCGCTCGGCCACCTCGTCCCACCTCGGGTGCTCGAGGTTGCGGGCGAGGAGCGCAGCCAGCCCGTCCGTCTGGAGCGAGCGCCCCATGCCGGCGCGCGCCCCGTCGACCACGTCCTGGCGTGCCCTGCGGTCCTCCTCGGTCGCCGTGGTCCAGCCGACACCCTCGAGGAGATCCACCCCCGTCTCGGTCCCCACCTTCACGTAGAAGCGATGCGTCCCCGTGAGCAGCTCGGTCAGGGCGAGGTCGTACCCCGGCCCTGCGTCGGGGCCGGTGCCCATGGACGTGCAGAAGCAGGTGGACGAGGGCTTCCCGCACTCCACGGCGATGACCAGCGACCCGGCGCGCCGGGCCGTGTAGCGGTCGTCGGGGACCTCGCCGCCGGCGAGGACCCGGTCCAGCACGTCGAGCGCTGCCAGCTCGCAAGGGCGAGCACCCACGATGGCCAGCGGCCGCTCCGGTGGAGGCGGCACCTGTATGGAGACGGCACCGTCGGTCACCGACGCCCGCCACAACGTCTCCTCGGGCTGGAAGAACTCGGATTTCCACGAGGCTGGGCCGACGGCCCAGCCGAAGAGCTCGACGTCGCCCTCCTGCTCCAGCCGGTAGCGGCCGGGAGCCTGGACGTCGTGCCAGCCGGCCGGCAGGTCACCGGCGCCGCCCACCTCACCGTGCAAGATCGCGCCGTCGCGGGCGACGGGCCCGATCGTCCGGTAGCCGCGCTCGCCGAGAAGCACGATCAAACGGTCGAGTCCGCCCAAGTCGATGACCGCATCGTCTCCGGAGCGCACGGTGCCCAACCTACGCCGCGGGCCGGCCGGAGCGGCGCCCACGACGCCATGCGCCCACGTCGCCGTCCAGGATCTTGCTCAGTGCTCCACCGGGCCGCCGACGACCGTGGCCAGATCGACGAGGCGGCTCGAATACCCGGTCTCGTTGTCGTACCAACCGAGCACCTTGACCAGGTTGCCGCTGGCCATCGTCAGCTTCGAGTCGAAGATGCACGAGGCCGGGGAGCCGATGATGTCGGTCGACACGAGGTCGTCCTCGGAGTACTCGAGCAGGCCCGCCAGACGGCCCACCTCGGCAGCCGACCGGTAGGCGTCACAGATCTCGTCGACCGTCGGCGTCGCCCGGAGGGTGGCCACCAGATCAGTGATGGACCCGTCGGGCACCGGGACGCGAAGCGACAGGCCGTCGAGCCGCCCCGCCACGTCGGGCAGGACGAGACCGGTCGCCCGGGCGGCGCCGGTCGTCGTGGGCACGATGTTGATCGCCGCACCCCGCGAGCGGCGCGGATCCTTGTGCAGGGCATCGACGAGGTGCTGGTCGTCCGTGTAGGCGTGCACCGTCGTCATGAACCCCTGCTCCATGCCGAACGCGTCGTCGAGCACCTTGGCCAGAACGGCCAGGCAGTTCGTCGTGCACGACGCATTGGAGACCACGAAGTCACGCCCCGGGTCGAACGAGTCCTCGTTGACACCGACCACGAAAGTGGCGTCGGCGTCCTTGACCGGGGCGGAGACGATCACCCGCCGCGCGCCCGCTTCGATGTGGGCCGCCGCCTTCTCCCGGCTGGTGAGCCGGCCCGTGCTCTCGATCACGACGTCGATGCCCAGTTCCCTCCACGGCAGCTCGCCGGGGTGGGGCTCCATGAGCATGGTGACGGGTGAGGAGCCGACCATCATCGTGTCGTGCTCGACGGACACCGGCACCGGGAAGTGCCCGTGGACCGAGTCCCGGGCCAGCAAGCGTGCCAGTGCCTCGGGATCGCCCAGGTCGTTCACGGCGGCCACTTCGACGTCATGGGGCGACTTGATGGCGGCACGGAGAAAGGCGCGCCCCGTCCGGCCGAACCCGTTGATTGCGACTCTCACTGCCATCGTCGACGTCTCCGTTTGTCCATGGGGACCACGGGGTCCCTCGTAATTCGATGGTCCCATCGGCACGGCATGCGCAGTAGTGCCAAAGGTCCCCGATCAGGAGCCCCTTACGCGCCGACCTCCGACCCGAGCTGTGCGAGCACACCCTCGAGCGAGACACGCCGGGAGCGCAGGCCGTCGCGATAGGCAGCGTTGTCGGTCGCCGCGATCTCCGAGCTGAGGTCACCGAGAGCCCCCCGAAGGAGCTGGCCCAGGTCCTCCACCTGCTCGTCATTCAGTTCGATCTTCATCATGTGCTCCTCCCGTTGCAGCGGGCAAAGGGGCCCGGCCGTCCGTCACGGCAATTGATGCCCGTCCGCGTCCCGGGCACCAGGGACTTATGTCACCAGCACGAGGTGGGCAGCGGGGACCTTTGGCTCTATTCGCCTCAGAGGGGTGCAGGCACGCTGGAGCAGTGTTCGAAGTGCGTTTCCACGGGCGAGGCGGACAGGGCGCCGTGACCGCCGCCGACCTCCTCGCACTCGCGGCGTTCGAGGAAGGACGGCACGCGCAATCGTTCCCGAGCTTCGGGTCCGAGCGCATGGGGGCACCGGTGGTCGCCTACTGCCGGCTCGGGGAGCGGGAGATCCGGACCCGCGAACCGGTCGTGGCACCGGACTGCCTGATCGTCATCGACCCCACCCTGATCCACCAGGTCGACCTCTTCGCCGGACTGGGCCCGGACGGCTACGTGCTCGTCAACTCCTCGCACACCCTCGACGAGCTCGGGCTGGGGTCCCTGGCGGCCCGGTTCCGGCCCGAGCGCCTGCTCACGGTGCCCGCCACCGAGACGGCTCTGCGCCAGATCGGCCGGCCGCTCCCCAACGCCGCGCTGCTCGGAAGCTTCGCCGCCCTGACGGCGCAGGTCACCATCGGCGCGGTCAGCTCGGCCATCCGGGAGCGGTTCAGCCGCATCCCGTCGGTCGCCGAGCGCAACGTCGCTGCGGCGGCCGAGCTGTTCCAGCAGGCGCGCCAGGTCATGACGGCCAACGGAAGGGCGGTACTCAGTGCTCCGCCAAGTTGAGGGCTCTCGGGCCGTTGCGGAGACCGTGGCGCTGTGCCGGCCCGAAGTCGTGTGCGCCTACCCGATCTCACCGCAGACCCACATCATCGAGGCGCT
>Ga0116215_1001337_pt1 | contig 16604 bp, 21 predicted proteins | sample Sb_taG_7_FD_89698 | JGI IMG/M metagenome (GOLD analysis project Ga0116215, IMG submission 89698) | Peat soil microbial communities from Weissenstadt, Germany - Sb_50d_2_FS metaG | ecosystem: Environmental > Terrestrial > Soil > Wetlands > Peat | place: Germany: Weissenstadt | collected 2010-09-21 | reverse complement strand
TCGTATCGATCCCAGACTTCAGCTTGCTCAGCGGCTGAGAACCGAACGTACATCTCGCACCTCCTGCTTGGCGACAGCATCCGCTGTCAGCCGAGGTGATGCGTGGATCCCTTGAAACCGCCGGCATTACAGGATGGACACGACGAGCAAGACTGGCTCCGTGTGGAGGGTGATCAGAGGGTACGTGGGCGTCGTTCTGGTCGGGGCAGTTGCTCTGACAGTGTCAGCCTGCTCGGCGGGTCCCTCGGACGCCGCTAATGCTAGATCTATCTGTACCGCTGTCGGGCGACAGCTTGGTGCCCCTCCATCTGAGGGTGGCACGTATTGGCTCACTGGACCCGTTGTCGCAGCGGGCGAACATTCGGGTGATTCCAGCCTGGATGCCGCGGTGGTCCACTTATCTCAAGGGATCGCTCGTCACGACACCGCTACGATCTCGGGGGCCGAGACCGCGATCGAAACGGCTTGCATTCGACTCGGGATCTGGCAGAACTACCACTAGATCTGGTTGGCCGCTGCTCCCCCGAGGTGCCGCTGCCGGACGCCCACGTCGCTCAACAGGCGGGCCGGGCCGTGACCCATATCGCTCGGGCCCGGTGATCCCGTCGCCGTTCTCCTCACTACCGCTCGCGGCGTCGAGCACGTCGGCGACAGCTCCAGGTGATCACGGAGTTGGACGGGCAGCGGAAGCGTTTCCTGCGGGGCGTGTCGCGTCCAGCAGGATGCTCTTCGGGCCGAGTGGCAGATGAAGGAGAATGGTTGAACAATGATTCCGGTGCGGCGACAAGGTATCTGTGCATGCGTTCTGCTCACAATCGCGTCGGCTGGGTGCGGAAGAGTCGCTACGTCAAGTTCGACAAGCAAATCAAGGGTGTCTGCGACTTCACCTTCTTCGACCACGACAGTCAATCCAGCCACTTTGGTAGCCGAGGCCCACCTTCTGCCGTGGGATCTCCCGGCTCCGGTGTACAGGACCATGGCCTCTGCTGTGAACGGGCGACTCTTCGTTCTCGGTGGAATAGATGCGGCTGGGGCGACTGTCGCGGGCATTGAAGAGGCAGATCCCGTGACGGGGACGGTGACAAGTGATGGAGCATTGGCCGAACCCACGCACGGTGCCACAGCATTTACGTTAGGGAGTCAGATCCTGGTGTTCGGCGGTGCGGGGACATCAGTCAGCGCCGACGTTCAAGGCTTTGACCCAACCACCGGCATCACGCAGATAGTCGGGCAGTTGCCTGGTCCTCGCGCCGACGTGGCTGGAGCCGCCCCTGGCAGCGAAGTCGTCCTTCTGGGCGGTTTCGACGGGAGTGGGCCTCTCCAAAGCGTGATCGCTTCGACCGACGGGAAGTCGTTCCACCCAATCGGTCAACTGGCTCTGGCGGTGAGATACCCAGCAGTGGCCGTCGATGGCGGAGAGGTCTATCTGTTCGGAGGTCTTTTGTCAGGAGCCGAGTACACGGGCGTCTTTACCACTGCCATCCAGCGCTTTGATCCGGCCACTGGTCAGTCCCAGGTCGTCGCAAGCCTTCCGTTTCCGTTGGCCCACGCGATGGCCACGGTGCTCGACGGACAGATCGTGCTCGTCGGCGGCTCCACCTCCTCGACAACGAGTGCCAACATCTACCGTTTCGATCCAGCCAACGACACACTTTCGCAAGTCGGTACGCTGCCGGAGCCCGTGACCGACGGTGCGCTTGTGACATTGGGACAGAGCGCATATTTGCTCGGTGGCATCTCATCTGGTCCCCTCGCGAGTGTCATCGCTATTGACCTAGGGACTCCATCTTCGTGACGGGTCGGCTGAGTGGGCGGCGGCACACGGCGTAGTCATCCATCCTGGGCGGCTTGCTGCGCGATGCGAGCGGGCCGGTGTCTTCGTAGTAGGAGCGTTACTGGGCGGATTGGCATTGACCGCCGACGCCAGGTGGTAGCGCACACCCGGAAGTTCAGGATGGTTTCAGGTGTCCAACGAGGTGTCGGGTGATGGCAGTAACCGTGGGCGATTCTTGAATCGCAATAGGCACGTTCGTTAAGATTTTCGTCCTCAAAGACCCCAAAAGCAGGTCGTTCCAGGTAAATGTCGGTATTCTCTCCTGCACTCGGTCGGCAATGGGGGGCACCCAGATGGCCAGCAAAGCCTCGGTACTAGTGGCCGACGACGACGGCTCAGTCAGAGAGTCGCTCAAAAGCATCATCGAAGCGGCTGGTTATGAGGCCTTCGAGGCTGAAGACGGAGACGAGGCTCTGTCCGTTATGGGTGAGCGATCGATCGACCTTTTGCTCTTGGACCTCTCCATGCCGAAGTGCGACGGCCTGGGCGTCCTTGCCAGGATCACCCCGCCACCGCCGGTAGTCATCGTGTTGAGTGCCTTCGCCTACTTCTCCATGGAGGACGTTTCGGAACGCGCCAAGGGAAAGGTCTTTCGTTGCCTGTCTAAGCCGGTGTCGCCTCAGAAGCTCCTCGATACGATCGCCGAGGCAATCAGTTCGAACTAGGGCTTCATCCGCGACGGCTTCGAGCCCCGAATACTCAACCTGCCAGGTGGTAGTACTCCCACTGAAGCGCGCAAAGTTCTGATACCGGTTGCTCGAAGCTGAGGCCCGTTGCTATTCGCGACCGAGATGTTTGCGCGCAAGCCTCGATCTGAGGTGCTTCATCATGGGGTTACGCAAGCCCCGGCACTTGCGACCGGTTCCTGACGACTCTCGCCTCAGGCGTTCTCGGAAGGCTTCCTTCGACGTGCAGCCACCAGCAAGAGAAGTGCAACGGAGTTCACGGCTCCAAGAGACAGAGCGACAATGGCGATGGCATCCACGGTTGTCGAAGTGCCTGTCGAACCCTTGCCGGTGCTCGCGGATTGCGCTCCAGTTGAGGCGGTACCGACGCTCGGAGTCAGGGTGAGCACAGGTGCAGGAGTATCTGGTTCGGGCTGACCGGCCACGGGAACTTCGATCCAGCGCACGATCTCCCCCGACGAGTAGGTCTGAAGCGCCTTGAAGACGAGTGGACCGGGCTGGTCTGGGACCGATCCGGCAGCAACCGGGAAATCCTCGTACTGACCCTGTGAGATTCCTGCCGCCGTTGCGGTCCAGGTCACGTCGGAGACAACCTGGCTCACGGGGCCGTCGTCGGTCTGTACGGGCTTTGCCAAGTTCTGGGTGTGGACGGTCGCGTTCCACCCTGGGACAGGCAACACGTCCACGGTGAGCAGTGGCAGGTTGCTCGGAAAGAACACCTGCACGGCGACCGTGTTGGCGTTGTCGCGCTCGTTCGGCACCCGGAACGTCAGCTCCACGTCGGTGGAGCCCGCCGGAAGGGTGCTCGGGTGAACCGTGACGTGTCCCCATGCCGGGACAGCGCCGATCGTGGCGGCGACTGCGACCAAGGGCAGGGGCACGAGAAGGCGAATCCCCATTCGGCACCCCATGCCCAGCCCCGCCATGGCGAATCCTCCAACCGGCCCGATCTGGGTGTCAGACCGGCGCGAGCGGGAGGTTAGCCAACCTGGACTTTGAGAGGAGGCCACGAGGCACGAGGATTTGCCCGATGGCCCATCCTCGTGATGTGTTGATCCCGGTGATTCGGACCACGACTCCGAGACGCAGTCTCCTCGCAGCGGGGGTTCTCGTGACTACAGCCGTCTTGACTGCGTCATGCGGTGGTCCTCCTGCTCAACCTTCCACCGCCTCTGGGACGGTCGAGTCCCGTTCGATACCGGCGTCGGTGAGCACGGCTCCGCTCATGGACCAACAAGGTCGAACGGTCACCTTGTCGTCGTTTCGGGGCAAGGTCGTCATGCTCGTGCCCTTCCTCACCCTATGCAGCGACATCTGCCCAATGACTTCCGGCAACCTTCTCCAGGTCGAGCGTCCCCTTCAGGCATCGCATCTGGCCGACAAGGTGCAGATCATCGAGCTGAGCGTCGATCCGGGCCGCGACGATAGCGCCCGGCTTGCCGCCTACGCCCAGCTCACCAACGCGACCTGGGAGCTTGTGACCGAGTCACCTGCGACGTTGTCCCAAATCGATCACTTCTTCGGCTTCTGGTACCAGATCGTTCCCCAGGACACTCCGCCAGCCGTCGACTGGCTCACTGGTATGCCACTCACTTACGACGTGAACCACTCAGACGGCTACGTCCTGATCAGTCCTAACGGCAAAGAGCGCTACTCGACCGGAGCGGGACCGGACTTCACAGGACAGTTGAACCCCAAGCTCCACCGCTTCTTGAACAGCGAGGGACTCGACCACCTGGCGCATCCTCCGAAGCCCGGCTGGACACCGACCGACGCCTTGGCTGCATTGGGCTGGTTGCTCGGACAGTCCATTCCCCTACAGGCGGGCTGAGCCATTCCGCCGCCCCCTTTCCTGGCCGACGCCGTGCCCCCCGACATCTGGCACAACCTCGGTTCGACGACCATCGCGTTCACCCCGTGCCTTCTCATCCTGGGGGTCGCGACGCTCTACTTCGCGGGGGTCCTCCGCTACAACCGCCTCCACAAAGAGAGCAAATGGTCCGTTCGCCGGAGTCTGGCGTTCCTCGGAGCGACTGCGGTCACCTTCGTCGCCATTCAACTGTTCGTCGGCGTCTATGACGACGTGTTGTTCTACGACCACATGATCCAGCACCTGTTGCTCATCATGGTCGCCGCCCCTCTATACGCCATGGGTGCGCCGCTCGACCTGCTTCGAGGAGCGACGACCGGGTTGACCCACCGGGTAACTAACCGGCTACTTGACTCGAAGGTGGCGGAGGTGATCGGCCATCCCATCACCGGCTTGGTCCTCTATGCCCTGCTCATTCCGCTGGCACATCTCACGAGCCTCTACAACTACACCCTCACTCACGACCTGGCCCACGACAACGAGCACCTTGCGTTCATCATCGTTGGATACCTCTTCTGGCGACCAGTCGTCGCCATCGAAGCAAGCCGCCATCCCCTTCATCCCGGTGTTCGCCTCGCGTACCTGGCTTTGGCCATCCCGGTGGACACGTTCTGCGGAATCGCTCTGGTGTCGGCTGCCCACGAGATGTTCCCGTACTACAACAGCTTCACGAGGGCATGGGGACCATCTCGGTTGTCAGACCTCCATATCGGTGGGTCGATCATGTGGATCGGGGGCGACGGCATCATGGCCGTGGCGATGCTCCCTGCCCTTGTGCGTTGGGTCCGGTACGAGGAAGAGAGGACCGCAGAACTCGACGCGCGCCTCGATGCCGAGCTGAGAGAACAGACTGCAATCGAGCACTAGGAACGAAGGGCGCGGCGGTCCGATCACGGGTGATCCCGTGCCGAATGTGTATCGAAGTGGACCGGGCTGGAAGTGCCGTTGTTCGTGCGATCAGCGATTGGGCCGACCCGGTCGGTATTCCCGGCCGCTGAGTGATTGCGGATGGTCGAAGCCGGTCGAAGCTGGGCCGTTCGCATCTACGAGACTTACTGCTTCCCTCTCGTAAGGGTCGCCTCGGCAATCCCACAACGGCTACAAACGCGCCGACCGCCTCGTCGTTTGGCCCAACGGTGACCACAGCTTGCGATAGGTCGGCTCACAGGCAGTCGGCGCACAGCCAGTTGAACAGCCTCGTACGGGCGCAGCTTTTTGACGATTCCCCCTGTCGGGCACCTAGAGGGTGTCAGACCAACGCTAGGCGTGAACGTCACATTCGTCCAGTGGACTCGCTGAGGCACCCAAGTTCTGAGACGGGCGTTCCCTTGACGGCGACAGGGACTAGACCACTCAGCTACCCGCGGCACCCCTAGGCACGAGGGCTGAGATCGCTGCCGCGGAACGCAGGTGGCGGACGATCTGGCGGTACGAGCCGAACAGGTTGCTCTCGCAGTACCCGAGATCGCTCTCGATGCAAAAAGCCCGGATGATGCTCTGAGCGCGCGCCAGGTTGGGTCGGGGCATCGTGGGGAACAGGTGGTGTTCGATCTGGTAGTTGAGACCACCCAGTATGAGGTTGGTAAACCAGCCACCAGTGATGTTTCGGGCTGTCATGACCTGACGCCGAGCGAAACTCATCTCTGGGTCACCTTCGATGATGGGCATGCCCTTGTGATTGGGAGCGAAACTGCAGCCCAGGTACAGCGAGAAGACTGCTTGCTGGACAGCAATGAAGGCCAACGCCTTCAGCGGAGAGAGCACCCAGATCACCGCCGTCAAATAGAACGTGATGTTCACGGTAATCAGCAAGCCTTCTACGGCAGCGGCTCGATCTCGTTGCCGGAGCAGCCTCTGGATACCCGACACATGCAGGCCTGCGCTTCGGAGGAGCATGAGAGGAAAGAAGAGCCACGCCTCCCTGCGCGCTAGCAACCGCGTGAGGCTGAGGTGTTCTCCCCCGAACCGGTCGACCGATGTGAAGATCGCGAAGCCCTCACCTATATCGGGGTCGCGGTCGACCTGGTTGGGGTGTGCGTGATGGGCGTTGTGCTTCGGAACCCACCATCCGAAGCTCATCCCGATCAACGCATTCCCGACCGCCAGCCCGAGCAGTCGGTTCGCCCGGCGTGACCGAAAGACCTGTTGGTGCCCTGCGTCATGGCCGACGAATCCCAACTGAGTGAACATCACGCCCAGGAATGCTGCGACACCGAGCGTGGCCCACGAGTTTCCCACGACCACCAGAGCCACCCATCCGGCAGCGAAAACGGCAACTGTCAGGCCAATCTTCACGCTGTAATAGCCGGGACGGCGGTCCAGAAGCCCGGCGTCGCGGATCTGTACCGCCAGTACGCGGAAGTCGCCGCGAGGGGCATCGATCACGACTGTCTGCACGAACTCTCCTTCCGAAATCCGTCCGAGTGCCACGAAGGTCTAGAGGAACGCCGAGAACCGAATCTCTCCCTGGGTGCCTTCAGCGTAAACCTCCCGCCGAGCCATGCACAGGGTGGCCAAGCCGTACTTCAACAAACGGGAGGCTCGTCTGGCAATACGACCAGGGAACGAGCGGGTCAAAGGGATCAGAGGTTCACCACGGGGCAGGTCACAGTCCGGGTGATGCCGTCTATGAGCTGGATATGGCTCACGACCATTCGACCCAGATCGTCGATAGACGCAGCCTCGGCACGGACGATCACGTCGTAAGGACCTGTTACGTCTTCAGCCGACACCACCCCGTCAATGGCGAGCGCCCGTTGCGCGACTTGTGCAGCCCTCCCGACCTCGGCCTGAATCAGCACGTACGCCCTAACAGCCATCGTCATCCCTCTCCGTTACTGACCTGCTCGCACCTCGGAACCGATGATCATGATAGTTCTGCCTTGTCTTGTGATCTTGTTCGACAATCAGGTCCTCACGTTCACGCCCATCCAACCTTCTCCAAGCGAGGATCGCTGATTCCGAAGCTCTGTCGTGTTGGTACCGCCAACGCCCAGGGACTTCATCGCCCTGTGTTCGAGTCTTTCGACGAGCACTAAGATGGTGATGCTCCGAGGGACCCATGTGGACCCGAAGGAAGCAAGGGACCCAAGGCCCCGAGTGTAAAAGCTCGGGGTCTTGTGGCGTCACCCCTCGGGAGCCCGAGTGAAGCCCAAAGGAAGCAAGGGAAGTCAACGTCAACTGCAAGTCAACGTCAAAGTCAACTGCGGTCCTCTTCCCTCTCGCCCAACCACAGCTACGCCGCCTTGCCCTCCATCGTCCCCTCTGCCCCGAGTCTCCCCTGATGCCGGGGTCGGTTCGAACAGACTGCGAGTTTGCGCTACTTAGGTGCCTCTGCCGTTGCTGTTGGCATCGTGAGGAGTAGGGTTCGTATAGGTGATCTCCCCGACGGGAGGACACAAGCGCCGACGACCCTGACCCCGCCGCCGCCGCCGTGGGAATGGAGCAGCGTCATGAGTCCGGTGCACCTGCATTCACCGATCCTTGCCCGGCGAAGACCGCAGAATAGTGGCACGAACCGCATCGGGGGAACGGCACGGGTGTGTCCGAGTCCCCACCATCGGCCAGTTCGTTAAACCGGGCAGGCACGATTCATCGGCCCCCGGTGTCCACTACGTCCGGTGAGAAATCATGACTGTCTTGACGCGGCCAGCGACGCCGTCGCGCGGTGGGCAGCTTCCGTACCGGTGGGCCGCGCTGGTGGTGGTGTGCATCTCCGCCCTGATCATCAACATTGACAACACCATCCTCAACGTCGCCCTGCCCTCACTGGTCCGGGTCTTGCGCGCGACTTCGAGCGAGCTGCAATGGATCGTGGACTCCTACGCCATGGTATTCGCGGGACTGTTATTCGTCGGTGGCAGCCTGGCCGATCGCTTTGGGCGCAAGCGGTTCTTCCTCATTGGGCTGACGATCTTCGTCGCCGGATCGATGGGCGCGGCCTTCTCAGGCTCTGTGGATCTGCTCATCGCTTGTCGAGCGGTGATGGGAGCGGGTGCGGCGTTGACGATTCCTGCGTCGCTCTCGATCATCAACGACATCTTCCGAGACCCAACCGAGCGAGCCCGGGCCATCGGTGCCTGGGCCGGGACCATCGGGCTCGGGATCGCCATCGGCCCGATTGCCGGTGGCTTGTTGCTGTCGAGGTTCTGGTGGGGGTCGATCTTCCTCGTCAACGTCCCGATCGTGGCCATCGGGTTCATCGGTGCCGTCGTCTTGGTGCCCGACTCGAAGAACCCTGACGCCAAGCGGCCCGATCCCGTCGGGGCACTGCTGTCGATCGCCGGGCTGGGCTTATTGCTCTGGGCCATCATCGAGGGTCCCGCCGAAGGGTGGACCTCGGGGATCGTGCTCGGCGTCGGGTTGGCCAGCCTGGTGGTTCTCGGGAGCTTTTTCGCATGGGAGGCTCACAGCTCCCACCCGATGCTGAGCCTTGAGTTCTTTCGGGACCGTCGCTTCTCGATCGCCCTCGTGGCCGAGTGCCTCGGCGTCTTCGGCCTGATGGGCGCGCTTTTCGTCCAGACCCAGTTCTTGCAGTTCGACCTCGGGTTTACACCGCTCCAAGCTGGGGTGCGGATCCTGCCGATCGCCGCCATGATCGTCGTCGGCGCCGGGTTGTCCCCGGTCCTCACTCGCGTCATCGGGACCAAGGTCACCGTCGCTTCGGGCCTGATGGCCATCGCCGCCGGGCTGTGGCAGATCTCGGCGGCGTCCATAGCGACCGCCACGTACGGGGAGGTGGTGCCCGGCCTGCTTTTCCTCGGTATAGGGGCCGGGCTCCTGTTGCCGACGGCGACGAACTCGGTCGTTGGATCGGTCCCACAAGGTGACTCTGGGATCGGATCGGCGACAAACACTGTCGCCCTTCAGGTCGGCGGCGCGCTCGGTGTCGCCGTGATCGGCAGCTTGATGTTGACCCGCTACCAGAACCACATGAGCACCGTCGTCCAGGGTCGGCACCTCCCGGCAGCGGTCTCCCAGACCATGCTCGGATCGCTCGGTGGCGCCCTCGCCGTGGCGGGCAACTTCGGGGGCGCAACGGGCACTCTGTTGGTTCACACCGCACGCGCCGCGTTCATGAGCGGTAGTGAACTTTCCTTGGCTGTCGGCGCAGTCGTCGCGTTTGTCGGCGTCGTCTTCGTGCTAGCCGCCTTCCCATCGAAGACGTCCCCGGGCCTCTCGGAGGCGGATAGGGGACACACGGCTCCTCCTACGGCTGAGCAAACTCCAATACTCAGCAGCCGAGGGAGAAGCTCGGCTTCTCGCCGACAACGGAAAGACGGTGAAGGCATTCGTCCCTGACGCCAGGGGAGGGCAGAATGTGGTGGTGGTGAAACCATATCGGCCCGGACCTGTCCGTCGAGCCGTCAACGTGCTCATGACCACGTTTCTCCATTTCGGCATCGGCGGTAAGTCGACGTATCTCCTCACCACAACGGGCCGTAGAACCGGCGCGAAAAGGACGACGCCCGTGATCCTCGTCGAGACCAACGATGCAAGGTGGCTCGTGTCGCCATACGGAAAGGTGGCCTGGGTTCACAATGTGCGCGCCAACCCTGAGGTCACCCTTCGGCGAGGCAGGACAACTGAGACGGTTCGTGCCGAGGAGGTCGGCCCAGAGGACGCAGCTCCCGTCCTCCAGCGCTACTTGCGAAGCGTGAGAGTGACCGCTCCCTTCTTCGATGCCAAGCGCGGCGACCCAGTAGAGAAGTTCGTTGAGGAAGCGCCGCGCCATCCCGTATTCAGGCTCATTGCTGGGTGAACCCCCTAAATACTGGAAAGCGGCCCGCCGACCGCAACAACGGAGCGTCGTCTCCTGGGTATCGGAGCAAGCCATACGGCCAGACCATGGCTACCGTTTGAATATGACCACCCACTCCAAGATAATCAACGATGGATTCGCCGACTTGGGCAAAGTCCCCGTCCTCGACTCATCCAGCCCCGAGTCAATCCACGCCAGCTTCGATTACGTCTTGAACTACCTCGACGCTCTGCGCCGGGGCATCCTTCACTTGGCCCACGTCCTCGATAGCAACCCCGTTACTTCGCCCGAGTAGCACCGCCGCCGTTGGGGGCCCTCGGGGCGACACTGGTGGTTGCGTAATCGGAGCGTTTACCGGGCGCGTTGGGCGTTGACCGCCGACTCCAGGAATGTATGGCACCCCCGGCCATACAGGTCGCTCCCGAAGTCCAGAGGAATCTTTCCCCGTTCCTCGCTACGCTCCGGTCGCGCCCCCGGTCGGACGCGAGGGACGCACGAACCAAGAGGGGGAACCATGTATCTGTTTTCACGGAGGGCACACCTGAGCGGTGCGGCAGGCTTGGAGTGGGCAACCAACACCCTTGGTCGCGTGAACGAAGTAACGGGAAGTGGTGCCCAACTCTGGGCTAATGCCTTCTCGCCCGGATTCGGCACCGTCAGTTGGACTTCGTGGTGGGCGGACCTCGCCTCGCTCGAAGCCGCCATGGCCAAACTCCAAGGTGATGCCAAGTTCACGGCGTTGGCCGCTGAGGGTGCGTCGTTCATCGACGGCATCGTCGATGACGGTCTGCTCCAGACCGTCTCCGGCGAGCCTGACCCGTCAACTGCGAACGAGGCACAGTACGTCGCCGGTGTCCAAGCCGTGTGTGCAGGAGGAAACATCGCTCGCGCCATGACCGTCGGCGTCGAGCTTGCTCAGAAGGCCGAGGCCATTTCCGGGGTGAGGACCCTGTTCATGCGGGCGATCACCGGGCCTTACGGTGCCGTGGGGTGGCTGAGTGCCTACCCGGACCTTGCTGCCTTTGAGACGGCGCAGGACAAGTTGGCGGTCGACCCAGGCTGGCTCACCCTGGTCGACAGCACCGAGGGCTGCTTCGTCGAGGATGCTGCTATTACCCAGCAGACCCTGTACACAAAGTTGGCTTGATAGCAGCACTCGTCTGGCGGGGCCGGGCTCAGATGGACCCGGCCCGCCAGACGAACCAGGTGAGTTTGGCGTCGGACCTGATAAGGCCGCGAAGGTCCGGTTCACAAGGTGCTGCACCCCGGATGGCCACATCGATTGTCTGGTCGTGCTTGCACACCACTATTGCTCGGGGCTGTAGATAGCCGCCGCCCTGATACCGCTCATCGCGTCAGAGCGCGTCACCCGCCAACTCCAGCCGGTCCCGCAGGCGGGCGTCGATGTGTGAGTCTTCCGGCAGCTCGCTGGTGAGTTCGGCGATCTTCGGCAGCCTCTCGGCAGCCTTGTGAGCATCGGCAAGTCTGCGACTTGTGGCCACGTCTCCATGTTGGGCCAATGACCGCCGCAGTGGGGGGACTCGTCGACTGGCGATCTAGCTGTTCTTTCTTCACCCGCAATACGACGCTCATCAACGGGTTCCTCATCCTGTCACTAGTCAACACAACTTGGCTTGTTCGTCCTAGACCCCGACGGCACGAGGCTCGGCGGAAGGACGATGAGATGAACGAAGGTTCGGTTTCCACGCACGACGTGGGCGCAAAGGTCTGGGTGCGTGACCGATTTCTTGGCCAGTGGAACAGAGGATTCGAGGTCGCAGAAGTCCTTCGCGATGGCTACCTGGTGCGGCGGCTATCGGACGGCCATGTCCTACCAGACGTGTTCCCGTTCGAGGATGTGGACCGGTTCTGATGCCTATGCACTGGCAGGGTTGGATGCGTCGTTGCCGAGCATCAGAACAGCCAAGTGGCTCTACCCTCCTCGTTCGCCTTTTGGCAAGCTGAGAGGCGTCCTACTTAGACGAACCGGTCGACTCGCTCATCGTCTTTTGCGTCACGTCGAGGATGTTCTTCGCTAGCCGAGTGCCGGTACCGACCAGTTGCTCGGTCATCGCGAAGGCCGAGTCGATGATCTTGCGACGGGGTCCGTCGTCACTCAGATCGGGAAACGCACTGTCGACGGTGTCGACAAACTTCCGCACCGCCTCAAGGGACGCGTGCCCGGCATCCTCGATCGAGTGGATGAGACTGGAAGTTCCTTCTTCTTTGGCTGGGGTATCGGTCATGTCTGTCCCCTCCTGGTCGCGCCGACTCAAGCTCAAAGTACCAACGTCACTCCGGCAGAAACAGGGACTTTCGACCATTCGCGATAACAACTTCGATCACCACTCCACCTACGTCCTGGCGCGGCTGATTGCGTCTTTGCCGGTGACTTCGGAGCGCGGGCGGTTCATCGGACCTATCCTCGCCCCGTGAGACTCCATAGACAATCCATGCCCAAGCGCTACGACGGCCAGATTGCAGTTGTCACCGGTGCATCATCGGGGATCGGGCGGCGTTTGGCCCTGGATCTCTCTGAGCGTGGTGCGACGGTGGTGGGTCTGGCACGGCGTGAGGCACTGCTCGCCGAAGTTGAGAAGCAGCTCAGATCGTCGACACCGCAAAGCTCCACAAGAGTCTGTGATGTCGGGGAGACGGCTTCGTACCAGCAGATTCTCGGTGAGATCGAGGAGAACCACGGGCGCATAGACGTTCTCATCAATGACGCTGGCATCGAGCAGCTCACCCCGGTCGAGGAGGGACTGTCAGCCGCCTATCGCGAGATCTTCGACGTGAACGTCTTCGGTGTCATAGCAGGCACCCTTGCGGTCATTCCTGGGATGCTCGCCCGGCGATCAGGGATCGTCGTGAACGTCTCCTCTGACTCGGCACGAGCACCCGAGCCGAAGCACGGGGCCTACGCGGCTTCTAAGGCCGCTGTAGCTGTGTTCAGCGAAACCGTGGCTCACGAGGTGACCGACAGAGGCGTGCATGTCCATGTGCTCTACCCGGCCTGGGTCCCGACTGCGATGGGGATGTCAGGGGTCGACGACGGTGGGTCTATGCCCCCCAGGGTCGTCCGAAGAACCGAGGCCGAGGTGTCGGCGTTGGTGTTCCGACGCATGGGTGGACCCCGCATGGAGATCAACGCTGCCGTGCTGCCTCTCCTGGCTCCAATGGGACGCAGTATCGCCCCGGTCTCCTATCAGAAGGCGATGAAGCATCGTGCCCATTGAACGCTGACTGCGGTTACCTGCGAGCGATGCGGAGCCGAAAAGGGCAGAGTTCGTCTGCGAAGCGAATGTCACGACGGCTGCTCGCTATGACCGACGTGGTGAACAGGCGAAAAGCTTGCATGTACCGTTCGTGACGGTAGAACGTGCAACTTTGGGTCTTACTGACAGGGGATATCCAATCGCTCGATCGCTCGGGAGCGCCTCCTAACACACCTTGGAACCGACAAGGGCGACTGGTCGGCGACTTCCGGCCAACCTTGCGCCTTCTGGTCCCTGGTGTTCTAGGAATGCTTTCTCGATAATAGGTACATGGAGAACACCTTTGACTGGGCCATGGAAGGACTACAGAAGACCGGGGCCAGCACTGATGTCCGGGTTCTGGTTGAGATGCTTGCCCGACACGGCGAAAACGAGGGAAAGATTCTCAGTCGATACCAACGCTTCGCTGAGGAAGCTGCCTCCCCCGAGACGCGCTACCTAGTCAAGCTCATTGTTGATGACGAGAGACGACACCACGGCCTCCTGGTTGAGATGGCCAACGCGATCGCCTGGGGCTTGGTCGACGAAAGTGCCGACCCCGTCCTGCCGGACTTGTCGCACATGGATGCGAGCAACCAAGCATTAGCCGAAGAGACGCAGAGCCTGATCCACGAAGAGAAGCGTGACCGCGTTGAACTGAGGCGACTGCGAAAACGCCTCAAGTCATTCAGTAATGTCTCGCTGTGGGAGTTGGTCGTGGATCTGATGCTCTTGGATACCGACAAGCACGTTCGTATCCTCCAACTTGTCGCAAAGAACGCTGAAGAGTCCTGACGCCAAGTATCCCCGCCGCACCGGAACACACCAGCAGGTCGACTGGGTCCGAACTCACAGATGGCCGTTGAACCGGACGGCCACAGGCTGCGTCTCTTTCACGCCGGTGAAAACTGGAAGAACCCGCCCTGGCGGCAGGATCTGGTCCGCTAAGTCAGTCGCCCTCGAACTTGAAGGACACCTTCACCTTGGCTCGGTAAGCCTTCACTTGCCCGTCCTCGATCTGTAGGTCGAGTTCGGCCACTTCGGCGATGCGAAGGTCGCGCAGTGATCGAGACGCCTGGGCCACAGCAGCGCTGGCAGCCTTTTCCCAGGACTCCTCGCTGGTGCCGACTAGTTCGATGACCTTGTACACGCTCTCGGCCATGTCGCTTCTCCCTCTTCCTTGGTTGCCAAGAGACTAGGCCCCGCCGGGCGTCTCTTCACCGAGACCTTGCTCGACCGTCAAGTGGTCAAGCTCGTCCAAGACCTCGACGGACTCCATGGTGGCTCCTCGGAACTCCACGGTTCCTGCCTGCTTCCAAAACGCTTCCAGATGATCCCTGCTCGCCCAGCGCGCAATGCCGATGAAGCAGTCCGGCTCCTCGGTCGAGCGACATAGCGTGCTCCCTAACGCTCCGGGCTGCGAGGCACGTATCCGTAACGTGCCCTCATGCCACCAAGAGGCGAACTCGGCCTGGAGCTCAGGCTCGACGCGCCAGCGGTAGATGACTCTGGTCACCCGTCGATTGGACGGAGAAGCACTACGGGTATCTGACGCTCAGTCTTGCGTTGGTAACCGGCGTAGTTTTTGTGGTCGGCGGTGATGAGCGGCCACAACCTCGCCCGCTCATCAGGGTCGGCGATCTCGGCCCGCATCAGCTTCCCTGGCTTCCCACCCACTGAGACGGTGACCTCAGGCTTGTCACGCAGGTTGAGATACCAAGCGGGATGGTTGTCGTCGCCTCCACGAGACGCCACGATGACGATCGTCGATCCCTCCTGGTAGGGCGAGGTCAACATTGTCGTACGAGGTTGGCCGCTGCGCCGCCCCGTAGTTGTCAGCTCGACCACCGGCATCCCGTAGGCCGACCATCCGAGCTTCCCACCCGTAGCGCCAAGCACGAGGCGGTGAATGCCATTCATGAGCTTGAGGGACAGGTCCGAGGGCACAGCGAGATGGTAGTAAAGCTGATCGTAGTCAGAGGGTGTCAAAGAGCCGGTGAAGTTCGAGAAGGAAGCGCTCCGGCTGCTCATCGTGGATGAAGTGGCTGGCACCGTGGACCATCTCGACCTCGGCATGTGGGTTACTTGAACGGAATCGGGCCTCGTTCTCGTCGGTTAACCCTTTTCCCAGCGTAGGGTCAGCACGAAGTAGCCGGACGGGACACGGCAGTGTGGCATCGGGTTGAGCACCAGCAAGTCCGGTACCGTCGAGGGCCGGTAAGAAGACATCGGGGTCCAAGCTGGCCAGTCCGCGTGCACGCGCGCGCGTGCCCTCCACACCGAGCACATCGGCAAAAGAGCCAGCACCGTTGGGGCTGGAGGCGACGTGCAAGACGGCTTCATACTCTACGAGCGAGGCGTGGCGGGCCTGCATCTCGGTCGTGACTTGGCGCAGCAATGCAAAGAACGTCACGACCGGATTCTCATCCGGCGTCCCTTCCCTTCGGTATAACGGCGGGTCTTCGAGCAATAGCGCACGCACAAGGTCGGGACGGACGTGGGCGATGGTGTGAGCGACGACTCCGCCCAGGGAGTGGCCCACCATGACCACCGGCTTGGTCGTGAGGCTCTCGCACAAGGCGATGGTGTCGGGGACGAAGTACTCCAAGGTGTAGGAGCCCGGTGCATGAAACGACTCCCCGTGGCCCCGGAAGTCGACGACCACCACTCGATGGCGCCGGGCGAGGCTGAACACGAGTGGACCCCACGTAGAGCGAGCGCTGCCCAAGCCGTGGAGGAGCACGATGACATCGCTCTCGGCATCTCCGACTGCGTGGTAGGCGATCTCGATGTCGTCTCGTACAAACTGCACGATCTGGGAGCCTACGTTGCCGGTAGCTATTCCTATCCAAGCAACCCGGCACTCCGGCAGGGCGAGCTGCCGTCTCCGACCACCAGACGAGCGATGACTAGTCGTCATCGTCGTCATCGACGCGCCGACCAACGTGGACTCTGGGCGGCGCCCAGGGCCATCCACTGACCACCTACGCGTTGGCTGGACTGGTGGCGGCTAGCCGGAGCGTTACCGGGCGGGTTGGTCGTTGACCGCCGACACCAGGTGGGAGCGCACAACCGGTGCGGTTTCAACCAGTCGACGCAACAGCCTCGGCGAATGCCTCAGATGGTGACACACCGCCGAGTGTTCGTCGAGGCCGACCATTGAGCTCCCGAGCAACTGCATTGAGTTGTGCCTGGGAAT
>Ga0116215_1001316_pt1 | contig 16719 bp, 8 predicted proteins | sample Sb_taG_7_FD_89698 | JGI IMG/M metagenome (GOLD analysis project Ga0116215, IMG submission 89698) | Peat soil microbial communities from Weissenstadt, Germany - Sb_50d_2_FS metaG | ecosystem: Environmental > Terrestrial > Soil > Wetlands > Peat | place: Germany: Weissenstadt | collected 2010-09-21 | reverse complement strand
TGGCACCTGATCTGGCAGACGCTGGCCCACCAGGACAATGGAACGCTATTCCTGGCGGCCGTCAGGGACATCAGCTGGCTAGCCTGGGCCGCGTTCTCGATCGCGGTCGTGGCCGAGACCCAGGCGGCCATTCGCGGCAGCGCCGCACCACGGCTGCGGCTCGGCGGAGTCCAGGCCGTGGCCGCCCGGCTGGTCGTGCTCGCCATGCTCGGCATCAGCGGGCCCACCGCCTTGCTCACCCTGAGTCAGGCAGCGCCCGCGGCCCAGGCCGCCACGGCCCAGGCCGCCACCGGGCAGCCGGCGGTGACCGCAGCCTCACAACCGAGTCCCGGCGCGTTCACCGAAGCGGCCGTGCCATTGGTGGTTGCCCAGGACCCGGCCAGCCACCAGCCCGCCGACGACGCACGGTCAAGCGCCCAGGTGATGACGATGAGCCAATACCGGCTGGTGACTGTCCGGCCTGGAGACTGCCTGTGGACCATTGCCGAGCACTATCTCGGCGACGGCGACAGGTATCCGGAGATCGCCACGATCAACCTCGGCCGTGACATGGGGGGCGTTATCTTCTCCAACCCGTCGATGATCTTGCCGGGCTGGGTGCTCCGGGTCCCCATCGACGAGCCGACGAACGCAGCCCCTGGCGCGCATGGCCATCCAGCCACCGGGCGTGGCAGTGGCCACGGTCACGCCGCCCAGAGCAGCGAGCGGCCGAGCCATTCGCACCCGACCAGCCACGAACCGCATCCGTCCGGCAAGCCGCGGTTCCACCGGCCGCACCCGGCCGCCTCGGCGACCCCTGCCGCGCCGACCGCTAACGGCGGTCCCGGTCCCACTGCCGCGCGGCACGTCACCGGAGTCACCGCGGCCAGCAGCACGGCCGAGTTCCCGCCGGTTGCCGTTTTCGCGGCCGGAATGCTGGCCGGCGGAGCCGCAGTCAGCCTGGCCAGGATGCGCAACCGGCAGCGCCAGTTCCGGCGGCCTGGACGGCGCATCCCGCTGCCAGCTGCCGCTCCGGTGATCGCCGTCGAGCAGCGGCTGCGCTCCGACGCCGGGCTGATCCCGGCCAACTGGCTGCGTGCGGCACTCAGCGAACTCGGGGCCGGCCTGGCAGAGGGCGGCCAGCAGGTTCCCGAGATCGCCGCCGTCCGGATCCTGCCGCGGGCGATGGAGATCCTACTGGCCAGCCCGGCCAGCGAGCCGCCGCCGCCGCCGTTCACCGTGCCGGCCGGCCGCCAGGGTCTGACCTGGCGGCTGGCTACCCCGGCCGATGCGGCCGAACGGCCGGAGCTGACCGCCGCCACCGGAGATCTCGCACCCGGCCTGGTCACGATCGGAGAGGCGGACGGCGGTGGCTTCCTGCTGGTCGACCTGGAGTACCTCGGCGTCACCGTGGCCGACGGACCGCCGGTGCTGGTCGACCAGGTACTGGCGACCGCCGCCGCCGAGCTGGCGGCCAGCGAGCTGGCCGGCTGGTATGACCTCATCCTGGTCGGCTTCCCTGAACTCAAGCAATTCGGCAGCCGGACCACCTGCTGCGATGACCTAGCCGCAGCCCTCGATCTGGCCGCAGCCAAGGCCGTGACGCTGCGCCGACGGCTTGGCGACGCCGGGCCGACCGCGGTTCGCAGGCTGCGGGTCTTCGACCCAGGCGACGAAGACTGGGCGCTGACCCTGCTGGTGAGCCGGATCGCGCCGACCCCGGCCGAGCTGGCGCTGCTGACCGACCTGGTCAGCGGTCCCGGCGGCGCGGCGGCATTGCTGCCAGCCGGAAGCACGCCAGCGCAGGCGCCGGGAACCGCGGATCTCGTGCTCGACCACGATCCCAGCCGGCCGGGCGGGATCGTGGCCACGATCATGCCAGCCAATCTGCAGGCGTATCCCCGGCCGCTGACTGAGTCCGACTACCGCGCCCTGACCAGCCTGTTCGCCGTCGCGGCGCAGGACGCCGACGTGGCGCCCGACGAGCCGCCGTACGACGGGTCGTGCTGGCCGCCTGACCTACCCGACCTGCCGGACCTAACGGACGACGGGTTCCGCTATGAGTCGAGCTACGAACCCGACTATGAGCCGGGCGACGAACCGGACGGCAGCGGCCCCGCAGCCCCAGCCGGCGAGACGGCCCTGACCGACGCCACAGCCCTGACCGAGGCGACCGGCGTGAGCGACCCCGGCTCCGGGTCGGTGATCTGGCCTGGTCCTGACCGAGTCGGCGGCCCCGGCTGGCGGCCGGCATCGACCAGTGAGCCAGGCGACGCTTGGCGACCAGGGCCGACCAGTCAGCCAGCTGCGGCCTGGCAAGCGGAGCCGGCCAGGGTGCCAGAGGAGAGCTGGCGGCCGGATCCGGCCAGTCTGCCAGACGCGGCCTGGCCGCCGGCGGCGGTGTCGGTCAGCATGCCCGACGCCAGCTGGCGGCAGGCCAGTGCGCCCGAAGAGCCCGGGCCGACTGCGTTGCCGGATCAAGCGGCCTGTCTGCGGATCGGCCTGCTGGGGACCCTCACCATTAACGGACAGCCTGGGGCCCTGCTGCCCGCGCAGAGCCAGCTGGTCGTGGCCCTCGCCCTGAACGGCAGGGACGGCCTGTCCAACCGGCAGCTGTGCTACCTGCTCGGCGCCGATCCGGATCATCCGAGACCGTCGGACTCCCTCCGTCAGCTGATCGTCCGCACCCGCCGCCAGCTTGGCCCGGCTGCCGACGGCAGGGAATGGATCGAGCACCTGGGCGGCGGCCAGTACGCGCTGCATCCGGGCACCCGAGTGGACTGGCATGAGTTCGAAGCCAAGACATCCCAGGGCATCGAGGCCAGGGACGCCGCGCTGCTGCACGACGCGCTGCGGATGATCCGCGGCCAGCCGTTCACTGGCTGCTACTACTGGTGGCTGGACATCGCGCTGGTGGAGACCGTGCGGGCACAGATCGTGGACGCGGCGGAGCTGCTTTCCGACCTTGACCTGGCCGATCGCAATCCGGCCTCGGCTGCCCGTGCGGCCAGGATAGGTCTGGCCGCGGACTCAGCGGCCGAGCAGCTCTGGCGGGCCTTGATGCGAGCCGAGCACGCCGCGGGAAACCTGGCCGGCGTGCGTGAGGCGTGGACTCATTGTCTGGAAGCGATCGGCGAGATCGCGGCTGACGGACAGCCGCATCCCGACACCGCGGCGCTCTACCGCGAGTTGCTTGGTGGGTCATCTGCCCGTTTTACCGGCTCGTGGTCGCCTGACCGATAGCATGCTCGGCAATCAGTTCCGTGGCCGCAGGAGCTGACCGTCGCAGTCACCCGGCGTGCGATTCCCACCAGCGGGCTAGGCCAGGTTTGGGCATAGGTGAAACGATCGTCTGATGAAGTCGCGCCGAGAGCCGCCCCAGCCAGCGGCATTGGCGGCGTCGACGCACGCCGGTAGCGGGGCCGCGCTGGCGAACCCAGCGCAGATTCAGGTTGATGATCATCTTGAGCCGCGGGTTCGGATACCCGCTGACTTGCTTCGCTGCGTCATCGCCCTGGCCGAGATCGCGCTCCTAGTCGGCATCGGCCTGCTCGCCAGCGCCACGGCCACGGGCGTGGAATTTGACGTGGTCGGCGTCAGCCAGCGGCTGCCACCGTCGCTGCTGCATCTGGTCGGTTTCGCAGGCAATCTGGCGCTGCCGATCCTGCCGATCGCCCTGGCTATCCGGTTCGGCATGCTCGGGCAGTTTCGTCGGCTAGCCGAGGCGGTGGCCACTGGCGGGATAGCTGTCGCAGTCGTAGCAATGGTCAATGTGCTGCTGAGCCAGCCAGCGCTGCGCCAGCTGCACGCCGCACTGCATGCCGCCAACCCGGCCACTCGGCATGCGGCAACGCTCGACGCATACCTGGCCGGATTGGTCGCGTACGTCACCGTGATCGGGCTCGGCGGTCGGCCGCAATGGCGGACGGCGTTCCTCACCGGCATCGGCTTCTACGCGGTAGCCAACCTGGCGCACGGTTATACAACCGTGCTCGCCCTGCTGATCACGGTGCTGATCGGGTCAGCGATCGGGTCGGGGCTGCGCTACGCCGTGGGCACCATCTCGGGGCGGCCCACTGCAGCCGAGATCGCCGCAGCGCTCAGCTCGGTGGATGCTCCCATCGTCGCGATCCGCCGGATCGGCAATGGCGGCCCGGAAGTACGCAGGTATGCGGCCAGCTGCGACGACGGCAGCCGACTCAACGTCATCGTCTTCGACCGGGACCAGCAGGCGGCCGATGCGTTCTACCGGCTCTACCGGCGGGTACGGCTCAAGGCACACATCTCGCGCAGCGCACCTTTGACTCTGGAAGGGGTAGTCGAGCGCCAGGCCCTGCTGACCTACGCGACCGAGGATGCCGGTGTGCTGACCCCCCGACTGCACGCGGTGATCAAGGTAGGTCCCGACACCGCGGTCTTGGCGACCGAGCATCTCGAAGGGACGACCCTGGCGCAGGCCAGCTCAGCCCCGACCGATGACCAGCTCCGGCAGGTCTGGGACACCGTGCTCAGGCTGCACAAACACCGGATCACGCATCGGGCGCTGACCGCGGACCGGATCATGTTCACCCACGGCGAGGCGGCCAGCCCGGACGGAGAAGTTGTGCTGCTCGATCCGGGCAATGGCGACGTAGCCGCGACCGATCTGCAGTTCCGCCTGGACCTGGCTCAGCTGATCGCGGAGACGGCACTGCTCGTCGGCCCGGACCGAGCAGCGGAGCTGGCAACCGAGAAGGTAGATCCGGCCCATCTGCTTGACGTGGTCCCGCTGCTTCAGCCGGTCGCCCTGTTCCGGTCGACCCGATCGGCGCTCCGGCGCCGTAAAGACATCCTGACCGCACTGCGCAAGCGACTGCTTGCCGCGGCTCCGGACGGCCAGGTACCGCCGGTCCAGCTGGAGCGGATCAGACCGCGCACTCTGATCACCCTGATCGCCGGCATCTTCGCCGCCTACCTGCTAGCCGGCCAGTTTGCCGACGTCAGCTTCTCCGCGCTGCTGGCAAGCGCCAATTTCGCCTGGCTGCTGCTCGCCCTGGCGCTATCAGCCGCTACCTATCTCGGTGCGACCTGGGCGCTGTCCGGCTTCGTACTCGAACGGCTCAGCATAGTCCGCACCTTCCTGGTGCAGGTGGCCGGCTCGTTCGTGATCCTGGTGACCCCGGCCGCCGTCGGCGGTGTAGCGCTCAACCTACGCTACCTGCGCCGGTCCCGACTGAGCCCGGCCGACGCGGCCGCCAGCGTCGGCGTCACCCAGGTGATCTCGTTCCTCGTGTATCTCGTGCTGTTCCTGATCTTCGCGGCCATCGCCGGGACATCGCACGGGCCGCCGGTACACGTCCCAGGGTGGGCCTACATCGCGCTTGCCGTCGTCGCCGGACTAGTCCTGATTCTGCTGGCCCTGCCGGCCGGCCGCAGGCAGTTGCTCTCCCGGCTCGCCTCGGCCGCCGGCCAGGTGATCCCGCGGCTGCTCGACGTGGCCCAGCGGCCGGCCAAGCTGGCCGAGGGGATCGGCGGCTCACTGCTGCTGACCCTCGCCTACATCCTGTGCCTCGCCTCGTCGGTCCGCGCGATCGGAGTCGCCGCCGTGCCGGTCGCCAGCATCGGCGTCGTCTACCTGACGGGCAGCGCGCTCGGCTCCATCGTGCCAACACCTGGCGGACTTGGGGCGGTCGAGGCAGCGATGTCAGCCGGGCTGACCGCCGCCGGGGTGCCCGGTCCCAAGGCAGTCACCGCAGTACTGCTGTTCCGGACCGTCACCTTCTGGCTGCCGGTACCGGCCGGCTGGCTGGCCATGCACTTCCTCCAGCGCCGAGAGGTGCTGTGACCACTGCCTGCCGGATCATCCGCGGGCGACCGGCCGCGAGCCGAACTACCCGAGTCCTGGCCGCAGCGTGGCGGCCGGCCGGACTGGCCGACCATAGTTCAGTGACGTGGCGGCCGAACAGGTTCGTCACCCAGATCGTGCCTCGGTAGACGGCGATCCCGGCTGGCCGGCTGAACGCGAAGCGCGGTCCGGCCAGGAACCTGATCAGCCGGCCGGTCGGCGCGTCGATCTCGGCAACCGAATTACCGCGCGAGTTGGCCACCCATAGCTGATCGCCGGCCAACGCCAGTGCGTCCGGATGATCGAGGCCATAACGACGCCCGGCGAGGACGCGGATCTGCCTGCCGGTCACGGTGTCGATCTCCGTGACGGAGTTGCCTGCCTCGTTGCCGATCCACAGCCTGGTCGAACTCGCTACTGCCGCGACCGGATCGCGCAGGTCCAGGCCTGGACCGCTCAGGGTAGCGATCCACGCCCCGGTACCGGCGTTCAGTTCGGTGACCGAGTCGCCCGCGGCATTGACGACCCATAGCCGCCGGTGACTGACGGCCATCGAACAAGGGCGGTCAAGGCCGTATCCGCGAATTATCTTGATCAGCGCACCGGTGTTAGCGTTTATCTCGGCGATCGACCCGGAAACGGCATTTGCCACCCACAAGGTCGCTCCGAACAGACCGAGCGCGCATGGACCGGCGAGGAGCGAATGACTGCTGATGGTGCGGATTATGCGTCCGGTCACCGAATCAAGTTCGGTGATGGAATTACCCAGTGCGCTGGCCACCCAGAGGCGGCCGTTGCCAGCCGTGATCGCGCTAGGACCACGGAAGCCGTAGCCAGCCGCTGACCGGACGACTGGATGCGCACCAGTACGCCAGTTCAACTCGGTGACCGAGTCGCCAAGGGAATTGGTAATCCACAAGTGACCGCCAGCCACGGTGACCGCGGTCGGCCCTTGCAGCCCGAATCTGGCCGCCGAGTCGACTCTGACCTGCAGGGCTGGCCCAGTTGGCAGCGCATCGGCCGACCCGTCCGAGCTGACGCAGCCAGCCCATCGCAGTTCGGCGCAGTTCCGCCAGCCGTGCAGTTCCGCGACGCCTGCGCCGGCCAAGAGCAGTGCGATGGCGCAGGCCGACCCGATGCCCCGGCGCAGCCGCCTGCCCGGCCGCAGTGACCACAGGCCCGAGGCAGGAGCGGCGTGTCTGGGCGAGTATCCAGTATTTGCTGCTTGCACGGCCGTCATCAACCCTTTGTTATTAATTGACTGTCGCTATTCGTCGCAACGGCAAGGAATCAGAGCCCTGCACTGCCAGCGAAGAATTATGCAACAAGTTTACGCAGTCAATTTCAAGACTGACCCAGCGACCCCGACTTTGCCTCATCTGTTCGGGCCGACCGGCCAGAACGGCTGAATTGCGAAAGCGTCAGCCGAGCGCTCGGCTGAAACGCGACGGCCACCTGTCACGCGGCGAGCGAGTCCGCCCGCCCGCGGGACGGCCGCCTGCTACACGACCGAGCGACTCCGTCGCCAGCCAAGCGCGACGATGACCAAGCCAGCGAGTGCCACCACCGGTCCGATGATCGCCCAGATCGAGTTGTGTGACATGAAGCTGCCCCCGATCACGCCGAACCCCTGCAGTGCCCAGATGACCCCGGCGATGGTGAGCACGGCGCCTGCAGTGACGAGCAGAACGTTCTTCATGCTGATGCTCCCTCTCCGGCGAGACGATCGGGCGCGCCCCGCAGCCCCGTCATCGTCTGACACGATCCGCAGCGTGCGGCGGTTCAGCCATCGCCATTCTTGCGCACGGCCGCGTGAGCAGCGCGATCCCGCGACGGCGCCAGGAATGTTCATTTGTGTCGGCTAGGCCAGCCTGGCGACCGCCAGGGCCGCCGCCAGCAGTACCACGCCCCACGATAGCGACCGCAGCGCTCGCTCGAGCGGCGCGAGCAGCTGCTTGGCATCCAGCGTCGTTACCTGCCCGTCGGTGAGGGTGATACTGCCGGTGACGGTGGCGGTGCGCCGCCGCAGAGTCCTGGCTGGCGTGCTGAGGTAGCGCTGACCCGCCGACAGGGCCATCGCCGCGCCCGCTGCGAGCACCGGCGCCACGGCTAGGTTCCCGGCCTGCGCGACGTAGCCGGTCAGCACCGGGAACGCACCCCAGGCCGCGGCGAACCCCAGGTCGGTATGAATGATCCCGCCGAACAGCTCAGCGTTGTAGCCGATCACGAGCGCTGGGCCAACGATCATGAATGGCAGCAGAACCCAGCCGGCTCTGGTGATGCCGAAGGCGCCAAGGCCAACCGCTCCGGCCAGGCCGACCACCGTTACGGCAACAAGCACCGACGACGGAATGGCCGTGCCCAACGGTCGGCCCTGCAGCTCGTCGAGCGCGTGCGCCGAGAACCCGACCGCAAGAAAGAACGCAGCGAGCGCGGCGAGCAGCCGGTCGAGCCGTACCTGCGGGGCGAGCATCGAGCCGAGCACGACGTACGAGAGATGCCATGCCGTGAACGGCGGATGCAGCAGGGTCCACCAGTCTCGCCAGCGGCCAGGACCGGCCGCGTAGTAGGCCGGCCTGGCCTGCTGGTCATCCACCTGAGCGGGTTCCCCACATGACCAGGCCACCGCCGAGGCTCATCACCCGCACGCCGACATCGGCGAGTCCGGCCTCCCGCCAGGCAGCCACCGTCCAGTCCACCGGGTAACGGCGGTAGTGCACCGAGATGTTGGGGCCGAGGAACCGGCCGACGGTCAGCCACTGCCGCCCGCCGGTCACCAGGCCGCCGATCGGGAGCAGCGTCCTGGTGTAGAGCCACCAGGCGCCGCGCCAGAACGGGGCTGGCGGTTCGCAGAATTCCAGGCTGGCCACGGTGCCTCCTGGCTTGACCACGCGGGCAAGCTCGGTCAGCGTCGCCTGCGGATCATCGACGTACCGCAGCAGATAGGTAAACGTGAGCGCGTCGAACGTGGCGTCAGGAAATGGCAGCTGCTCGGCCCGGCCGGTGACCAGCGCGATCCGGCCGGCCAGACCAGCGGCGTCCACGTTCCGCTGACCCTGGCTCAGCATCGGCTCGGTCAGGTCGATCCCGACGACGCTGGAAGTGGTCCGGCTGGCCAGCGCGATGGCGACGCCCGCCGTGCCGGATGCCACGTCAAGGATGACCCCGCCCGCACGAGGCCCGATCTGGTCGACCATGGCCCGCCGCCAGCGGCCGTTCTGCCCGAAGGACAGCAGCTCGGCCAGCCGGTCATACCGGGCGGGAAGGGGGGTGAATAGGTGCTGGGCAAAACGGTTGCGCTCGTCGGCGGTCGGCAGCGGCACAGGCGTCTCCCTCGGAGGCTCGCAGAACTTCACGGTACGCCCTAAGTGTCCGCTCAGCGCAAGCCCGACTTGGGATGCCCGCACCGGCGCCGACTTCGGCCGGCCCACGATCGTGGAGAGTTCTCTGCATATTCCGCACAGAACTCTCCACGATCTCAGTACCGCGGCCTGGTCGAGCAGACGGCTGTGCCCGGCGCCTCCGACCCCAGGTCGGCAGCGGCCACGCCGCGGTACTGAAACCCGGCTAGGCCGGCGGCATGTCCTTGTAGGTGAAGCTGTCGAACAGCCCAACCTGATCGCACAGGTGCGCGCTCGGGACGCCGGCCGCGGAGATGAACCCGCTCTGGCCTGGCGGGAGCACGTCCTGGCCGGGCAGGTGCCGGCCGGCGTCGACGGCCATCATGAAGGTGCTGCGGTTCTGCGACGCGCTGGTCCCGCAGTGGGTGGTCACGCCGGCCGCCTGCGCCAGCGGGTCGAGGATGTCCCAGTTCTGATCCTGGGCCGGGGAGTAACCCCACTTGGCAATGTCAGTCGTGCCGAATCCGGGCACATCCTGGCCGAGCTGGGTACCGGTCCCTGACAGGATCGTGATCGCGTCGTTCAGGCTCTCTACCAGCAGCTGGTCCCGATGCCCGGCGAAGTAGTCGCCGGAGTAGCACAGCGTCCCGCACGGCTGCACGCCGTGGGTATCGGCCAGGATGTGGTACAGCAGGTTGTAGGTGCCCATCCCGCCAAGCCCGCCGTACGTGCCGAGCCCTTGGGCCGCGTCGCTGAAGTTGACCGCCCCGGTGTAGCTATCGCTGGCTGACAGCCCGCCCTCGAACACGTTGCGCTGATAGGCCTCGAGGAAGTTCATGAAGATCGACATGGCCGGGCTGCCCAGGGTGGTGGTGCGATCCCAGTGCCGCAGCACGCTGATCGCCCGGGCGAGGTCCGGATGGGATGACGGGTTCACCAGCGGATCATCAGCCGCCCGCAGCTGCCGGTAGGCGCGGACCAGGAACGGGATGAAGTACGGCGCGGCCGGCCTCGTATTGTCTCCGTTGTCGATCGTGCCGATGCTGTGCTCGATGCCCTGCAGGTAACCGATGTCGATCGTCGTGCTTGACCGCAGCAGCTGGCTGATCAGGGTCGAGCGGAAGATCGTGCCCCAGTACTCGTCACCGGAGTTCTGCTGGTAGAAGGCCGACGACGACGGCTTGGTGTTCCAGTTGTCCAGGTACCCCTGGGCCGGGTTGACGCTGCGTGGCATGTCGCGCCACGGCACGAATCCGAGCCACTGCTGGGTGCCGTCACCCAGCGCGGGCAGCCTCGGGTCGACCTTGGCGAACGACGGCTCGACCGGGACAAGGCCGTCGCCGTAGTAAGCGATGTTGCCGCGGCGATCGGCGTACAGGAAGTTGTGCAGCGTGGTGACCAGGCTCATCGAGTGCGCGAACTGCCGCAGGTCGTGATCTCCGCCGAGCTGGGAGAAGCCGGTCAGCGAGCCGGTCTCCCGATCCCAGGAGGCGAACCGCAGCGTGAAGGCGATGCCGCCGCTCGGCGGCGCGATGATCGGCCCGTCGATCGTCCGGTAGACGGTGTAGGTGAGCGGCGACTGCCCGGCTACCGGGATCTGCTCGGTCAGGACCTGCATCTTCTTCCAGTGGCCGTCGAAGAGGTAGGTGGGGGGACTGGTGGCGAAATTAACCTGCTCCACGTAGATCCGTACGTCGACGGTTTCCTCGCTGGTGGTCGTCCACGCGATCTGCGCGTTGCGGCCGATCAGGATGAATGGCTCGCCGGTGATGTACATGCCGCCGGCGTCGTATCCGGGCGCGTGCAGGTACTCCTCGCCGTCCACGCTCGGGGTGCCGAAACCTTCCTGCGGTGCACCCCAGAGCAGTGCGTGGTGATCCTTGGACCGCCACGGGGCGACCACGAAGGCGTCGGAGCCGCCGTGCGACAGCACCCGCAGGCTGATGCCGGTGGCCAGGATGTGCCGCCGGTCCGCCGCCAGCGCCTGCTCGGCAGCGGAGACCTGGGCGTAGCTGATCTTGCTGAGTGCGGCAACCTGCGTCGCGGTAGCCGCCACCTCGGCCTTTCCCGCCACGGCCGTCGCCGCCCGGTTCGCCGCGGTGATCGCGGCCGGCGACGGCGGCACCGTGGTCGGAGCTGTGGTGTCGTCGATCCAGCGGGCGTCGTTGAGGATCGCGACAGCGTCCGCGGCCGCGTTCGCATCGCCCTTGGCGGTCAGTTCGGCTTTCAGATAGGTCAGGAAGCCGAGATTCCGCAACTCGCTGCCACCGCCGCCACCGAACTGGCGGGCCAGGTAGTTGCCGACGGCAACCGTGTCGATCGGCCGCCACGGCGCAGGCTGGTACGGACCGGCCAGCCCGAGGGCCTTGCCGAGCACGAAGAACTCGATCGGCACCTGGGTCTGGGCACTGGTCGCATTCTGATAGACGTAACGCTCGTAGGCGTTGATGCCGGCCGAGAACTCGGTCAGGGCCCGCCGCGTGGCCAACGGCAGCGATTCGTACTGTTCCTGCAGCTCGGCAGGCGTGTAGAACAAAGTGCGTACGGTCTCATCCTGGCCGAGGATCCCGTTGCCAGGGCCGAAGATCTGCGACAACGTGCCCTCGACCGCTCGCCTGGTCAGCTCGAGCTGCACCATCCGGTCCTGCGCCTGAGCCCAGCCGGCGCCGAACCACATTCCGGCCAGCGAGCCGGCGTAGATGCTCGGCACCCCATAGCGATCCCTGGAGATCACCGCGGCCTCGGCGCCACGGCCGACATGCTGGCCGGTCGCTGGCAGCACTGGCTGGTGCACCGCCGAATCGACGCCCGCCGCGGCAGTCCCACCGGGGACCAGCATTGCCGACGCCGTGACCAGAACCGTGCAGGCCGCGACCGCGATCCGGCCGGTCCTGATCCGGCTGCTGAACCTGCTGTCTCGCCACGTCATGCCAGAACACCTCCGCCAGGCGCAGCGCAGCGACGGCGGCAAGGCGCCGGCCGTCCGGCGGATACGCGCAGAATCGATCCGTGCTGCCGTCCAACCTGAGGTCCACGCCACCCGAGCAAGGCATGCCTCAGAAAGGCGGCGAAATTCATCCGATCTGAGCCGGAAGTTAACGCTTCGGTAGCCAGGTGTCAATGGGGCGAACGTGGCAACCTGGGCAGGACCCGGCCGGCGTCCAGGTTAGGCTCCGTGCCATGGCAGCGAGTGACGGAGCACAGCGCTTCAGCATCGAGGTGGCCGGCCGGTCGGTCGAGGTGCTCACCGCCGGGCCACCCGACGGTCTGACCATGGTGTTCCACTCCGGGACCCCGGTCGGCCTGGTCGCCTTCCAGCCGATGGTGGAAGCTGCCGCGGCCTGGGGACTGCGCACCGTCCAGTACGCGCGGCCCGGTTACGGGAGGTTTGATCCGCTGCCCGGCAGGCTGGTAGCCGACGCCGCCGGGGACGTCGCGGCGATCCTGGATCATCTCGGTGCGGCGACCTTTGTCACCGCCGGCTGGTCAGGCGGCGGGCCGCATGCTCTGGCCGCTGCGGCGCTGTTGCCCGATCGGTGCCTGGCGGTGGCGACCATCGCCGGCGTCGCCCCGTACGCGGCCGACGGCCTGGACTGGTCGGCAGGAATGGCTGAGGAGAACGTCGTCGAGTTCGGCGCCGCGGTGGCCGGCCAGGCCGAGATCACGATCCTGCTGGAGATCGAGGCCGACAAGATGGCGGATGTCACCGCCGAAGAGGTCGCTGACGTGCTCGGCGGGCTGGTGTCACCGGCCGATCGCGCCGTGCTCACCGGCGCGTACGCCGCCTTTGCCGCCGAGTCTTTCCGCGCCGCGGTGAGCACCGGAATTGACGGCTGGCGAGACGATGACCTGGCATTCGTCCGGGACTGGGGGTTCAGCCTGGACGAGCTCGGCCGGGTCCCGACCTCGATCTGGCAGGGCGACCAGGACGCGATGGTGCCGTTGCGCCACGGCCAGTGGCTGGCCAGCCGGATACCAGGGGCGCGGGCTCATCTGCAGCCCGGCGAGGGGCACTTGACCCTGGGTCTGACCAGCATCGGTGCCATTTTCGGCGAGCTTGTCGAAATGGCCGCACTGCCCTAGCCGCAGCCTGGATGGCCTGGCTGGCCAGCGGAAAAGCAGATGCCTGCACGGATTAGTTCCAGGTAACGTCGGCTGCCATGCGCCCGCTGCCTGATCCCGAGCCGGGCACGCCCAACCTGCGGTCGGCGCGCAGCTTCCTTGGCTGGCTACTGGCGCAGCAGAAGACCAGCGTCGCGCTCGGCGTCATCTGGGGCTGTGCGTGGATGATCGCGCAGGCTCTGGTTCCCGCGGTGATCGGAGCGGCGGTCGATGCGCTCGCGGCTCGCCGTACTACCGGATTCGCGGTGGACTGCCTGGCGGTGCTTGGCCTCGGCGTCCTCACCGCGATCACTGGGGTGCTCAGGCACCGGTGCGTGGTCAGCAACTTCCTCAACGCCGCCTACCGCATCATTGCGCTGATCACTGACCAGGCCGCCAGGCTAGGCCACACGCTGACCCGGATGCTGAGCACTGGCGAGGTGATCAGCGTGGGCACAGCCGACGTCGAGGCGGTCGGCTCCGCGATCGACGTGACCGGCCGGGGCAGCGGCGCGGTCGCGGCGCTGATCGTGGTCGCCGTGATCTTGCTGTCCAAGTCCCTCGCGCTCGGGCTGATCGTCCTGATCGGCGGACCGGCCCTCACCGCGCTGGTCGGCGTGCTGCTCCGGCCCCTGCATCACCGGCAGCAGCAGTACCGGGAGTTGCAGGGCCTGCTGGCCGGCCGGGCGGCCGACATCGTCTCCGGGCTCAGGGTGCTGCGCGGCATCGGTGGCGAGGCCGCGTTCAGCCAGCGCTTCCGTGAGCAGTCGCAGGACCTGCGCCGCACCGGTGTCAATGTGGCTCGCACCGAGTCGCTGCTGTTCGGGGCCCAGGTGCTGCTTCCGGGTATGTTCGTCACCGCGGCTACCTGGATCGCCGCGCACTACGCGCTGCGCCAGGCCATCACCCCCGGCCAGCTGGTCACCTTCTACGCGTACACGTCCTTCCTCTCCGTTCCGCTGGCCACCTTGACCGAGGTGGCTGACAAGCTCGTCCGAGGGCACGTCGCGGCCGGCCGGGTAGTCCGCATCCTGGCCCTCGCGCCCGAGGTCACCGATCCGGCCAAGCCGCTTCCCGAGCCAGGTCCTGGAGCCGCGCTGCACGATCCGGCGTCCGGGCTCATCGCAGGGCCCGGCGAATTCATCGGAATCGCGGCCGACAGCCCGGATGACGCCGCCGCGCTTGCGGACCGGCTCGGCCGGTACCAGCCGGACGCCGTCCCCGGTCAGGGGCTGGGCGCTGGCGTGGCCGCCCGAGGGCGCGGCTCCGAGCTCGGCGGTGTCCCGCTCGCTGACCTGCCGGTCACCAAGGTGCGTACCCGCATCCTGGTGGCGACCGGCGACTCGCACCTATTCGCCGGGCAGCTGGATCAGCAGCTGGCCGGGGCTCGTGCCTGCGACCCGACCGACGGCACGCCAGAAAACGTGCCAGACGGCATCCGATCAGGCACCGCCGAAGGAACGGCCGCCGTCATGGCCGCGCTCTCGGCGGCGTCCGCGCACGACATCCTGGACGCGGTACCCGGCGGGCTGCGCGGTCAGCTGGCTGCCAGGGGCCGGACCCTGTCGGGAGGCCAGGCACAGCGGCTGCGGCTCGCCAGGGCACTGCTTGCCGATCCGGACGTCCTGATCCTGATCGAGCCAACCAGTGCCGTCGATGCGCACACCGAGGCCAGGATCGCGCGCGGCCTGCGCGAGGCGCGCCAGGGTCGCACCACCCTTGTGATCACGAACAGCCCGCTGCTGCTCGACCTGACCGACCGAGTGGCTTTCCTGCAGGACGGCGGCATAACCGCCCAGGGCGCGCACCGAGAGCTGATGTCAGCCAGCGCCGCCTATGCCGCCGCCGTTACCAGAGGCTCGGAGCCGTGATGCCAGCCAGTTCCGGCCCAGCCGACACCGGACCATTCGGCACCGGGCCAGCCGACACTGCGCCAGCCGACACCGGGCCAGCCGACACCGGGCCGACGGGCGACGGGCGGGCCACCGGCCAGCCGGACGGACTAACGACGACGGTGCAGATCCTGCCGATCGCCAGCGGCGCACAGGTCCGCGCGAACGCGCGGCAGGTGCTGGTCGGCCGGTGGCGCGAGCTCGCCGCCGTGATCGGCCTGTATGCCAGCGCAACAGTGGCCGGCCTGCTCCCGCCCAGGATGCTCGGCGACATCGTGACAGCCATTCAGCGGGGCGGCACGGCGAGCCAGATCGATCTCTTTGCGGCCGCCATCGCTGGTGCCCTGGTGGCACAGTCGGTCCTGATCAGGTTCGGCGCTTTGGCCGGCGCCAGGTTCGGCGAGTCCTTGCTCGCCAGGTTCCGCGAGGACTTCATCGACCGCGTCCTCGACCTGCCGATCTCGGTAGTCGAGCGGGCGGGCAGCGGCGATCTGCTGACCCGGTCATCGCGGGACGTCGCCGCGCTGAGCCTGACCGCCCGCTATGGCGTGCCTGCCATGCTGACCGCCGCGCTCGCTGTCGTCTTGACGATCGGGGCGATCGGAGCGGACAACCCGGTGCTCGTCCTGCCGTGCCTGATCGTGGTACCGCCAGTGTGGGTGGCGGCCCGCTGGTATCTGCGCCGGGCACCAGCCGGATACCTCAGGGAGTCGGCCGCCTGGGCCTCGATGACCGACAGCCTGGCGGAGACAGTAGACGGCGCGCGTACGGTCGAGGCACTGGGTCTCGCCGCCGTCCGCCGTCGCCGGGCTGATTCCGACATCGCCGCGAGCTATGCGGCCGAGCGGTACACGCTCCGACTGCGCACCTTCTTCCTGCCCGCCGCCGAGGCGTCCTACATCCTGCCCCTGGCCGGGGTGCTGGCCTTCGGCGGCTTCGCCTACCTCCGGGGCTGGTGCACGCTCGGCCAGGTCACCGCCGCCGCCCTGTACGCGAGGGCACTGGTCGCGCCGATGGATGAGCTGATCTCATGGCTGGACCACCTGCAGATCGGTGCGGCATCACTGGCCAGGCTGCTCGGGCTGGCCGAGGTACCCGCGGACCGGCAAGCCGGTTCCGGTCAGCCGGACGGGGATCAGCTGTCCGCGGTGCGGGTGAGCCATGCCTACGTTCCTGGTCACGACGTGCTCTCCAAGATCAGCCTTGATGTGCGCCCGGGGGAGCGGATCGCGATTGTCGGCCCGAGCGGGGCCGGGAAGTCCACGCTCGGCCGCCTGCTCGCCGGGATCCAGGGTCCGGACTCCGGTCGCGTCACGGTGGGCGGCGTGCCCTTGATCGAACTCCCGCTTGCCGAACTCCGCGGTCGGATCGCGCTGCTCACCCAGGAGCATCACATCTTCCTCGGCAGCCTGCGGGAGAATCTCACCCTCGGACTGCCTGAGGCCAGCGACGATGCCGTGCATGCGGCGCTGGCCGCGGTCGACGCACTGGGCTGGGCCCTGGCGCTGCCGCGCGGCCTGGCCACCGCGGTCGGTTCCGGCGGGGCGCGGCTGTCCGCGCCGCAGGCCCAGCAGGTCGCGCT
>Ga0116215_1001311_pt1 | contig 16769 bp, 17 predicted proteins | sample Sb_taG_7_FD_89698 | JGI IMG/M metagenome (GOLD analysis project Ga0116215, IMG submission 89698) | Peat soil microbial communities from Weissenstadt, Germany - Sb_50d_2_FS metaG | ecosystem: Environmental > Terrestrial > Soil > Wetlands > Peat | place: Germany: Weissenstadt | collected 2010-09-21 | reverse complement strand
GTCACTGCTCCCCGACCTTGACCTCCGGCTCACACTGACCGATCTGTCCGATGGCATGGTGGAGGCGGCCACTCGCGCCCGTGGCCGTTCTGGACAGCATTGAGATCGTGGACGCCCGCGCGTGCGACGTGCAGGAGCTGCCGTTCGCGGATGGGGCGTTCGACGTCGTCGTGGCGAACCACATGGTGTACCACGTGCCAGACCCGGCCCGGGCCGCCGCCGAGTTCGCCCGAGTACTGCGCCCCGACGGCGCGCTGATGGCGGCGACCAACGGGCCCCGGCACCTCGATACCATCGCGGACCTGTCGCGTCGGGGGTTGGGCTGGTCCTCCCTGGACTTCGGGGACCGCCGGTTCGAGACGTCGAACGGCGCGACGATCCTCCGCACCGGCTTCGGCTCCGTCGAGTGGCAGCACCACCCCTCCACGATGGTCTGTACCGATCCCGACGACGTGTTCGCCTTCATCGCGTCAACAACAGCGGGACAAGAGGCATCGCCCGAGCAGCGCCTGGCCCTGAAAGGCGCCATCGCGGAGTGCTTGCGCCGAGGCAACGGGGCCCTGACCGTGACGACGGAGGCCGGTTGCTTCGTCGCCCGGGACCCGGTCGCCGGTCACGCAGTCGGGTAGCCGAGCGAGTCCTCGGGTTCCACGGTCGTCTCGGCCTCCCGGCGCTTCCACAGCGATGCATTGGCGGCAATTGAAGCGGTGAGCAGTCGACCGGCGAAATAGGTCCAGAGCAGCAGCGCGAGCGCGATCCCGATCGCACCATAAAGGGAGGATTTCCGCGATACCTCGTGCGCGACGTAGGTGAGCGTGAGCAGGTGCAGCAGTCCCACACCCAGGCCGACCATGACGGCTCCCGGGAGGAGCGCCCACCATTCGCAGTCCTCGCGCGGCATCCACCACGAGGCCAGGTACCAGGCGCCGGCCGACGCGACGACGGTCAGGAGGAGACCGACCAACCGCAGCCCGATCGATTGCGAGCCCAGCCAGGCCACAAGGTCAGCGAGGCCGAAGAGAACGGTGATGATTCCGACGAGGATCAGCGCGGCCCACAGTGACGGGCTCCGGGAAGGCCGGATCCCCCAGATCAACCGGTGGACGATCCAGAGCACCCTGATGAGTGAGCGGGCGGTGAAGGCCAACGCGATACCTCCGAGGACCAGCGCCACGATGCGATTGGCCAGGGACATGGTGCTCGTGCTGGTGACCGCACTGGCGAGGAGGCCGCTGATGCCGGCCGACTGCGCGGCGTCCTTCGGGCTCTGGCTGGCGGCCGTCGACGCCAGCCCGAAACCGGTGACCATGACGAAGGCATAGGGGACGAGGAACATAAAGAGTCGAAAGGCCACCGCCGCCGCGAGCACCCCTCCCCCGCTCTGTGCGTCGCGCTCGACCGCCCCGAACGCGGTGTCGATGGATGCCGAATCGGCCCGTCGGGCCTCAATGACCGCCCGGGTGTGCTGCGCCGTGCTACGGAGACGCTCGATTCGAGTGGTGGCCACGGCGCTCCCGGATGAGCCGGTCACCTCTGGCGACGCGGGACCGACTCCCCTGCTCTCCCCCGGGTCGTCATCGGTGGCCATGTCGCATTCTTGACCAGTGGCGATGGGGACAGTGGCACCCTGACCGAAGTCCGCCGGCCGAAGCCGGTCGGCGTCCGGGCCATGTGGAGAGTCCCGACTCATCCCACGGGGAGTGAGGGCCATCCCCGTGCGCACCTTCGGGCTAGGGCCACGTCGCTCCAATGGCCTGGCCGATCAGGACCACCCCAAAGATCAAGAAGAGGACCGACATGACCGCTGCATTGTTCTGATCGAGCCAGACTTTCCATCCGTCCAGAACCTCGTGCGATCTATCTCCGAGGAGGAGTGTGGCCAGGATCGGTGCCGCCACGCCCAGTACGGCGACCAAGACGTAGATCGCGATGGCTGCAACCTGTTGACCACTCGAGAGGACAGCTGATGCAATGGTCGCTGCGGCGGCGAGACCCACGACAACGTTCTTTGGATTCACCGCACCGAGTGCCAGACCTGCACCCAACGACTTTCCGGGGCTGAACCCCGAAATCCCATCCATCCACTTCGGCATCGCTCCTTCCTCACCAGTTCGAGGCCGACCGCGGAACTTTCGGACCGCGGCGACCAGCAGGTACACACCGAGGGCCAGCTTCAGCACAGTCACCCAGGTGGCATGGCCAGAGTCGGTGGAAAGATCGACCGCCTCCGCGATTGCGACGCAGGCACCGAGCACGGCAGCAACGCCGGCAATGAACCCGGCCAAGAAGCACACCGCATTGACCACGGGCCTCTTCGTGAACAGCAGGAGGATGACCGGGATGACGTTGATCGGCGAGATGGCCACCACCAATGCCAGCGGGAGTATCTCCCCTACGACGACCTTCACCGGATGCCCCCTCGAGTTGGTGCGAGGCGACCCTAATCGGGAGAGGGCTTCATGGGGACGAAGCCGACGCTCCCAAAGGCATGTGCCGTAGTATTTCCACCTCCGCGGCTTCGATGGAGGGATGGTGAAAATGGATGTCCGCTCGGCCAGGGATGTAACCCCTGTCATCGAACACGCCGGAACGGTGCCGGTCTGGTGGCTTTTTCAGCCAGGCGAGCTCAGGGACGCGACGAGGGGTGGATTCCTTGAGCTTGTCAGTGAGTGGGAAGTTGCCGGCGGAGGGATCGTCGACCCACATTCGCATCCCACTCACGAGTTCTACTACATCATTTCTGGACGCGGCATCATGAAGATCGCGGATGAGGAACAGGAAGTCGGTCAGGGTGATCTGATCAGGATTCCCCCGGATGTAGTGCACAGTATCCGGCCGCTGACGGCCAACTCGGGGCTCCGCGGGCTGGCATTCGCCGTCGGGATCGAAGGAGCGGGCCCGGTCGACTACACGAATTGATACACGGGTTTCACGTTCCCCGTGGTTGTCACGCCCAAGCTTCTGGCTGTCCCCGTAACGCCGCGTCGGTGGGACGGTGCTTCTCGTATGAGTTGCGGCAGGCTTCGCTCGTCTGTCTGGGCGTTCGCTGAGGCTGCTCCGTTGACCCCTTGAGGACACAGCACTTCGGGGATACGCCGACAGAGCCGATGGTGGATATTCGGAGACAGTCTGCTGACCGCCCCACCGCCAACCACCGCTATTCCGCAGAGGTCGGTCAGCTCTGATTGTTCAAACGGGAGTAGGCCCGACACGGTTCGCCCCGCAAAGCGCCACATGCCGACACTGTGGAGGTCGGTACGACACCCTCCACCTCGTTGACGACGAGTGACGAGCCCCCGACGCCCCCGAGTGCCACGGTGTCGAGCACCGAGTTGTGCGTCGCCGCCGTGTCGAAGGTCCATGACGGACGATCCCCTCCGGGTGCGGAGATGACGATACGGAGACGGGTGCCGGGCCGGAACGTATGGGCGATGGGGTCCACGGGTATGCGTACGAGCGTGAAACGCCCTCTTGGCAGGTTGCGACGATCCGATGCCAGGTAGGTTGGTACGGGGTCGAGGAGGGTCGAGACGGACGACAACGTGCGGTCGCTGCTGCGCAGGAAGCCCGATGTGACATAGTCCTCCTCTGTCTCGCCGGGACGGACCTCGGTGACGGTCACCTGGAGATCGGTGACGCGCGCCGTCGACTTCAGCATCAGATTGAGGCTTGCGGGACCGACGATTGTCGTTGCCTTGGTGAAGACGGGGGTCTCGAAAGCGACACCGTTGGCTGCCGGAACGGTCGTCCAGTCATAGGGCGGCTGGGCGGCCCACGCGTTCGCGGAGGACGGCAGGTCATCTGCCGGTCGGACGGCCGGGTTGGGCCGGAAGGCCGCCGTGGACGACGTGTTCGGGGTCCCCGTTTCGAGCGTGCCGCCGGGACCGAGGTCGTAGCGGACGATGGTCCCCGAGGGCGGCCACGTCGAGAATCCGGCCTCGTACGTGGGCTGAAGGGCTCCGGGCCCGAGGCTGCCGCCACCGTTGTCGAAGAGCACCCGGACGCGCGGATCGTCCTCGGAGATCGCCGCCTTGGCCGCAGCGAGCGAGGGCTCCGTCGTGAAACGGACGGCGGGAGGTGCGACGGACTTCGCTCCGTTCGTGAGATTCGCGTACAGAAGGGGTGCGAGCGCATCGAGCGCCGGGGACGGGCTGGGAACACGCCCCGCCACGTAGATGTCGAGGAACTCCAGCCACCGCGAGATCGTGTCGGGCCCGAGAGAGTCGGTGTGGGTCCCGTTCATCATCGTGACGTAGACGTTGTTGTCGCGCTTCAAGGCGGTGACGAGAGAGGGCCACTGGGGGCCCACCTCTTCGTCCTCGAGTGCGCCGACCAGGAACACGGGCACCGTGATGTGCGAGCCCCACACCTCGGGCGAGCGCTGGTCGAACAGTGACGGCACCCTGGCCAGATTCGGGCTCACGAGCGATGCGAGGCTCTGGGCCTGCAGATGAAGGCGCTGGTTGGCCAGGCAGGTCTCGTCCCCGGCGGCAATCTCGGCCGCAGCCCACGGCTGGCCGCCCTGCGGCGCGGGCTCGGCGTCCGAGACGCGCTGGGCAATCCAGCTGGCGGCGAACCCGTCGTTGTAGATCCCTCCGGGGTAGCCGGTCGAGTACAGGTCGTCGGTGGGGCTGAGGGGCGTGATGGCAGCCAGGTCCGGAGGGTCCGTGCCCGCCACCACGAGCTGGGAGAACCCCGAGTAGGAGATCCCGACCATGCCGACCTTGTGGTGCAGCACCCAAGGCTGCGTTCCCACGGTCTGAACGATGTCGTAGCCGTCGTAGTCCGACGGCAGGCCGAATAGGTCGAAGGCCCCGCCCGAGCATCCGGTGCCTCGCATCTGGACGCTCACAGTGACGAAGCCGAGTAGCGGGGCGATCACGGAGCCGACCACGGTCGAGGTGTCGGGGAGCAGCGGATCATTCGATGGGTCGCTCCCCTCCAGCGCGTTGATCAAGCTGTGGGGAGCGGCCACCGCGTAACCGGAGTACTCGATCACCGTGGGAAACGGGCCATCGGCCAGGGTCTTCCCCGGCGGTAGGCGTACGGTGGCCGCCAGCAAGATCCCGTCGCGCATCCGCACATAGTTGAGACCTGCGTGAAGATGCTGGGAGGAGTAGAACGAAGTGCTGGGCGTCGAAGACGTGGAGAGAACCGAGAAGGCCGCGGTGGTGCGCACGCTCGCTCCGGTACCTTCTTCGAAGCGATACCCAGAACCCGGGGTGAGATTGCGCACCATGAGGCTGCCGAGCCGGTCGACCACCCCGGCTCCCGCCTTGGTTCCCGCTCCATTGACGACCGTCAGGCGGGAGCCCGGAGTGGCGCCGAGGACGTATGCCTCCTCGATCGATCCGTGGCCCCGAAACGGCCACGGAGCCATAGAACCAGCGGACGCGCCGTTGGACAAGAGAGTGCAAGGGGCGGTGAGCACGACAAATGCGCACACGCCGAGGGCAACTCGCTGAATGATGGCGATCAATCCCATCCTGTCATTAGACACGGTTTGTCCACTTGGGGTGCCCCAGAATAATCAGTCGCGGATTGGCAGGTGGCTAGCCCAGTACGCCGGGCTGGAGTCGCCGGCACCTCCGTCTACGATTTCCACACCACCCCAACCTGGTCATTCGGGTTGACCATGAGAAGGGCCGACACGGTGGTGAAGGTGTTGCCTACGTTCGTGTCGACGTAAATCGCACCGCTGGGTGCAACCGCGATGCCGTCGCCCCCGATAAAGACGTCTTGGTGGCCGGCGCTTGAGCCCAGAGCGGCATTGAGTCCGGGGGTAGGGACGCTTGTGAGCGCCCCTGACGGACGGAATAGGGAGAGCCCGCGTCCGAAGACAAGGGCTACTGATCCGCCAGGGGCGGGAGCCAGTGATCCCCAAGATCCATCACCACGGAAGTTCTCGATGAAGCGGAGCCTTCCCGATACCGTTCTCTCGTAGAGGCCCCACCCGCCTCCTCCGGCATCGAGGAGATCCCCTCTCCCGTCGAATGCGATACGGCTGGAGCTTGCAAAGTCGAGCTGCACGGCCGGATTGGCATAGACGCCGGCCCAATCCTTCGGGGGTCGCATATCTTTCCCGACCACCCATTGGAGCTGCCCGTTGCGCCCCAAGCGGTAGACGGGGCCTGCGGCGACGTAGAGATCGCCGCCCGGACCGATCGCCAGGCCGGTCACGGTGAACTGCTTGCTCAACGAGACCTCGCGAGCCGGCAAGGCTCCTTGAGCGATGGCCCTGGAACCACCCCCGATGACGGTCTCGATCACCCCGTCGGGGAGCACTTGACGCACCCGGCCGTTCGAGGTGTCTGCGAAGTACACCGTCCCATTCCTCGTCACGGCAATGCCCGAATCGCTCTCGACATCGATCGCTGCGTCAATGGCCTGGCCTCCGTCGCCGGAGAAGCCGCGCTGCCCGCCGCCGGCGACGACCTGGAACTGACCATCTGACGTGAGTCGCAAGACCTCGTCTCTGGCGCTGTCGATCACGTAGAGGGTCCCGTCGGGAGCGATGGCCATGCCGTAAGGGTGCTCCGGGACGACGATCGGTCCAGCCGCGGCGACCGCGGTGACATGGGCGGCGAGAGTCAGCCGGGCCTGACCTGACGACCTCGTCGCACTGAGCACCAAACAACCAACAACCAGTGCGCCGATGGCGACAAGACGGACGTGGAGCACGGAGAAGCGCGAACCGGCACCACCATTCGAAATCGAACCTCTGGCCACCCAGACCATCGCATTGAAGTTACGTGGTCCCCCTCTACCTGCCATGGGTGTCCGTGGTCTGGATTGTAACCCAGCGGCATTTCGGGACGACGTAGGGCCGGTTAACCGCAGCTCCAGGTAGCATCGGCCCGGTGGGGATGACCCCCATTTCAAAGCCTCGGGACCAAGGAGGAGAAACGGTTATGAACAAGAGCGGGTCGCCGGAAAGCAAGTCTCCTTCTCAGCTGATAGACGCGAGAATCAAGGAGCTAGGCGACTGGCGGGGCAAGATGCTCAGCCGGCTCCGTACCTTGGTCAAGGAAGCCGATCCCGAAATCGTCGAGGAGTGGAAGTGGAGGGGGGTTCCGGTGTGGTATCACGACGGAATGATCTGCACAGGCGAGACTTACAAGAACGTCGTGAAGATGACCTTTGCCAAGGGGGCGGCCCTGAAGGACCCTTCGGGCCTCTTCAACTCCAGTCTTGAAGGGAACACAAGGCGTGCCATCGACTTCCACGAGGGCGAGAAGATAGACGAGGCGGCGTTGAAGACTCTCGTTCGCGCCGCCGTGACCCTGAACAAGTCCAAAGGCTAGAGCTAATCCACGAAATCAAGCACTTCCGTGGCATCCTGCAAGAAGTCACCGCCTTGGCTCCATTACCGAGCCGGGTGACAAAATCGCAATCCCGCGGAGGTTTATGGCCAGCGAGAACAACGTGCTCGTCAACGACGCGTACGACCTGCTGAAGCGGGCGCTCCCGGCCCACGGCGAGGCCGTCGCTTCGCTACGACGAGATCACCAGTCGACGAGCCGTCGGTTCTCGGCGACCCGATGAGACTCTGTATATCGTGCCTGCGTGCGGATCCTCATGCTCGCCGGTGTGGCTCTGGCTACCCTGACCGCTCCCGCCGCCGCGGCGGGTGCGATCGTTGCTCCAGGGCATGACCACGACTGCATCGTCGGAACGCCGCCTCCGACCGTCGATTGGTCCGCGCTGCGCAATCCGATCCTGACGTTCTCCGATATCGGCGTGAAGGATCAAGCCCTGCAGTGGTCCGGTGGGGCATGGCACATGCTCTACAGCGACATGACCGAGACCCACTCGGCCCCCTACGTCCGCTTCAGTGTCGCGATCTCATCGAGCTCCGATCTGATGCAGTGGACGTCGCCGCGGATCATTGCCCCGAATGCCGCGTCACCCGACATCGTGCGATCTCCGTCCGGCCGGTTCATCGTCACCTACCAGTCACCCTCCGGCTTGGAGTACCGCACGAGCAGTGGCGCCTCGTTGAGTTCCTGGTCACCCGCCCACCCTCTCGGCCACGGGCTCGCGGGCCGGATGATTGACGCCGCCCTTGCGTTCACCGGCCATGGGGTGATCCTGGGGTTCAAGGCCGGAACCACGTCCCAGCACTTCGAGATTGCCTGGGCCCCCACCCTCAGCGCCGCGTTCCACCTGGTCGGCCAGCCCGACATCGAGATCTACAACGACACCGTCGAGAACTACGAGTTCGTCACGACGGGGGGTGCGTGGCGCCTCGTGGCGACGTCGAACACCCTCGACCAACCCTTCATCTTCACCCTGGGTCCCGGAGACCCCTCGGTACCGTCAACCTGGCTCCACTGGGTCGACGGCCGGCAGCTGGTGGTACCGAACCAGCCCTTCAACACGAGCACTGGAATCTCCAGCGTCAATTTCGAGCATGCCAACTCGGCGTTTCTTTGCGTTGGGCCCCACGGCGAGGATTACCTGACGTACGCCGGCAGCACCGACCTGACAACCTACGGCGGCTGGGGTCACGCCCGGATTGGCATCGTGCGGAGCGACGACCTGGTCAACTGGCAAACACCGCCTTGAACGACGTGCGTTGAGGGTCGACCGCCACAAGCCGCTCGCCCGCCAGCGTTCGCCGGACGGTGCGGCACGAAAGTCCCACCGCGAGCGATGCGGATGGTGATCAGCCCGGTGGCGAACCCCGTCCGCGCTCTCGACGGGCAACAAGGTCATCAAGCGTGACGATCTCGTAGGCAATGAGGTGTTCGCCGAGGCTCGATCTCCCTCGAGAACCGCTCGGTTGTCCCCGACAGAGAGCCGCCCACATCAACCATTGGGTCCCAAGTCTGCCTTCGCCGGCGTCCATGAGCCGGGAGACGAGCCGACGAGGCAAGGGGAAGGCATCCGATCCGCCACGCTGGTCGTCAGTGCAGGACGGCGCGAGACCTCGGCCAATGCAGGAAAGCGAGATCATCGGAATTCATCACGTCGTCGCCGGTCTGCTGGTCCAGGCCGGGAGGGTGCTGCTCTGCCATCGGTCCGCCGGTCGTGCGTGGTACCCGGACGTCTGGGACTTCCCGGGCGGCCACATAGAAGACGGCGAGACCCCTTCGGCCGCGCTGGTCAGGGAGTTGCGCGAGGAACTGGGGATCTGCATTCCTGAACCGGCTGGACCCGCCTTTGCTCATCTGCAGGGATCGGATGTCGATTGCCCGATATGGGTAATCCGAGAATGGAGTGGAAAACCTCACATCGCGTCCTTCGGCGAGCACGACGACCTGGATTGGTGGTCCCCCGATGGAATCGGCGGGCTTCGACTCGCTGATGAACGCTACGGATCGTCGATCGAACGGGCCGTGGGAGCAGCCTCCCGGTACGGCCGGCATGATGGGCGGGGCAAGGTCGTACCCGGACCCGGTGACGACATTCTGTAGGGACATCCGGGGAGGATCGAGGGTCGTTCTGCCGGAACGTTAGGGTCGAGGCCATGAACTTCTGGGTCACATACCCGCTGACGACGCATCCGTACAATCCCGAATTCGTCACTAAGGCGGGGCTCACTAGATTCTGCGCGGCCGCAGAAGCCGCCGGGTTTGCCGGCATCGGCTTCACGGACCACCCGGCCCCTACGGAGCGATGGTTGAACGCCGGAGGGCACGATGCCCTCGACCCCTTCGCCGCGCTTTCGTTCTGTGCCGCGGTGACCGACACCATGCGCCTGATCCCCAACATCGTGGTGCTGCCGTACCGCAATCCGTTCTTGGTGGCCAAGGCGGTGGCGACCATCGACGCACTTTCCGGGGGTCGGTTCACGCTGTCGGTGGCCACCGGCTATCTGCGCGGTGAGTACCAGGCACTGGGGGTCGACTTCGATCAGCGCAATGCGCTCTTCGACGAGGCCATCGAGGTCATCCAGGGCATCTGGAGCGAGAACGACTTCGTCCACGAGGGTTCGACGTTCACCGCCAAGGGTCAGACCGCCAACCCCAAGCCCGATCCACGTCCACCGATCTGGATTGGGGGGAACAGCCGGCAGTCCCGCCGCCGGGTTGCCCGCTACGGCAACGGATGGAACCCCTTCCCCGCTCCGAGGGTCCTGTCGCAGACGACCAAGACGCCGCCTCTTGAGACGGTGCACGACCTTCGCCTGATGCTGGACGAACTGTGGCAGTACGTCGACGAGGCCGGGCGGGACCGGGCCGACATCGACGTGTCGTTCGGCTCCAACGAGGGCGGGGACCCCGGGAGCGACCGCTTCAACGCCGACGCCCAGTTGGCGGCGCTGGAGGAGTTGGCCCAGCTCGGGGTCACCTGGTCGGGAGTCGGCGTGCCGGGCGACTCACTCGATCATGCCGTCGAGGCGCTCGAGCGCTTCGGCACATCGGTGATCCGCTGACCCGCGACCGGGGTCAGTGACGCTTGCGCCTGTCGTGCCGTGACTGCGCCCTCTGCATCTTGCGATTGCGACGCGACGGGTGGCCCGACGCGTGGGTCGATGAGCCGCCGTGGGTGACCGGCTCTTCCTCGTATTCGAGGGTCCTTCGGCGTCGCGTCACGGTCGAGGCGAACGCGAAGATGAGGACGACGGCGAGAAGGCTGAAGATCAGAACGTAGAACATGACCCATTAGAGCATGCACGCTCAGGCCGGCGGGGTCCTCGGAGCGGGACCGGCCGGGCTTTCTGCGCCCTCGGCCATCATGCGCCGCCACGCCGGGTCAACCAGCGGCGCCTCGGCGCCACCGTCGGCGTTGCCCGACACGATGCGGAGCATCTGGCCCGGCAGCACCTCAATGAAGATCCCGTCGGCCTCGGCCGTGAGCTCGCCCTCGTGATAGATGCCGCCCCAGGTGTAGATCTTGCGGCCCTCGCGGCCGGTGTAGCGCGCCAGCAGGTCCAGGGGCGCCAGCAGCGGCGTCGGCCGGTTGTAGCGCACCTTCAGCGTGCCCGTCATGCCGGCCTGTCCCACGACGATGTTGGCCAGCCCGAGCAACTCGTCGAAGAGCTCCGCGATCGCGCCGCCGTGCACGCACGTCGGCGGCCCCTCGTACTGGAAGCCGAAGGTGACTCTGCCCCTGATCTCGCGCAGGCCGCTCTCGCCCACCACGGCCCACACGTCGACCGGCGGCGCGATGGGGTTGGCGAAGCCGACCATCGGGCTGGCGGGGAAGTGGTCCTGGGGATTCCCGATCGGGAACGGTTGGGGACGGGACCGCTTCTCCCCCGGCGCCGCCGACTCCAGGCGATCCGCCAGGGCGGCCAATTCCTCGGCAGCGTCGGAGAGGTCCCCTTCGTTGATCGGCTGGCCGATGACTACCGCGCTGATGCGGCGCATCGCCGCCGCCACGCGGTTCAGCGGCTCGTCGCCCGTCGATTCTGCCGCGCCGTCGACGCCCGGGAACCCTTCCCCGGGGCCGATCCCGCCAACGGGGTCGCTCACGTACGGGTGTAGTTGGGCGGGCGCTTCTCGGCGAAGGCCTTCTGCCCTTCGGCGGCGTCGTTCGATGAGAACACTGGCCAGCCGATCTCGAGCTCGCGGGCCAGTCCGTCGACCTCGGACATGCCCTCGGTCTCGCGCACGCTCCGCTTGATCGCCTCCACCGCCAACGGCCCGTTCGCCCCGATCACGGCGGCGATCTCGAGCGCCTTCTCCAGCGCCGTCCCCGCGGGCACGACGTGGCCGATCAACCCGATGCGCAGGGCCTCGTCCGCCGGCACCTCACGCGCCGTCAGGAGGAGCTCCATGGCGAGGGTGTAGGGGATCTGGCGGCGCAGCCGAACCGTCGAGCCGCCGAGGGGGAACAGGCCGCGCTTGGCCTCGAAGACCCCGAAGACGGCGGTCTCCCCCGCGACCCGGATGTCGGTGGCCTGCAGGATCTCGGTCCCGCCGGCGACTGCCCACCCCTCCACGGCGGCGATCAGGGGCTTGCGCAGGTCGTAGTGACGCAGGAGCGCCTTCCAGTGCAGGTCGGGGTCCTCCTGCATGCGGTGCTGGTACTTCTCGGCGTCGCTGCCGCCCATCGCTTTGAGGTCCATGCCGGCGCAGAACGTCCCGCCGGCGCCGGTGAGGATGGCGCAGCGGATGTCGTCGTCGTTGTCGATCTCCTCCCAGGCGTCCTTCATGCCGACCAGCATGGGGAGGCTCAGCGCGTTCTTCGCCTCGGGCCGGTTCATCGTCACGATGGCCGTCGCGCCGTCGCGCTCGAAGGTCAGGTGCTCAGTCGAAACCACGGTCCCCTCCAGAGGTAGGCGCCGAAATCGGATTGGATGGTGAAGCGGAAGTGCCTAGAGCCGCTCGATGATGGTGCCGGTCGCCAGCGCGCCGCCGCAGCACATCGACACGAGGCCGTAGGTGGCGTCGCGCCGCTCGAGCTCGTGCAGAATCGTGGTGATCAGCCGGCTCCCCGTCGCCCCGACCGGGTGGCCGATGGCGATGGCCCCGCCGTTGACGTTCACCTTGTCCATGTCGGCGTCGTGCTCCTTGGCCCAGCTCATGACGACCGACGCGAAGGCCTCGTTGACCTCGAACAGGTCGATGTCCTTCATGGTCATACCGGCCTTGGCCAGCACCTTGGTCGTCGCCGCGATGGGGCCGTCGAGGTGGTAGTAGGGGTCGGAGCCCACGAGCGCCTGGGCTACCACGCGGGCCCGGGGCTTGAAGCCCTCGGCCTTGGCGCGGTCCTCCGACATCCACAGCACTGCGGCCGCGCCGTCGGAGATCTGTGAGGAGTTGCCCGCCGTGTGCATGCCGTCGGGCAGCACCGGCTTCAGCTTGGCCAGCCCCTCGGCGGTCGTGTCGCGGGGCCCCTGGTCCTTCGACACCACGATCTTCTCGCCGGTGTGCTCGCCGCGCGGGCCTTCCTCGCCGACGATGGGCGCCTCGATGGAGACGATCTCACGAGCGAACCGGTCCTCGGCCACCGCCACCGCTGCCTTCTTCTGCGACTCGAGGCCGAGCCAGTCGACGTCCTCGCGGGTGATGCCGTACTTCTTGGCGATCCGCTCCGCCGCCGTGAACTGGTCGGGCATGTCGTAGGGCAGGTCCGAGGGGATGGCGCGCCCGACACCGGCGGCAGCGTTGGCGCCCAGCGGCACCCGGCTCATCACCTCGACGCCGCAGCCGATGGCGGTGTCGACGGCGCCGGCGGCGATCAGGTTGTTCACGAAGTGGTTGGCCTGCTGCGACGACCCGCACTGGCAGTCCACCGTCGTGGCCGCGACCTCGTAGGGCATGCCGCTCAGCAGCCAGGCGGTGCGGGTCACGTTGAACCCCTGTTCGCCGGCCTGGGTCACGCACCCCCCGACCACCTGCTCGACGGACGCCGGGTCGATGCCCGCCCGCTTTACGACTTCCACCTGCACCGCGCCGAGGACGTCCGGGGAGCGGAGGCCCGAGAGCCACCCGTTGCGCTTCCCGATGGGGGTGCGGACCGCCTCGATGATTACCGGCTGCGCCATAACAGACACTCCTCCTGCTGCCACTCCGGCCCTTGGCCGGCTGCCCTCGTTGGGCGAAATATAGAACCTGTTCTAAGTTTATCATCGGCCCCCCGCAGTCTGCCCGGGCCTGGTCGCCGGGCGCCAACGTCGCCCCGCCGGGCCGCGCCGCGCTAGTGGTGCTTGAGCAGCTCCCGGGCGATGACCACCTTCTGCACCTGGTTGGTGCCCTCGTAAATCTGCGTCACCTTGGCGTCGCGCAGGAACCGCTCGACCGGGAAGTCCTTGGTGTAGCCGTAACCACCGAGGAGCTGCACCGCGTCGATCGTGATCGACATGGAGGCGTCGGAGGCGAAGGCCTTGGCCATGGCGCCGAAGCTCGTGAGCTCGCCGCCCGGGTCGTCGTCGACCATCGCGCAGGCGCGGTAGACGAGCGCGCGGGCGGCCTCGTTGCGCATCGCCATCTCGGCCAGCATGAAGCGCAGACCCTGCAGGTCGGCGATGGGACCGCCGAAGGCGTGCCGCTGTTTCATGTAGGCGGCCGAGTAGTCGATGGCCCCCTGCGCGATGCCGACCGCCTGCGCGCCGATGGTCGGGCGGCTGCGATCCAGCGTGTGCATGGCGACGGTGAAGCCCTGCCCCTCCTCGCCGATGCGGTGCGATGCCGGGACGCGCACCTCGTCCAGGACCACTTCACCCGTCGGGCTGCCCCGCATCCCGAGCTTGTCCTCGTGCTTGGCGATGCGGATCCCCCATTCCTTCTCCACCAGGAAGCACGAGATGCCGCGCCCGCCGGCGTCGGGGTCCGTCTTGGCGAAGACGATGTAGACGTCGGAGATCCCGGCATTGGTGATCCAGTACTTCGAGCCGGTCAGGACGTAGTCGTCACCGTCGCGCACCGCCCGTGTGCGCATGGAGGCCACGTCACTCCCGGCGTCGGCCTCGGACAAGCAGTAGCTGGCCTGGATCTCGCCCGAGGCCACCCGCGGCACGTACTGCCTCTTGAGCTCCTCGCTGCCCCAATTCATGACCGGGAGCATCCCGAGCTTGGAGATCAGGATGGTCAGCGACGTCGACGCGCAGACGCGGGACAGCTCCTCGATGGCGATGGCCTGGGTGACCATGTCGGCCCCCGCGCCCCCGTAGGCCTCGGGGATGCCGAGGGCCGGCAGCTCCATCTCCTTGCAGGCCTCGAACGACTTCCACGGAAACTCGGCATTGCGGTCGACCTCGGCGGCATGGGGCGCCACCTTCTCCTCGCAGAACGTGCGGAGGCTCTCGCGGAAGTCCCGTTGGACGTCGGTCAGGGCGAAGGTCGATGCGCTCATTGGTAGTCAGGGGCGCAGGACCGCCAAGCGAGCCTGATTCCCCATCCCCCTTTCAATCCGTGCATGCGGTTTTCCCGCACACGGCTTACCGACGATCTTCTTGACATGGTTACGCTGCCTTCGAGTAACGGATAGTGCCCATGAGCTTGTGCAGACCCTGGTCGTGGAACCAGGTGCGTGTCCAGTTGTCGGCCTGGCCAGGGCGCAGGTTGCGTCCACGCTTCTTTATCAGCAAGCGCTTGAGCTTCCAGGCCACGTAGTGATCCAACGCCTGGAATTGCCGGGCCGAATTCCCAGTGCGGAAGAAGTTGCCCCATCCACGAAGGAACAGGTTGAGGCGTCCGATGACGAACTCCAACTGCTGCCCGCCTTGGCTTCGACCGGTTATGTCCTTGATCTTCGCTCGGGCACGCTTCATGGACCGCACGGAGGGCCAGCGGTGCAGGTAGTAACGGATAATCCGTTTCTGCGCCCAGAGCTTGCCGGACATGCGGGCACGAAGGTGGAACCCGAGGAAGTCGAAGCCCTCTTTCCCCTTCCGGAGGTCGAGCACTTTGGTCTTGTCCGGATGGAGTGAGAGACCGAGTTCGCCGAGCAGGGCTTCTGCTCTGCGCTGGGCTTCCTCGGCTTGTGCCCGGCTTGAACACAGCACCACGAAGTCGTCCGCATAACGGACGAGGTCCCCGATGCCGCGCACTTGCCAGGCCCGGTCGAAGGCGTGCAGGTAGACGTTGGCGAGGAGGGGTGAAATCACCCCGCCCTGGGGCGTGCCCGAGACCGTCACGGAGACCACCCCAGCGTCCAACACGCCCGCACGCAACCACAGCCGCAGCAGCTTGAGTACCCGGCGGTCCGAGACCCGCAGACCGACCAGAGAAAGGAGCTTCTCGTGGTCGATCTGGCCGAAGAAGTTCGAGATGTCGGCCTCAAAGACAAAGACCTTGCCCTTGGGGAACGACACCCGGATGGCTTCTAGAGCGTCGGTGGCTGAGCGCTTGGGCCGAAACCCATGGCTACAGGGCAAGAAATCGGCCTCGAATATGGGTTCGAGGATGAGTTTCGCCGCCTGTTGGACCACCCGGTCACGCACCGTTGGAATACCCAGTGGCCGCATGCGACCGTCGGGCTTTGGAATCTCCACCCGGCGCACCGGCGCCGGGCGATAGACGCCTGCACGGAGGTCGCTCTGGAGTTCTGCGAGCAAACGCTCGACCCCATAGTCGTCCTCCACCGCAGCGATAGTCAGATGATCGACCCCCGCTGCGCCACGATTGGCTCGGACTCGCTCCCACGCCTCCCACAAGATGTCACTCCTGTAGATGCGGTCATACAGGGCGTGGAAACGCCGACCCTCAGACTGCTTGGCCGCAGCCCATAGCCGGTTCTGGAGGCGTCGAACTTTCTCAAGGGACGGTGGTCCCAAGGGGGAGATGGGCCGGGCGGTCCCGGCCATGCCCTCGCTCGTTCCTCTTTTCCCGGCGTGACCGAAGTCGGGGTCCTTCCTCTCCCTGAGGAGTACTACGACCCCGTCGGACTCCCGCTGTGCTCCGCTCGATTTCACCACTGGCTTATACGAGCGGTCTTTGCTGACAAGGCTGCACAGACGGGCCTCTCCTGTTCCGAACCTGACCGTGTGCACGTGCCGCTCCCCATACCCCGGAAGGACTCGACCATGGGCATGTCCGGAACGCCAGGTGGTCGAATGCTGCCTTCGCCGTGACATGAGCGGCTCGGCTCCTCCGTTGTAAATGTGACGAGGCTGCAGGACTCACGCCTGGTGGCGCTACGGCCCGCGCACTTGCTCCCTCCGAAGAGGCTCTTGACGCCCCGCTCAGCCCGCCGCCTCTCGGCGACGAACCGGGGCCTGCTACCGGGCTTTCCGGCTCTTACCCGGGTGGGACTTGCACCCACTGGTCTGGTCCAGCTTCCAGGACGCACCACGCGCCCATTCTCGCAGAGCGGACCCAACGCCTGTTCACCCTGTTCAGTACCGGGACAGGTGGCGGATCAGAAGATCGGAG
>Ga0116215_1001310_pt1 | contig 16792 bp, 11 predicted proteins | sample Sb_taG_7_FD_89698 | JGI IMG/M metagenome (GOLD analysis project Ga0116215, IMG submission 89698) | Peat soil microbial communities from Weissenstadt, Germany - Sb_50d_2_FS metaG | ecosystem: Environmental > Terrestrial > Soil > Wetlands > Peat | place: Germany: Weissenstadt | collected 2010-09-21 | reverse complement strand
TGCTCGTAGCTCTGCTCGAACAGCTCGCCCATCTTGATGAGGCCCGCCCCGACGACGGCGACCTTGTTCCAGCTCATCTGCCATCCTCCTGCGCAGCGCGATCCTGTCCGGAACCTACCGTGGCTTCGGCGCCGGCCACCCGGAACGCCTTGAACCCGTACACGGGAATGCCCCGCTCGAGCGCGTACCGACGCAACGACAGGGAGACGGTGTCGCCGATGGCGAGGTCGACGGCATCGGCGGAAGAGCCCTGCACCATGAGCCGGGCACCGTCGTCGAGGTCGATGACCACGAGCGGCAACGGGGCCTGGAAGGGCGGAGGCATGGTCTGGTTCACGACGAAGGTCTGCACGCGCCCCCGGCGCGCCAGCGCCACGACGGTGAGCTCGGCCCCCCCACACCCGATGCAGGTGGGGTGGATCGACGGTGGGGTCGAGATCGTCCCGCACGCCGCGCAGCGCGCTCCGAAGAGGCCCAACATCTCGGGGTTGCCCCGGACGAAGGCCGCCCCGCCCGGCGGGAGCCCCATCGGGATCGGGTCCTCCATGGGCTCGAGCTGGCCCCGGGCCCGCAGCGCTTCGGGATAGCCCACCCGCCGTCCCGCACCCAGCCGGTCGACGGTCACCGCGCCGGGCACGGCGCGCGTCGCCTCGACGACCACGGCCGTGGCGCGCCCGCCGCCGTATCCGATCGCTCCGAGCAGGCCGGTGACGCCGGGTCCGGTGCCGGGCGCGGCGCCGGATGCGGTGCCAGCGCCGGCCGCGCAGGCGTGGACCAGGCCGAGCAGGGCCGCGGCCGCCCCGGTGTCGCCGAGCGCGCCGTGCACGGGTGCAGATGCGAGGGGGGCGCCGAGGCGCTTGGCCACCGTGGCGGCGAGCTTGCCGTCGGGATCGGCGATGGCCCACGCGCCGAGGGGCGACGCGGCGTCCTCGGCCACGGCCCGCCCCGTCTCGGTCAGCAGCGGTACGAAGACCTCTTCGCGAAACAGCCGGGCGTCGTAGACGTCGCCGGTGGCCCCGTCCCCGTCGCCCCGATAGCGGTCGACGGCGGGCATGGCCCGTGTCACCCGGGAGACGAGCCGTGCGGCCGGAGACGAGCCGTTCGACGACGGTGCCTCGGCACCGTCCGGAAGGGCACCGAGCACCATGGCGGCCGCACCTGCGCCGGTGGTGGTCTCCCCCGCGGTGCCGAGACCGGGCACGAGCGCGTCCGACACCACGACCAGGGCGACGCGGGCGTGACCGGCCGCCAGTGCGTCCCAGGCACCCAGCAGCGCTTCCATCCCGGCATGCGGTGAGCCGCTCGACAATCCTCCGCCCACGGCGCGGCCGAGCCCCAACGTCGTGGCCAGGAAGGCATGGCTGGGCCCTTCGGCGAACGGCGGCCGGGCGGTTCCCCACCACAGGCCCGACACCTCCTCGGCGCTGACCCCGGCGGCTTCGAGGGCGGCGCCGGCCGCCTGCCATGCCAGGGTGAGGGTGTCCTCATCGGCGTCGCACACCGCCACGGTGCCACGGCCACCACCGGACCCCCATGCCGCGCCGACGTCGGCCCCGGCCAACCGCAGCGAGGGGGCGGCCGCACCCACCCCTAGGACGCCGACCGGCTTCACCGGTGCGCTGCTCATCGGGGCGGGGCCTTCCACCACGGTCCCTGGGGCACGCGACCGCCCAACAGGGCGGTGCCGACGAAGTTGCGCTGGATCTCCACGGTGCCCGCCCCGATGCACAGGCCCCGGATGTCGCGATAGGCGCGCTCGACGGGGTACTCGCGGCTGTATCCGTAGCCGCCGAGCAGCTGGATGGCCTCGTCGCACACGCGCTTGGCGGCGAGGTTGCAGGCGATCTTGGCCATGGCCGACTCCAGCGGCGGGGGCGTGCCGTGCCGTCCGGCCAGCACGAGGGCTCGCTGCAGCAGGAAGCGGGCCCCCTCGAGCTCGGTGGCCATGTCGGCGATCTTCCACTGCAGACCCTGGAGCTCCGACAGCAGCTTGGTGCCCACCTTGCGCTCGCGCATGTACGCCATGGCGTACTCGAGCGCGCCCTGCGCGGCGCCGAGGCACATCGCGGCGTTGCCGCAACGTTCGTGGTTGATGTGGGCGAGCAGCGTCTTGAGCCCGCCGTTGTCGGCGGGGTCGCCGGGAACGAGCACGTCGGAGGGCTCGATGCGCACACCGTCGAAGGCGAGCTCCGCCTCGGTGCAGCCGCGCAGCCCCATCTTGCGATGGGTGCCGGCCACGCTCACACCCTCCGCGGCCAGGTCGACGACGACGGCGCCGATCCCCTTGCCCGTCCCCACTTCGCTCCCCGGGAACCGGCACCACACCAGGCAGGCCACGGCCTTGTGGCCGCCGGTGACGTAATTCTTGTAGGCGTCGAGCCGCCACCCGTCGCCGTCGGGGGTCAGGTGTGCCCGCATGGTGGTGGCCGCCGAGCCCGCGTCGGGCTCGGTGATGCCGATGCAGAACAGCTCGCCGGTGGCGGCCAGCGGCAGCCACCGGGCCCGCAGGGTGTCGTTGCCCAGGTGCTCGATGGCGCGGGGGGGCCCGTTGAACACGAGCTGGCACAAGATGGCGCTCGACACGTCGACCCGGGCGAGCTCCTCGAGGACGATGGCGGCCTCGACGTCCCCCATGCCCATCCCGCCGTATTCCTCGCCCACGGTGACGGTGAACAGCTCGGCGCGCCGCAACGCCTCGAGCGACGCCTCGGCGAACTCCTCGGTCTCGTCCCAACCCGCGGCGTGGGGGGCGATGTCGCGCTCGGCCACGTCACGGGCCAGCTTGCGCAGCGCGGCCCTGTCGTCGTCCTCGACGAGGTCGATCGCGCTCACGGGCGAGCCGTCCCCGGCGGCCCGGGCGCGCAGTGGCGTACGGGCAGCGGACCTGACACCATCGTCAGTGAACTTACTACACTGAGCGTCCGACATCCCCGGGTGGGTGGGTGCACCGAGCCGGCCCAAGAGCCCGCAGCACAGCCGGCACAGAGCACACACGATCCGGCACGACAGCCGGCGACAGAGCTGCGAGGAGGGCCGATGAGCGGTAGCCGAGAGTTCAAGGACATCCGCCACGGCGGGTCGACGTCCCAGGCCAAGCCGGTCGAGGACTTCATGGCCGAGCTCGAGACCCTCCAGAGCGAGATCTGCACGGCCAAGAACATGGTGTGGGAGGCGGTGGCCGACGGGAGCCTGTCGGAGGAGTACCTGCGCCGCTTCGCCAAGGAGTACTACTTCCTGGGGCGGTGGTACACCTCGGAATTCGGGTCGCTGGTAGCGAACGCGCCCGACACCGACGCCATCTCCCTGGCCGCCAGCGAGCACTTCGCGCACTGGCTGCAGAACCTGGCCGACGAGACCGGCTACACCGGAGACTCGAACCACGTCGACATGAAGATCGAGTGGGCGCACCAGCTCGGCATCTCCGACGACGAGCTCGACGCCTACGTGCCGTTGCCCGAGACGATCGGCACGGTGTTCACGACCCTGTACTACATGCGCCGTTCCTACGAGGAGGGCCTGGCCGCATTCGGATGGGCGGGAGAGCGCTTCGCGGCGTCGACGGGATATGCCCAGAAGATGTACGAGGGCATGCGCGACCACTACGGGATCGAGGTGGAGAACTTCCGTGTCCATGCCTATGCGGAGGAGGACCACGGCGAGCAGGCCGACTACCTGTTGCGCAAGGTGGCGGTGACGGCTGACCAACAGCGGCGGATCCGGCGCAGCATCGTGCACACCTTCTCGTGCCGCAACCAACGCACGGTGGCCCTCAACCGCTGGGTCGACGAGCCCGGCTTCCTGCGGAAGCGGGGCTGAACCGTGCCCGCGCCGCGCGAGGCGGTCATCGTCGACACGTGCCGGACCGCCTTCGGGAAGCGGGGCGGGGCGCTGGCGAACTGGCACCCTGTGGACCTGCTGGCCCACGCCATCACGCACCTGGTGACGCGCACCGGGGTCGACCCCGAGCGCATCGACGACGTCATCGGGGGGTGCGTCAGCCAGGTGGGCGAACAGTCGACCAACGTGGCCCGCAACGCGTGGGTGGCGGCGGGCCTCCCCCAGTCGGTGCCGGCGACCACGGTGGACCGCCAGTGCGGGTCGTCCCAGCAGGCCGTGCACTTCGCGGCGGCGGGCGTGGTGGCCGGGCACTACGACCTCGCCATCGCCTGCGGGGTGGAGTCCATGAGCCGGGTGCCCCTGGCCTCCAACGCCCGAGGCGGGACCGGGCCCTTCCCGAAGTCGTTCCTCGACGTCATCGAGGGCCGCCTGTGGATGCAGTTCCGGGTGGCCCAGCTGCTGGCCGAGCAGTGGAAGATCACGCGCCGGGACATGGACGAGTACGCGCTCGAGAGCCACCGGCGTGCCGCGGCGGCCACGGACTCGGGACACTTCGCCAAGGAAGCCATCCCCGTGCCGATCCGTGACGACGAGGGCACCATCACCGACCAGGTGCTCAGCACCGACGAGGGCATCCGCAGGGACACCACCTTGGACAAACTCGCCTCGCTCCCCCCCGCGCAGTCCTTCGAGCCCGACACCGCACCCGACATCACCGCCGGCAACTCGTCGCAGATGACCGACGGCGCCGCGGCCATGCTCATCGCCGAGCGTTCGGTGGCGGAGCGACTCGGCCTCCCGGTGCGGGCCAGGTTCCACGCCTTCGCGGTGGCGGCCGAGGACGCCGCGATCGTGCTGTCGGCACCGGTGCCCGCCACGCGCAAGCTGCTCGAGCGCACGGGGATGTCGGTCGACGACTTCGACGCCGTGGAGTGCAACGAGGCGTTCGCGGCCATCGCGCTGATGTGGGCCCGCGCCTTCTCGCCCGACCCCGACCGGCTCAACCCCCGGGGCGGCGCCATCGCCATCGGGCACCCGCTGGGGGCGAGCGGGGTGCGCCTCATGACCACGCTGCTCAACGAGCTCGAGGCGACCGGCGGCCGCTACGGCTTCCAGACCATGTGCGAGGGCGGTGGCCAGGCCAACGCCACCGTCATCGAGCGCCTGGCGTAGACGGCTCGCAGCGGACACGTCGACCGTGGACTTCACCTTCTCCACCGAGCAGGAGGGCTTTCGCGCCGCGGTGCGCAGCGCGCTGTCGTCAGAGGCGCCGCCCGCCTACGTGCGCGCCATGATCGAGGACCCCGTCGGGGTGACGCCGGAGCTGTGGGCCACCATGGCGGACCTGGGCTGGTTGGGCGTGCTGGTCCCCGAGTCCGCCGGCGGCCTGGGACTCGGGCTCGTGGACGTGGTCGTGCTCCAGGAGGAAATGGGCAAGCTGCCGTTCCCGGGCCCGGTTTTCTCCTCGGCGGTGGCGTCCACCCTCGCCGCGGTGCGCCTCGGCGTCGACGAGGTGCTCGGGGACCTGGCCGCGGGCCGGCGCCGCGGCACGGTGGCGGTGGAGGAGCCCGGACACGGTGATCCGCTGGGCACCGTGCGGGCACGCGCCGTACGCGACGGCACAGGGCGCGACGGGACGGATCGTGCCGGCGCCGAGTGGGTGCTCGAGGGGACCAAGCCGCTGGTGCTCGACGGGGCGCACGCCGACTTCGCCTTCGTCGTCGCCGACGACGGCGGGGGGCTGGCCACGTTCCTTCTCGAGGCGCCGGCGGGAGAGCCCGTTCCGGCGCTGGACGTCACCCGCAAATTGAGTCGCGTCGTCCTCGATGGACGCCGGGCACGGCGTGTGGGCCCGCCCGGCGACCACGAAGCGCTGTGGCGCCGGATCCTCGACGACGTGAACGTGGCCTTGTGCGCCGAGCTCGTCGGTACGGCCGAGCGTGCCCTGGAGCTGGCGGTGGAGTACGCCAAGGTGCGGGTGCAGTTCGACAGACCCATCGCCACCTTCCAGGTCATCAAGCACAAGGCGGCCGACATGCTGCACCACCTCGAGCTGGCCCGGGTGGGGACGCACTACGCGGCGTGGGCCTCGGACGCCGACGACCCCGAGCGCCAACGCGCCGCGGCCATGTGCAAGGGGTATGTCGCCGAGGCCGCCGACGCGGTCACCGCCGAGTGCATCCAGGTGCACGGGGGCGTGGGTTTCACCTGGGACGTCGACTGCCACCTGCTGTACCGACGGGCCAAGCAGGACGACCTGCTCTTCGGGTCGCCGGGCTTCCAGCGCCAGCGCCTGGCCGACCTGTTGCTCGGTCCTGCTCAGGTCACGACGCAGCCGATCTGACCAGCTTGTGCCACGACCCGAGGTCGTCGGTCGGGAACGCACCCAACGATGAGGCGGGCAGCGGCTCCCCGAACAGGTATCCCTGGGCCAGGTGGCACCCGAGGGACTGCAACTTCTCCACCTGACCCCGCCTCTCGACCCCCTCGGCGACGATGGACAGCCCCAGGGAGTCACCGAGCCCGATGATGGCTCTGACGATGGCGGCGTTCTCGGAGCGCTGGTCCAATTCTTCGACGAAGCTGCGGTCGACCTTCAAGGTCTCGACGGGAAAGCGCTTCAGGTAGGTGAGCGAGGAGTAGCCGGTCCCGAAATCGTCGATCTCGAAGTGGAGGCCGAGCTCGCGCAGCGCGTGCAGCACCAGGACCGCTTCATCGGCGTCGTGCATGAGGGTGCTCTCGGTGATCTCCAGCCAGAGGCGGTCAGGGTTGATCCTCGACGTTTCGAGGGCGGTGACGACCTGATGGGGAAAACCCGGGTCGGCCAGCTGCAGGGCGGAGACGTTGACCGAGATGTTCAGCCGGGCCTCGTCCTGTCCCGCCTTGGCCCGCAGTGCGCTCCACAGCGCGACCTGGCGGCACGCTTCGTTGAGGACCCAGGCTCCGAGGGACACGATCAGCCCGCTGTCCTCGGCCAAGGGGATGAATTCGTAGGGGGCGAGCAGGCCCCGGGTCGGGTGCTGCCAGCGGACCAACGCCTCCATGCCCACCAGCGTCTCGGTGTGGAGGTCGACGAGGGGTTGGTAGTGCAGGACCAGCTCGTCGCGTTCGAGGGCCCGATGGAGCTCGCTGGAGGTGCGGAGGCGGCTGAGGACGTTCTGCTCGTCGTCCTCCCGGTAGATCTCGATGCGCGACGGGCCGCGCCCCTTGGCCCTGTACATGGCGACATCGGCGTTGCGCAGCAACACCGCCCCCGACTCGCTGCCGTTCCCCGACAGCGCGATGCCCACGCTGAGCGAGGCGAAGACCTCACCGGTGGGCAGCGCCAGGGGTTGGTCCATGGCGGCCACCAGTCGCTGTGCCACCTCGAGCGCGTCCCCGTCGTCGCCGACCTCGTCGCACAGGACGGTGAACTCGTCACCGCCGAAACGGGCCAGGGTGTCGCTCCCCCGCATGACGCTGTTGAGCCGGTCGGCCACGGCCCGCAGGACGCGGTCGCCCACCTCGTGCCCGAGACTGTCGTTGACGAGCTTGAAGCGGTCGAGGTCGAGGAAGATCACGGCCACGCGGTGGTGCCCCCGTACGGCCCGGCGCAACGCCACCTCGAGACGGTCCATGAAGAGCTCGCGGTTGGGGAGCAGGGTGAGCGAATCGTGGATGGCGGCGAAGGCGAGACGCTCGCGCAGTGCCCGGCCCTCGGTGATGTCCTCGATCTGACCGATGAGGTAGAGCGGCTGGTCTTCGTCGTCGCGCACGCACGAGACGTTGATGGCGACCCACACGTCGTGGCCGTCGGAGTGGCAGCAACGCTCCTCGATCCGGTACTGGTCCGAATCGCTGGCCACGAGGCATTCCATCTCGGACCGGCTGAGCTCCCTGTCGTCGGGGTGGGTGAGGTCCATGAGGTTCATGCCGCCCAGGTCGGCCGCGTCGCGGCCGAGGATCCGGCCCAGGGCGGGATTGGCGCTGGTGATCGTCCCTTCGAGGTCGGCCATCACCATCCCGATGGGAGCGTTCTCGAAGGCGGAGCGGAACCGCTCGTGCGCTTCCCTGAGCGCCTCCTCGGTGTGCTTGCGGTCGGTGATGTCGTGCAGGTTGCCGACGATGCCGCGCACCTTGGGGTTCCCGAGGTGGTTGGTCACCTTGGCCTCGAACCATCGCCAGGTGCCGTCCGCGTGGCGCAACCGCAACTCGACATGCAGCCCGTCCCCACCGGAGTGCCGGATGTCCCTGGGCCTGGCCATCAGGTTGGCGAGGTCGTCGGGGTGCATCATCTCGGCCGCCGACCGGGTGTGGAAGGAGCTGCCCGACGTGCCCAGGATCCGATCGAAGGCGGGGCTCACGTAGGTGAGCCTTCCCAGGTCGTCGGACACGACGATGATGTCGCTGGCCTCGTGCACCAGGGCCTCGAACCGTCCCTCACTGGTCTCGCGGGCCATGGAGAGCCACTGCAGCACGAGGATGGTGACCACCGCCCCGAGCGCGTCCAGGGCGCTCAGGCTGTCGACCAGTGGCTCGTGGATGAGTGTGGGGGCCAGCCCCGCCGCGATGGCCAGCTGTCCGGCTGCGATGCAGACCAGGGTCCAGACGATGGCCGGCCTGGCCGCGGCCGAGCCGGCACTGCGCATGACGTCGACGGCCCCGAAGACGAAGCCGATGGCGAGAATGGCCCCCCACCCGATGCCGTAGATGACGACGGCGATCACGGCCATCTCGACCCCCACCCGGACGTGCAGGCGCCAGTTGCGCGTGCCGTCGGCCCACAGGGCGGAGTTGACGGAATTCACGGCCAGGGCGAACAGCAGCAGGGCGGCGATGACCCAGTAGGGGATGTCCGCGATCAGGCCCCACGAGCGGATGAGACAGAACAGGCCGATAACGGGAGGAACGGCCAGGTTGGCGCGATCGGCCAGCCTCGCCCTGAAGCGTGCCCCGAAGCCCGCGCCGCCGGTCGAGGGGGCGTTGTCGTCAGACCAGCTCACACGTACTGTTTTCGGCCGATCCGGAAGCGGCCTGTAACTCGCCCCGGCCAAAGGAAGGGGCTGGTCACCGCCGCTTTTCCCGACCTCGGCGTGCCCGTGCCGGGGGTGGCGCCGTCGGCCTCACCGCGATCGGCACGGTTGCGCTCCAGCCCGGTGCATGGCGCAGAAAGGCAGGTGGGAGGCGAATTCGCCCGATCCGAGAAAATTCCTCAAGTTCGGGCCCCGACGTGCCGATACCACCCCGGGAGAGCTGCGCAGGCGTTGCCGACGGCTCGGGCGGCCCTACCGCCGGGGCCATGCGGCCAGCATGTCCTGGAGCTGGGCCTTGAGGACCTTGCCGGTGGCGTTGCGGGGCAGCTCGCCCACCATCTCGATGCGCCTGGGGACCTTGTAGTCCGCGAGCTGGCCCGAGCAGTGTTCCCGGATCTCGTCGGACGTGGTCGACGCCCCCGGCGTCAGCACCACCACGGCGGCGACGTCCTCGCCCAGCACGGCGTGGGGGATCCCCACCACGGCGGCCTCGACCACGTCGGGATGTTCGAGGAGCACGGCTTCGACGTCCACGGCGTGGACGTTGTTCCCACCCCGGATGATGACGTCCTTCTTCCTCCCCACGATGTAGAGGTAGCCGTCCTCGTCGAGGCGGGCCAGGTCCCCGCTGTAGAGCCAGCCCTCCTTCCAGGTGCCGGCGGTGGCCTCGGCGTTGCGGTAGTACTCGCGCTCGCGGCCGGGCATGCGCAGGATCGCCTCGCCCACCTCTCCGGCCGGGAGCGGGTGGCCGTCCTCGTCGACGATGCGCACCTCGAGCGGGGGCACGGGCTGCCCCACCGAGCCGATCCGCTTGAGCGACTCCCCCTTGGGCATGGAGCAGAAGGCGGGGCCGGCTTCGGTCATGCCGTAGCTGTTGGAGACCGACGCCTCGGGCATGCGCTCCTGCAGGGCGCGCAGGGTGGCGGGGGCCAGCGGCGCGCTACCGATGGCGCACATGGCGATGGACGAGAGCTCGGCCTCGGCGAAGCGGGGGTGGGCCACGATGAGCTGGGCCATCGACGGCACGAGGAACACGAACTGGGGTCGGAGCTCGGTCACGACCTCGAGCCACCGGCCCGCGTCGAACTTCGGTTGGTACACGCCGAAGAGCCCGAGCTGCATGGGGTTGTAGATGAAGCCGATGCCGGCGAAGGTGAACAGCGGACTGGCGTGGAACCAGCACTGCCCGGAGTAATTGGGGTTCGGCGCGCCCGGGATGAGCGCCACGTTGCGGTGACGGATGGCCACTCCCTTGGGGAGCCCCGTCGTCCCCGACGTGTAGAGGATGTCGGCGAGATCGTCACCGCTCAACGCCACCTGGAAGGTGTCCGTGTCATGCGCGCCGGGCACGGCCCATTCCCACGGGGGCACGCCTTCTTCGGTGGAGGGCGTGACGATCACGTGCTCGAGGGTGCTCAGCGCGCCCGCCAGCCGGTGGGCGAGGGGTGACAACTCGGGGTCGGTCAGGACGACGCGCACCTCGGCGTGGCCGAGCAGTCGCTCGAGCTCCCCGTCGCTCAGGCGCGTGTTGGTGGGGACGGCGACAGCCCCGGCCTTGTGCACCGCCGAGTACGCCACCATGAACCGGAGCGCCTCTTCGGCCAGTAGATAGATCGACACGCGGTCGCCTTTGGCGACGCCCAACGCCACGAGGGCCCGAGCGAGGCGGTTGGACTCCGCCTCCCACTGCGCGAACGTCATCTGCCCGCCATCGGTGACCTGGTAGGCGACCTTGTCGGGAAAGGCCGCCGCCATGGCGCGCAGGTGGTCGGTGAGGAGGGTGGTCACAGGCCCCCGTCGAGGGTCACCGTGCGCCGTGCGAAACGCCAACCGTCGGGTGTGCGCACCAGCTGGTCGTGGTAACGGCCCGTGCGCTGCAGCCGCGACTGGCGCTTGTCGGCGGGCGCGTCGGCCGGGGGCCGGGCCACCACGAGCAGGGTCACGTCCTGCACGGCGCGGTCGCCGTCGACCTCGATGATGGCGTCGACGGTCACGTGCACGATGCCGTAGGGGGTGCGGCGGACCATCTCGGCCAGGGCGGCGAGACCCGTCGTGGTGGGGCCGCCCACGACCTCCATGACCCCGTCCTCGGTGAAGTTGGCCGCGAAGCCCTCGGGGTCACCGTCGTCGAAGCAGCGGTTGTAGCGCGCCGTCAGCTCGCGGATCCGGGCCCGATCGACCACCCACGCCAGCGTTGGGTCCACGAGGACAGCCCCCTCCGCCCGGCCGGTCCCCGACGCACCGTGCGCCACCACCCCGGGCCGGGTGCGACGATATCGCGCCCCGCACGACCCGGCCCGACCGGCTCGGTGCGCTCGGTGCGCGGCTCAGGATCGCGGCAGGGCGTAGCCGGCGATAGCGGCGAAGTGCAGGGCGGCGCCGGCGACGGTGAGGGCGTGGAACACCTCGTGGTACCCGAACACGCCGGGGAAGGGATTCGGCTTCTTCATCGCGTAACAGACCGCGCCGGTGGTGTAGCAGGCCCCCCCGGCGAGGACGAGGGCGAACCCCGCGCCGCCGAGGCCGTGCACGAGCTGCGGGATGATGGCAAGGGCGGACCATCCCGCCACGATGTAGGGCACGGCGATGGCCCACTTGGGGGCGTCGAGCCACACCTGCCGCACGGTGATGCCGATGGCCCCGCCGAACCACACGAGGCACAGCACGAGGACCTTGGCCCACCCGTAGAGGACGAGGCCCGCCACCGCGGTGTACGTGCCGGCGATGGCCACGAAAATGGTGGCGTGGTCGAGGCGCCGCATGCGCCGGCGGCCCGCCGGGGCCCAACGGATGCGATGGAATGCGGCGCTCACGCCGAAGAGCGCCGCCAGCGACACGACGTAGACGGTCAACGCGGCGCGCGCTCCGGCGGTGTGGGCGTGGGCCACGAGCAACGGGCCGGCCACGAGTGTCACCGCGAAGGAGACGAGATGCAGCCACCCGCGCAACACGGGACGTGAGGACGGCGGTGGCGGTGCGGTGACCGCTCCGGAGGGCTCGAGGTCGTGGGCGTCGATGCGCGGGAGCGTAGTCAAATGTCCCGAGGGCCCGTCCAACTACGAGCTGCGCCGGCCGACGAGTTGCGCCGGCCGACGAGCTGCGTCGACTTACGAGCTGCGTCGGCGCATGGTCTTGCGATGGCGCCACGCCATGAAGAACCCGTCGACGGGATCCTCGACCAAGCCGAGATCCGAACTGCACTCCTGACACGTCACGGCCCGCTTGCGGCACCCCCGTGAACCGGGGTCACGCATGGGAGGGTCGAAGACCACCCATCGCCAGAAGCGGAAGTGATGTGGTGTCGCGAATCCCGAGCCGTCGCGTTTGTCGTTCACAGGCCGAATCCCCCCGCTACGAGTATGCATCGTGGGGACTGCCCAGAGGGGGCGACGGAGCGATTTCCTGTGCACGGGCCCAGCTTTTGCGGTCTTCCTGGCGCCCTCCCGGCCCCGGCCGGATGGTACGGAAAGAAGCTGTCAATTTCCTGTGGGACTTTTGTCCCTACCGGACAGGGTCCAGGGGGTGCAGGATGGGCGGGCAATCGATCATCGGCACGGAGGAGGTGAGGCGGCTGGTCCGTCGGGCCTTAGCAGGGCGCCTCTCGGGCGTTGGGCTGCAGGCGACCTTCGGTCGACCTGGCGAGAGTGATCCCCCGGGCACATAGGCGACCATCGGTCGGGCCGTTTCGGCATCCCGGCCCAGTCGCGAAGACCACGGAGTCTGTATCCGAACGGGGTTTCTCGTCCCACGAGTGTGGAGGCGCTGACAATCGAAGTACGGCGCCCGCCAACCCGCCACGGGAGTGCGGGCGCTGTCGCGTCCGGCTGACTAGGGACGGGTGGCGTAGACGGCCCGGGCGCGGTAGCGGATGGGCCGCTCCTCGAGCTCTTCGAGGTAGTGCGCCGTCCACCCCGCCACGCGGGCGATGGTGAAGATGGTGCGGCCGCCGTCGGCGGGCATGTCCGCGGCGCGCATGAGCGCCCCGAGCCCGAGATCGACGTTCGGGCCCGGGATGGCCCGATCGGCGGCCAGCGCCAGCAGCGTGTCCAATATGTGGCGGCGTTCGGGAGACCACAGCTCGTCCACCACAGTCTTGAGGACGGTGAAGCGAGGGTCGTCACCCTGGTAGACGGTGTGCCCGAACCCGGGGAGGCGGTGCTGCCAGCGGAGCGTCTCGTCGAGGGCCCGCTCGGGACCGAGCTGCTCGGCGTCACGCACCAGGCCGTAGGCGAGCTGCGACGCCCCGCCGTGCAGTGGCCCGGCGACGACCCCGAGTCCGGCCAGCAACGCGTCGTACAGGTCGGCGCGCGCCGACGCGGCCACCCGGACGGCCACCGTGGAGGTGGCCAGCTCGTGGTCGGCGAGCAGGATCAAGGCGGCGTTGACGGCGCGCACCAGGGCCGCGTCCGGGTCGGGTGCCAGCCGGGCCGTCAGTGCACCCGCCACGGTGTGCTCCCAACGGTGCGCGCCCAGCTCGAGCGGCGGGGGCTCGGTGGGGGGACCGGGCAGGACCGCCACCATGGTGGACACCAGCCGGCGGGCCACGGCCACGACCGACGCCGGGCGGAGGTCGGAGCGCAGGGGATCCCCGGCGCCGGCCATGACCACGGCCCAGCGCAGCCGGTCCGAGGCGCCCAAGGCGCGCGGGGGGCGCAGACGGACCGGCTCCCAACCTGACGGCCCTGGGGGTGTCCCCCGCCACAGCAGCTCAGCGGCGTCCTCGTAGGGCACGGTGGTGGCGAGGGCGGTGGCCGGGGTCCCCCGGTAGACGGGGCCGTCGTCCCGCAGCTGCGTGGTGGAGGTCGTCACGGTGGCCAGCCGCGTCTCGGTGGTGCGCCCACCGCGCGACCGTTTGGCCAGCGCCTCGACCTCGTCGGCTGCGAACAGGCTGCGGCGACCCTCGGGTGCGGGGTGCGACGCCAACAGGCCCCGGCTGACGTAGGCGTAGAGGGTCGGCAGCTTGACTCCGAGCCGGCGGGCGGCTTCAGCGCTTTCGAGCATCAGGGCCACGGGTCACCTCCCTCATCGAGCGGTCATCCCCCGTCCGAGCCCTCATCCCCCGTCGAGCCGTCATCCCGGACCTCTCCCGGCTTCATATATTGAGTTGATCAACATTTACACCCGAGCGTCCCGAGGAGCAAGATGGCGGTGGCCCGTCGAAGCGACGGAGCCCGGTGCCGAGCACGAAACGGAGCCACGCCCATGCCGACCGTCGTCCGTGATCTCATGTCGGCCCCCGCCGTCACCTGCGAGGCCGGCACGTCGCTGGCCGAGGCCGCCCACGTCATGCGAGACGCCGGGATCGGGTCGGTGATCGTCACCGAGCGCACCAAGGTGGCCGGGATCCTGACCGAGCGCGACCTGCTGCGGGCGGCGGCGGCGGCCACCGCGGCGAGCGCCGAGACCGTCGAGATGTGGATGACGGCAAACCCGGACGTCCTCGGGCCCGACGAGGAGGTCGACGCCGCCTGGAGCAGCCTGGCGCACCACCAGTACCGGCACCTGCCCGTGGTCGACGAGCACGAGCTCGTCGGCGTGGTGTCGTTGCGCGACCTCATGGGTGTGGCACGTCTGCGCCCCGCGGACGAGCACGGGACGGAGATCCCGGCCGGGCTCGAGGGTGTCGTGGCGGCGGAGACCGCCCTCGGCGACGTCCGGGGCGAGGAGGGCTTCTTCCATTACCGGCAGTACTCGGCGGTTGAGCTGGCGGCGCGGCGATCGCTCGAGGACGTGTGGTACCTGCTGCTCGAGGGGGAGCTCCCCGACGGGCGCCAGGCCCGACGCTTCGCCGCCGAGGTGGCGTCCCTGCGCTCCATGCCGCCCGGCCTGGCCGTGATGTTGCCGGAGGTGGCGCAGCGAGGCTCGCCGTTCGAGGTCCTGCGCACGGCGGTGTCGCTGCTCGGTGCGGAGCTGGGCTGGCGTCCGACTCATGACATCGACGGTGTCGAACTGCGAGCCCAGACTCTGCGGTTGTGCGCGGTGGTGCCCACGATCATGGCCGCCGCCCACAACCTGGGCGCCGGTCGGCCACCGGTCGAACCGAGGGCGGAGCTCTCCGCGACGGCGAACTATCTGTGGATGGTGACGGGCTCCGAGCCGGCGCCGGGGCACGCCCGGGCCGTCGAGCAGTACCAGATCCTCACCATCGATCACGGGTTCAACGCGTCCACCTTCACGGCCCGGGTGATCACCTCGACCGGGGCGGATCTGGCCGCCGCGGTGTGCGGTGCGATCGGCGCATTGTCGGGGCCGCTGCACGGCGGGGCCCCCAGCCGTGCTCTGGCCATGCTCGACGAGATCGGCAGCGCGGAGCGGGCCGAGCCGTGGCTGCGCGCCGCGGTGGACCGCGGCGACAGGGTGATGGGGTTCGGCCACCGTGTGTACAAGACCGACGATCCCCGCTCGCTGTTCCTGCGCGACGTGGCGCGCTCACTGGGTGGGCCGCTGGTGGACCTCGCCGCCCAGGTCGAGCGCACCGCGGTGGACGTCCTGGCGGAGATGAAGCCGGGCCGCCGCCTGTTCACCAACGTGGAGTTCTACGCGGGGGTCGTCATGTACACCTGCGGCATCCCCCGCGACATGTTCACACCCACGTTCGCAGCCGGCCGTACCATCGGGTGGACGGCGCATGTGATCGAGCAGGCGGCGCACAACCGGCTCATCCGCCCTTCGGCGCGCTATACGGGCCCGCCGCCTCCCGCCCCGGTGCCGGACCCGGTCCCGGTCCCTGACGGGGATCGCTGGCCGGCGCGCCGGTGAGCACCGGTCCGGCGCCGTTCCCGTCGCCGTCTGCCTGGGGCTCGAACTGCGTGGTGTAGAGCTCTGAGTAGAGCCCGCCGGCGGCGAGCAGCTCGTCGTGACGGCCCTGCTCCACGATCCGTCCCTCCTCGACGACCAGGATCACGTCGGCCTCGCGCACGGTGGAGAGCCGGTGGGCGATGACCAGGGACGTACGCCCGGCCAGCGCGGTCTTGAGCGCCTGCTGTACGGCCACCTCCGATTCCGAGTCGAGGTGCGCGGTGGCTTCGTCGAGGACGACGATGTCGGGCGCCTTGAGGAGCAGACGGGCGATGGCGATCCGCTGCTTCTCTCCTCCCGAGAGCCGGTAGCCGCGGTCGCCGACCAGCGTGTCGAGCCCGTCGGGGAGCGACTCCACCAGGGGCAGGATGTGGGCGGCGCGCAGTGCCTCGACGAGCTCGTCGTCGGTGGCGCCGGGCTTGGCGTAGCGCAGGTTGGCCCGGATGCTCTCGTGGAAGAGATGGGCGTCCTGGGTGACCACGCCCACGATCTCCCCGATCGACTCCAGCGTGGCGTCGCGGACGTCGATGCCGTTGATACGCACGGCGCCGCCCCGCACGTCGTACAGCCTCGGGACGAGATGGCTGATGGTCGTCTTCCCCGCTCCCGACGGCCCCACCAGGGCCACGAGCTGGCCGGGCTGGGCCCGGAACGACACGTCGAAGAGCACCTGCTGCGACGCGGTGCGCTCCAGGACGGCGACCGACTCCAGCGAGGCCAGCGACACTTCCTCGGCGCTCGGGTAGCTGAAGTCGACGTGGTCGAACTCGACGAGGGCGGGCCCGCGCGGGATGGCGATGGCGTCGGGCTTGTCGTCGATCATGGGTGGCAGGTCGAGGACTTCGAACACGCGGTCGAACGAGACCAAGGCGGTCATGACGTCGACCTGCACGTTGGACAGCGCGGTGAGCGGCCCGTACAGCCGGTTCAGATAGGCGGTCAGGGCGACCAGGGTCCCGACCAGGAGCACACCCCGCTCGGCGAGCAGGCCTCCCCAGCCGTAGACCAGGGCCGTGGCGAGCGAGGCGGTGAGCAGCAACGCGGCCATGAACACGCGCGTGTACATGGCCTGGGTGACGCCGATGTCGCGCACCCGTCCCGCCTTGGACGAGAAGCCCTCGACCTCGTCACGCTTATGGCCGAAG
>Ga0116215_1001305_pt1 | contig 16838 bp, 10 predicted proteins | sample Sb_taG_7_FD_89698 | JGI IMG/M metagenome (GOLD analysis project Ga0116215, IMG submission 89698) | Peat soil microbial communities from Weissenstadt, Germany - Sb_50d_2_FS metaG | ecosystem: Environmental > Terrestrial > Soil > Wetlands > Peat | place: Germany: Weissenstadt | collected 2010-09-21 | reverse complement strand
CCTTCCCTTCGCCGTATTCTCCACTCTTTATGTGAGCCCCGGCAAAAATTGTGGCGATTTGATTCCTTTTATCTGGATTCTGATCCGCGGGATTTGTCGAGCCCCCAAATAGCGGAGCGTAGCCGCTCTCGTCAAAAGTAAGGATCAGCAGGCTGTTGTGCTCCTTGGCCCAGTTATAGTAGCCGTCAATGTGCTCCCGCAACCAGAGGTCGCCAGCCGCGATGCTGAAGGGAGCGGACCCATTGTGCATATCATGGACGAGGTTTGGAATCACGAAGGAAACCGTGGGCAAAGAATTGTAGTCAGAGGGAAAGTCTTCCTCGAATCGGAGGTTTGATGAATCAGCTATCGTTTTGCCATTGGGTATATTGCAGAAGCTGATCCAAGGAACGTGTTTGCGGGCATAATTTTCTTTATTGCTTTCGACGAAGCCGATCACTGGCAGATCTTCAGAATACCCCTTAAACGAACGTGCAGCGCGGATCAATTGCTCTCCCAAACTGCTGCTTGTTAAACATTTCTTAGGAACTTGGTTTTCAAAGCCGACTCTCTGGTTGCTGCCGGAAAAAAGCCAGAAATAGTTACCTTCACTGTGGTGCTCCTCGGCATACATGCGAGTGAAACTCGCTCCCTGTGCCCTTAGTACGCCGTTTATATAAGGTGCAGCCGGATTACCTATGATTTGCTTGTAATCCTTATTCTCCTCCACGACGATCACGACATGGTCGTACACGGGAAGACCCGCTGGCCAGGCGATGAATGTCGGCGTGTTCGGCTGCAAGGCAAGCGCAGACGTCGAAGCGGGCTGCAGACTAGCGCTCAACAATAAGACGGCAAGGACAAGTCCAAAGATTTTCACTGGTGAAACTCCTCTCACATGCTCGTTGACTGCGCAGCGAGTGTCAAGAATGACGTCTGGCAACTGCAGATTTCTCCCCTTCGGCTTCGCTCAGGGTCGGAATGACAACAGGCTCACGATCCAAAACAACGGACGATTTGGCGGCGTCATCCGAGTGCCAGGTGCGGGCGCGGGAGAGTGCCTTCCCTGGGTCGTCCATTTCGTGCAGACGGAATTCTTGTTGACGAGACGGGTATCAGCCACTTGCATTCGAGATTGGCGAAGCAGTCGGCCACCAGAGGCGCACGGCTCGGCTGGCGCCGGCGTCAGACCGAATCTCTCGAACTTCTCTCTTCGTCATCCGCGAACTGTTGTGTCTGATGTGCCTTCGCTACGGCCAGCCTGTATGCGAACGTGTCGTCAGGCCCGCGTCTCAGAATGGTCGGCATTCAACGCAGGAGCCGGTGACGTGCTCTCCAGTTGACCGTCAGGGTACGGGCGCGACGTTTGTGCTTCCGCTGCCCAACCAACTGTGATTTCATTTGTAAATTGCAGTGACCAATCCCACGCGTGATCGGCCGTCCATGTTCGTGACAACACGTGGCTCCATGAATTGTCAGTCGTGTCCCGCACCACGGGGCTCTACTCTTTTTCTGCTCGTTGCTTTGATGGGGATATGCCAAGTCGGGAGTGCGCAGACAGCTCCGGTTATAACCACTATTAATCCAGCCTCCGTTGCAGCGGGAAACCCAACCTTCACGTTGACAGTAACCGGCAGCGGTTTTACAAGCACAAATTCCGTGGTGCAGATCAATGGAAGCAACCGCCCCACGGTGTACAGAAGCACGCTGCAGCTCACGGCAACTGTTTTCGCGTCCGATATTGCGACGCCGGCAACGCTACAGGTCACCGTTGCCAATATTTTTGGGACGGGAGTGCTTATCTCCAACGCAGTGCCGCTCACGGTAAGCATCGCTCGTTCGCCGAGTCTGATTAGCGTTTCTCCGGAGTTCACGATGCAAGGCGCGGACCACGTGAGGATGACGCTGGTGGGAGCGAATTTCCGGCCTGGGGCAACTGTGGTAATCTCGCCGCCGCTGGCTGCAGTGACCGACTCGAACGGGCATACCCGCGCCACGGATGTGGCAGTCCTCAGCGTCGCGGTTGTGAATCCAGGTCTGATGACTGCGCTCTTCAGCGTTAGTCCCACCGCGACCCTTCCCACGGCGGCTCTTCCCGTGCGAGCGGTGGATGTGCTGAATCTCGATGGGACGAGCACCGCCGGTTTATTGACCGAGGTGGGAGGAACATCTCAGCCACTTCGGTTGCAATCGTCCAGTTCGTTGGGCGCTCCGCTTTCCGTCTTGAATATGGCGTTGACTCACCCGCGAGACGGAACGGTTGTGATGCAAGGCGAGGAACTGAATGCCGAAGCTATTCTCGCGGGGACCGGAACCGGAACGGTGATCGGGCAGTGGGTGTGGGATGGCAACGTGGTGGAGCAGTTTTCGGCTTCGATTGTGGGCGGCCAGAGTACAAGGATACAGACTCGCCAGTCGCTGCCAACCTGGTTCTTGGGCGCACACACACTGTATTTGCGAATGGTGCAGCCCAATCAGATCGCCACTCGTCCCATTGTTGTTGTTGTGAATCCCGGCGACTGGAAGCTCGAGCAAGTTATTCAGCCCGCATACGGCGCTCCGTTTGCAGCCGACAATCCGCCGTGGCTGTTGTGGGCTCCAGTTCCTGGAGCATCGAAATATCAGGTGGGCTTTTCCACCCAGCCGTATCTTTCGACGATCCACACCTGGTTCGATGTGGTGGACAATGGATGGAAAGTCCCAACTCAAACTTGGCGAAGCCAGCCGGAGGGCGAACTCTACTGGACGGTACGCGCGATCGAATCGTCGGGAGAGCCGCGCAAGCCTTTGCCGATGAGAAGCGTGTACCACGTCCCGGAAGGCGGTTTGAATCCGGCGCGACCGGTTCCTGCGCGCACTCCCGCGGGCCATACGCTGTTGGAGTGGAAGCCGGTGCAGAAGAATGGTTTCTATTTCGTTACCATCAGCAGCGACTTTGCGGCGACGCATGTCATTCGCCAATATCTCACCGCGGACCCGAAACTGGATCTGCGAGCCGCAGATCGGCAACTGATTCCGGGGACGACGTACTACTGGCAGGTGGATGCGATCGCGCCCAATGGGATGCTGATCATGTCCGGCCCGGTGCAAAGTTTTGTGGCGGAGGTTGCGCCGCAGGCGAGCTTGAGTGAAGACGGCCGCCGGGTGCAGTTGGCGTCTCTGGGAGTTCCCAAATCTCTGCCGTTTCTGCCCGACCTCGCTGCCGAGATTGCCGGTCGAACGCCCACTCCTGACAGCAGCACCAGCCAATTGCAGCCGACGATTTCGGTGAGCTTTCAACCTGCAATTAATCCAACCGACGTGAGCTTGATGGTCGATGATGTGGACATCACCTCGCTGGCGCAAGTGACTGAGGTCAAAGTTGCCTTCACGCCGCCCTTGGCTCTCACGGGCGGAGATCACAATATAAATCTCACTGTCGGGAACGAGGCCGCAACGTGGAAGTTCACGGTCGTGGCCCCGTCTGCTCCTGTTCCGCCTAGTGTGCCTGCGGCTGCCACGCTGCAACCGGGGACGGATGCGGAAGTTTCTCCACTGGTAGCGACTGCTCTGCCTGAACGGGCCATGATCGCGGCGGCGCACCATCCTGCGGCGACGCAGGTTCCTGCGAAGCCGCGTCCCTCGGAGGAAGGCCAGATCAGTTCGAACACCCAGTGGGCTTCGGGATCGAATCCTCCCGACTCCAACACGTTTTCCGTTGCAGAACGCATGACGTACACCGGCGGGCCGTGGAATGTGCAAGTCAACGGCAGCGGCCTGCTGAATTCAATCTTGAATCCCGAAGTACACCGCACCAGCCACGGACTGCTGAATGACTACGTATTTCAGCTTGGCTATAAGAAGGGGAACTGGGCGGCGAATCTGCGCTTCGGCATCGTATCGCCGGTCTTGTACACGGACGCGCAATTCGTCACCGCGGCCACTCCACGGCAGGGCGCCGAGGTTACGCTCAAGACGCCTGCGGGCACTTTCGGATTTTTTGCAAATACAAATGATGAAGCGCTCGGCGGCGGCGCGGGAATTAATTTTCACCAGCAGATGATGGGAGCCAGTTGGCAGGCACCCTTGCCCAAGTGGGCGCAATTCCGGGTTATGTGGCTCAGCGCGCAAGATATTGGTGCACCCACTAGTGTGGGCTTCGACTCGCAAGGGAACCCGATCATCCTGCCCAATCCTGTCGCCGCAAAGTCGAGCGGGGACGTGTACGGCGCGCTGCTTAACATTCACCTCAATCCGAAGTGGTTGTGGTCGTCCGAGTACGCATTCAGCCGCGACAATGCGAACACGACCGATCCGACTTCCAAGCGCGAATTTGGCCGGGCGTGGCGCACGGGGATCTCCGGGCAGTCGGGCAAAACGAATGTCAACGTGTCTTACCGCGATGTGGGTGAGAATTTCGGCAACCCGGCCAACCCCAGCCTGACGCAGTCCAGCCAGCCTAACTTGCGCGGCGTGGATTCCGCGATTACCCAGACCACGACAGCCGGAACGTTCGGATTGACTTATACGTTCCTGGCGAACAACGTTCATCCCACCACCAGCGACGAATTGTTTCTGCAGAACTTTGACGAATCATGGAGCAAAACCTTCGGAGTGAAAACCAACCTGGTCGCGGATGCGCGCCAATCGCTAACCGAGACCGGCACGGTCCCCACATCGCTCGAAGGAATGCCTCCCGACCAGACCGGAGCGCAGGATCAGCGCGACATTTCCGGGAATATTAACCTGAGTCGGCAAATCGGAACCGTGACGATGTCTGCTGGCGGTACGCGGGATTGGACTCACAACAATCTGTTTCCCGACGCCAACACGATCACTTCTTCGCTCACTTTCGGCACGAATCTGGTCACGCGCGGGTTCTTCCAGCTGAATTCGCAGGTGAATGCGAACTGGGTGGCCGCCGACGGCTTGACCGTGGGCACTACGCGCAATGTCACCGTGTACGTGCAGCCGGCGTTCACTTGGAAGAAGCCGGCGCTGCAGGTTTCTCCTCTGGTTACGCTGACAAAAGGCCGGACAATTCTGGCGAACGGCACCTTAACCAGTGACACTCTCACTGGACAATACGGCGGCAGAATTTCCTGGACTCCTCCAGGCGTGATGAAGTTCAACACCTTTTCGGCACAGGGGAGCTACAACCAGAATCAGAATACGATTATGAGCATCGACCAAAGGACCACACAGTTGCTGGTGTTGTGGACGGCGACCTGGGGCCATAAACACACCTTCTAATTCTGGTTCTGATCTTGAAGATGAAACGAAGCCACGCGCGCATGAGTCTTCGACAAAGTTCGAGTCTGGTGCACCTGGCAGTGCTGTGCCTCGCACTCTGCGGGACCGCACATGCGCAGCTTAAACCGCCTTCGCTGATCAGCTTCAATCCCACCCAGGCCGCCGCCGGCTCTACCGTCACGATTACGTTTAGCGGTATGAACTTTGTCCCACGGGCCATGAATCTGGTGTTCTCGCCGGCGCAGGGAATCACGGTGAGTAAGCTCCAGGTTCTCTCCCCCATGCAGATTTCAGCGCAGGTGCAGATCGACCCCAATGCTCAGCCCGGCAGCCGTCAAGTCATTCTTATCGACGCCGACCACAACCTTCGTTCTCCGACATCCTTCACGATCACCGCCGCGCAGAATTGCCCTCCCGGGATAGCTGCCACCGCTTGCGGCCCCTCGCAGCCTAGTGTGCCCGCTCTTCGTGGATTCTCCCCTTTACAGGGAACACAAGGCACTTCGGTGGCCCTTACCTTCACTGGAGCCAACTTTTCTGCGCCCGCTTCCGTGCAGTTCATGCCCTCCACCGGCCTCACGGTTCAGTCCACCACGGTTACGAATTCCAATCAGATTCAGGCTCAAATCAGCATCGCCCCGAACGCCTCTCTGGGGGCGCGTGGAGTAGTCATTGTTTTAGGCGAAAAAACGCGGCTGTCGGCATCGAACACATTCACGGTTGTTTCCGGTGCCAGCCTCAGCCACGCGCTGCCCATGACGATTTTACGCGTGGTACCAAACCAGATCGCCGCGGGAAACCAGAATGTTGACCTGACGCTGCAAGGCACCAATTTTGTTCCTGGGACGCAGGTGACGTTCACGGTGGGTGCCGGAGTCCCCGCCGCTGTCTTTGCCAATGGCCCAGCTCGCTACGTCAACAGCACAGAGATCCATGTGACGGTAAACGCCCTGCCGTCCGCTCTCCCCGGTGGACGCGACCTCAATCTGCAAACGCCAAGCCAACAGAACATTGTTGGCAAAGGCATGTTGAGCGTGCTGGCGGCCAAGCAATCTGGGCTGCCGACTGTGCTGAAGATCCCGCCCATCACGCTGCAGAATTTTCCTTTGGGCGTGATCCATTTGGATGCGCCACTCGGAGCCGAAACGCAGAGCGACCAATATGTTACTTACGCTGTTCCCTGGCTGGATGACTCCGCCGTTTTCCGTTGGCACGAGCAGAATCCCGGGCTCGCTGACTATTACGAACTGCGAATCTATGCCAAGGACGGAAAGACGCTGCTGGCGACGCAGCAAATAAACGGCCACAAAGTCCCCGCAATTGGAGGATGGCTCACCGTTGTGCCAACCTACTACCGTCCCGACGACGCGTTCCTGAAAGAGGTGTTGGATCCTGTCCGGCACTTAGTCATTGTCGGGATACAGCCCGGAAAGACGCCAGTAAAAGTTTTTGCCCCGCCGGCGTCTGGCGGCAACTTCATCATGCCTAACTTCCCTCCAGACCAGTTAAACGGGCAAATTAGCCAGGGCGACTTACAGTGGGAGATAGTGGGATTCCATACTTACAACAAGAGCGGAGTCGCGACACAGCCGAATCCGCAAGCCATCAGCAAGAGTAGCGCGCAAATTACTCCACCGGCTCAGAGCCAGAGTTCTTCGCAAGGTTCTGCCAGTTTACCGCCCTCGACCGAGACAGTTGATCTGGAAGTAGAAATTTCTGACCGCTGGCCGCTGAAAGCCCCGCAAGGTCCCACCGGCATGGCGTGCAGCGGCAACGGTTCGGAACTCAAGGGCATCAGCCTCTACGTTCACAATATGGCTGACCAGCAGATCTACGACTCCAACGGAAAGCCTACCGGGAAGATCGATCCTAATAGCTATAGCGGCGACCCATTTATCCTCTATGGAACTTTCAATCTGGACGGCTCTCCGTATACGTCCAATCCCGGCCTTCCGCAATTTCCGCATCCCGGACAGGTGTTTGGCGGAATCGCTCAGGTGCAGTTCGACAACGTTTTTGTGGACTGGGGCGACGGCAGCGTTTATCCCCTGAGCCCGACGCCCGGGAACGCAAATATGACGAATTGGGACCGCAGCCAGCCACTTTCCTTGCCGGAAAGTGCGACCAGCCCTTACGCGGTAAAGCATACCTACCAGTCGCCGGGCAGGTACACGGTGCGCGTGTTCCAACTCTCCGAAGCGGATTTGCAGCACGTAACTGCCAGCTCAGTCGCCGCCAGCGTGGATGGTCCGACGACTCCGTTCATGCAGACGGCGCTGCTCTCGCGGATGTCGGCGCAAGGCGCAGCCAAAGGCGGCAACTTCACGCTGGCCGGCGTGCAATCCAGCTTCCAGCAGATTCTTTCGCCGGGCAGCAGCAGCCCCGCGTCGCAAGTAGCGAGCGATGCCTACATGGTTTTTTGCAGCGTCCAGTACATCACCGTTCCCGAAGACCTGGCGGCGGATGGTCCGCTTCACCTGATGGGAATTGCTGATCCGGATTTTGGCGCATACGACATCAGCACGCCGAAGATGATTGGCAATGGGCTGAACCGTATTTCCCTGGATAATCAAGCGGGACAGGATAAAGAAGCCGCGAAGAGCGAAAAAATCAATCTATCACCGGCAGCGAAAGCCCCGGAAGAGCCTGCTAAACGCGCCTTGGTTCCGTTGGCTCCATCATCGCCTCAGCCGGTTGCCATTTGCAGCACCTGCGACGATGGCATGGACGCCACAACCTACCTGAAGTACTACGGGCGCGGACAAGTGCGTGTCACCTGGATTGTTGATGGCGCGCAGTCGCAGCAGTCCATGGCCATCGGCCCTTCTCAGAAGCGCATGAATCTTACCCGGCAAGGGTTCACTACCATTCAGATCCTCGGCACGGTCATACCGATCCCGTTGCCCGAGCCTCCCATCATTATTTCGAAGAGCGACCCCATCTATTCGCCCGGGTTGCAGGTGCAGCCGGTCGGCAATCACAACGTGATGGTCGAGGCCGACGTGATGCCGCAACCGACGTCGCCCAATCTTTCCATCGCTGTGAACAGGGCCATGGGTGCGCTGATGCCGATTGGACTGTCGCCCGGCGCGAGCGGAAGCAGCAACAGCGGTAACAAACAGCCGGCCGGGCCCAATGTTGCGGAAGCACAATCGCTCTTGAATACTCTGGCGGCGCCTGCGGGCAGCAATCTGCCGCCGCTGAAAGTCGGCCTTCTTTCACCTTCCAAGCAAAGCTCCGCCGGACTGGGCGCGGTGCAATATGTGAATGGTCCGTTGCAGCAAGTCGTCTCGCAACTTACTAACACGATCCCAGACCAACACGTGGCATCGAATACGAAAGTCTACGAGGTCGTCGCATCCGATCCCAAGAAGCCCTGCAAGTTTCTTTTCCCTGTCAAGAGTGGCGGAGCGTTCGAGATCTCGGGCCTGCAGAATCATGTTACCCAGCAGGGTTCAACTTACAACGGCACAGGCAATCTGATCATTCATCTGGCCAACGCCAGCAGCGGAGGTTACGACGAGTATCCGCCGATCCTGGTGAAGATCAGCAACTGGAGCGTGCCTGACGGCCTACATGTTCAGACGGGAAGCATCGATGTTTCTCCAAATCTGACGCTGGCGGCGAGCGTCCCGGCATTGCAGGGAACCATTGCGACACTCTCCGGGCAAGCGGGCGGTGAACTCGACGCAACGTTGAACGTCACGCTGAGCGATGACACGTTGCGTCTTCCAGGCGAAAAGCCAGTCTCGTGGAGCGGCGTCAAGGCTGAACTTCATGCCAGCGGCGACTGGATGAAAGACGGACTCACCTTACCCTCCACCTTGATTGGCTGGAGCGCGTTCACCATGCAATCCAGCGCGGTCCGGCTTGATCTGAGTCATCATGACGGTGACGCAGCGGGATCGCTCTGTGGATCTCTCAGCGGAGGCGACTGGGTGGGCGTGCGCTTCCCGAGCCTCACCGTAACGCCCTACACCATGGGTCTAGTCTCGACCTCCGCACTTCAACCCGTTGTCACCAATTGGGGCGTGATCGGCAGCGGACTCTGCGGCAGTCTCTCCACCGGACCGTTCACCGCTACGCTGGACGCTGGGTCCATTAGTTTTGCTTCGATCAACGCGACGGCTTCCAATGGAAACTTCAGCGCGCAATACAATGGCCTCGACGTTTACGCGCCCTGGCTTGACACGCACTTGAAAGGCGATGCCACCCTGCAATCGGGTGGCGGCAAGGAAGCCAGCCTGGGGTTCACGTTTACCGGTTCGCCGGTTGTTTCGAAGACGTACGGTAACCTCGCTTTCACCGCACGTAACCTGCAGTTCACGCAACTGGCTCAACAGCAGAGCATCTGGGTCGTACAGACGAATACCCATTTCGTTTTCTCCGCCGAGAACAAGCAGTTTGCCGCTGTCGATCAGATTTTCTACTTCGGCATGAATGGGCGCGGATACTTCGCGCAGGGGAGTCAAGCGCAGGATGTCCCGCTCGGAGGCAGTTCAAAGCTGGGACAAACGCCGGTCGACATGGTCTCCGTTCATTTGACAACTCCTGCGTCTGGTGCGACGGTGCTTGCCGCCTTATTCAACACGGATGTTCATCTTTCCGAGGTCATGCCGGCGGCTGCGATGCAGGTGAATTACCAGGTCAATGAGTCCGGTAACAACTATTCGACGATCGGACCCACCAATTCTCCCTTCACGATCGACGTACCTTACCCGTCGGGGCAGCCGAGTTCCGAGGCGAAGGTTCATCCTGTCTATTCCGGCACGAGCGGCAACGAGTATTCCGGCACGGTGGATCTTTCTGAGTTAGGCGGTCCGCCGATTACCGGTGAATTCCGCCTCGGTTACCAAGGCGGACACGATTACTGGTTGACCCGCGTGAGTTACGCCCTGGGGCCGACCGGACTCCCCTTGATCGCGGTGCCGCCGGTGATGAACCTTTACCGCGTGCAAGGCGGACTCGGCCACAATTTCCCCATCAACGCCTTTGAAGATACCGGCTCGCTAAGCGCCGCAACTCCCGTCTTCGATAACTCCTTCCTCTTTATGGCGGGACTCCGCGTGGGCATGCCGGACCAGTTCACTTACACGCTGGATGGCGATCTGGTGATCAAGTCGAGCGGTCAGGATGCGGGCGCGCGCCTTGATTTCCACGCCTGGCTGCTCAAGATGGCCGACAACAGCAACGGCGACTTTCAAGGATTTTTTCAGTACGCCGGCAGCAATTTTGACGGACGCATCTGGGGCAAGCTGAACTTCATGGGAGGTCTGGCGTCGGTGGGCTTGGGTAGTGGCCCGAACGACGCCGCAGTCGACATCCACTTTGGCCCGAGCGGCCCATGGCACATCGACGCCGGTAAGCAACAAGGGCCGCGAATCGACGGCCATCTGTTAATCGCGGATGCCAACATGTACGTCATGCTCTCCGACGGCGGCCTGGCGATTGGCGGCGGCGAGAGTATCACCCTGAATGTGGGCGATAACTCGGTGGCATCCGCTTACATCAACGGTAACGTGGACATGGGTTTGACCATTACTCCGCAACCGCATATTTCCGGCGACTTCTCCGCCAGCGTAAGTGCGGGCGTTTGCGTGGACGATGTCTGCGTGTCGGCGGGCGTTTCGGCGCAAGTGCACGCCGAGGCCTTGCCGCTCGAGATGGAAGCTAGCGCAAGTATTGGACTGCCCTGGCCACTCGGGTCGATTTCGTTTTCGGTACATTTGTGAAACTAGCTACGTCAGGAATAATGACGGCAACAATAATGACCTCTCGATCAAACACCTCGCTCTTGATCTCCACTGCACTCCTGCTGTTCTTCGCGGTTCGTGCGAGTGCCGCTCAAGAGGCTACAGGAGCGATGTTTGCCGTCTCTGACGGCAAGGGGCATATCTCGTTGCTCTGGTTTCCTCCGCCTTCCAAGTGGCCGGCCGGCGGATGGAAGCTGTCCGATTCCACCGGACAAGTCCTTGTGCCTCAAATCAACATGGGGGATGCCGCTGCTCTGCAGCCTCTTTCCGTGGAAGATGCCGACGCCATCCGCAAATTACCCGCCGTCCTGGCCAAGCCGGATGCCACGGCAAAGGGCAAGCAGTTGATCAATATTATTGGCCTCAGGGCATTCAGCGAGCCAGGCTATGCACGCGCGCTCGGTCTCTCCTGGATGCTGGAAAACGTTGCCTCCGGCAGTCGCACTTACAAAGTCGAAGGGCTCGATGGCGCTGGAAAACCAAACGGCCTGCAGCTCACAGGTTCTCCAGTTGACTCCTCCCAGGCTACGCCGCTCTCACCCGCACCTGCCGGGGTCCAAACCAAGGTCGACGAACGCGGCGTCTCTTTATTCTGGGAGGCTCCAGCGGAGAATCATCGACTACCGGTCATCGCTTATGCCATTGAGCGCGATGGTGGAGGCCAATCGGCCGCTCCTGTAACCGCCAAGCCCGTGATTCCCGGGTTGCGCTGGGATCCGAAGATCCCACTGGTCCTCGACCGCAATGCACTTCCGAATGAGATGTTGACCTACCGGGTTTTCAGCGTGGATGCTTTTGGCCGCCGCAGCGCGGGAACTTCGATTCGTATCTTCTATCCAGATTTCCGCGCCCTCGAACCGCCGCAGCCGGTGACCGCGAGCGGCGGGGTTGGAAAAATCGTTGTAAGTTGGCCATCACGGCAAAAGCCAAATCTCGCCGGATATGTCGTGGAGCGCGCGTTTCTGTACTCCGGGCCTTACGAGGCCCTCGCGGCACAAGCGCTGCCACCCACCACCGCACAATACGAAGATGCGACAGTTCGAGGAGGCACGACTTACTACTATCGCATCCGCGCCGTGAATTCTCGTGGAGACTTGGGAAATCCCTCCAGCGCCGCCGCCGCGCAACCCCAGAATGCCGGAGCCCCGCCGAAGGTGGATGGACTCACCGCCGATGCCGGCCAGACGCGAGTCCGTCTCACGTGGAAGCCAGTCGGTTTCCCCGTGGCAGGATATTTCGTTGAGCGTCGCGCCGTGACAGGAGCGGCCGGCGTCGAGAACTGGGTACGTCTCAATTCTCATGTCACACCTGAGCCGATCTATGACGATTATTTCGGCCTGAGCTCCGATGCGAAGATGGAATATCGAGTCGTGGCCGTGGCGTTCGATAACGCGGAGGGCTCAGCCAGCGCTTCCGTGCAGGTCGTGCTCGCTGATCGCTCGGTTCCAGAAATGCCTTCGATCACTGGCTCAAGCGGTGCCGATGGTAAAGCTCTGCTCAACTTTATTCCTGCGTTACCAGAGGATAAGACAGCGCAGTTTCTAGTGCTGCGTTCCGGGCGCGAGGGCGACCTGGGAGTTGTGATCGGCGATCCGCTTCCCGGCGCGGCGCGCCAGTTCACTGATCTTTACGTGAGCCCCGGCGAAAAATACTGGTATCGCCTGGTGGCGGTTGACAAGAACGGAAATCGCAGCGATCCCACGCGCCCAGTAGCGATTCGAGTGGGCTCTCTGCAGATTTCCACGCCTCCGGCCCCAACCGCACAGTTCATAGGCACGCCATATCCGCATGTTGTTTTGCAGTTTCAACCACCACCTGCCGGTCTCAGCCTGATCGTCGAGCGGCAGGATCAGACAAGCAAAGATCAAGGCTGGATTCGTATTGCAGGCCCCATGACCGCACAGAATGCCACAGACAACCATGTGCCTGCGTCAGGGAGCTGGGCGTACCGCATCTCTTACCTGGCAGCCGACGGTAAGATCGGCCCCGCCAGCACCGTGGTGACAATTTCGATCCCGGGTAAATGACCAGGCGGATGCGGTTTGTTTTCACAGCGGTGGCTGCCGGTCCGGCGCTCGGCACCTTTCTCCCTAGAAATCATGATTCGTCAAACGTGTACTTCCTCTGACGTACCATTGTAGCCGTCCAGACCAACGTCGAACGTAGCAGGAGGACGGCGCTTATCGTCGGCGCTGTGGTCGGAGGTGATGGGTTCGCTGACCCTGACCCTTTTCACGGTGGGTCTTTAAACCCAATCGTTCGTATTCTGAACCCATCGAATGCTGTAGAGGCGATTATCCTTGCTCTGGCCACTCTGGTCACTATCCTGCGTACTCGTTCCGTCATCAAAATGGCCTGCGGCTCCGCAACGCACCCACGTCAATTGGTGTAAGCAAGCGTGAACAGTGCGCCGTGAAAGGCGCTGGACCACAGCGGGAGGAAAGACCCGCCCGGGAACTGGATCGCTCCACCCGGTAGCAATCGGAGCGGCGGTGGAGGCAGGCGGAACCGGAATTGGGCAGCAAACCTTCGGGCCAGCCCTCGACTTCCATGTCACGATCCGGTCAATGAGCGCTATCGGGATATTTCGCCAATTGACAAAACCGCGCGGCCCATTTGTGCCTGTCATTCCCTTAAAGGTTGCCGTTTGTGCTTGCTTCCCGCCAAAAGTACACGACGGAACCCAGACTCTGCGCGTCGGATATCTGCTATGTGACGTATAGAAGCAACAAGTTGCGCGGTTGATGCAGAGGGCCACCTGAATGCAATAGTTGGATGGAGTGAGCTTCCTTCTCCTCTTTCAGGTTCCCTGAAACTAAGTCAGCCCATCTGAAGTTATCTCCTCTTAGCGATAACAACCTTTTAGGAGGTTCATATGTTTGCACGCAAGGTATCTTTTCGTCTGAAATCGAACATGCTTTCTGACTATAACCGGACCCTTGAGAACGAAATTCTGCCTTTACTTCGCAAGCAGAAGGGCTTTAAGGACGAAATCACATTGTCTAATTCCGGCAGCGTGGATGTGATTGCGATCAGTCTGTGGGAGAACAAAGCCAATGCAGACGCTTACAACACCAATGCCTACCCCGAGGTGTTGAAAACCCTGGCAAGAATGATCGATGGAACGCCCAGGGTTCAGACATTTGAAGCCGTCACCTCGACCTTCCATCACGTTGCTGTAGCCGCGTAACGGGGATTGTCCGCCGTATACGGGGCAGCCTCGTTGAAGGGCTGCCCCTTTCTAATTGCTCGCAGTGATGTTCACCGAATGCAGTTCGCGCTAAGGATGACAACCATGCATCTAATGCAAAATGCAGAAACTATCGATAGGCTGGTAGCACAGGGGGAATTTCTCCTGAAGACTTTCCACGCCGAGTACGAGAAAGACCCCGCAGGCTACGAGACCGAGTTCCTGCGTGGCGACCTCGCGGGCTGGCGCGGTACGTTGCACACGTTGTACCACGAGTGCGCTGAAGAGATCGTTGATCGCGTTCTCGCCAAGACATGCTTGGCCATCCCCGATAGCCGAAGTCGAAGCGGCGTTACCTATGCTTTCCTTGAAGCCATTCTGCATGAAGGTGAGCAGTTCCATAACGTCAGCAATGTAGTCTGATCTGTGCTCGGCTCCAGGACTGGCTCCGTGCCGAGCAGGAGATCTTTCAAACGGGACGGCCAAGGGACACACACATCCACCGCCACCAGTGGGTCTTCTGGAAGACTGGAGGGATAGCCGTGGATTGCTTAGTCTGCAAGGATCTGGAACGAGCTTTTCAATCTAGGCGTAGCCATTACATTGAGGCCCGTTCCGCTGCGTATTATCGGGTCAGCACGGAGCTTGCGGCCTACAAGAACGTCGACATGGAGCGCGCCAAGAGCGACTTGGAAGAGCACCAGTTCGTATGCGTCTCCGTCGCGTCTGGACCAAGGGCCTCACGGCTCGACTCTACGCTTCGGGCGGCAGCCTGGAGAAATTTAAGTACGCGATGATGCCTTTGACAGACCCCAAAATACTGTTCACTTTTGACCAGTTTTTGCCTTGGCTGTCACCTATCACGCGGGCCAGCTAGCCTTGGAGAAAGTCATGGAAAACACCGCCGAATTGATGCAAAGCCCACTTGAAATCCAAAGTGACGGAAGACAAAGTCGGATCTGCTACCTGTTGTCCCTCCTGAGAATCCACAGGCCAGACTGTGAACATTGTGGAAATGCTCGCGAAACGTCCGGGGATGAGCTTCGAAAGCGACTGGAAGAGTTGGCCTAGAAGACGCAGCCGCGTTCGCTCAAAAATGGGGATCATGGAGCGAAGTTATAAGTACGCCTGTTTCGCTGAAGGCGCAGCAGAAGAAGATTGCTTAAAGCCAACGGAGCCTACCGCGAGTGCACGGTGCAGGGTTAACCTACATTAGCCGGACAAATTCCTACTGGAGAACACGAATGAGAGAATTCAGGAAGAAGAGATCACTTCTTGAGGGCGTGCCCATGCTGATACTGCTGGGGCTGCTCGCTGGTGCCGTGGGTGGCGTGGGAGTCGGTTTGATCCAGTTGAGGGCGATGTCGCTGGCATCCTCCACCAGCAGCCCTAGCAAGTAAATCTGGCAAAACGGAAGTAGATCAGTACAAGCAAATCTCTTGCGATGCTGGGTAGTGGGTCAGTCTGATTGCGGCGCACGGAATTTCACCGTGGGTAGCGGAAGCGATGAAGAGAGCTTCCCGCCAGTAACCTATCGAGTCGCAATGCCCGGTCATCATGGTTCCCGTGCATGGTCGCTGGTGGTCACAAAGGCTTCCTGCACCTATGAAACGCCCCAGCCGACCCAAACCCCATCCGGGCGCAGGCAAATCCACTCCAAATCGACTTACGGGCTCTTCAAGGTGTACTTCGAGAGGAGGTAATCCATATCATCGCCGACGCCGTAGCCAAACGCATGACTGATTTCCCGCACACGGGCTAGTCGGGCGATCAGACTATCCCGGCCGTTGGCGGGTAGCGTGTTTGCCGACTTGACGGCTTGCTCGAACATGCGCACCAGCGCATCGAAAAATCCTTCCTCTTGATAGCCGATATCCCGACAGTCCACGTGGGTTGCGATTTCGGCTTAGGTTTGGCCATACACTCCACGATTCTACCCATGCGAGCCAAAACACCGGAAATCTGGCTCGTGACGATTCACCCAAGCCCCAGCCCTCCGTGCGAAAATGAATCCCCTCACATGAATGCCGCAATCCCAGAACGCAGACCCGTGACCGAAGAAATCTCCGGGCTGATCGAGCGTGTCACGTTCCACAACGACGACAGCGGCTTCTGTGTCCTGATCGGGCAGAAGAAGGCGCTGGGCATCGCGGTCCGCAACGACCGTCCGCAGAGGCGGCATTCGGGGTTGCTGGCTAGTCTGAAGGGCAAGAAGGGCACAGAACGAAGTGTCGTCGAATCGAAAACCACCAGCCAATCGAGGGTGGTATCGTAAACAGTCGCCGAGAACATTTGTCTATGCCGATGAAGACCTTCACCCAGCACGAGCCGTTGACCGACGCGGAACTTGACCGCCTTGGAGCCTTCCTCAAGGGTTGCAAGGGCGGCAGGGCGATGAACGTCGAGCAACTCGACGGATTCTTCGCTGCCCTCATCGCGGGACCGGAGATGGTGATGCCAAGTGAGTACTACCGGGAGGTCTTCGGCGGCGAGATGTCGGACGCCTGCGAGTTCGGCAGCCTCGACGAGGCGAACGAAATCTTGGGGCTGATGATGCGGCACTGGAACACCATCGCCGGGACGCTGTTCAAGGGTGAGGTCTACGTGCCGCTCCTGCTTGAGGACGAGAATGGCGTGGCTCATGGCAACGATTGGGCTCGCGGCTTCATGCGGGCATGGGCATG
>Ga0116215_1001301_pt1 | contig 16907 bp, 21 predicted proteins | sample Sb_taG_7_FD_89698 | JGI IMG/M metagenome (GOLD analysis project Ga0116215, IMG submission 89698) | Peat soil microbial communities from Weissenstadt, Germany - Sb_50d_2_FS metaG | ecosystem: Environmental > Terrestrial > Soil > Wetlands > Peat | place: Germany: Weissenstadt | collected 2010-09-21 | reverse complement strand
TCCTGAACGCATGTTGATAGGCATAATGCATGCTCCCGCGCGCCGCGAAACGCGGGTTGGATGGTCGGGATTCGTGCGACAGCCTCAGGGTCGTCGTTTCCGGACGTCGCCGCGCCAGACGGCCCCATTCCGGCGTTGCGGGGCACTCGCACAACGGGGTCCGCTCGGGTTATTGAGACAGGGTCAGTGAGCGATATAGCTCGGGTTCACACAAGGTCGAAAGCGGAACTCGAGTGCGCGGGATCGGGACATACAGCCCGGTCCACTTCGATACCCCTGGCGCTAATACCGGGCGGTGGGAGCGGCCGGTAGGGCATGATTCGGGCCTGGGATCAGCAGCCGTACTGAGAGTGCCAGGCATATCTCCGTGTCAGAGTCGGGGGTCGACCGATGAGCAGCTACCTAAACGTGGAGCATGGCCACGATCACGCCGTTCTGACGCTCAACCGGCCCGAACGTCGCAACGCCTTATCGGTGGCGCTGCGCGATGCCATCAGCGATGCACTCGACGAGCTGGCAACCGATCCAACGGTAAAGACCGTCATCCTCACGGGCGCGGGAACGGTGTTCTCGGCTGGTTTCGACCTAAAGGAGTTCGACAAAGCCGCTGGGGACGAACGATTCATGGCCGAGCTGTGGGCCTCCAGCGATCGGTTCCACCGTACCGTTTGGGGATTTCCCCTCCCCCTCATCGCCGCGGTGAACGGACCGGCAATCGCTGGGGGCTTCGATCTTGCCGTCATGTGCGACCTGCGTGTGGCTGCCACGACTGCGCGGTTCTCGCATCCCGAGCGCTCTTTCGGGGACGTGGTCTATGGGCCACTTCATGACCTGGTGGGTGGCGCTGTCGCCCGAGACCTAGTCATTGGCGGTAGAGAACTTGCCGCAGACGAGGCTTTGGCGCTTCATCTGGTGAGCGAGGTGGTCGAACCCGAAGCGCTTACGAGGGCAGTGGCGGAAATGGTCGAACGGGTTTGTGTGGCCCCGCGCGACATCCTGATGCGGACCAAGGCGAAGGCGTTGCGCCGAGCAGGATGGGACGCGGCGAGTCCAACTCTCGACCTGTAGTCGCTCGGGACGGTTCCAGTCGGACGGGTGACCGCTCCGTGTCACGCGGCCTACGACATGCTGTCTATCGCCCGGACCACCGCAAGCGCCGGTAGGCGCGGCCATCGGGATACACGACCAGGCGAGGTCAGGCGGGTTGAACCGCCCAGCTCTTGTCGCCTATTTGAAGCATCTCTGGGCGCGGTGGATTAACCTCCTGACGACCCGCGAGACCTCAAGCCAGCGGGTCTGGCTAGGACGAATACGGGGGGAACCGTGACCGAGCTAATCGGACGGGTCATCGTCGATGGTGTTGACGACAGATACTCGGGAACGCCACCTCCTAGACGACCCACCGGAAGGTTCATGCGTGGACCGCGTGCCGTCGTGGTCTTCGTCGCCATCGTCCTCGTCGCAGGAGCGGTAACGGGAATCGCTCTCACCGTCGGCTCATCAGCCTCGATCGTCAAGACGATCACGATCGTCTCCCCGAGCTACAAACCCCAACGGGCATTCGGCACCGACGACTACCACTGCACCCTGGTAAATCCGCACGTTACGCAGAACTCCTACGTCATATCGAGCGACTTCACGCCCGGCAGCGATGAAGTCCACCACGCCGACCTTGCACTTGTGCCCCCCTCTCTCGCGGCCAAGGCACTTCAGGAGAACGCAAGCACCGGTGGCAAAGGATGGACTTGCTTCGGTGCACCGGCGTTGCCCGACGCGTCCCTCGCCGATTTCTTCAGTACACCCTTCCTGAGTGTCTGGGCTCCAGGTCACGGTGCCGACGCGCTACCCAAGGACACCGGCATCTCGCTTCCGGCCGGAAGCCTCGTGATCGAGCAGGTCCACTACAACTTGCTCGTGGGCGACAAGCCGGTGAGGAACTCGCTCGTGCTCGACACCGTGCCGAAGTCCGCACCGCTGCTGCCACTCAGCCTCGACTTGCAGATGGCTCCTCCGGACATCCCCTGCCCGGCCGGTGTGACCGGCCCGTTGTGCAACCGAGCCGCATCGCTCGCCAACCAGGTGCAGCGCTTTGGCGCCCAAGCGGGGGAGATCGTGGACGGGCTCGAACTGTTCTGCGGGCACAACCCGTCAAATCCCCCGGTCAGCGACACGGCCTCGTGTTCTTGGCCGGTGTCGAAGAGCGGCTTCATCGTCCGCGTCCAGGCCCACATGCACCTGCTCGGACGCAGCTTCACGATGGTCCTCAACCCAGGGACACCACAGGCGCAAACGGTGTTGAACGTCCCCAGCTACAACTTCCACTACCAGAAGGCCTACAACCTGAGGAAGCCAATTCCCGTGAAGGCCGGCGAGGAGATCCAGGTCAATTGCACCTACGACCCGACCCTTGCTCAGGAGTTGCCCATCTTGCGAAGCATTCCTCCCCACCTCGTGACTTGGGGCGACGGCTCCTCGGACGAGATGTGCATCGGTCTGGCGTGGACATCGGCGTCGGCGCCCAACCCGAATAGCTCTGTGTGACCAACTGTCGGGGCGGGGTCACGAGACAGAGGTTATGTGGCTACAAGTTGCGTCCAACACCGAGAAAGACCCGACCGATATCTCTCGCGTGAAGGATCATTGCGTCGCGGAGTACCCGCACGAAAGTGCCGGATCCAGGTGGCCCCAATGGCCAGATGACTCCGCGATCCGGCGTTCGGGGGGCACCCTCGCACGAGGTTCGAGCCGCGCGTTATAGGACAGTTTGGGCTCCTTAGCGGACCGATGCTGACCGGTCGCAAGCGACATTTCTCGGGTGGTCTGGTCTCAGGCGCTTGCGATCAACGCCGCGCCTGCTGGAGCCTCCCTGAGCGTGCATCTCCACAGCCTGGCCGCGTCCGGGCTGGCAACATGGCCCGCATGGAGCTCAAGGTCGTCCGCTACGAGGTTTCCGACAACGTCGCCATCATCACCCTCGACCGTCCCGATCGGCTCAACTCGTGGACGGGCCGGATGCACACCGAGTATCGGTGGGCGCTGGCCGAAGCTGATGGCAACCACTCGGTCCGGGTGATCGTGGTAACCGGCGCCGGGCGAGCCTTCTGCGCCGGTGCCGACAGCCGCGCACTGTCCGGACACGTCGAACGCGGGACTTACGACGCGGGCACACCCGATGACTTGACGTACCCCGGTTACGGTGTCGACCAACGCTTCGATGCCGATTTCGCATATCACTTCGGTCTTGCAAAGCCGGTCATCGCCGCCATCAACGGGCCTGCTGCGGGGGTGGGCCTCGTGCTGGCGTGCTTTTGCGACATCCGCTTCGCAGCGGCCGGTGCCAAGCTGACTACCGCTCATGGACGACTTGGACTGCCCGCCGAGTTCGGCCTGTCGTGGCTTCTGCCTCGCATGATCGGCCTAACCCGGGCCAACGATCTCTTGCTGTCCAGCCGCGTGTTCCTTGCCGAGGAAGCGGCGGACATGGGTCTCGTAAACGAGGTGGTGGCCTCGGACCGGCTGATGGACCGGGTCATGGAGTACGCCGGCCAGTTGGCCACCACCATCTCCCCCTCCTCACTGCGAGCCACTCGACGCCAGATCTACACGGACCTGCACGGTGACGTCGCCAGCGCGGTCAACCGGTCCCAGCGGCTGCTAGAGGAGATGATGACCGGTCCCGACTTTGCCGAGGGCATCGCCGCCTTCCTGGACAAGCGGGCTCCGCGTTTCGCTGATCCGGAGGGGGCTGATTAAGTCTGGCACGGAGCGCTGCGGGGCGCCTCGCAGACCGCGGTATTGACTGTCCCCACGCCGTATCGCTCACGGTTGTGATTACCAATGGCCTCTGCGAGTTATATGGTCACCGAGCCGGCGATATGGGTCGGGCTCAATCAAGTGGTGTTAAACGCGTCCTCGAAGTGCCTTAGGGGATGTTCGCGATGGCGACCGCAACGAGTTTTGGAGTCTCATGCCACACAAGAAGTGGGGGAGTGGCTCTGATCCCGCTTGCAGAGTGCCAGGAGGCGCGGTATTAACTCCGTGTCGCTACTCGAGGCCGTGTCAGTCGAGCAACGAAGCGTGACCTAACCAAGAGGAGAAAACCATGCCAGTACAAAAGACTGGGCACGGTCCCTCTCCGCGGCAGAGGAGTCCCCTCTCCGACACGCAAAAACCCACGTGCAGACCAAGGCGAACGCGTTCCTCATTCGGACCACAGGGAACCGCGGAGCAATCGTGCTCTAGTGAACGTCTTCGACGTGAGACACCATGGCATTGCGAAGGGCGACGCGCGCCTGGTGGTCAGTTGTGCCTTGACCCTGGACATATTGCTCGCAGAACGGACACTTCTTTAGGAAATCTCGACGCGCTGGTGACTCCGTTCGATGACGAATTTTCGTGTCTGCCTGACGAATGATCTTGGCCACGGTGAAGTAATCGTCCCATCCGACCTAAAGGTAGAAGAAACACATGCTACTCGGATGCAGCTAGAACAATCGGGATGTGCCGGTCCCGGTAACCCGCCCCGCGCCCCGACGGTCCGGTAATCGCGCCCGGAGCGATACTGCTTTCACAGCCCTCAAGTCCCTCCCCTTCCGCAACGCGGTTGACAGCGGTTAGGCGTCGGGACAGGCTGACACCCATGCCTGAGAACAACCAATCCCTTCCGCCTGCGGCAGTCGTCGTCCGGTCTCGGGTCGCCGACTTCAACACCTGGCTGACGGCGTTCGATTCCCATGAGGACGTTCGCCGGGCGGCTGGCCTCCTTGGCCACCACATCAACCGGGCCGAGAACGATCCCAACGACATCAGCCTCTACATGGCCCTTTCGGACCTCGACAAGGCCAAGGCCTTCGCGGCGTCGGATGACCTGCGCCAACGGATGCAGGCGGCGGGGGTTGTCAGCGTCCCCGAGTTCATTTACATGACGCCCGTGCGCGAAGCGATTGTTTGGGATCGTGAGCTGCCTGCGTTCATATTGAGTCACTCGGTGGCTGATTTTGACCGCTGGCTCGAGGGTTATGACGCCGCTGCCGAGTTGCAAGCAGCGGAGGGGATCGTGGGCCAAGCCGCCAACCGCTCGATCGATGACCCAAAGGTGGCAATCGTTTACCATCAGGCAGAGTCCTTCGACATGCTGCGAGCGTTCCTCGCCAACGACAAGCTCAAGGCGAAGATGAAGGAGGCCGGGGTCACTTCCGAGCCCGACATCCAGTTCGTGACGGGCGGCTGGGCCAAACAATACGGCTGAGCCACGAAGCGATTCCGGTCGGCTGGCTCTGAGGATGCTTCCGGGACCGGCCTAGACAAGATGCGTGAACCGACAGGAGGAGACTGCATGTGGGCACAGCTCATAACCACGCGACTGAAGCTCGGCAAGGAGGACGGCCTCCATACGCTTATTGACAAGCTTCGGGCTACCGAGCAGCCTGGCTCGCGTTTGCTGCGGTCCACCGCCATGCGGGATCAGAAGGACCCAAGCCGTGTGTACATGTTCGTGGTGTTCGAGAGCGAGGAGGCGGCTCGCAAGCGTGAGCAGGACCCGAAGCGGCAGGAGGGCCTAGCGGAGGCCAGGGCGATGATGGCTGAGATCTTCGACGGTCCACCGGATTTCGTGGACTTGACCGTCGTGGAGGACGCCACCTACTGACGAGGCCGCTCGGTACGCGCCGGGCGCGAGTGGTCTCCGCACTCTTCTCGTGGACCCCGAATGCGTCCCATATTGCTCATCAGCAGCCGGGGCCCAGAGTGTCATCAAGCGCCGGTTGCCGGGCGGCGGTCGCACCTTGCGCGTCCAAGCGGACCCGGATCGTTTCGACTATCCGCTATGACCGGCTTTGGCCAACTCGGCCAGGCCCTCGAGCGACGTGCGCATAGCCTCGACCCATTGGGTGCCGTTGTCGGTTGCTTGCTGGAGCCAGGCCGGCGCCTCGGCGCAGTCGAAGAACTCGGTCACCGTCGTGGCCGACGGCCCCTCCGGGATCAGCTCCCATCCCCACCGGACGCCAAGCCGGCGGCCGAGGTGGGGGACGTCACGACTGGCCTTGCTCAACGCCGGTTCCCAGACGATGCGGTTGTTCGGCTCGAACGCGACCACGTAGTTGGTCATCTCGTAGTCGCCCATCTCGTTGTTGTGCATCGCCATCACAAAGACGTCGCCGACGGCGGTGATGGGCTTAGGTCCCAACGCCTCCTTCAGCATGCCCGACCCGTCGACCTTAGGATGCGAAGCCGGATCGGCCAGGACTGCGAAGAGTCGCTCGGCGGGTGCATCGATTCGTCTGGACACCGTCACCGGCGGGCAGGTCGTCTCAGTCTCAGACATGGTCGGGACACCTTCTTTCGTTCTGCCTCATCCCCGTCATGCCTGAGCACGACCGAGGCGCCGGGTGGTCCCGGGCAACAGATATGACGGAGCTGGGCCACCGAACTCGTCGCGAAGTCATCGTGGCCGGGTGTTCCACCGTGATGTCGCAGACTGCCACATAACCGCGGCCCGAACCACCGGTGAGGGTGCTACCGATCGCTGGTTGGGAGACCCAACCCGCCACGCGTTCCATCAAATCTCATCAAATCTGAGCGCGTTCCCACGGTGCAGGTGGAATAGGAGAGCCGAAGTCCTGCTAAGTTGGCCGGGTACCCGGTCGTTCCTTCGGCCGGCCGTCGGCACTTTGCCGAGGGGCCTGATTCGAGATCCAGTCGAGTTGGCCTGTTTCCCACTCGACTGGAGTCTTGTGAATACCTCATTCTCTGATTTAGGCGTCCCCACCCACCTGGTGGCGCGTCTCGCGCAGCAAGGCATCGTCAGCCCGTTTCCGATCCAGGCGGCCACTATCCCCGATGCCCTGGCCGGCCGGGACGTCTGCGGCCGGGCGCCGACTGGCTCAGGCAAGACCATCGCATTCGGGATCGCCGTCGTCACCGCGGCCACCGGATCAGACCCCCGCCGTCCTCGGGCGCTAGTGCTTGTTCCCACCCGGGAGCTGGCTTCGCAGGTTCAGGGCGAGATCGCCCTGCTTGCCGGCCACGGCAATAGGACCATCGCGGTTTACGGCGGTACCGCGTACGGCGCCAGTCGCCGAGCCCTCGATCGCGGCGTCGACATCGTCGTCGCCTGTCCGGGCCGGCTTGAGGACCTAGTCAAGCAGGGAGCCCTCAAACTGAGCGACGTAAAGACGGTAGTCCTCGACGAAGCGGACCGGATGGCCGACATGGGCTTCCTCCCCGCGGTCCGCCGCGTGCTCGACCAGACCTCCCCAGATCGTCAGGTGCTGCTGTTCTCGGCCACCATCGGGCGCGAAGTGGAAGGCATCATCAACAGGTACCAACGCGACCCGATCCGGCGCGACGTGGTGGCCGACGAGTCCAGTGTGGGCCCGGTTGCCCACCTCTTCTGGCGGGCCGAGCATTCAGAGAGGATCCAATTGACTGCCCGTCTCGTCAGCCAGCATGGTCGGGCGGTTGTCTTCTGCCGTACACGACGCGGGACCGATCGCGTCGCCCGCCAACTCAGCCAGGGGGGGATCACGGCGGTGGCCATCCACGGCGACCGCACACAGGCCCAGCGTGAGCGGGCCCTCGCGGCCTTCGCCCACGGGCGTGCCCACGCCCTAGTGGCCACCGACGTCGCCGCCCGTGGCATCCACGTCGAGGACTTGCCCTGCGTCGTGCACTTCGACCCACCGACCGATGCAATCGACTACCTCCATCGTTCTGGTCGCACGGGCCGCGCCGGCAAGTCCGGCACGGTCGTCTCACTGGTCACCGGCGAACATCACTCGACTGTGCGCGGTATCCAGCGGGCCCTCGGCCTGACCCAAGGTCTCGACGCGCCCGATGGCCCGTCGACAGCGACCGTCGCCACAAACCTGAGTGCCGACCGCGGCACCGGGCCGAACCGTCGCTCCGAGCGGCAGGGAGCACGGAAGGGCGGTCGGCGCCGGTCTTTGCGTTCCGGTTCGAATGCGAGGGTCGACCGGGGCTCCGGACAGCCCCGGAAGTCCCGGCCGGGACGGCGCGGCAGCGCTCAATACAAGCGGGCGAGCTAACCTCCGAGGTGCCGAGTCCGGTCCGATAGCTGTCTTCCAAAGTACTCAGACGGCCGGAAAACGCTACGCACTATCGCCGAGTCGAGGATCCCAGAACAACAGGCTCGAGAGTTGCCTGCAGGTATCCCGGCCCGAAAGGTGGGGGCTCAGCTGTTGAGGAGGTCCCTTGCGCGGTCAACGTGCCTAATTCGTGCCTGCGCGTCCAGCCATTCGTTGGAGCGGACCAGTTGTCGTTCATCCGGAATATGTTGACGGCCTTCTGAGCTGTCCGTCTGTGCACCACAGCGCCGACAGACCGCCATTCGCCCGTTTGTTTCTGGAGAATGATCATCATCGAGCCGACTGCCCACATGCGACGCTTCGTGCGAGACCACAGTTCACTCCTTGCTCGGCTCGCCGACTTCGAGCTGACGCCGAACCGAAAGGACTACAGCGAACTCGAGGTTAGCGACTTCGCCCTTTGCAATAGGCTACGCCGTTTTGAGCCAATCCATTCGAAGCCCTTGCTTCGGTCGAAGACCTCTGCCGCGGAGCCCGGGGAGAGGAGCCTGAGGTATCCCAGAACACGCTTTGAGGAGCGCCCGAGGCATATTCCCCTCGGGGGCTCTTCCGCTCAGATCAAGCTTGCGGCCATGAGCAGAGCCGCTGTGAGGCTGAGCAAGACCGGGCAGATCTTGAAGAAGATGACGGCTGTGCGAGCTCCCGTCGATGCCGTCAGCCCGGCGATAGCCAGGAGCATTATCGCCGAGGCCCGGTCAACCCATTCAGTCAATGCTTGGTGGGAGCCACCCGCCGCGGTAGCAATCACGACGATAGTGGCGATGAACCACATCGTCATGGCTTCGGCGATCCACTCTTGAGTGATCACCAGACGATTGTCATGCGAAGTGTCATTGAAGCCCTTGACAACTCGCGCCGTGGGCAGCGCGTGTGCGACGCCCCATAGAGCTGTGACCCCGGCTGCGAAATAGGCAAGCACAGGGCTCATGCCAACAGCATCCGTCTCTTAGATCCGTCTGCCCAGGGCCGAACGGCCTCTAAGGGCTCTGTACCCATCCTCTATCGTGCGGTCCTTTGCTTCCTCCGATGTATCCCTGAACCCGGTTTGAGGGAAACCGACCGGGTATCTCGTAAGGGCCTCGAGGGCATATCCGGCAGTTGCACGCACCACCCCGACGCTCGCGACAGACAGAGCCACGGTTGCGGCCACTCCGGCAACCTTCAATCAGATCCGTCTATAGGCTGACCGCTTAGGACGTTCGATCACTCAGCGCGACGAAGAGACGAACGCGTTCTGATCTACGCTGAAGGGCTCAGATGACCGACAGCCCAAGGATCGGCGAGGACAAGGCGCTGAAGTACGGCTTTCGTAATCTGCTGGAGTCGTCACCCAGACGCAGTAGTCATCGTTGATGCCGATGGTCAGATCCTGGTCGTCAACGCTCAAACCCAGAGCTTCTTTGGCTATGAGCGTCACGAGATGTTGGGGCAATCTGTCGAGATGCTGGTACCCGACGCCGTTCGGGACCGCCACTCCGCACACCGTGCGGATTACGCTGTCGAACCGCATACGCGCTCGATGGGCGCGGATCTCGAACTGTACGCTCGGCGCAAGGACGGCAGCGAGTTCCCAGTCGAGATTTCACTCAGCCCGCTTGTCACCGTGGACGGATTGGTCGTGTTCAGCGCGATCCGAGATATAACTGACCGAAAACGTGACGAGCGGGATGCCTCGCACTTCAGATCGGTCGTGGAGTCCTCCCATGACGCGATCATCAGCAAGACCCTCGATGGAATCATCATGAGTTGGAACACTGGTGCAGAGCAGCTCTATGGCTATACAGCCGCTGAGGCTGAAGGGATGTCGATGTCGGTCCTCGTGCCGCGCCGCCATGATGACGATCTGCCCGACATACTCCGACGCGTGTCTCTAGGTGAACGGGTGGATCGGTACGAAACTGTGAGGATGAAAAAGGATGGTGGCTTGGTGGACGTGTCCCTTACCGTTTCGCCCATCCATGATCGCAACGGCAACGTGGTCGCTGCTTCGACGATCGCACGCGACATCAGTGAGCGGAGACGCTACCAGAAGCAGTTGGAGTTCCTTGCCGAGCACGATCCACTAACCGAAGTGTTCAACAGGCGGCGCTTTGAGCATGACTTGAACCGCCAAGTCGGGCGGGCGCACCGCTACCACGAGCGGGCAGTCCTCCTAATGATCGACCTCAACGGCTTCAAGCAGATCAACGACATCTTCGGCCACGAAGCAGGCGACCGAGTGCTGAAGACGACAGCAGAGGTACTAAAGCATACGCTCCGGGAGACTGATGTCGTGGCGCGGATTGGAGGCGACGAGTTCGCCATCCTGATGCCCTACGCCAGTCCCGAGGATGGAGCCGTCGTCGCCTCGTTCCTACGTGAGGCAATCAGGGAGTGCAGGATCGACGGCGCTGAACATAAGGAGATCCGTCTTTCGGCAAGCATCGGCCTTGCACGGATCGAAGACGAGACCCCAAACGGCGAGTCGGTCCTCGCCGAGGCTGACAGAATGATGTACGAGGACAAGCGACGACCCATTTCCCAGCGCTAAGAGTTGGCGATTCGCAACCCTTCACCTCGTAGTTGCTCACGATCGCAAGCGATCGTCTGAAAGCCTCGAAAGGAAGTGGTAGCGCATCAGTGCCGCTCCAGCGCTTCCTGTTCCTGTGCCTGCTACCGCTATCGGCGGCGCTGCGCGATCGAGGGAAGTCGCCTGGCCACACGGCGTAAGCGCGACCCCGTCCGAGCAATGCCGGTCCTTGCTGCACTTCTCTGCTCGACAGTCGCCGGCAGATGGGATCAAAGCTGGATTGCGGTTTCTAAGGTGGAGGCCGGGCGCGCGTTGCTAGCGTCTTGAACCAGAGGACATGACAATGCGCCTAGTCGAGATCCGGCGGTTTCCGGTCAAGTCAATGCTCGGGGAGACTCCGCGAGAAGCACAAATCGAGGCAAGCGGTCTCGTGGGCGATCGCGCTCACGCCCTCGTGGACATCGAGAACGGCAGGGTGGCGAGTGCCAAGCTGCCGAGGGTGTGGAGCAACCTCCTGACTTTTTCCGCCAGCTACATCGAACAGCCTGGCGCCGGCAAACCGCTCGCGATCACATTGCCCGACGGGACCGTCCTCCACAGCGAAGAGCCAGACCTGGATGAGCGTCTCTCGGGCGCCATCGGTAGGCAAGTGACGCTCACGGGAGCTCCCGAGCCAGACGACGGCTACGAGGACGAATGGCCCGACATCGAGGGGATGGCGCCCCAAGACTTCATCCAGGCGACTCAGACGTCGACGAGTGAAGATGGCAACCCGGTGAGCACCCTTCCGGTGGGGATGATGGCGCCCGGCACCTTCCAGGACGTGGCTCCAGTGACCATCATGACGACCGCCACCCTTCGGAGGGCGGCGGAGCTTCAGCCCGGGAGCCGATGGGATCCGAGGCGGTTCGGGCCAAACCTGCTTCTCGACGTGGAGGGCACGGGTTTCGTCGAGAACGAGTGGGTCGGGCGGCAGTTGCATGTCGGCCAAGTCGTGTTCTCGGTCGCTGCGCCCATCCCTCGCTGCGTCATGACTACCTTGCCGCAGGAGGATCTGAGCGCCGATCGCGAGATCCTTCGCACGGTGGCGCGACACAATCGAGTGGATGTCGCAGGAACAGGCGTTTTCGCGTGCCTTGGCGCGTATGCCGGCGTAATCGAACCTGGGCATCTAGCAGTCGGCGACAACATCGAGGTGCTGTAGCTCATTGCCGGTTGGCCTAAGCAGAGTGGGCCCAGGGGTGCGGAGTTGATCCACTCGCGCGTGGACGAGGTGTCCCAATAACCCGACCGGATCCAGCTCTGCGAGTAACCCCGAACGCCTGCGAGTTCAGGAGGTCAACGCAACGCCTGCCTGATTGGCGAACATTGATGTCGTCGAGGACTTCCGGGGGGCCGGGCAGCGGCCGGCGCCGGGAGGGGGGACTGGTTTCGGGCTCACAGGCATGCGGGAGCGGGCCGCTCTGCTCGGTGGAACGCTGCGGGCCGTCGCCACCGACCGGGGGTTCCGCGTCGAGCTGTGCGCCCCCGACCCGGCGCAGGGGTCGGGGCGGATGATCGCTAAGCGTGGACCGTTCAAATCTCCGACATGCGGATCAACGATCACGACGACCTGACCGACGATGCGCCGACGGTGGTCCTCGAGCGGCAGCGCCGGAGGGTCAGTGCAACGACCGTAGCCGTCATCGCGATCACGCTTGGCGCGGGGTGGGCGATTTACGCCGAGAGGATGACCATTCGTAGCGGATTCGGTTTCCTCGACCACTTGACGTCGATATGGGTGGGCGCCGCCGCCGTCGCCCAAACCGTGTCGATGACAGCGTTCGCACTTCTCCAGAAGCGATTGCTGCGCGCCGTCGGAGCTCGCCTGACAGTGTCGTGGTTGTTGTCCTCGGCTTATTTGGCCAACGCGATTGCCTTCGCCGTGCCCGTCGCTGGCTCGGGCATGGCAACCCGATACGCGTACAAACAGTTTCGCCGAGGAGGTGTCGATCCGGCCGCAGCGACCATCACCCTGACCCTCGCGGGGATCGTCTCGACGGTTGCGTTCGCCATGGTGATCGTCATCGCAGCTGTGGCATCGGGCAATCCCGTGGCGGCTCTCGGAACTGTGCTTGGTGCCGTTGTAGCGGCCACTGTCGTCGTCTTTGTCGGGATCTCCGCGCGTCTCCCACAGGGTCGCGCCCGACTCGAGCGCCTAGCCACCTGGGTCATGCGGCTGAGCCGGAAGACCGTCCACCGTCCCAAGGCCGACCCTCATGAGGTGGTGCGAGGCGCTTTGGACCGTGTGAATGCAGTCAATCTCACTCCGTCGACCGTTGTCTGGAGCCTAACTTGAGGATTCCTGAACTGGATCAGCGACGCGGCATGTCTCATCTTCGCGATCAAGGCCATTGGGGTGCCGGTGCCGTGGCACGAGTGCTCTTGGTCTGGAGCGCCGGGGTCGGCGCAGCGAGCTTTAGTCCGACCCCAGGCGGCATCGGTGTCGTCGAGGTGACGATGACTGCTGCTCTTGTCGCTTCAGGGTTACACGGGCCCCAGGCGGTCGCGGCCGTGCTGTTTTACAGGATCGTGAACTCCAAATTCATCATTACGACGGTATGCCTCGTGCACCGCTGGTTCCACCAGCGTCGCACCCAGTTCCCCGCAAGAGACTGATCCGAGATTGGCAGCGAGCGAGCAGATACCGGTTTTCGGTGCTGTCGTGTGATCCTCACTCGCACAGTGGGCAAGCGCCTGTAACCGACATCAGATGCCTCCTCTCCCTGCAACCGCCCCGCTCACGGAGGCCACCCTCGGCGCTAAGGGGGCGTGGAGCTGCCTTCGACGAGTTGCCGGGGCCATCCCCCGACGAACGACCGGCAGATGGCCGAACTCGGACGAACCCTCGTGAATCGTCATAAGTGACGAGGAAAATGGCAAGAAATCGGGCGTACGGTCGTTAATCAAGGCGATAGTGCGTGCTCTTTCGCCGGAAGGCGACCGATTGGATCGCGGATGAACGGGCTTTTCACAGAAGGCGTCGACGTTCTCGTCCTGCATGAGGACGACGCCGTGCGAGCGAAGGTGGCAGATGGCATCCGAGAGACCGGATGCAGCGTCGAAGAAGCCCGCAACGGCGACGAAGCGGCCATTGTTATGAAACTCTGGCCAGTTCGCGCGGTGGTTGTCGGACCTCACACCTCAGGGATTGACGAGCTTCTGGAGGTGGCCGAAGTGTCGGATCCAACGGTGGTCATACGTCTTACTCAGCCTTCCTAGAGACGTCGTCGCGGACACCGACGGGCGGGTCGTCTCCGATCTGGTGGTCTCGAACCAGCCGACGAGCAGCAACAAGAACCCAGCGGCAATCCCGAGGGACGCGTCGGTGCTTGGATAGAGGACGATCGGCGCCCTAATAGGCCTCGGGTTTGTGGTTGCGATTTACCAACGAGGCGCAGGGGTTTTGCCCACAAGAGATATGCCGTCGTTCTTCTCCCAGCGGTGTTGCGAGAGTGTTGGGAAATGAGTGATGTGAGGTTGACCTGCTCGGGTCATCATGACGCTTGCGAGAAATGCGAGGTCACTGGCCAAGTTCGGTCAGGGTCAGCCGCGCAACCTAGCGGTTCCCCAGTCACCGAACCTGGCTCGGGCTAGGAGGTGGAGCAGGTGCCACAGGGCACGGACAGGAACCCGTCTCTAAGCGGAAGTAGCCTCAGCGGCCCGGACCTTGCGCCCAAGACGTTCTCGTCGGGCCGGGTTTGCGCCGAGTACGAGTGTGGCACGCTTCTTTCCATCTACAACGAGAGCAACTACTGCTCGTTGCACCACCCGATCCTCACGCTGCGGACGAGGGGAAAGAAGGTCAAGAGGGCGGCATGACGCAGTGGTTGGACGATGGGGGGCAACATGGAAGTACGAACGAGACAGACTGAGCGCCTACGCATCTGCAAGGCACCTGACGAACCGGACGCCTTTCTGGTCGTAAGTGACGACTCCGAACCTGATGGTGTACCGGTGATACCCACACCCATGGCGAACTCCTACTGGGCGCACCCGTCTCGTCGTGGCGTAGAAGCCGCGTCCTGAGACTCGCAAGGTCTGCTTCATCGCTGCTTCTGAGGGGGGGGTCCTGCGGGCGGTTAGCACCGCCCAAGGACTGGACGAAGCCGCGCGCCAGGAAATGAGGGGGTCTCAATCGAGACCCCCTCGGCCTGGCTTATCCGCGTCACCATGTGTCCTCCTCATCGAATCTGGCCTTATCACCGTGCCTGCTGGGCCGGCTGGCTGGGGGTGAACGAGCCCGGTCTCTTTCCCCATCTGGGTGATCGCGAGATCAGGACGCCCTGCTCATGGTCGACGCCGATTCGGGTGGGCTCGCAAGCAGACATGAGTTGCCCGACAAGGAAACGGCTACCGTGGGCAGGCGTCGGGAGGTCGCGCATGGCGAAGCGTGAAGGCTGCCCACGATGTGGCAGCAGCCAGGTGGACGAGTACACCCACTACGAGTGCCCGCCCGGGTCAACGACCGATGACCACCGCCACCTGGTCTGCGCCAACTCGGCGTGCGAATACGAGTGGGTCGAGCAACTGGCTTGAGCCTGGCAGACCCGGTTGCGCTGTGGATGCTGAACTGGCATGAGGCCATCGAATCGACCGTGGAGCTAGGGGAAGCCAAGCAAGGGCTGAGCGGCTGCGTGACAGTCTCGCCAACTTGCTGGCCGATGCCTGACTGAAGCCCCCGAGGTAGTTCACGCCTCCGGTTCTGCCGGCGGGAATGTCGAAGGCGCCGGGCGCGTTTCACAGTCGCAGTTGAACAAGCTCGGAATGTGTCTGGTCGGTGGGTGGCACAAGGAGGCTGTGATGACCGAGGTCCGTGACTGGAATGCGAAGATCATCGAGGAGTTTCGCGCCAACGAGGGTCGAGTCGGTGGGCCGTTCGAGGGCTCACCGGTCCTGCTATTGCACACGACAGGGGCGAAGAGCGGGAGGGAACGAGTGAACCCGATGATGTACCTCGACCTCGACGGGCAACGCTATGTCTTCGCGTCCAAGGCCGGAGCTGACACGAATCCCGACTGGTACCACAACCTCGTCGCGCATCCCACCGTTAGCGTCGAAGTCGGCACCGAGACCTACAAAGCCGTGGCCACTCCCGTTACTGGCGACGACCGGGATCGCATCTTCTCGGAACAGGCTCGCAGATATGCCGGTTTCGCTGAGTACGCCGAGAAGACAACGCGAGTCATTCCCGTGGTTGAACTCCGGCGGAACGAGTAGCGCGGGTTTCCTGCCCTCCTTTACGCGGCGAGATCCAACGGTCGTGCTTTGACCGCATGTGATGACCCTGTAGCCACCGCTACTTGTCGTACGCGGAGTCGAACGTAGTGCGCACTGTCTGGGCATCTCCCAGGCGCGAAAGACCAAACAGATCCTCGATCGATGCCAGAGCGGAGTAGTGATCGAGCTCGGTCGTCACCACGTCGCCGCCCTTGATGAATGGCGAGACGAGCACCGAGCCGATCCGACCCCCTCCAGGACCGTTGTTCTGACCGGGCGCGACACCGGTCGGTCCGGGCTCCTCGCTACAGCACGACGTCGTGTCGCTTGTGTCGCTCTCGTCGAAGGTCACCATGAGCAGCCCGTCTTGCTTGAATGCCGGGGAGGACGTGATGATCGGAACCCACGTGCTCAGAAAAGCGTTGACGTCGGCAAGTTCGGTCGTACCCGGAGCCGTCTCGGCCGCACAAGGTGGGGCGTCGTGGCCATCGTTGCACAGGTTGGGCGTGATGAAACTGAAGTTGGGAGTGGTGGAGATCGATTTCAAGTCCGTCACGAGCCCCGCGGCCCCCGCTGTGTCACTCGACGGCATTGCGCCCGTGGTGCTGCCAAGGGGAACCACGTCCGAGTCGCACATCGGGCTGCCGACGATCGAGCCGAAGTACACGAATGGGTCGTGGCGGGTGGCATATCCGTCCCCGGACTCCTCCGTGACGGCGCCCGGAGCGCCAGATGCCGGGTGACCGCAGGTCGCTGCCGGGGCTCCGTCGCGTTGCGGGTCGTTGCCCATGTCCTCCATGTAGCCCTTCCAAGTCAAGCCCTTGCCAGCAAGCTGGTTCGCCAATGTCTGGACCGCAGATGGGTAGACGCAGCCCATCCCCTCCTGGATCCCGGTCGCATCGTCCCATTTCTCTTGGCCTTCGGTGCTCGGGAACGGGACGTATCCGGTGAGGCAATCGCCCTGTGTATCGGCGTTCGGGGGCTGCCCGGAAATGAACGCGATGTAATTGTCCAGGGAGAAGTGCCCCACGGCG
>Ga0116215_1001300_pt1 | contig 16907 bp, 19 predicted proteins | sample Sb_taG_7_FD_89698 | JGI IMG/M metagenome (GOLD analysis project Ga0116215, IMG submission 89698) | Peat soil microbial communities from Weissenstadt, Germany - Sb_50d_2_FS metaG | ecosystem: Environmental > Terrestrial > Soil > Wetlands > Peat | place: Germany: Weissenstadt | collected 2010-09-21 | reverse complement strand
GACGAGTCCGGCGCGGTGCTCGCGCTGCGCTCGGACATGACCGTGCCGATCGCGCGCGTGGTCGCCACGCGCTACGCCACCAGCGAGCTGCCGCTGCGCTTCTGCTACTTCGCCCACTGCTATCGCGGCGTGCGCCCGCAGCGTGGACAGCCGCGCGAGCTGCTGCAGGCGGGCGTCGAGCTGATCGGCTCGCCCGCACCGCAGGGCACCGTCGAGGCGCTCACCGTGCTCTGTCACGCGCTCGACGCCACCGGCCTGAAGGACTACCGCATCGGCCTCGGCGACGCCTCGCTGTTCCCCGCGCTGATGGCCAGCCTCGACGTTCGCGACAATGCCCGCGCGAGCCTGTTGGAGGCGCTCGTGCTGCGCGACTTCGTCGGGCTCGAGCGCGCGCTCGCGGAATCCGGGCTCCCCGACGACGCAGCCAAGCTGCTGCTCGACGTGCCCCAACGACGCGGCGGGCCCGAGGTGCTCGCCGACACGCCCCCACAGGCCGACGAGGCGGTGACCGGGCTGCGGCGCGTGCACGAGCTGCTCGAGCCGAGCGTCGCCGAGCGCGTGATCTTCGACCTCGGCCTCGTTCGCAACATCGGCTACTACACCGGCGCCGTGTTCGACGTGTACGACCCCGAGCTCGGCGCCCCCATCGGCGGCGGCGGACGCTATGACGACCTGCTCGGGCGCTTCGGGCGCAGCCTGCCCGCGGTCGGCTTCGCGCTCGGCATCGACCGCCTGCACATCGCGCTCGCCGGCGAGGAGCGCGGGACGGGAGCGCTGCTCGCGCGCGACGGGTCCGCCACGCTCGACGGCGCGCCGCTCGACGGTGGCGCAAGCGCACGGGCCGGGGAGCCATCGCCGTGAGCGCCATCAACGGCCTCACGATCGCCGTGCCGCGCGGGGCGCTGTTCGACGGCACCGTCGACCTGCTCTCCGGGCTCGGGCTCGACACCGAGGAACTGCGCTCCAACGACCGCAAGCTGCTGTTCGAGGACATCGGCGTGATCACCATGCGCCCCTCCGACGTCCCCACCTACGTAGAGGCGGGCGCCGCCGACCTCGGCGTCACCGGCAAGGACGTGCTGCTCGAGCAGGCCAGCCAACGGCCCGGCGAAGGCGGACGCGAGATCTACGAGCTGCTCGACCTCGGCTACGGGCGCTGCACGATGGTGCTCGCGAGCAAGGCCGGTCCCGACCCCGCGCTCGCCGCGCTGCGTCGGCTGGGCGTGATGCGCGTCGCCACCAAGTACCCGCGCATCGCCGCGCGCCACCTCGAGGAGACCGGCAGGCAGGCCGAGATCGTCGAGGTCAAGGGCTCCGTCGAGCTCGCGCCGCTGACCGGCATGGTCGAGGCGATCGTCGACCTCACCGCCACCGGCACCACGCTGCGCGAGAACAACCTGATCGTGCGCGAGGAGATCGTCGTGTGCACCGCCCGGCTGATCGCCAACCCGGTCGCGCACAAGCTCAAGGCGGCCGCGATCGACGAGCTGCTCGCGCGTCTGCGCGCGCTCCCGTACGCCTCGCGCGGGCGCGGGGCTCCCGCATCGTCCCCGGAGGGGGACGGCGGCTGACGTGCGGCTGCAAAGGCTGAGCGTCAAGGACGTGGAGCGGCTCGGCGGGCCGACCGGCGCGGCCGCGCACGTGCGCGCGCTGGTGCCCGACGGCGCGTCCGTCGCGCAGGACGTGCGCGAGATCATCGCCTGCGTGCGCCGCGACGGCGATGCAGCCGTGCTCGACTACACGCGCCGCTTCGACACCGCCGGCAACGAGCCGCGCGCGCTGCGCGTCGAGGAGCACGAGCTCGACGCCGCGATCAAGCGCCTGCCGCTGGAGCTGATCGCCGGCCTGCAGGTGGCGATCGCCAACGTCGCGCTCGTGGCCGACGCCGGCGTGCGCTCAGACGCCGCCGTCGAGCTGCCGCAGGGACAGCGGGTGGCGTTGCGGGAAGTGCCCGTCGGCTCGGCCGCCGTGTACGTCCCCGGCGGGCGCGCGCCATACCCGAGCACCGTGATCATGGGCGTCGTCACCGCGCGCTCGGCCGGCGTCGTCGATGTAGCCGTGTGCGCCCCGCCCGGCGCCGACGGCGAGGTCGACCATGTGATCCTCGGCACCTGCCGGCTGTGCGGCGTGGAGCGCGTGTATCGCATGGGCGGCGCCCACGCGATCGCCGCGCTCGCCTACGGCACCCAGGCGGTCGACCGCGTCGACGTGATCGTCGGCCCCGGCAACCTGTACGTGCAGGAGGCCAAGCATCAGCTGTCACGGATCGTCGGCATCGACGGCTTCGCCGGGCCCAGCGATCTGCTGGTGGCGCTCGACGCGCACGCGGGCGCGTACGAGCTGCGCTTGGCCGCGCTCGACATGCTCGCCCAGGGAGAGCACGGCCAGGGTAGCCTCGTCGTCGCCGTCTCGCCCTCCGAGCAGGCGTGCGACGAGCTCGCCGCGAGCCTCGGCGAGCTCGTGCTCGAGCGCCCCACCGTCGGCGAGGCGGAGTTCGCGATCGTGCAGGTCGCCGGCGTCCGCGACGCGCTCGCGTTCGCCAATGCGTTCGCGCCCGAGCACCTGCAGCTGATCGGCTCCGAGCTGGAGGAGCTCGCGCCGATCGTCCGCGCCGCCGGCTGCGTGTTCGTCGGCGCCGACAGCGCCACCGCGTTCGGCGACTACGTCGCCGGCTCAAACCACGTGCTTCCCACCACCGGTGCCGCGCGCTTCGCATCAATGCTCTCGCCCCGCCACTTCCGCCGCACGATGGGCGAGGTTCGGGTCGGGCGCGCCGCCGCCAAGCTCGCCGCCGCCGGGGCGCCGATCGCGCACGCCGAGGGCTTCCAGGTGCACGCCGAGTCGATGCAGGCGCGCGTGCGCGACAATCAACGGACATGACCCGCACCGCGAACATCGAGCGCAAGACCGCAGAGACGGATGTGCACGTGCAACTGGCGCTCGAAGGCACCGGCGCCGGCACGCGCAGCACGGGCGTCGGTTTCCTCGACCACATGCTCGACCTGCTCGCCAGGCACGGCCACGCCGACCTCGAGGTGACGGTCACCGGCGACCTGCAGACCGGCGCCCACCACACCGCCGAGGACACCGCGATCGTGCTCGGCCAAGCCCTCGACCAGGCGCTCGGCGAGCGCGCCGGGATCGCGCGCTACGGCTCGGCGACCGTGCCCATGGACGAGGCGCGCGCGAGCTGCGCGATCGACATCTCCGGCCGGCCGTTCACGCTGTTCGAGGCCGACCTGCCGGCCGGCGCCACCGGCGGCTTCGAGCACGAGCTCGCCGAGGAGTTCTTCCGCGCGCTCGCAAACGCCGCCAAGCTCACGCTGCACCTGCGCGTGGAAGCCGGCAGCAACGCCCACCACATGATCGAGGCCGCGTTCAAGGCGTTCGCGCGCGCGCTGCGCCAAGCGGTCGCGCTCGACCCCACCGAGACGGGCGTGCCGAGCACCAAGGGAACGCTCACAGCATGAGCGCGCTGATCCCCGTCCCGGGACCCATCGCCATCGGAGATGGATGCGATCAGCCGGTGCAGATCGCGGTCGTCGACTACGGCATGGGCAACCGCCGCTCGGTCGAGAAGGCGCTCGAGCACGTCGGCGCGCGCGCGCTGATCACCAACGAGCACGACGCGCTGCGCGCGGCCGCCGGCCTGGTGGTGCCGGGGGTGGGCGCGTTCCCGCGCGCGATGGACAACCTGCGCGCGCTCGGACTGGACGAGCTGCTGCGCGAGCGCGTGCAAGCGGGCACGCCCGTGCTGGGCGTGTGCCTGGGGATGCAGCTCGCATTCGACTCATCCACCGAGCTCGGCGGTGCGCAGGGCCTCGGGATCGTCCCCGGCGAGGTGCGCGCGCTCGCATCCATCTCCGATGACGATGCGTCCCCGGCATCGTCTCCGGAGGGGGAGAGGGAGCCCGGCGGGTTGAAGCTGCCACACATCGGCTGGAACGAGGTCCGCTTCACGCGTGGGGACTCGCCGCTGGTCGCGGACCTGCCCGCCTGCTGCGCCTTCTACCACGTGCACTCCTTCGCGCCTGTGCCAATCGATCAGCAGGACGTCCTCGGCGTTGCCGAGTACGGCGCGCCGTTCGTCAGCGCGGTGCAGCGCGGCTGCTTCTACGGCGTGCAGTTCCACCCCGAGAAGTCCTCCGCCGCCGGTCTGCGCCTGCTGGCCAACTTCGCGCGCATCTGCATCGCGGCCGCCGCAGCCGCCGATCTGCCTTCGCTCGCGCGGTGACGCTCTCCAGCTCGGCCGGGTCGGTGACGAGATGAGGCTGTACCCGGCGATCGACGTACTCGGCGGCAACGCCGTACGGCTCGTCAAGGGCGACTTCGACGCCAAGAAGGTGTATGACGAGGATCCGTTGTCGGCGGCGAGCGCGTGGGTGGCGGCCGGCGCTGAGTACCTGCACGTGGTGGACCTGGATGGAGCGAAGCAGGGCCGTCCGGTGAACATCGAGCAGCTCCGACGCATCGCCGGCGAGGCGGGTGTCCCCGTGCAGTACGGCGGCGGCCTGCGCTCCGCGGACGCCGTGGCGCAGGCGCTTGCAGCAGGCGCCGCACGCGTGATCCTGGGGACGGTCGCGTTCCTCGACCGCTCCGTTCTGAGAGAGTGCCTACAGGCGCACGGCCCCGAGCGGATACTCGTGGGGGTGGACGTGCGCAGCGGCTACGTCGCAACGCACGGCTGGATGAAGGACACCTCGACGCCAGCACGCGACGCGTTCGCCGAGCTGAGCGAGCGCGGCGTGCGCAACTTCGTGTTCACGAACATCGACCACGACGGCATGCTCGACGGCGCCAACCGCGAGGAGGTCGCGTGGGTGGCTCGCGCTGCGGGCGAGGGCAGCGTGATCTTCTCCGGCGGCATCGGCCGACGCGATGACCTGAGCGCGCTAGCGCTCATGCGCGCGGAGCTCGACCTGGATGCGCTCGAGGGCGTGATCGTCGGCACCGCGTTGTATGAGCAGCGCTTCACCGTGGCCGAAGCCAAGGACGCGCTTGCGGGAACGTGAGCGGGGAGGCGCTCACGCTACGGTGAGCGCGTGCATTTCAAGCGCGTGATCCCCTGCCTGGACGTCGACGGCGGGCGCGTCGTCAAGGGCGTCGAATTCGTGGACATCCGCGACGCGGGCGACCCGGTGGAGCTGGCCGCGCACTACGACCGCGAGGGCGCCGACGAGGTCGTGTTCCTGGACATCACCGCCACGCACGAGAAGCGCGACACGATCGCCAAGCTCGCGCGCGCGAGCGCCGACGAGGTGTTCGTGCCGTTCACGATCGGCGGTGGCATCCGCTCGGTGGAGGACGCGCAGGCGGTGCTCGACGCGGGCGCGGACAAGGTGTCGGTCAACTCGGCCGTGCTGCAACGCCCGCAGCTGATCGACGAGCTCGCGGAGGTGTTCGGAGCACAGTGCGTGGTGCTCGCGATCGACGCCAAGCGTGTCCCGCCGCAGAGTCCGTATAACGATGGCTATACGGGCTCCGCAAAAGGAGATATGCCGGCAGCAGAGGACACATCCTCGGCACAATCTTGGGAGGCATACGTGGCGGGCGGGCGCACGTCGACCGGCCGTGACGTGGTCGCATGGGCCAGCGAGGCGGTGCAGCGCGGGGCGGGGGAGATCCTGTTGACGAGCATGGATCGCGACGGCACCAGCGACGGCTATGACCTGGAGCTCACGCGCGCTGTGAGCGAGGCGGTGAGCGTTCCCGTGATCGCATCCGGCGGCGCCGGCGAGCTCGAGCATCTAGCGCAGGCGCTGCACGCTGGCGCCGATGCGGTGCTGTGCGCCTCGATCTTCCACTACGGGCGCTTCACGGTCGCCGCAGCGAAGGCCCATCTGGCGGCGGCGGGCATCCCCGTACGCGAGGTGTGAGATGTCGCGCGGCGACGATGTACTGGCGGCGCTGAAGACTCAGCCGGGCGGGCCGCAGCTGCAGATGCTCACGCTCGCGCGTGATGACGCCGCGCTCGTCGGCGGCGCCGTGCGCGACCTGCTGCTCTCGCGCACGCCGCGCGAGCTGGACGTCGTCGTCGCGGACGACGCCGCCGGCCTCGCACGCGAGCTGGCCGCGATGCTCGGCGCGAACACGATTGAGCACAAGCGCTTCGGCACCGCAGCCGTCCAGTGGGAGGAGGGACGCATAGACATCGCCGAGCGCCGCGCCGAGTCCTACCCCGCGCCGGGCGCACTGCCCGAGGTGCGCCCGGGGAGCATCGCCGATGACCTGCAGCGCCGCGACTTCACCGTCAACGCGATCGCCGTCAGGCTCGGCGGCGCGCACCGAGGCGAGCTGGACAGGGCCGAGCACGCACTCGAGGACCTTGCCGCGGGCCGCCTGCGCGTGCTGCACGATCTCAGCTTCATCGACGACCCCACCCGCCTGCTGCGCCTCGCGCGCTACCGTGCGCGCCTGGGTTTCCAGGTCGACGCCCACACCGCGCGGCTGGCCGCGCAGGCGATCGCACAGGGCGCGCTCGCGACCGTCTCGAGCGCGCGCATCGGCGCCGAGCTGCGCCTCGCACTATGCGAACGCGACCCACTCGTCGTGCTTTCCGCGCTGGACGAGCTGGGCGTGTGGCCCGCGCTCGGACCACACGTGAGCCTCGACGAGGCGCTCGCGCAGCGTGCTCTCGCGCTGCTGCCCTACGACGGGCGCACCGACCTGCTGCTGATGGCCGCGCTGCTCCTCGACCACGCGGTCGGCGCTGACGCGCAGCCGACCATCCACGCGCTGCTCGACGGCCTGGAGTTCACCGCCGGCGAGCGCGATCGCGTGCTCGCCAGCGCGCTGCACGCGCGTGCTCTCGCCAGCGAGCTGACGCGAGCCGAGCGACCGTCCGCCCTTCACCGCGCTCTCGCCGCGCACACGCTCGAGGCGGTCGCGCTCGGCGGTGCGCTCGCCAGCGCGCCCCGCGAGGACGGGGCCGCCGCGCAGGACGGCGCTGATGAGCTGCCCAGCGCTGACGCCGCCGCGCGCGAGTGGCTGCAGGAGCTGCGCCACGTGCGCCTGGCTATCACCGGCGAGGACCTGCTTGCCGCCGGCGTCCCCGAGGGCCCGGAAATCGACAGGCGCCTCGATGCGGCGCTAGCGCGCAAGCTCGACGGCGCGCTGGCTGGCGGACGCGACGCGGAGCTGAACGCGGCGCTCGAGGCGAGCGCGTGAGCGCTCCCACGACCAGCGCCACCCCGCTCGCGTTCGACCTGCCCGGGCGCGGGCGCGCGCTGTTCACGACACGCGTCGAGGGCAACATGTCGAGCCTCAGCGGCGACGGGGCACAGCACGCCCACGCGACGCGCGAGCGCCTGCGCAAGCGCATCGGCGTGGAGCAGCTCGTACGCGGCTACCAGGTGCACGGCACGGTCGTGCGGCGCGTGCGCACGCTGGCGCCCGTGCAGGGTGAGACGGACGAGCGACCCCGCTCTGACGGCCAGGCGACGGCGCTTGCGGGGGTCGGTGCGATGGTGCTCGCCGCCGACTGCCTGCCGGTGGCGCTCGGATGCGACGGCGCGGTGGCGATGCTGCACGCCGGCTGGCGCGGCCTGGCGGCGGGGGTGCTCGAGGCGGGCGTGTTGGCGCTGCGCGAGCTCGCCGGCGCATCCATCTCCGATGACGATGCGTCCCCGCAGGGGGAGCAGTCGATCGATGCGATCGTCGGCCCCGGTGCGGGCGTGTGCTGCTATGAGGTCGGAGCGGAGGTGCACGAAGCCTTCAAGGCCGCCGGGCAGCGACATGTCCCGCCGGGGACACCAGGCACGGACGGGGGCGCCCGCAACATCGACCTGCGGGCGATCGCCCACCAGCGGTTGCTCGCGGCCGGCGTGGAGCGCGTGCGTGACGTCGACGTGTGCACGATCTGCGACGAGCGCTTCTTCTCCCACAGGCGCGAAGGCGCCCGCGCGGGGCGTCAGGCGGGGGTGGCGTGGTTGAGCTGATCGCCGGTCTGCGCGCGCAGGCCGTGCGGGCGAACCTCGAACGCGTGCAGGGGGAGATCGCGGCGGCGCTCGAGCGCTCGTCGGTCACGCGCCCGCGCCCGGGCGGCGAGGTGCAGGTGCTGGCGGCGGTGAAGTACCTGGCGACGGACGAGCTGCCGGTGCTGGCGCAGGCGGGCGTGCGTCTGGTGGGCGAGAACCGCGCGCAGGCCCTGCAGGAGAAGGTGGCGGCGCACGGCGAGCTGTTCGAGTGGGACTTCATCGGTCAGCTGCAGAGCCGCCGCGTGCGCATGATCGTGCCGCACGTGCGCCTGATCCACTCGCTCGCATCCGAGTCGGCGCTGCGCGAGCTCGAGCGCCATTGCGAGCTCGCGCGCCCGGGACTGCGCGTGCTGCTGGAGGTGAACGTCGCCCGCGAGGCCGGCAAGGCGGGACTCGCCCCGCAGGAGATCCCCGCATACCTAGCGCGCTCACCCTTGCCGGTGGCGGGGCTGATGACGATGCCGCCGCTCTCACCGGAGCCGCAGGCGAGCAGGCGCTGGTTTCAAGCCCTGCGCCAGCTGGCGGACGAGCACGGCCTGGAGCACCTGTCGATGGGCACCTCGCAGGACTATGCGGTCGCCGTCGAGGAGGGCGCCACCATCGTGCGGATCGGTACGAAGCTCTACCATTAGCGGTTGCGGCGGGCTGCTCGCCGCGCGCCAGTCAATAGCATCAGCAGCAGGGAAAACCGTCCGCCGCGCGAACACGCACCTATACCGATGGCATTCCGCGACTCATGGCATAGCGCGCTCGTGTACTTCGGCCTCGCCGAGGAGTATCACGACGACTACGAGGAGCAGGACGGCGGGGGCGGTGGGATGGGGCCCGAGTCACAGATCGAGGACCGTTACCGCGAGCGCCCCAACGTACGCCGCCTGCGCCGCCGTCGTGACGAGTTCGACGACATCTTCGCGGAGGACGACGCGACCGAGGCGGGCGCCGGCCGCGCTCCGCGCGGGCGCCCGACAACAGTGCTCAAACCGGTCGCCGGGCGCGCCAACGGCGACGTGCGCGTGCACCTGGTGGTGCCGAAGTCCTTCAACGACGCCCAGCAGATCGCCGACAGGTTCAAGGACTCGATTCCCGTGATCCTCAACCTGCAGAGCTCCGACACCGATCTCTCCAAGCGCCTGATCGACTTCGCCTCCGGCCTCACGTACGCGCTCGACGGCGGCATGCAGCGGATCGCCGACAAGGTCTTCATGCTCACGCCCCGCAACGTCGAGATCTCCGCCGAGGAGCGGGCGCGACTGATCGAGAAGGGCTTCTTCAACCAGTCGTGACTGAGGCGCGATGGCCGGCGTCTGGCGGCGTCCTCGATCGCTCGCGTGCAAAGCACGCCACGCTCACTGCGTCCTTGCCAGACTTGACCCTCGCACCTCAGTAGCGCTCCCCGATCGTCACTAGTCTGGAGTTCTCATGCAAATTGGTCTGATCGGTTGCGGAAACATGGCTCGTGCCTTGGCGCGCGGGTGGGGGCGCCCGCTGCTGTGCGCCGATCCGATCGCCGAGCGCGCGCAGAGCCTCGCCGCGGAGGTCAGGGGAGAGGCGCTCGCGACCAACGCGGAGGTCGCCGCCCGTGCTGACCTCCTGATCCTCTGTCACAAGCCCGCCCAGCTCGCCGCGGTCGCAGTCGAAGTCGGCGACGGCGCTACGCCGGTCGCGTCGATCCTCGCCGTCACGCCGCTGGGCGCGCTGCGCGAAGCCTATCCGGGGCGCCCGGTGTACCGCTTCATCCCCTCGCTGCCGGTGGAGGTGCGCCAGGGCGCTGTCGTGCAGGCCACGGACTCGGGCGGCTCCGGGTCCGGCGATCAGGCGCTCGACGCGAGCGTTGCGGGTCTGTTCGCGCAGCTCGGCACGCTGGTGGTGCTCGACGATGAGCTGATCGATGTCGCCACCGGCCTGATGTCGTGCGCGCCCGCGTACGTCGCGCTGGTGGCCGAGGCGCAGATCGACGCGGGGGTGCGCCGCGGGATCCCGGCTCCTCAAGGCGCGCAGCTGGTGGTGCAGACGCTCGCCGGCACCGCGGAGCTGCTGCGCCGCCGCGACTACGACACGCTGGCGGTTCGCCGCGAGGTCTCCTCGCCCGGCGGGCTGACCGCACGCGGCGTGGATGCGCTCGAGCGCGCCGGCCTGCGGCGCGCGTTCAGCGACGCGCTCGATGCGGTCCTGCAACCGAGCCCCCCAGGCGAGCGATGACCGGGGCGAGCGAGATCGTCCTCGCCAGCGCGCGCACGCAGATCGCCGGCTATCTGTCGGCGCTGATCTACGTGTACATCCTCTTGATCTTCCTGTACATCGTCATCCAGCTTCTGTTCTCGGCCGGCGTGCGCCCTCCGTACTCGCTCACGACCGACAGGGTGCTGGGCTTCCTGCACGACGTGTGCGAGCCGTTCCTGCGCATCTTCCGGCGTTTCGCGCCGCGGTTCGGCGGGCTCGACTTCAGCCCGATGCTCGCCATCTTCTCCCTGTACCTCGTCGACATCGTCGTCGTGCAGGGCATCATCCACGGCTGAGCGTCCGATGAGTTCGATGGAGCTCCCGCCGACCCCGCCAACGCCGCCTGCGCGAATGCCGCCCGCCGCCGCCACGAGCGGCACGGTCGATCTGGATCCCGCTCATCCAAAGAGCGCCCGGCAGTGGGCGCGCGCCTGGCTGCGCGCGACGCTCGTGCTCGCGATCGTGGTCGCGCTCGACCAGGTGACCAAGCGCGCGATCGAACACTCGATCGTGCCGGGCGAAGAACGGAGCTTCCTGCCGGGGGTGCAGCTCGTGGACACGCGCAACCACGGCGTCGCGTTCGGCTTCCTGCCCGGCAACCACCTCGGCGTCACGATCCTGATCTCGCTCGCCGTGCTGGCGCTGCTCTGCTACTTCGCGCGGCACGCCACACGGCCGCTGATGTGGCTGCCGACGGGGATGCTCGTGGGCGGGGCGCTCGGAAACATCCTCGACCGTCTGCGCCACGGGTCGGTAACCGACTTCGTCAAGCTGCCGCTCGGCTGGCCGCCGTTCAATCTGGCCGACGCGTCGATCACGCTCGGCATCGTGATCCTGTTCCTGCTCATCGACCGCTCGCGTCACGCCCGGCGATGATCGCAAGTCCGCCCGTCGGTGCGCTGTTCTCGATCGCCTTCCAAGACGAGCACCTGCTGGTCGTCGACAAGGGGCCCGGGATGGTCGTGCACCCTGCGCGCGGTCACCGCGAGCACACGCTCTCCCAGCTGCTGGCGCCGCTGCTCGCCGGCGGGGAAACCGAGCGCGCGGGGGTCGTGCACCGCCTGGACCGCGACACCTCCGGGCTGCTCGTGCTGGCGCGCTCGGACGAGGTCCTGCGGCACCTGCAGGCCGCGCTCGCACAGCGGCTGATCGAGCGCGAGTACCTCGCGCTCGTGGAAGGATGCCCGCCGGCGCGCACGGGCACGATCGAGGCGCCGATCGGCCGCGACCCGCGCGTGCGCACGCGCATGGCGGTCGGCGGCGCCGGTGCGCGCGAAGCCCGCACCCACTTCACGCTCGAGCGCGCGCTCACCGGCACCTCACTGCTGCGCTTGCGCCTGGACACCGGGCGCACGCATCAGATTCGCGTGCACCTGCGGGCGATCGGCCACCCGGTGTGCGGCGATCCCCAGTACGGCACCCCCGGCCTGCTGGGCCTCGAGCGCCAGTTCCTGCACGCCACCCGTCTGGCGTTCGATCATCCGCTGACCGGCGAGCGCCTGGAGCTCGGCTCGCCGCTTCCCAGCGACCTGCAGGGCGCCCTGGCGCGCGCCGACCGGGTATCCTGAGGGGGTCTAGCTCAAACTTCGACCCGGGTGGCTGTGGATGCGGCCCTGCCCGGAGCGGCGGCGCAACGCCCCCAGCTCCGGGTCCGCTCCCTCCACGCGGAATCCAATCGCACATAACAAGGGAGTAGCCCGTGGCTGACGTTGGCATTGCGGAGCTGCTGGAGGCCGGCGTTCACTTCGGCCATCAGACGCGTCGCTGGAACCCGAAGATGCGCCGCTTCATCTACGGCGAGCGCGGCGGCATCTACATAATCGATCTGCTGAAGACCTCCGCGCTGCTGGCGCAGGCGCAGGAGTTCGCCGGCGCGCTCGCCCACCGTGGCGGCACGGTCCTGTTCGTGGGCACCAAGAAGCAGGCGCGCGACACCATCAGAGACGTCGCGCAGGCGTCTGACATGCCGTACGTCAACCACCGCTGGCTTGGCGGCCTGCTGACGAACTTCCAGACCATCAACCAGCGCATCCGCCGCCTGCACGACCTGGAACGCTACGAGGCCGACGGGCAGCTCGAGCTGCTGCCCACGCGCGAGCGCATGGCCGCGCAGGCGGACCTGGCGAAGCTGCGGGCGAACCTCGGCGGAGTCAAGAACATGCAGCGGGTGCCCGACGCGATGTTCGTGATCGACCTGAAAACGGAGGTGATCGCGGTCAAAGAGGCGCAGCGGCTGCGCATCCCGATCATCGGCCTGGTCGACACCAACTGCGACCCCGACGGCATCGACTTCGTGGTACCCGGCAACGACGACGCGATCCGCTCCTGCGCGCTGATCACGCAGGCGATCGGCCAGGTCGTCTCCGACGGCCACTCGGTCTTCCGCGCCGAGGAGGAGCGCGCGCGCAAGGAAGCCGAGGAACGCGCCCGTCTGGAGGCGGAGGCGCGCGCCAAGCGTCAAGCTGAAGAAGACGCCAAGCGCGAGGCCGAGGAACAGGCCGCACGCGAGGTGGCAGAGCGGGAGGCCGCCCAGCGTGCGGCTGCTGCCGCCGCTACTGCCCCCGCGCAGCCAGCGGCCGGCGCGCCCGCGGCATCGTCCCCGGAGGGGGAGGGGGAGACGCCGGTGGCCGGAGCCGTGCCAGCCATGGCTCAGGCTGAGCCCGCGGCGGCCGAGCCGGCGCCCGGCGAGGCGCAAGCAGAGCCCACGCAGGGGGAGGACGCCGTGCACGCGGAAGCCGAGGCGCAGGCCGACGTCGAGCAGCATCCCTCCGAGTCCGTTGTGCCCGCGACCGACGGCGCCGTCGAGCAGGGGGAGGACGCCGTGCACGCGGAAGCGCAGGTGATGGAGGACGCCGAGGAGCAGGCCGAGGCCCAGGTGCAGCCCGCGGCCGAGCCTGAGCCGGCGCCAGCTGAGGCCGAGGCTCCCGCTGAGGCGGAGCCCGTGGAGCAGCAGGCCGAGGTGCCGAGCGAGGCGCCGGTCGCAGAGGAAAGCCAGGAGACGACCGCGGAGGCGAGCGAATCATGAGCACTGTCGAGATCGCGGCAAAGGACGTGAAGGCCCTGCGCGACCGTACGGGCGCGGGCATGATGGACTGCAAGAAAGCCCTCACCGAGGCGCAGGGCGACGTCGAGAAAGCGATCGAGATCCTGCGGGTCAAGCAGGGCAAGAAGATCCAGGACCTTGGCGAGCGAGCGGCAACCGAGGGGACGGTGCAGGCCTACGTGCACGCCGGATCGAAGGTGGGCGTGCTGATCGAGGTCGACTGCAACACCGACTTCGTCGCCAAGAACGAGGACTTCGTGACCTTCGCCCGGGAGGTCGCGATGCAGATCGCCGCCACCCCCACGGTCAAGTACGTCAGCCGCGAGGAAGTCCCCGCTGACGCGCGCGACGCGGAGGCGCGCGTGTACGAGCAGGAGGCGGCGGACAAGCCGGAGAACGTGCGCGAGAAAATCATCGCGGGCAAGCTCGACTCGTGGCTCGCGACGATCGTGTTGCTCGAGCAGGAGATGCACAACCCCAAGTTCGACGGCAAGACCGTGCAGCAGCTGCGCGACGAGCTCACCGCCACAACTGGCGAGAACGTCGTCATACGCCGCTTTGCACGTTTTGGAATCGGCCAGTAGGCCAGGGAACCGTGGACACGGCGCGAGGCTGCGTCCTCGATCGCTCGCGTGCGAAGCACGCCACGCTCACTGCGTCCTTGCCTCGCTTGATCCACGGCCCCCTGGCGGGCGCCGTGACGGGATAGGCTGCCCTCGATGGCGCCTGCCTTCCAACGCATCCTGCTGAAGCTCTCCGGCGAGGCGCTGATGGGCGAGCTCGACTACGGCACCGACCCCGAGCGGGTGGCGGCTGTCGCGCGGCAGGTGGCCGCGGTACGCGACCAGGGCGTGGAGGTGGCGATCGTGGTCGGCGCGGGCAACATCTATCGCGGCATGAAGGGCGCCGCCGCGGGCATGGACCGCTCGACCGCCGACTACATGGGCATGCTGGCGACCGTGCTGAACGCACTGCCGCTGCAGGACGCGCTGGAGAAGATCGGCACCAACACGCGCGTGCAGTCGGCGCTCAGCATCTCCGAGGTCGCTGAGCCGTACATCCGCAGGCGTGCGATGCGCCACCTGGAGAAGGGCCGCGTGGTGATCTTCGCCGCCGGCACCGGCAACCCGTTCTTCACCACTGACACCGCCGCCGCGCTGCGCGCCGCGGAGATCCACGCGGAGATCATCCTGATGGCCAAGAACGGCGTCGAGGGCGTCTACAGCGCCGATCCGGCGCTCGACTCCAGCGCGCAGTTCATCCCTGAGATCACCCACATGGAGGCACTCGAGCGTCGGCTGCGGGTGATGGACTCGACCGCGCTCGCGCTCTGCATGGAGAACGGCATGCCGCTGAACGTGTTCAACATGGACGACGAGAGCTCGCTCGCGCGGATAATCTCAGGCATGCGCGTGGGCACGCTCGTATCGACAGCCGCAGGAGACGACGATGGCCGCTGAAAACCTGATCGACGAGCTGCTGGAGGACGCCGGCGAGCGCATGAGCAAGTCGGTGGAGTCCGCCACGCACGAGTTCTCCACCGTGCGCACCGGGCGCGCGAGTCCGTCGCTGCTCGAACGCATCGTCGTCGACTACTACGGCGCGATGACCCCGCTGAACCAGCTGTCCACGATCTCCGCGCCGGAAGCGCGGCTGCTGACCGTGCAGCCCTACGACAAGTCCTCGATCAAGGCGATCGAGAAGGCGATCAACGAGTCAGATGTCGGGTTGACCCCATCCAACGACGGCAACATCGTGCGCCTGGTCGTGCCGGAATTGACCGAAGAGCGTCGCCGCGAGCTGGTCAAGGTCGTGCGCAACCTCGCCGAGGAGGGCCGCGTGGCGGTGCGCAACGTGCGTCGCGACACGATGCAGCACCTGCGCGAGCTCAAGGCCGAGGGCGAAGCATCCTCCGATGACGAGCACCGCGCCGAGGTGGAGCTGCAGAAGCTGACCGATGCCCGCATCGGCGAGCTGGACGTCGTGCTGAAGGCCAAGGAAGAGGAGATCCTCGCAGTCTGATGCCCGCCGCCGGGGAACCCGCGTCGGCGACCGGTCGGAGATCCGATCCCCTCCCGCCCTTCTCGTCGGGATCCTCCGACGAGCGGGATCGGGGAGCGCGATACGTGGCCATCATCACCGACGGCAATGGTCGCTGGGCGCGCGCACGGGGGGTGCCGGTCAACGACGGCCACAGCGCCGGCGCGGACACCGTCAAGGCGCGCCTGCGCGACGCCGCCGAGCTCGGCATCAAGGAGTTCACCGTGTACTCATTCTCGACCGAGAACTGGTCACGACCAGCCGCCGAGGTGCAGGGCCTGATGGAGATGTTCTCAGCAAGGATCGCCGGCGAGACGCCCGAGCTGCACGAGGAAGGCGTGCGTCTGCGCTTCATCGGCCGGCGCGAGGGCGTCGGCGAGCGGCTGACCGAGCAGATGCGCTGGGCTGAAGAGCTCACGCACGCCAACGGCCGGATCACGATGTTCGTCGCGTTCAACTACGGCGGGCGCGCGGAGATCCTCGACGCGGCGCGCCGCTTCACCGGCTCGAGCGAAGAGGAGTTCCGCGCGTGCCTGTACGCGCCGGAGATGCACGACCCCGACCTGATCATCCGCACCAGCGGCGAGCGCCGGCTGTCCAACTACCTGCTGTGGCAGTCCGCCTACTCGGAGCTCGTGTTTCGCGAGGAGCTGTGGCCGGACTTCACGCGCGAGGCGCTCGAACAGTCGCTCGCGGAGTACGCCGAGCGCAAGCGAAGGTTCGGCGGGCGATGACGGGCCGCTGATGTCCAGCGGGCCACACACGCCCTCCGGTGCCCGCCGCGCGCACGGCATCGACACCGCCGAGCCCGCCGGGCAAGCCCGCCCGAGTCGTCGGGTGAGGCGAGCCCGCGCCAGCCGCAGCCGGCGCTCGGAGCGCCGTTCGGACCTCGGTGCGCGCACGCTCGTCGCGATCCCCGCGATCGCGGTCGCGCTGTTCCTCGTGATCGAAGGCGGCCTCGTGTTCACCGCCGGGCTGTTCGTGCTCGGCGCCGTCTGCATGCACGAGCTGTACGCGATGTACGAGCGCGCGCACCCCGCGCGCCTGGCGGGCTTCATCGCGCTCGCCGGGTTGCTCGCCGCGGCGCTCTACGGCGACCAGTTCCAGATCATGCTGGTCGCCGCGGCGGCCCTTCCGCTCGTGTTCGCGCTCACGCTCGTTCAGCCGCGGCCGTCTGTCGGCGCGATCGCCGTGACGCTGCTGGGCATCTACTGGATCGGTTTCGCGCTCGCGCACGCCGTGCTGCTGCGCGGGCTGCCGCACGGCCTGGGCATCGTGATCGACGTGCTCGTCGGCACGTTCCTCGGCGACACTGGTGCGCTGCTCGGCGGGCGCATGTTCGGCCGGCGCCCGCTCGCAGCGCATATCTCGCCCAACAAGACCGTCGAGGGCCTGGTGATCGGCATGCTGTTCGCCGTCCTCGGCGTGTGGATCGCAGGGCGCTACCAGGAATGGCTGCCGGGCACGCACGCGCTCGTGATCGGCGTCGGCGTCGCGCTGGCCGCGCCCGTCGGCGACCTGTTCGAGTCCTTCGTCAAGCGCGAGGCCGGCACGAAGGACTCCGGCGGGCTGTTCGGCGCTCACGGCGGCGCGCTCGACCGCCTCGACGCGGTGCTGTTCACCGCTGT
>Ga0116215_1001297_pt1 | contig 16932 bp, 13 predicted proteins | sample Sb_taG_7_FD_89698 | JGI IMG/M metagenome (GOLD analysis project Ga0116215, IMG submission 89698) | Peat soil microbial communities from Weissenstadt, Germany - Sb_50d_2_FS metaG | ecosystem: Environmental > Terrestrial > Soil > Wetlands > Peat | place: Germany: Weissenstadt | collected 2010-09-21 | reverse complement strand
GTCCACGCGTTGAGCACGCGCGCATACCCACCACAGCTCCCCGGGGTTCGCTGGCATCGGCTGGACCTGTTCGACACGCGCTCGGTCGATGAGCTGGTAGGTGAGCTCGCCCCCGAGCAGCTCATTCACCTCGCGTGGTGCACCGAGACGGGGCGCTGCCTGCACGCGCCGGAGAACGTCACATGGGTGGAGCGCAGCCTGCACCTGCTGCGTGCGTTCGTGCGCTGCGGCGGCAGGCGTGCGGTGATGCTCGGAACGTGCGCCGAGTACGACTGGAGCGCGGTCGACGGTCCTTTCTGCGAGCTCACCTCGGCGCCGGCGCCCGCCACGCTGTACGGGGTCGCCAAGGATGCGCTGCGGCGTGTGGCGAGCGCCTATCTGGCGCAGGAGGAGGTCGAGCTCGCGTGGGCGCGGCCGTTCTTCCTGTATGGCCCGCGCGAGGCCCCCGCTCGTCTCGTGCCGTCGCTGGTCCGCGCTCTGCTCGCCGGGCACACGGTCGCAACCGGCAGCGACGAGCGCGTGCGCGACTTCATGTACGTACAGGACGTGGCCGACGCGTTGGTGGCGCTGCGCGGCAGCTCCGTAGTCGGCGCGGTGAACATCGCCTCCGGCTTGAGCACGACGATCGGCGAGATCGTCGACCGGATCGTCGAGCTGACCGGCGGCGGCGAGCTGGTTCGCCGCGGCGCGCTGCCCGACCGCCCCGGGGAGCCGCGGCAGCTGCTCGCCGACGTCGGCCGCCTGCACGACGAGGTTGGCTATCGATCTCGGTGGAACCTCGTCGATGGCCTCGCAGCGACGGTCAGCTGGTGGCGGGAACACGAGTCCGCTGGCGCGAACACCAGCCCGACCCGGCGAGGTCGGAGCGGGACGCCTCAGCGCATGTAGGTAGCGCGACGTAGGCGTATCGCCCGCGCAAACCCCACGCGCCGGTTGATCGCCTCGGCCGGCGGCCACGCCCGCCGCGGCCGACCGGCCGCGGCGCGCCAGCCAGCTCGCCGCCCGGCGAGCGCGGCCAGATCGCGCGACAGCAGCGCGTCGGCGGCCACGACGAGCGCTTCCATCGCCAGCGTACGCGCCGCGGCCCGTGAGCGCAGCACGCCATAGCGGCGCAGGACGTAGGCGCGACCGAACCCCGCTTTACGGCGATAGTCGGCGGAGCGATGGCCGAAGGTCGCCGAGCCGACGTGCACGCCGACGGCGTCGAGCGCGGCCGTCGTCTCCCAGCCGGCGACGCGCATGCGCAGGAAGAAGTCGTAGTCGTCCATCGAGCCAGCGATCGCCTCGTCCATGCCTCCCACCTGCTCCCATGCGGCGCGGCGGAAGGCGGCCGCCGCCCCGTCTGGTCCGGTGAGTACCAGCCCCGTCTCTCCGCCGATGCGCGCCTGCTCGGGCGGACAGTTTTTGTAGCGGGGAAAGGCCGAGAGCGTGCCGTCGGCGGCCAGGCCCACGCTGTCGACCCGGCGCTCGCCCGGACGCAGCAGCAGCGGCGCGGCCGACCCCAGGCGCGGCCGCGTGGCGAACGGGGCGATGAGCCGCTCCAAGAAGTCCGCGCGCGCGTCGACGTCGTTGTTCATCATCACCACGATCTCGCCGCAGCCCGCAGCGACGGCCGCGTTGAAAGCCACCGAGTAGCGCATGTTGTGCTGCATGCGCACCACCGTCACCTCGGGATACGCCGCGCGCACGCGCTCCGCGGTGCCCTCGTCGCAGCCGTTGTCACACAGGAACACGCGGTGGGCGATCGTCTGGCGACGGAGATGCTCCAGGCAGCTGCCGGTGAGCTCCCAGTGGCGGTAGGCGACGATCGCCACATCCACGGTCGGCTCGCCGCCGCCCGCTCCAGCCGTCTGTGCCGCCGGGCTTGCGGCGCTCGCGTGGCTCATTCGCGTCAAGCTAGAGGAGCCCGCGCCGGCAGGCGAGCGATCGCACCCGTCTGTTTCCGTCTGTTACGCCGATTCGGAGGTCGGCTGGCTGGGCCTATTCCCGCGGCAGCGCCCCGTACAGACGCGCCACCGTGCTCACGACCCCCGGCTTGGCCTGCCCGCCGTAAGTGAACAACCCCTTCTGGTTGAGCCCTTCGATCAGTTTCACGTGCGGCAGCACCCCGTGGATCGAACCGCCCTCGAAGGTGGGCTCGAGCGGATAGTCGCGCAGCACCCACGCCATCATCGCGCTCAGGCGCGGATCGGCCTCATACACGGCGATGTGCTCGGCGAGCAGCTTGGCCTGGTAGGCGTAGCTGCCGGGGCTGCCCGGCGGGTTCAGGCCGTTTGATTCGGCGCCGAACTCGCTGACCACGAGCACCTTGCCGGCGAACGTCCGCTCCATCGCCGCCAGGCGCGCGCGCATCTTCGCGGCTAGCTGCGCGGGGGAGTCCTGCGGGTAGTCATACCAGCCTGAGTAGTCCGTCTCTGCGACCGCGTCCGCTTCCGAGTACAGCGCCCCCGCACGCGTGGGTGGGTGATCGCCCCACACGTCCACCGCTACCATCCGCGTGGGGTCGTGCTGGTGTAGCCAGCGCGCGAGCGTGCGCACGTAGGAGACCTCCTGGCTGTCGCGTCCGTTCCCAGCGACCTCGTCGACGAGGTTCCACGCGAAGATCGACGGGTGCAGCTGCGCCGCCAGCACCGCCGTGCGCGCCTGCTGCTCGGCTTCCGCCAGCAGCCGCGGCGTGGTCGAGTACCAGTTGGCGGCGCCTTCCACCGGACCGACCCCCTGCCACACGAGGATGCCCGCTTCGTCCAGGCGTTCGAGCAGCGCGGGGTCGAGCGGGTGCTGCGAGCGCACGACGTTCGCGTCGATCGCCTTCAGCTCGCCGACGATCGTGTCCTCGTCGCCCGCCGTCAACGCGTCGCCATGCCCGCGCGCGTCCTCCTGGATCGACGCGCCGTGCAGCTTCAGCTGGCTGCCGTTGAGGTACACCGCGCCCCCGTGCCAGGTCAGCTGACGCAGGCCCACCTTGGCCGAGTAGCTGCTCTGCATGCCGATCGCACCGATAGGGGCACAGGCGAGCGTCAGCTGGTAGAGGCTCGGATGCGCGGGCGACCATAGCGCCGGTTCGGCGACCGAGGCGATGGCGGTCGCGGTGGCCGATTCACCGTGGGCGAGCGTCAGCGCCGAGAAGCTCAGCGGGATGCTCTGGCCGGCGTGCGCGAGCGAGCCTTCCGGGAGGATCGAGCGGCGCGGCCCGAAGTTGTGGACCTCGACGCTCACCCGCACGGTCGCCCGTACGCCTGCCCGCACCCCCACTTGCTGGACGGCGAACGGTTCAGGCGCGAGCGTCGTCTGGATGCTCGGGTCGCTCAGCTCGCTTTCGCCGAGGGGGCGCACGTCGACCTCGCCGTCGAGGCCGCCCCAGTTGAACCACGTGCGGTGAAAGCCTTCGCGCGACTGGCGCCCAGGATCGCGCCAGTCGACGCGCACGACCACCGCGTGCGTGCCCGCGGCGAGGTTCACGCGCATCTCGAACGGCAGGTAGGAGCCGTGGTGCGAGCCGAGCGCGTGCCCGTCCACCCACACGCTCGCGCGGTAGTTGGCCGACTGGAAGGTGAAGGCATAGGTGCCCGCCTGCGGCGCGTCGAAGCTCGTGCGATACCAGGCGATCGAGCCTTCGTAGTTGCGCGCGCCCGCCTGCCCGGTGTACGGCGCCGGGCTGACGACGTTCGGCACGCTGACCGTCGCGCCGGCGAAGCCGCCACGTTGCCAGCCGAGCGCGAGGCCGCGGCTGGCGGGGTCCCTGCGCAGCGTCCATTGCGTCAGCGGCGTGCGCCCGCCGGGCCCTTCGAACAGCACCGACTGTAACGGCGGCGCCTGCGCCGGGGAGACCGAAGCGGCAAACGTGCCGGCGAGCACGGCGAGGCCGAGGATGAGCGCGAGCGCAGTTGCCTTGATGGTCGCGAGCATGATCCTTCAACAGCCGCCGGGCGCCATCAGAGCGCCGCCGCGGGCTCGCCGGCGCTCGCCAGCAGGCGCTCGAGCAGCGCCAGCGCGCCGGCCTTGTGCAGTGGCTCGTTGAGGTTGCCGCACTTGGGCGACTGCACGCACGAGGGGCAGCCGCTCGCGCACGGGCAGCCCGCGATCAGGCGCCGCGCGTTCTCGCACAGCTCCTCGAAGCGCGCGAACGCGGTGCGGGCGATGCCGATGCCGCCGGGGTGACCGTCGTAGAGGAAGATCGTCGGACAGCCAGTCTGCGGGTGGTAGTTGGTGGACAGGCCGCCAATGTCCCAACGGTCGCACATGGCGATCAGCGGCAGCACCGCGATCTGCGCGTGCTCGGTCGCGTGCAGGGCGCCCAGGAGCACGTCCACTGGCAGGGCGTCGGCGAGGGGGCGCGAGTCGGCCGTGGAGACAGTGTCCGCCGGCATCTCGCGTTCGGGCATGTCCCAGGTCGGCAACGCCGCCCCCAGGACGCCCTCGCCGGGCAGCTCGAACCACAGCGCCTGCGTGGGGAAGCTGGTGGGCGGGAGCTCCAGCGCGTGGATGTCCATCCGCGCGTGGTCGGAGAGGCGCCTGCGCTGGTAGGCGAGCACGGTCTCGGTGACGCTGACCTCGCCGAAGGACAGCGTCACCCCGAGCGCCTCGCGGCGATCGAGCAGGCGCACGATCTCGGTGTCGGTCTCGCGCTTGGGCTGCGTGTACCAGCCGGCGTCGAACGGCGCCACCAGCGCGCGCCGGCGCTCGAGGTCCAGGTCGCGCACCTCATAGGAGCGCCCCATGTGCATGTAGATAGCGCCCTGGTGGACGGTCGAGTGGGCGCGCGCGGCCTCGGTGGAGCCGAGCAGCTCGCCGGATGAGACGTCGACGATGTCGAAGCTCTCCGGCGAGGCGGAGCGCAGCGACACCTCGCCCGCGGGGTAGGAGCCGGGCCTGCGCGGCACGTAGCTGGCGCTGATCGTGCCACCGCGGCGACGCAGCTCGCCGGCGCCCTGCAGTAGCTCGGCGTGCGCCTCCCAACGCGGACCGAGGAACTCGCGGTCAGAGCGCGACAGCGGCCCCTCGTGGGCGGCGCACAGCAGGTGCGCGCGGTAGATCAGCGGGCTCTCGTGGTCGAGGATCGCCGCCTCGACGGGCCGGTCGAGGAACTCGTCGGGGTGGCGACAGAAGAACTGGTCGAGCGCGTCCTCGCCGGCGACGTACACCGCAAGACCGCGCCCGCGCCGGCCGATCGTGGACCGGCCGGCGCGTCCCCACATCTGGCGTAGCGATGCAACCGTACCGGGAAACGTCACCACGACGCTTGAATCCAAGCTGCCGATGTCGATGCCGAGCTCAAGCGCGTCCGTGGTGATGACCGTGCGCAGCTCGCCGCGCACGAGGCGCTGCTCGAGCTCGCGGCGCTGCTGGGGCGTGTAGCCGGCGCGATAGGGGGTGACGAGCTCGGCCAGCTCGGGGTCGCTCTCCCGCAGCTTCTCCTTGACCAGCCGGCTGAGCACCTCGACCCCCTTGCGCGACTTCATGAAGCAGATCGTGCGCGCGCCGGAGCTCGCCAACTGCGTGAGCAGCTCGGCCGCCTCGCCGAGCGCCGAGCGGCGCGCGCCGAGCGCCTCCCCCTCCCGGGACGATGCCGGGGACGTTGCTGGGGGCGATGCCGGGGACGATGCGTCCGTCAGCGGCGGGTTCCAGATCGCGATCCGCCGCGCGGGCCTGGGCGAGCCGTCCTGGTCGACGAGCGCCATGTGCTCGAGGCCGGTGAGGCGCTCGGCGAGCTCCACCGGGTTGGCGATCGTGGCGGACGTGAGCAGGAAGCGCGGCTCGGTGCCGTAGGCGGCGGCGATGCGCCGCAGGCGGCGCAGCACGTTGGCGACGTGCGAGCCGAACACGCCGCGGTAGACGTGCGCCTCGTCGATCACGACCACGGCGAGGTTCGCGAACAGCTCCGCCCAGGCGGCGTGGTTGGGGAGGATGCCCACGTGGAGCATGTCGGGGTTGGTGAGCACGACGTTCGCGCTACGGCGGATCTGGCTGCGGGACTCGCGCGGCGTGTCGCCGTCGTAGATCGCAGGGCGCACGCGCTTGGTCAGGCCGAACGCGGCCAGCGCGCGCGCCTGGTCCTGGGCGAGCGCCTTGGTCGGGTACAGGTACAGCGCCCGCGCGCGCGCGTCGCGGCAGAGCACGTCGAGCGTGGGCAGGTTGAAGCACAGCGACTTGCCCGAAGCGGTGCCGGTGGTGACGATCGTCGGCCCAGCCCACGCGCTGTGCAGCGCCTGCGCCTGGTGGGAGTACAGGCGCTCGATCCCCATCCGCGTGAGCGCCGCGCGCACGTCCGGATGGAGCTCCGGCGGGGGCTCGACGAGTCGCGCCGCGCCGATCGCGCCGGAGCCTTCCTGGACCTCGCGCACCAGCCGCCCGTCCTCGCGCCCGGCGTCCAGCAGCGCGCTCCACGGCTCGATTGTGCGCTCGACGGCCAACGGACTTGAGATAGTAGAGGCGATGTCCGCGAGCGCCGCCGAGCGGTGGGCACGAGCCCGCTCCTTCCATCATTCGCTGTATCCCGCGAGCCGGATCGCGGCCGAGCGCCGCCAGAGCGTGTCGGTGTGCCTGCCCGCGCGCGAGTGCGCGCGGACGGTGGGAGAGATCGTGGGCGTGCTGGTGGCACTGCGCGAGGCGGGGGCGATCGACGAGGTCGTGGTCGTCGACGCGGCCTCGGCGGACGGCACGGCGGCGGCGGCCGAGGGCGCGGGCGCGGTCGTGTTGCAGGAGTCTGAGTTGATGCCCGAGCACGGTCCGGTGCTGGGCAAGGGCGATGCGATGTGGCGCGCGCTGCCGGCGCTCGCGGGCGAGCTGGTCTGCTTCGTGGACGCCGACACGCAGGGCTTCAGCGCGCACTTCGTGAGCGGGCTGTTGGGGCCGCTGGTCTGCGATCCGGAGGCGTCGCAGGTGTCGTTCGTGAAGGCGTTCTACCGGCGTCCGATCGCGCGGGAAGGCTCCGTGGAGGCGGACGGGGGAGGTCGCGTCAATCATCTAACGGCGCGTCCGGCGCTCGCGCTGTTCTACCCGGAGCTCGCGGGAGTGCGCCAGCCGCTGGCGGGCGAGGTGGCGGCGCGTCGCGAGCTCTTGGAAGAGCTGTCGTTCGCGACCGGCTACGGCGTGGAGATCGGGATGCTGATCGACGTGTGGCGCAAGCTCGGGCTGGAGGCGATCGCGCAGGTGGACCTGGATGAGCACCGCAACCGCCACCAGCCGCTGTCCGCGCTCGCGCCGATGGCGCAGACGGTGCTCGCGACGATCGCGCGCCGGGTCGAGCAGGACGGGCGCCTGACACTGGACGGCGTGGCCTCAGCTGGGCCGGCGGGACGCGTCGAGGGTGCGCCGGTCGAACGTCCACCGCTGCGCAGCCGGATGGCGCGGGCGGCACGGTGAGCAGCGTTCCGGGAGGCGCCAGCCGCATGCGCTGCCTGTACCTGGACCTCGACAGCACGCTGCTGGGTCGCGGCGCGTCGCTGCTCCACGACGGGGACGGCAACGTGACGATTGAGGGGGCGCGCGCGGTGCAGGCCTGCCTGCGTGCGGGCGTGGAGGTGGTGCTGATGTCAGGCAGGCGGCGCGCGCCCGTGTTCGAGGACGCGCGGCTGCTCGGCCAGCGCTCGTTCATCTACGAGGCGGGCGCGTGCGTGGTGCTGGACGGCGAGGAGCACTGGCTGACCGGGGACCTGCTCCCGGGAGAGCTGACGATCGCCGAGCAGATCGAGCGCACGGGCGCGCCGGCGCTGCTGCTCGAGCGCTACGCCGGGTTCCTCGAGTACCACGAGCCGTGGCACCTCGAGCGCGAGGTCTCGCACCTGTTCCGCGGGCTGGTGGACGCGCTGGAGGTCGACCGCGCGCTGGCCGAGCACGGCCACTCGAACCTGCGCCTGGTGGACAACGGCGTGGTCAGCCGGCGCTCGCAGGCGCTCGCCTCACTGCCGCACGTGCGCGGCTACCACCTGGTGCCGGTGGGCGCGTCGAAGGCGGCGGCCGTGGCCGTCCATCGCAGGGCGCGCGGCTACGAGCGCGCGCAGACGTTCGCGGTGGGCGACTCGCGCGAGGACCTCGCGTGCGCGGCGGAGGTGGACGTCTTCTGGCTCGTCGCCAACGCGCTCGAGCGCGACCCCTCGATGCGCGAGACGCTGGCCGCGTACGAGAACGTGCGCGTGACCGACGCGGGCCACGGGCCGGGCGTCTATCAGGCCGTCGTGAGCGCGCTGATGGACGCTAGATGATGCCCTCGCGCTTCTCCTCCTCGTACAGGCGCTCGATCACGAACTCCTTGAGCAGCGTCTGGTAGCCGGTGTTGCGCAGCGCGGCGAGCGCCCGCAGGCGTGTGAGCGTGAACTGATCGAAGCGGACCGCGATCGGCGTGGTGCGCCCCGGACGGATCATGTCCTGCATGCGCAGGGCCTTCTCGCGGCGGGCCTGCTGCTCGAGGAATTCGTCGGGGTCGAGCGACAGGCCTTTCACGGGGTCGACTTCGCCGGGGCGGGTGCGTGCCATGTGGTTCTCCTTTGGGGCCGGGCGGTGCCCTGTCGATGCTCATCTGGGCGGGCGGTGCTCTATCGTAGCTACGGCGTTTATACCATAGAGATACCGTTGCCGCCGTCGCGTTGGAGGACCGCCCGGCGGTCGGATCGTCGATGCGCCGCTAGCGCCAGCCGTGTGTCACGAGGTGCTTCTGTGTGAGTGAGCTCTTGGCAAGGTCTCTCACCAGTCGCTCGCGCGAACGCCAAGAGGCTAACGACGCGAGCGTCGCCGCGATCTTCGCGCGAGTGGGAACACCGACGAGGTGAAGCAAGCTGAGGCGCTTCAGTGGATATGTACGGATATTGCTGAAGCCGACGCTCTGCAGCATGCCGGCGAGGCTCGCTCGGGTGGTGCCACACGAGCCGTTCCCGTTGTGCAACCAGTTGCGCGGGCGCAGAGCCTTTGCGGGAGATGGCACGAGCGTCATGTCCACGAGCGTCTCCACCACCAGCAGCTCTTTCGTCACGCTTGCCATCTTTTCGAGCGCCAGCAGCGGATGGCGCATGAGGTTGAGGATGCCCAGGAACAGCACCACGTCGAACTCGCCAATCGTCTCCGGCGAGATGCTCAGCACGTCGAGCTCGACGCATTCGACGTTCGATGCAAGCGTACGCTTGACACGTTCGAAGTCGCGCTTTCCCGAAGGCGCACGCCAGGCATTGGCTTCGACCGAGAGCACTCGCGCCGCCCCCATGCGCTCCGCCGCGAATGAGAAATACCCGTCATAGGAGTCAACGTCCAGGACCGTCTTGCCCGCAAGCTCAGGCAGATGCAGAGACAGCAGCGTCTCGAATCGTCGCCACCAGTCGATATCAGCGGACCGATGTGCAGCGATGACCGCTCCGCTGCCAGCATCGGCATCGTAAACCGAAAGATCGCGGTGCTGTGTCATCTACAGACTCTCTTCGAGGCGCTCGACCTCGTGATGTCGCTACTGTCTCCAGCCGTGTGCCACGAGGCGGTTCTGTGTAAAAGCGCTTTTGGCAAGGTCTCGCAGAAATCGCTGTCGCGAGCCCGATGATGTCGAGGACAGGAGGGTCGTCGCCGTCCTGGCACGGGCGGGAAGACCGGCCAGCCGAGCCGTCCTGAGGCGCTTCACCGGGTAGGGGACAACCCGCGGGAAGCCCACGCTGTGCAGCATTCCGACGACGGCTGCGCGGTTGGGACCCCACCAGTTGGTCTCATCGCGGAGCATATTCCATGGATAGAATGCAGCTGCTGGAGACGGGAAGAACGTCATGTCCACAAGCGTCTCGACTACGAGCAACTCTCTTGTGACGCTGGCCATCCTTTCGAGCGCGAGCAACGGATGGCGCATGTGATAGAGGACCCCTAGAAACAGCACGACGTCGAACTCGCCGACAATCTCCGGTGTCACGTCGAGAACCTCCACTTCAACGTCTTCGACGCTGGAGCCGAGCGCGCGACGAGCATATTCGAAAGCATCCTTGCCTCCCGGCCGGCGCCAGACGAAGGTGTCCAGGGCGATCACTCGCGATGCGCCGGCACGCTCCGCCGCGAACGAGAAGTACCCGTCGTGAGCGCCCACGTCCAGCACCGTCTTGCCGGTGAGATCCGGCAGATGGAGCGACAGCAGCTTCTCGGCGGAGCGATCCTTTCCCGGCGTGACTGAGCCATCCGGAAGCTCGATTTGATGCCACCAATTGATGTGAGCGGGCAGGCCTGAAGATGTGACATGTGCGCTCACGGTCCCATCCTAAGGTGGGGGTTCTCCCTTGGCAAGGAGTCAGAGACAGCGGGCGCGATCACGCACTTGAACGCCGCTGGAAAGTGAAAGAAGTAGTGCTACTGCCACTGCGAAAATCGTCCCCACACCCGCCGCCAGAAGCCACGCTGCGGGCGTCTGCGCCACAGCGCGGGCGGCGGCACGGTCGCGCGCACGAGCGCGACCCAATCGTCCAGCGGCAGCTCGCCTGAGATCAGGCGGCCGAGAGCGCCGGTCACAGGCGCGCCGACGCCGGCCGACTCGAGCGCTCGCGCGAGCAGCGGCACCGACTCCAGTGCCTCCACCGCCTGCCCGATGCGCGCGGGGATCTCGCTCGCCGGCACGCCCGCGGCGAGCAGCTCACCGGCGCGCCGGTTGCGGCTCTCACGCGCGAGCGCCGTGGCCACGAGGTCGCCGGCGCCCGCCAGGCCGATCATCGACTCCGGCCGCGCGCCCAGGCCCTCGGCGTAGCGCCACACCTCGGCGAAGATGTGCCCGGCGGCGGCGCCGGCGGCGTTCAGGCCCTGCGCCTCCGTGGCACCCGCGGCGAGCGCGGCGGCGTTCTTGGCGGCGCCCGCGAGCTCGACGCCGATCGGGTCGTTTGACTGCTCACACACGACCCCCGCGCGCGTGAACACCTGCGCGAGCGAACGCGCGAGCTCCTCCTCAGCGCACGCCGCCACCAGCGCGGCGCCCGCGTGCACCATCTCCTGCGCGTGCGCCGGGCCGCCGAGGCACGCGACCCGGTCGCCCCCGAACCTCTCCGCGAGGACGGTCGTCGGTGGCAGCCCTCGCGGGGGAACCAGCCCCTTGGCGACCGACACGACCGCAGTGCGCCGACCGAGACCCGACGCGACCAGCCGATCGATCACTTCGCCGAGCCCGTTCGAGGGCACAGCCAGGAACACGTAGTCGGCGCGCGCGACGCCCGCCGCGCTCGCCTCGATGCGCAGCTGGGGCGGCAGCTCCACGCCCGGCAGGTACCGGCGGTTCTCGCGCTCGCGCTCGATCGTCGTCGCCTGCTCGGCCGTGTGCGTCTGCAGCGTCGTGCGCAGGCCCCCACGCGCCAGCAGCACCGCCAGCGCGGTCCCGAACGAGCCGGCCCCGATCACCGTCGCCCGCCTGGCGCCCGGCGTGGGCAGCGAGCGAGCGCGCATGGCGCGAGCGCCCGGGCTCGCAGTAGGCTCGGGCTCGGTCATGTGATGAGCGAGCCTAGCGATCCACACGAGCGCGCCACCGCGTGGCGCAACTGGACCGGCGACGAGCGCTGCGTGCCCGCCGCGGTGCAGCGGCCGGGGTCGATCGGCGAGCTCGCCGAAGCGATCGAGCACGCCGCGCGAGCGGGCCGACGGGTGCGCGTGGCGGGGGCAGGACACTCCTTCAGCGACATCGCGTGCACCGACGGGCTGATGCTGAAGCTGGACCGCCTCGCGAAGATCGTCGACGTCGATCGCTCCTCCGGGCTCGTCAGCGTGCAGGCTGGCATCACCATCCGCGAGCTGAGCCGCCAGCTCGACGCGCACGGCCTCGCGCTCGAGAACCTCGGCGACATCGACGCCCAGAGCATCGCGGGCGCGATCTCCACCGCCACCCACGGGACCGGCGCGCGCCTGCCCAACATCTCCGCCCAGGTGATCGTGCTGACGCTCGTGCTCGCCGACGGCTCCACGCTCGAGTGCTCGCGCGAGCGCGACCCCGAGGTCTTCCGCGCGGCGCGTGTCGGGCTTGGCGCGCTGGGAGTCATCGCCGAGGTGACGCTCCGCTGCGTGCCCGCGTTCACGCTGCACGGCGTCGACGCTCCCGCGCCGTTGGCAGACACGCTCGAGCGCTTCCACGAGCTCGCGCTCGGCAACGACCACTTCGAGCTCTTCGTCTTCCCGCACGCTCGCACCGCCCTCACCCGCACCAACAACCGAACCGCACAGCCGCCGCGGCCTCGCGGGCGAGTGTCCGCGTACGCCAACGACGTGCTCCTCACCAACTTCGCCTTCGAGCTGTTCTGCCGCGCCGGGCGCCGCTTCCCCGGCCGCATCCCACAGATCAACCGGCTCGTCACCAGGCTGGCCGGCAGCTCCGAGCGCGTGGACCGCTCCGCCGCGATCTTCGCCAGCCCACGCCTCGTGCGCTTCACCGAGATGGAGTACGCGCTCCCGCGCGAGCACACCCCGGAGGCGGTGCGCCGTGTCATGGAGACGATCGAGCGACGGGGCTTCGCCGTGCCGTTCCCGATCGAGGTCCGCACCGCCGCGCCCGACGACGCCTTCCTCAGCACCGCCGGCGGGCGCGACAGCGGCTTCGTGGCGGTGCACATGTACCAGGGGATGGCCTGGGAGTCGTACTTCCGCGCCGTCGAGGAGATCATGGACGAGCTCGACGGCCGGCCTCACTGGGGCAAGCGCCACTTCCAGACCGCCGCGACGTTGCGCCCACGCTACCCCGACTGGGATCGTTTCCAGGCCGTCCGCGCCCAGCTCGATCCCGAGGGGCGCTTCGCCAACGCGTGGACGGACAGGGTGCTCGGACCCGTCCGCCCCTCGGTGGTTCCGTCCAACGACCAATCCTCGCGTCCGGTCGATGCCTGACTGCGATGCCTGGCCGGTCGATGCCGACTGCGATGCCTGACCGGTCGATGCCCGACTGCGAGCCCAGACCGGTCGATGCCTGACTCCGCATACGCGCGCCTGGAGCGCGCGACCGCTGACCTGCAGGCGCCATTCGCGCTCGTCGACCTCGATGCGCTGTGGGCCAACGCCCGGGACCTCGAACGGCGGGCCGCGCCCAAGCCGATCCGCCTGGCGAGCAAGTCGGTCCGCTGTCGCGCGCTGCAGGAGCGCATCCTCGCGTGCGACGGCTTCCAGGGCACGCTCGCGTTCACGCTGCCCGAGGCGCTGTGGCTCGCCTCGCACGGGACCGACGACCTGCTCGTCGCCTATCCCACCGCCGATGCGGATGCCCTGCGCGCGCTCGCGAGCGCCGGCGTGGACGACGAGCTCGGCAGGCCGCTCGCGGAGATGGTCACGGTGATGGTCGACTGCGTCGAGCAGCTCGAGCTGATCGAGCGGAGCGCCGAGCCTTCGCGGGATAGGCCGGTGCGCGTCTGCATCGACATCGACACCCGCTGGCCGATCCTCGGCGGACGGATGCGCGTGGGCGCCAAGCGCTCGCCCGTGCGCACCCCCGAGCAGGCCGCCGCGCTCGCGCACGCGATCGTCGCGCGCGACAGCCTGCGGCTGGTCGGGATCATGGCCTACGAGGCGCAGATCGCCGGTCTCGGCGATGCGCCGCCCGGCAAGCCCCTGCGCGCCGGCGCCATCCGCGCCATGCAGGCACGCTCAGCGCGCGAGCTCGCGCTGCGCCGCGGCGCGATCGTCGCCGCCGTCGAACAGGTCCTCGCACAGGCCGGTGGCGCCCTGGAGCTGGTCAACGGCGGCGGCACCGGCAGCCTCGAGCGCACCGCCGCCGAGCCGGCCGTCACCGAGGTCAGCGCCGGCTCGGGCCTGTACGGGCCGACGCTGTTCGACGCCTACCGCGCGTTCACTCCCCGTCCGGCCGCGCTGTTCGCGCTGCCCGTCGTACGCCGCCCCGGTCGTCGGGTGGTCACCGCGCTGGGCGGCGGCTACCTCGCGTCGGGCCCCGCCGATCGGGCGCGGCTGCCGCAGCCCCATCTCCCGACGGGGCTGCGCCTCGAACGCCTCGAGGGCGCCGGCGAGGTGCAGACGCCGCTGCTGGGCGCCGCCGCCGATCAGCTCGCCATCGGCGATCGCGTCTACATGCGTCACGCCAAGGCCGGTGAGCTGTGCGAGCGCTTCGCCAGCCTGCACCTGCTCGAGGGAGACCGAATCGTCGATGAGGTGCCGACCTATCGCGGTGAGGGACAGTGCTTCCTGTGAGCCCCGCGGTCAGTGACAATGCATCGTGTGAGCACACGCCCGCACGAGCTTGACCGCAGTGCGTTGGAGGACGTCCTGCGCGAGGTCGTCGAGACGCTCGCCGCGCTCGACCGCACCCCCTGCTCTCCCGGTGAGCGACAGGCCGCCGAATGGCTGGCCGAGCGGCTGCGCGCGGTCGATGGGGTGCAGGTGGAGCTCGAGGACGAGCCCTCGTGGGGGACGTTCCCGCCGACCGCCACAGGGCTCGGCCTGCTCGGCATGCTCGCCGCGGGGCTCGTGCTGCGCAAGCGGCCCATCAGCGGCGCTCTGCTCGCCGCCGCGACCTTCGCCGGCATCGTCGACGAGGCCCAGAACGGGCCAAGGATCCTGCGACGCCTGGTGCGCCGCCGCCGCAGCACCGTCAACCTGATCGCTCGAGCCGGCGGATGGGACGCGGGCGAAGCGGAAGGATGGGGGGGCGAGCGCGGCAGAGGCGAGCGGGACGCAGGCGAGCGGGGACAGCCCGGCACGCTCGTGGTGCTCGCTCACCACGACGCCCCGCAGACGGGTCTGATCTTCGACCAGACGCTTCAGCGCCGTTTGTACGAGCGCGCGCCGCGTGTGCTCGAAGGCGTCAAGACACCGCTGCCGCAGTGGTGGATCGGCTTGGCCGGCCCGATGTGCACGATCACCGCCGCGCTCGGCCGCCGGCCCCCCCTCGCTCGCGCGGGCATCGCGATCGGCGCGCTCGGCACCGCGCTCGTCGCGGACGTGTGGCGCAACCGGACCGTCCCCGGAGCCAACGACAACCTCTCCGGCGTGGCCGTGCTCGTCGCCCTCGCCGAGCTGCTGCGCGAGCGTCCGGTCGCCGGTATGCGCGTGCTGCTGGTCTCCTGCGGAGCCGAGGAGACGCTCCAGGATGGGATCCGCGCGTTCCTCGCGCGCCACCGCCATGAGCTCCAGCCCGGGCGCACCTGGTTCGTCAACCTCGACACCGTCGGCTCGCCCCACCTGGTCATGCTCGAGGGCGAGGGGCCCGTGTGGATGGAGGACTACGCCGGCCCCTGGCTGCGCGACCTGATCGCCGCGCGGGCGCAGCAGCTCGACATCGACCTGGAGCGAGGCTTTCGCGCGCGCGCGTCCACCGACAGCGTGATACCCAGCCGCGCCGGCTACCCGATCGCGACGCTCGTGTCCATCACCGATTGGCGCAGCCCCGCCAACTACCACCTTCCCAGCGACATACCCGCCAACCTCGACTACTCGACCGTCGCCGACGCCACGCGGCTCGCGCACGAGCTCGCGCGCGCGCTCGCGTAGCCTCGATCGCTGAGGCAGCCGCGAGCCTCTCGCCCGCGCCCGGCAGAGCTCGAGCGCTCGCGTAGCTTCACGGCTGGAGCAGCCGCGCGAGCGCTCGCTCAGGGCTGGATCAGACGGGCGAGGTGCTCGCCTGGCCTAGGCCAGAGCAGCCGCGCGAGCGTCCTGCCAGCGGCCGCCAGAGCTCGAGCGCTGTCCGCCTCGATGATCAGCTGCAGGTCGAGGATGCGTGCGTCGAACGGGTCGAGCCGATTCTCGCCCGTCACCGCGTAGGTGGGGACGCCAGACTGACGGGCCCTGGTGGCGATCTCGAAGGTCGCGCTACCCGCCAGCGTTCGCTCGTGCAGGCGCTTCGCCGCCACGATCACCGCCCGTGCGCGGTGCATACGCGCGTTGAAGTCGTGGGCGTCCAGGAACGAGACCACGTCCGCGTCGTGCTCGTGCGCGGGGTCGATCGGACAGAGGTCGGCTGCCGGCAGACTGCCCGCTTGTAGTCCCCGCGCGATCGCCGCCCCCACCGCCGGTGCCGACAGGCCAGGGCCGAAGGCGCTAGTCACCAGCAGCGGCGTCGTGGGGATCGATGCGCGTCCGTGCGTCGCCCGGCGCGAGCTGCGGCTTGAGTGGTGGCTCGGGCTGCGGCTGCTGCGAGAAGTCACGTTCGGGCATCCTTCCAGCAATGGCCACCGAGAAAGAGCAACCAGTCGTCATCGACGTGTGCGGGCGCGAGGTGCGCGTGAGCAATCCCGGCAAGCCGTTCTTCCCCGAGGTCGGCCTGACCAAGCTCGACCTCGTCAACTACTACCTCGAGTGCGAGCACGCGGTCGTGCGCCACTTGCGCGAGCGGCCCACCGTGATGAAGCGCTGGGTGGACGGGGTCGGAGGTGAGCCGTTCTTCCAGAAGCGCGTCCCCGACGGCGCGCCCGAGTGGTTGCAGACCGCCACCGTCACGTTCCCCAGCGGACGTCACGCGCGCGAGCTCGTCCCCAACGACGCCGCCCATCTCGTCTGGGGCGTCAACCTCGGCGTCATCGACTGGAACCCCTGGGCCGTGCGCCGTGCCGACCTCGATCATCCCGACGAGCTGCGCGTCGATCTCGACCCCGGTCCCGACGTGCCGTTCTCCGAGGTGCGCGAGGTGGCGCTCGGCGTGCGCGAGGTGCTCGACCAGCACGGCCTGCGCGGCTTCCCCAAGACCTCCGGCTCGCGCGGCATCCACGTGTACGTGCGCATCCAGCCACGCGAGAGCTTCGAAGAAGTGCGCCGCGCCGCGCTCGCGCTCGCGCGCGAGGTCGAGCGGCGCATGCCCGGGCGCGCGACCAGCCGCTGGTGGAAGGAGGAGCGCCAAGGCGTGTTCATCGACTACAACCAGAACGCCCGCGACCGCACCGTCGCCTCCGCCTACTCCGTCCGGGCGGTCCCCGACGCGCGCGTCTCCTGTCCGCTGGAGTGGGAGGAGGTCGCCGACGTCGAGCCCGCCGAGCTCACGCTCGAGACCGTCCCCATCCGCCTGCGCGAGCGCGG
>Ga0116215_1001296_pt1 | contig 16937 bp, 15 predicted proteins | sample Sb_taG_7_FD_89698 | JGI IMG/M metagenome (GOLD analysis project Ga0116215, IMG submission 89698) | Peat soil microbial communities from Weissenstadt, Germany - Sb_50d_2_FS metaG | ecosystem: Environmental > Terrestrial > Soil > Wetlands > Peat | place: Germany: Weissenstadt | collected 2010-09-21 | reverse complement strand
CACCTACCCCACCAAGATCAAAATCACCGACGAGCAGTTCGCCACCGTGCAAATCGAGCGAGACGAGTTCCACCCAGAGTGGAACTACACCGTAGTGCCGACAGTTAATTAGAAGCGACTCCTTAGTCAGGACGAACAGGACCGAACAGTAGGAAAAGAGCCCGAAAACACTGGGGATTACGAGGATCGGTTCGCCCGTGTTCGGGGCTGTTCTCTGGACGATCCACCGCAAAACCACCGCAATCCGAGCAGAATCCACCAACCACCGCAGGCCCGAGCGCACGACAATCTGCAGCCTGCTGCGGACGGCGAAACATGGTGGGGGACCGACATGAACGCATTAGTGAGCGCTATCTGGCCGCTCTAGACAGCCGAATCCTCGTTGAACGGGTGCTGCCGTGGACCCCCACGCCGCCCCGCCGTCTCAGGTGCGCGGCGTGATGTACGTTCAGAGACGCATGGCCCTGGTGATGATCACCGCTGCGCCATCCGCCCAGACGGTGGGTTTGCCAGCGTAGATCGCGGCGTCCAGTGGCCATGTCGCGGCGGCCGGTGTCGTCCGGGATGGCTGTTATGAAACGCGGCGATGTGCTGTTCGAGGAGGTCGGGTCATTCAAGAAGCTGGGGCTCTCACCGCTTGCCGGCTAGATGCGGATCGGGGCCCCAGGCGTGAGCGAGCGGCCTGTGCGTCTGATCGTCTCTGATGATCTCCGTCGTGGCCACGGCAGCGTCTTCTTCCGCTTGTGGTTCGCGACGCCGCTGTTTCTGTGGCTCATACTTTGGTCGCTTGCCGCGTTCGTCGTGGCGATCGCCAACTGGGTCGTGACGCTGATACTCGGGCGCTCGCCGGCGAGGCTCCATGGCTTTCTCGCCAGGTTCGTCAGATGCACCACCCACGCATACGCCTATCTGAACCTCGGGGCCGAGCCGCTACCCAACTTCGACGGCAAGCCGGGCTATCCGATCGATCTGGAGATCGACCCGCCCAGCCGTCAGAAGCGCCTGACCGTCGCGTTTCGCGTCGTGCTGGCGATCCCGGCGTCGTTCATCGCATTCATCCTGGTCGGACCCACCGTCTATTCCTCGATCACCGGGGCCTCGTTTGTCTATCCCGGCTACAACCTGCTCGCCACCGCCGCCTTTCTGGGCTGGTTCGTCGCGCTCATCCGGGGGCGTCTGCCGCGCGGCCTGCGCGACGCGATCGCCTACGCGCTCTCTTACGGCGCTCAGTTCTGGTGCTACCTGCTGCTGCTCAGCGACCGCTACCCCTCGAGCGATCCGCTGGTCGCGATCGGCCCGTTGCCGGTGCGCGAGGATCCCGTTCAGCTGAATGTCAGCGACGATTTGCGGCGCAGCCGCCTCACCGTCTTCTTTCGCCTGCTGCTCACCTTCCCCCACTTCGTGTGGCTGTCGCTGTGGGGGTGCATCGCGTGGCTGATGGCGATCATCAACTGGTTCGCGGTGCTCTTCGACGGTAAGACACCCGATGCGATTCACAGCTTCCTCGCCGCCTACTTGCGCTACCAGGCTCACGTGTCGGCGTATCTGCTTCTGATCGCAAACCCGTTCCCGGGCTTCGTCGGCAAGGAGGGCAGCTACCCGGTCGAACCGCTGATCGCGCCACCCCGGACACAGAACCGCTGGAAGGTGCTCTTCCGTGTGATCCTCGCCATTCCGGCGTTCATGGTCGCGAGCGCCTACCTCACGCTGCTGTACACGGTCGGCGTGCTCGCCTGGTTTGCCTGCCTGGTCACGGGCAAGATGCCCGTCGGTATGCGCAACGCCGGCGCGCTCGCGCTGCGCTATCTCGCCCAGGCGAATGGCTACCTGCTGATGCTCACCGACTCCTACCCATACGCCGGCCCGGTGGCGCCACCGGCGGCTGCGGCGCCGACGACAGCGCAGCCGCTCGCCGATACGCCGTGAGCTCACCGGCGACGGGCGGTGCCCAGGCTGCCGCTGAGACGCGAGCAAGATGGGCGGAGAGGGTGCTGGTGGGTGCGTGCGCGGCGGGACTGTGGCTGCTGGCAGCGCACTGGCTGTGGCGCAGCTCGGTTCCCGCCAACCTGCCCACGCCGCACATCGATCCCAAGCGCTCCTTCAGCGCTTCGGTCCTGCGCCGCGCCCGCAGCTACGAGAGCTTCCTCGACGTGGACAGCCTGCTGGAGATACTCGCGCCGGTCGCGGTGCTGGCCGTGTACGCGCGCCGCGGACATCGACTGATGCGAGAGTCGGCGGCGGGCCGCATCGGGACCGGCATCATGCTCGCGCTGCTGGGCTTCGCGCTGGTGTGGCTGGCACAGGTGCCGTTTGACCTCGCGGCGCTGTGGTGGGAGCGCCGCCACCACGTCGTGCACGAGGGATACCTCGCCGGGCTCCTCGGCAGCTTCCTCGGGCTCGGAGCGCACTTCGTGTGGATCGCGCTCGCGGTTGCGCTGGCGATGGCGCTGGCGGGGAAGATGCGCCGCTGGTGGTGGGTTGTGGCAGCGCCGCTGTTCGCAGCACTGGCACTGCTGTCAGCTTTCCTCACTCCCTATCTGATCACAAAAACTCATCCGCTACGCGATTCGGCGCTCGTTGCCGAGGCGAGGACGCTCGAGGCGCGCGAGGGCGTCACGGGCACGCCCGTGCTGGTGCAGGACCTCGGGCGCACGACGACGGAAGTGAACGCGGAGACGGCCGGCATCGGTTCCAGTCAGCGTGTGGTGCTGTGGAGCACACTGCTCGACGGCCACTTCAGCCGCGCGGAGATAGGAGTCGTGATGTCGCACGAGTTCGGTCACGTGGCGGGTGCCCACGTGCTCAAGCAGGTGGGCTGGCTGGCGCTCTTTCTGATCCCCGCCACGGCGCTGGTCGCTCTTGCCACGCGACGGCGCGGTGGCCTGGGGCGGCCCGAGGCGGTCCCGGTGGCGCTCTTCGTGTGGGTCGTTCTGGGGCTGGTGACGCTGCCGTTCTTCACGCTGGTGACGCGTCGCTATGAGACGGAGTCAGACTGGTCCTCGCTGCAGGCGACGCACGACCCGGCCGCGACCCGGCAGGCGTTCGAGCAGCTCGCCAGCACGAACCTCAGCGATCCCGACCCGCCCACGTGGTCGTATCTGCTGTACGCGCGGACGCCTACGCTCGCGCAGCGGATCGCGATGACCGAGGCCTGGGAAGAGCACGCATCGCACTAAAGGCGCCGGGTGGCCCCAGGGTCCGTCAGCGATTCTGTCAGGGGGCTGCGACGGCATCCAGGCTAAACTCCCCGATACGAGAAGTAGCTGGAAATGAGCACGTTCTACGCAGTCCCGTCAGGAACCGAGTGTTTGCCGGATGGCTTTGAGCGGAACTATGAGCGTGCTGGGCGCGAGGTCTGAGGGCTCGAATCCGAACCGCTGGTAGAAGGACGCGGCGTGGTCGTTGAGTGCATCTACGGTGACTGCGCGAATCGCGAGCTCCTCGGAGGCGCGCAGGACGCGTTGAAGTGCGTCGAGCAAGAGACTGCGGCCGAGGCCGGTGCCTTGGTGGGGTGTTGCGACTGCCAAGCGGGCAAGGAGCGCGACGGGGATCGGGAAGTGCCGCGAGAGTCCGCGGCGTACGCTGGCGGTCGCCTGCTCGTGCTCGACCTGCGCGGCGACGAGCGTGTAGTAGCCGACGACGGTGCCGTCTGGCTCGGTGGTCACGAACGTGCGGGCCGCGTCACGGTGCTGGCCCTGGCCCGCATAGGCACGTAGCCAGCGGTCCAGGATCTCCTCGCCGCAACCGAACGCATCGATACGGTGCGCCCTACGGTCGAACGCGGCGGTCGCAGAGAGCCGCGGCGTCACGCTTGGGGCAGGATGCTCGGCTTCTCGACGAGTCGGCGCAAGCCGCGCTCGGCGTCGGGGGAGGGCTGCTCCAGCGCGGCGAGGAACCGCTGCGCTGCCTCGTCATCGACCACATAGCGGGTGCGCTCGGCGAGCGTGCGCTCGGCCTCTCGGCGCGCTGCTCTGCGTACGAACTCGCTCAGGCTCTCGCCGCTGGCGGTCGCCGCAGCCTGCTCGAGGCTGCGCTCCTCCTCGGTGATCCGAATCTCGATCCTTCGGGTCTTGGTGGGTGCGTTTGACACCATCCTCATAGTGTACGGCATTCGTCCGGACAAGTCACGAAACCTCGTTCCTTCAAGTTCCGCGAAGGCCAGCGAAAAACGGGCGAAAATGCCCGGCGTCGCGTCTCGTCATGGTGTTCCAAGCCAGGTGCTCAGCGCGTCGTGCAATCCGGTATCTGTGCCATCTCCCACCCAGGCAACGTACCCGTCGGGCCGGATCAGCACGGCGCTGGGAGCGGGGACCGCGCCGAGTACGGGAAGCTCCCACTCCCCGGCATATTCAGCATCGATCAGCTGGACCCGGTCAGCCCATGGAGTGATGTCGAAGCCGCCGGGCTCACAGAGGTTGAGCAGCACCGGCTTGGCGTCGTGCAGCAGCTCGAAGGCTCGGAGCGGGCGATCGGCGGTCACGAGGTCGAGATCGGGCATGCGGCGTCCGAGCAGCGGGTGTCCCTCGCCGAGCTCGTAGTGAATGTCCAGACCAGAGGCGATCCCCGCGAGGTATTTGCGAGGCTCGTCCATCATCGCCAGCTCCGACACCACGTCGGCCAGGGCCTTCGTGCGCTCGTCCTGGCGCTGGAGCGCGGTCTGAGCCATCGTGTGCCGGAGCGCGCGGGCAGCGACCGGGTGGCGCTCGTCCTGGTAAGTATCCAGAAGGCTCTCCGGGGCGCTCCCGTTGACCACCTGGGCCAGCTTCCATCCCAGATTCACCGCATCCTGCACACCGAGGCTGAGGCCCTGTCCACCAGCCGGGTAGTGCACGTGCGCCGAGTCGCCGGCGAGTAGGACTCGTCCGGCGCGGTAGGCCGCCGCCTGACGTGTCATGTCGGTGAACCTGGAGATCCACGTGGGATCGTGGATCCCGAAGTCGGTGCCGTACACGCTGATGAGCGCCTCGCTCAGATCGCGCAGGGTGGGCTCGCTGCTGGGCCCGAGCTGCTGCTCGGTCACCATGACCCGCACCGGCCCCCCATCCATGTAGACCACCTCGCCGTCGCGGATCTCGTACTCCAACCTGCCGATTGCATGGACGCCAATGGCGTCGCGCCGCATGCCCAAGTCAGGCTCCTCGGTCACCTCGACCTCGGCGATCAGGTTGCTCCTCGTCGGATCCCACCCGGGGAACTCGATGCCGGCCGCTTTACGGATCAGGCTGCGTCCTCCGTCGCACCCGGCGAGATACTGTGCCCGCAGCGACCGGCCGTCGGCCAGCTCGACGTCGACGCCGGTGTCGTCCTGCTCAAAGCCCATCACCTCACTCCCGTAATAGATCCGCACTCCCAGCTCGGCGACCCAGCCGGCCATGATCCGCTCGATCTGGTTCTGCCAGATCCCCAGCGAATACGGATGACGCGTCGGGAAGTCGCTCATGTCCAACACGGTTGTGCCGATCATCGAGGCCTGAGCCACCTGACCCTCCGCGAGGAACCTGTCAGCGACGCCACGCTGATCCAGCACCTCGATCGTACGCGAGTGAAAACCGCCGGCCCGTGAGCCGACGAGCACGTGATCGGGACGCCGCTCGAGGACCGCGACATCGACCTTCGCCAACGCCAACTCGGCCGCCAGCATCATCCCCGCCGGACCGCCTCCGGCGATCACCACAGCATGCTCGGTCATACGCATTCCGCTCCTCCTATTTCCGTAGGTTCTGGCCTGCGGCGGGCGATTATGCGGCACGACCGGGGCTTGTAACAAGCCCCCCACTCGGGTATAAATTGGAAGTGGAAAGGAGTGGGTGTCCTCCTTTCCCTTGGGTGTTGGCACTGGGCGTACGGCGCAGCTTGGGGTTCAGGCGACGACGTGTGGGCGCGGTGTGCGTTCTGCTGTCGTTGCTGGCAGGCGTCCATCGCGTGTTGTGTGTGGGTGATAGCGCGGCGTTGGGCGAGCTTGGTGTAGACGGTGGCGGCGAGGTAGGCGTCGTCGTCGTGGCCGACCATGGTGGCTGTCGCGGGGTCGAGGCCGAGGCCGCCGTCCTCGACGGGCACATTACCCACGACTGTTGCATGTATGCCACAGGCCCTGCTACCCTCAGGCCATGCCCAAGAAGTCCGCCCATCAAGCTGCCGTCAATGCGCTGCTGTCCGAGACCGAGCGCGCCGAGTATGCCCGGCGAGTTCAGGCCCTGCGCTCGCGCAACGCATTGCTGACGATGCTCGAGGCGACACGGGAGACGCAGGGCATGACCAAGCGCGCGCTGGCCAGTCGCGCTGGCTTGGAGGCTTCCAGTGTCAGGCGGCTATTGACCTCCGCGACCGCTAACCCGACGACCGATAACGCGTTTCGGCTAATGGCCGCGATGGGCATCGCGCTCGAGGCGAAGCTACCCACAGGAGAGCGCATCCAGCTCGTGAGTCCCGAGGCGCCAGCTACAACCCCCGAGTCCGCCGCCGCAGCCTAACGCAGGCCCAGGATCGCCGCATCACTCGCCTGGTGACTTGAGCAGATGCGGGAGAAGTCGGTCGATCTGCTTCATGAGTTCACGATGCCGGACGCCCGGCCAGCCGTGATAAGTGATCACGCGCGCCAGCACCTCATGCACTCAGATATGGGCGGGCGATCACGAGCAGCCTGTAATCGTCGAGAGTTTGTACCACGGCGTGCTACAGTGTGTACATGGCGGCTCGTGGACATCTCTCTATGCGTCCTCAGCAGAGCACTCTCGAGCAGTTGCGCATGCGGGCGAGGCTCTCTGGGCAACAACGCGCGGCGTTGGCGGAGCGCTATCTGCGTGAGGGTCTGCTGATGGACGAATTTTCCGGTATCCGTTTCGTCGATGGTGCGCTCGGCCGGCGTCCGGCTCTGATCGGAAGCGGTCTGGACGTGTGGGAGGTCGTCAAGGTCTTCCATGACAACGATGACTCGATCGCGGACGCCGCCGCGTACCTCGAGATCGAGCCACGGATCGTCGAGATCGCCATCCGCTACTACGGGTCCAATCGCGAGGAGATCGATGACTGGATCGCGCGTGTACACGAAATCTCAGAGCTCGAAGAGGCAAAGTGGCGTGCCGCCCAGGAAGCGATCGGCGCGTGAGGCTGCTGCTGGACGAGCACTTCTCCCCAGAGATAGCCCTTCAACTGCGAGCACGCAGCCATGACGTGATCGCCGTCAAGGAGCACCGCGAACTGATCGGCCGCTCAGATCGCGTGCACTTCGCCTTGATGACCGATCAGCGCCGCGCGATCGTCACACAGGATCTCACTGATTTTCGCCTATTGCTCGCCGAGGCGATGCGCACTCCGACGAAGACCTATGGCCTGGTGTGCGTGCCCTCCAGGATAAGTTTGCGGCGTGAGGCGACTGGACGGATAGTCACTGCGCTCGATCGGCTCTTGGGGGATAACCCTGACGACGATGCCGCCGTCAAACGCGGCGGGGAGATTTGGCTGAACATCTGAGCTGTGCTGGCACCCTTGTTGGATTGACCGCGCGCAGCATCGACGAGATCGTGTTGCCCACGCCTTTGATGGGGGCGGCCTGCATTGGCTCATGCAGTTCTCGCGGGCGCCGCGCTCGCAGAGGCTCCTTTCTCGTAGGCCACCACGGTGGCGTCTCCCAGCCCTAGACGGTGGCGGCGGCGATCGCCTCCTGGTCGGCGATGTCCAGTGCCTCCTCCTCGCTGCCGGCGATGCCCTCCAGCGCTTCCTCGCCGTCTTTCGCGGCGGCGCCGTTGGACTCACTCGGCGGGCTCCCGAGGAACTGCACGTTGCTGGCGATGATGCTCACCGCTTGGGCTTTGCGACCGTCGACGGTCTCCCACTCGCGCCAGTCCAGGCGCCCACTGACCGCTACGGGGCGACCCTTGTACATGTATTTGGCGACGTTCACGCCCGGGACACCGAACACGATGACATCGAAGAAGTTGGGTTTCTCGCCCCAGTCTCCGGCCGCGTTGCGCCGCCTGGTGTTGACCGCGACCCGCAGGTGGCAGACACTGCTTCCCGATGGGAGAACGCGCAGATCGGGGTCGCTGGTGAGCCGCCCCGTGAGGGCGACTTGGTTGATATTGCTGACCGACATGGTTGGCTCCTGTTCTGTCCTGGTTGGCTAACTGGAACCCCGCGCGACACGCCCATAAGGCCACGTGCGCATGGTTCTCTGTCTCCTTCTCCGACGGGGCACCCAGAACGGGACCACTGCATTTGGGGTTTTGCTGGGAGTTCAGCCGTCTTCGACGGCTTTGCGGTTCAACGAGATGCCGCTGATTCTTCCGGCCGAAGGCCGGGCCTCCTTTGCCGGGCCCGACCAATCCGCAACCGCAAAAAGCGGGTCTTTGCGGTCGAGACCGAAGGCCGGGATCTGCGCAGGATCGAGAGAACCGTCCCAAGCTCTGCGTAGCTTGGTCGGTCCACCCCTACCTGAGGAGTAAGACCATGCCCGTCATGCCCGTTACAGACCTAGAGAATGGCGACAGGGAGCGTGATTCCGCCCTGCGCGGGGCGCTCACGCAGATCGAGCGCGAGTTCGGCAGTGGCTCGGTTATGCGTATGGGCGACGAGGGCGCGCAGGTGCGCTGCGACGCGATCTCCACGGGGGCGCTGTCGCTCGACCTCGCGCTCGGGATCGGCGGGGTGCCCCGTGGGCGTATCGTCGAGATCTTCGGTCCGGAGTCATCCGGTAAGACGACGTTGGTCTATCACGTGCTCGCCGAAGCGCAGAAGCTCGGCGGGGTGTGTGCGTTCATCGACGCCGAGCACTCGATGGACCCGCTGTATGCGCAGGAGATCGGCGTCGATATCGACGAGCTGCTGGTCTCCCAGCCCGACTACGGCGAGCAGGCGCTGGAGATCACAGACATGCTCGTGCGCTCCGGCGCGGTTGACGTGGTCGCGATCGACTCGGTCGCCGCGCTCACCCCAAAAGTCGAGCTCGAGGGGCAGATGGGCGACCATACCGTCGGTGCGCAGGCGCGGATGATGTCTCAGGCGATGCGCAAGCTCGCGGGGAACCTGAACCGCACGCAGACGCTTTGTATCTTGACGAACCAGATCCGCGAAAAGATCGGGGTCATGTTCGGTTCGCCCGAGACCCAGCCGGGTGGTAGGGCGCTGAAGTTCTACGCCTCCCAGCGCTTGGACATCCGCCGCATCGAGACGCTCAAGGATGGCACCGAAGCGGTCGCCAATCGTGTGCGTGTGAAGATCGTCAAGAACAAGGTTGCCGCTCCCTTCCGTCAGGCGGAGTTCGATATCGAGTTCGGCAAGGGGATCTCGACGTCGGGCTGCCTGATCGATATTGGTCTGGAGCACAACATCGTGAGAAAGTCCGGCTCGTCCTTCTCTTACGGTAACGACCGTATCGGCCAGGGCCGCGGCAATGCCAAGGCGTTCCTCGATGCCCACCCCGAGGTGGCGCGGGAGATCGAGGAGAAGATCTACGCGGCGTTGGGGTGGGATGAGGACTCCGTGACGCCGATCGAGCGCGACGAGGACATCCCACCGCCGGTCGCAAGCGAACCCGTCGCGGCAATAGCGGCGCCGGACCTCGACACGCCCTCCGCGGATCCCCACGAGCAGCCCTCCTCAGATCTCCTCGTGGGGGCGTACGCAGGGTAAGTACTTGAGGAGTTTCTGCACTGCCTGGTCGCTCCGGCAGCCGACGGAGCCAGCCGAGCGAGAGCGGCCTCTCGACGATCGTTGCGCTCCTCCGGCGAGCGCCTCCTACAGGCCGGCCCGTCCTATCATCGATCAGCGCGTCGTCGGCAAACTGCTCGGCGACTACTCGCCAATCACCACCGGGAGGCAAACCCATGCAGTATGTGAACCTCGGCGCTACCGGCCTGCGGGTCTCGCGCGTCTGCCTGGGCATGATGAGCTTCGGCAACGACAGCGACCGCTCATGGGTGCTCGACGAGGACGCCGCCGAGCCGATCGTGCGGGCGGCCGTGGAGGGCGGCATCACGTTCTTCGACACCGCCGATACGTACTCCAAAGGCGCCAGCGAGATCGCCACCGGTCGCCTGCTCGCAAAGCTCCTCACGCGCGATGAGATCGTCGTTGCCACCAAGGTCTTCATGCCGATGACGCCCGGGGAGAACGGCGGCGGCCTTTCCCGCAAGCACATCCTCAGCGCGATCGACGCGTCGCTCGGGCGCTTGGGGATGGACTATGTCGACCTCTACCAGATCCACCGCTGGGACAGTCGCACGCCGATCGAGGAGACGATGGAGGCGCTGCACGACGTCGTGCGTGCTGGCAAGGCGCGCTACATCGGCGCCAGCAGCATGTTCGCCTGGCAGTTCGCAAAAGCCCTGCACGTCGCCGAGCGACACGGCTTCACGCGCTTCGTCTCGATGCAGAACCACTACAACCTCATCTACCGCGAGGAGGAGCGCGAGATGATCCCGCAATGCATCGAGGAGGGGATCGGCGTGATCCCCTGGAGCCCGCTTGCGCGGGGTGTGCTGGCGGGCAGCCGAACACGCGATGGCGCCCGCCTGACGACACGCGCCGGCGGCGATCAGTTCACCGACTACCTCTACAGCCAGCCCACCGACTTCGACGTGGTCGAGCGCGTGGCTGAGGTCGCGGCCGGGCGCGACGTGCCGCCCGCACAGGTGGCCCTCGCCTGGCTACTGCACAAGCCCGGGGTTACCGCGCCGATCGTCGGAGCCACCAAGCCCGATCATCTCCACGACGCCCTCGCGGCCGAGCAGTTGACGCTCAGCGACGAGGAGATCTCGCGGCTGGAGGAGCCCTACGTGCCCCACCCAGTGCTCGGACACGGATAGGGCGGCCGTTCATCGGATCTGTTGTGTGTGTGTGTGTGTGTTTGAGTGAGTGAGAGAGGGCTGGAGGAGAACGTCTCGGAGAGCGTCTGTTTGGGATCTGTGGGGGCCGGAGGCTGCGATGCCTTCGGCTATCCGGCGAGTGAGAGCGAAGGCCGGCGGAGGGCGTCTCGGAGAGCATCTGAGGGCATCTCGGAGAGCATCTATTTGGCTAGGGGCGAGTGAGTGAATGCAGAGCCGATACCCAGTCGCTTGCGATCTCCCTTTGCGCTGTTGCGAGGCTGAGCTTGCCGGCGCATACCAGCGCGTTCAGCCGGTGCTCGAGCGCGTCCTTCGGGTTGGGGCTCGCCCCCGGCTCGGGCCACAGGTTACGGGGGTCGTTCACCGCTCCGCCCAGCTCGAGTGGGACGAGATGGTCGTACTCATAGTCCCTCAACGGTCCATCGTCGCCGTAGGCGGCGAGACTCGCACGCTTCTCGGGCTCGGTGACCGACTCGGGCGGGCGTACCGTCGATGTGTAGCCCTCGCGACAGATCGTCTCCGCGATGTTCGCCTGCCTGACGGCAGGGTCGATCGCTCCGGGAGTGCAGCGTGGGTCGGGAAGCGAGAAAAGCCCCGATCCGCGCGCGTGACAGGATCCCGGCGGCGGTTGTGGCTCGATCGCGTTGGCGCCGCCGCCCGACACGGCCGAGCAGCCGCTCGTCACGGCGGCGAGTGCGAGCGCCGCAGCGACAGTCTGAATGCGTGCTCCTCTGGCGGTCATCGGCGGACCGTAGCGCTCGCTTCGGCCCTTTCAGGGGATCGGGTTGGTGGGGGGCGAGGATCGGGTTGGTGGGGGGCGGGAGGAGTCGTCTGTGAGCTGCCCCGTGCGGGCTCGGGCGCGGCGCATCCCAGTCGACCGCTAGCGTGGGACGCCGATGAAGCTCGTCACTCCCCGCCCCAACGTCGAACTGCGCCCCAGCGATGCGGGCGAGCAGATGGTGGTGCTCGCCTTTCCATATGACGCGCAGATCGTGGCGCTCGTGCGGATGATTCCCAACCGGCGCTTCGATTGGGACGCCCGCGAGTGGTCGGCGCCGGCTGAGGACTGGGCCGGGATTCACGTGGCGGATGTGCTCGAGCGCTTCCCCGAGCTCACCGCCGCTCCGGAGGTGGACGCGTGGCTTTCAGGCATCCAGCGGCGGTGGATCGGCTATGTGCGCACCGCCCGCCACGACGGCCGCGGCTGGTGGGTGCTCGATACGCGGGCCGGCATCGTCCCCGAGGCATTGTTGGCTGTCGACGCGATCGAGTACGAGGGCAGGCTGCTCGTGCCGTTCAGCGCGACGGCCGCGCGGGAGCTGCGCGCGCTGCGCTCGGCGCGCCTGGACGCCGCCGCCGAGCGCTGCCTTGAGATCGTCGAGCGGGGGGAGTCGCCGCCCCCGGCCCGGCTCGTCCTCGCGCATGGGGTCGACGGCGCGCGCTTGCGGCTCGAGGTCGTGTGGGACCCGGACGTCGGCGCCGCGTTCGAACGCCTCCCAGGCGCCGCGGGCAGCCGCTCGGTGCCGCTGGACCCGTGGGTGGCCGAGCAGCTCGACGCGTTCCTCGCCCGCCACGAAGTTCAGGTCTCGGGGCCCGCGGTCGAGCTGCTCGACGGACTGCTGGCAGAGCAGCGTGAGGCCGCTGCCGCAATTCGCGCTTCGCGCTCTGATGGCGCTGAGCCGATCGCTGAGACCGCCGCCGTGCTGGGCGGCGAGCTGGCGCCGTTCCAGTGGGCCGGCGTGCGCTACGTGCTCGAGGCGCGGCGCGCGTTCCTCGCCGACGAGCAGGGTCTGGGCAAGACGGTCGAGGCGCTCGCGGCGCTCGAGGCCGACGGGGCCTACCCGGCGATCGTCGTGTGCCCGGCGTCGATGAAGCTCGGCTGGCAGCGCGAGGCGGCGCGCTGGCTGCCGCACCGCTCGGTCGTGGTCGTGGAGGGACGCTCCGCGGTCCCGCCCAGCGGCGGCGAGATCACGATCCTCAACTACGAGATCGTCGCCGCCCATCGTGAGACGCTGGCCCGCCGGCGTCCGCGCGCGCTCGTGGTCGACGAGTCGCACTACTGCAAGAACCCCCAAGCCAAGCGCACGCAGGCCGTGCGTCGGCTGGCCAACGCCGTGGCGCCCGACGGTCTGCGCCTCGCCCTGACTGGGACGCCGGTGCTCAACCATGCGGATGAGCTGATTCCCCAGCTGCGTGTGATCGGCCGCCTCGAGGACTTCGGCTCGGGCGCGCGCTTCTCGCGCCAGTTCCGCGGTGAGCTGAGCGAGGAGCGACTGCACTGGCATCTGCGCCGGCGCTGCTTCGTGCGCCGCCTGAAGTCCGAGGTGCTCCCGCAGCTGCCCGCCAAGCGCCAGGTCGTGATCCCCGTCGCGCTGACGAACGAGCCCGAGTACCGACTCGCCGAGCAGGACGTGATCGCCTGGTTGCGCTCGCAGCCGCTCGACCTATCAGAGCTCAACGCCCGCATCGCGGCGACGCTGCGCGCCAAGCGCCTGGCGCAGCTGGGAGCTCTGCAACGCCTCGCGGCACGCGGCAAGCTCGCGGCGGCGCTGGCCTGGATCGAAGACTTCCTCGCCTCCGAAGAGGCACTTGTCGTGTTCGCCCGCCACGTCGAGGTTCAGCAGGCCGTGCTCGCGCGCTTTCCCGACGCGCTGCATCTTCTAGGTGGCGACTCGCTCGCCGAGCGCGAGGCGTCGATCGCGGCTTTCCAGGCGCCTGAGGGCCCTCCGCTGATCGTCTGCGCCACCCGCGTGGCCGCCCAGGGCATCACGCTCACGCGCGCCTCGAATGTGGCCTTTCTGGAGCTCGAGTGGACGCCGGCGATACACGACCAGGCCGAGGATCGCTGTCACCGCATCGGCCAGCGCGACGCGGTCACCGCCTGGTACCTGCTCGCGGCCGAGACGATCGACGAGACGATGGCCCGCCTGATTCAGCAGAAGCGCGAGATCGTCGCCGCGGTCACCGACGGCCGCCGCGAGCACAGCGACGGGATGGTCGAATCCGTCGTGCGCGAGCTGCGCGACGGCCGTCCGTTTCAGCGCCTGCGCGCGGTCAAAGACGAGCCCGCGCGCGGGCGGCGGAGATCGGCTTCTGCGTGATGCCGGTGATAGGGCGGGCCAGCACCCGTCGCAGTGAATGTCGTCTCAAGCCAATTCTGGCCGGAAGAGACGAACCGACAAAGCACTTACTGGTGGGATAGGGCCGCTTATGCTGAGAGCCGCACGGGCAGCGTCTTCAGCTGGTTGAGGAAGACCGACTCCACGATCGTCGGCCTGCCCGCGGGCTCCATCGCCGGGAAGCGCTCGAGGGTCTCCTCGAACAGGATGCGCAGCTCCAGCCGGGCCAGGGCCGTGCCCAGGCAGAAGTGGCGGCCGCCGGCGCCGAACGCCTGGTGCTCGGTCGTGCGGCGCACGTCGAAGCGATCGGGGTCCTCGTGACGGGTCTCGTCGCGGTTGGAGGAGACGTACCACATGACTACCTTCTCGCCCTGTTTGATTTGGCGACCGTTCAGCTCGGCGTCGCGGGTCGCGGTGCGGCGGAAGTGGGCGAACGCGGGAAACATCCGCAGCGACTCCTCGACCGCCCCGGGGATCAGGCTGGGGTCTGACAGCACCAGCTCGCGCTGGTCGGGGTTTTCCATCAGCGCGCGCATGCCGCTGCAGTAGGTGGCCTTGGTCGAATCGTTGCCGGCGGCGACGAGCAGGAAGAAGCCCATCACGATCTCGTGTTCCTCGAGCTTCTCCCCGTCCACTTCGGCGTGCACCAGCACGCTCGTCAAGTCGTCGGTCGGGTGCTCGCGGCGGTCGGCGATCAGCTTGCCGCAGCGCTTGAAGATCTCGGCTACCCCCGCTTCGACCCCTGCCTGGGGAGTCCCGTGCGGGTTCAGGTCGGGATCGCCGGCGCCCAGCATCATGTTCATCAGGCGCGCCCAGGCCTCATCGTCCTCCGGGGCGACTCCCATGAAGCTCCCGATCACGCGCGAGACCACCGGTTGGGCCACATCGTTGACCAGATCGCATGTCTGCGTCGGGTCGAGCCGATCCAGCACACCGACCGTGATCGCCCTGATCGCATCCTCGTGAGCGGCGATCCGCTTCGGCGTGAAGCCCGCCTGGAACAGCGCCTTGATGCGGTCGTGCTTGGGCGGGTCCATGCCGATGAACATCGCCCGCGAGAGCTCGATCGGCAAGCCGATGTTGGCGGCCGTCACACCCCCGAGTTCGGACGAGTAGGTCTGCCAGTCGCGACTCACCGCGTGGACGTCCTCGGCGGTCGTGACCGACCAGTAGCCGGGCTCCTCGGGAAATTCCGTGATGCTCTCCGTCCAGTGCACCGGGCACTCCCTGCGCATGCGCGCGAACAGCTCGTTCGGCACGCCGTGCTCCCAGACCTCGCGCTCGGTTACGAGCACATCCTCGAGCTTGCTGCTGTCAACCGCCGCCATCTGGACCTCCGTGATCGTAGCCGTGGACGCCTCAGGCATCTTACTGGCTGACCGGCCAATAGGTGGTTCGAGGGTGGTTCGCCGCGGGGCGTCGCGAATCCTGCTGGAGTTGGGGATCCATGCGGCTCGAGGGCATCCAAACCGGCGATATCGTCGAGGTCGACCGCAGCGGCCGGCGCTTCTACGCGCTCGTCACCGGGCCCGCGCCGGGAGGGCTTGCGTTGCAGCCCACCGACCGGCGAATCAACTACTACAGCTGCCGCAGCCGCGAAGTCGTCGGCCACTGGGCCAAGCGCGGCAGGCCGCGAGCCACGATCGAGCCTCTGCGGCCTTCCCCACGTCAGCTGGAAATCGATCTCCCTTGAGGGGGAGTCAAGGGGTGGGGTGGGTTTGAGGCGAAGGTGTTCGCGCAGCCCTCTGAGCAGAAGTAGTGCGTCTGGCCCTCCCGCTCCACCCGCACGGCTTTGTCTCTGTCGATCTTCATCCCGCACACCGGGTCTGTTCCGCCACGACGCATCGCCAGCGCGAACAGGATCACGAAAATAGCCGTACCCAGGATGTTCGTGAACAGCTTGTAGTCCACCCGCACTTCGCCGAAGATCTCCGCGCGCGTAGGGCGCGCGTGGGGGATCAGGCCAGCGGCGCTGAACAGGCCGTCCACGATCAGTGCGGCTGCGACCATCGTCACGAACATCAGCGCCACGATCCTCACCGCGAAGCGCGTGCCGTAGTACTTGCGGTAGATCGCGATGATCGGCAGCACGATCAGGTCCGCGAAGATGAACGCGATCACTCCGGCGAAGGAGATTCCGCCCGACCACAGCACCGCGGCGAGCGGCACGTTGCCGACCGAGCAGACGAAGCTGAGGATCGCGATGATCGGACCGACGATCGCGTTCTCGAGCAGCTTCAACCCCGAGGGGGCGTGCGTGATGAACAGTGCGTTGAAGAAGCTGTTGCCGAGCTGGCCGATGAACCCGGCGAGCAAGAAGCCGATCACGATCTCCTTCCACACCATCGACCAGTCGTTGCGGAAGTTGTGGGCGACATCCGACCAGGCGCTCGCGCTGGTGAGGCGCCGGCGGATCGTCATGTGCTCGCCCGCTGAGTGATGCTGGTGGCCGGTCTCGGCCTCTTGGGCGTGTTCGCGAGCTTGCTCCTCCAGGCGCTTTGACACGAATAGGCGCAGGAGAAGCGTCATGACGACGATCAGGATCAGCCCCCCGACGAACTCGGCGAGCGTGAACTGCCAGCCGATCAGGACCCACATCACGATCCCGAGCTCGATCACGAGGTTCGTCGAGGCGAACTGGAAAGCGAGCGCCGAAGCCGCCGAGGCGCTCTTCTGAAAGAGGCTCTTGGCGATCGCGATCGCGGCATAGCTGCACGAGGAGGAAGCAGCACCGAGGCCGGTTGCCAGAGCGACCGGCCGAAAGCCCGATCCCCCGAGCGCGTTCTGGATGCGCTCGCGCGGCACCCACGCCTGCACGATCGCGGAGATCGCAAACCCCAGCGCCAGCGCCCACCAGACGGTCCATGCCATCAGCAGCGCGTTCGAGATTCCATCCCAGAGGGTGTCTACTACGCTCATCATCGTCGTTTCCGCCTCGTTCTGAGTCCCGCGCGCGTGCGGGACTCGGGCCGTCAGGCCCGAGCGGCCTCCAAGGTCT
>Ga0116215_1001291_pt1 | contig 16981 bp, 13 predicted proteins | sample Sb_taG_7_FD_89698 | JGI IMG/M metagenome (GOLD analysis project Ga0116215, IMG submission 89698) | Peat soil microbial communities from Weissenstadt, Germany - Sb_50d_2_FS metaG | ecosystem: Environmental > Terrestrial > Soil > Wetlands > Peat | place: Germany: Weissenstadt | collected 2010-09-21 | reverse complement strand
GAGCGGGGCATTCCCGTGTACGGGTTCAAGGCGTTCCGGGTGGCCGACGCCGAAGCCACGGTAGGTTCCGGACAGGACCGCGCTGCGCAGGAGGATGGCAGATGAGCTGGAACAAGGTCGCCGTCGTCGGGGCGGGCCTCATCAAGATGGGCGAGCTGTTCGAGCAGAGCTACGAGCAGATGGCGGCGGGGGCGTTCAGCGCCGCGCTGGCCAGCGTGGACAAGGGCCTCGACAAGTCGGCTGTCGACGCCGTCATCGTCGCCACCCAGAGAGGCACGCTGTGGGGCCAGGAGGGTATCGGGGGCAACACCGTGCCCAGCGCCATCGGTCTGTCCGGTGTCGCCTGCACTCGGGTCGAGAACGCCTGTCCGTCGGGATCCGACGCCTTCCGCATCGGCGCCATGGTGGTGGCGAGCGGTGTGCATGACGTCGTGCTCGTGATCGGTGTGGAGAAGATGCGCGACAAGTCCACGCAAGAGGGATTGCTCGCCCGCGCCGCGGCCGGACACCCCCTCTACAACCGGGGCGAGACGGCCCCCGTGCTGTTCGCGCCGTTTGCCACGCGCCACATGCACGAGTTCGGCACCACGCCCGAGATGCTGGCATCGGTGGCGGTGAAGAACCATCACAACGGGTGCCTCGACCCGTATGCGCACTTCCAGAGCGAGGTGACCGTGGAGCAGGTGCTCGCCTCGCCCATGGTGTGCAGCCCGCTGCGGTTGCTCGACTGCTGTCCTCAGACCGATGGGGCCGCCGCCATCATCCTGACCTCGGCGCAACGCGCGCACGAGCTCACAGACAAGCCGGTGTTCGTGGCCGGGTTCGGGGTGGCCACCGACCATCCCTACCTCCACGAGAAGTCGACGTTCGTGGGACTTCCCGCCACCACCCTGGCGTCCGGTCGCGCCTACGAGATGGCCGGTGTCGGGCCCCGCGACCTCGACATGGCCGAGGTGCACGACTGCTTCACCATCACCGAGATCCTCGACATCGAGGACCTCGGATTCGTGGAGAAGGGCAAGGGCGGACCGGCCTCGCTCGAGGGGGAGACCGCGCTCGACGGGCGCATTCCGGTGAATCCCTCCGGTGGCCTTCTTGCCAAGGGGCATCCCATCGGCGCCACGGGCATCGCCCAGCTCACCGAGTGCTGGTGGCAGCTTCGGGAGGAGGCCGGCGAGCGCCAGGTGGCGATCCGCCAGGGCTTCGCCCTCCAGCACAACGTCGGCGGGCGTGGCTCGGGGGTCTCGGTCGTGAACATCCTCACCCGCAACCCCTGAACCGGGGAACCCGGCGAAGGCTCACGGGAGCGCCTGGGTTCGGCGGGCAAGGTCCTGGTCACCGACGTGCCGGCCAAGACACAGCCTGGTGGGATGCTCACGGCGGTTACAACGTCGTGGGCTGGACCGTGGCAGGCGTTCCGGCCCGAACAGATCGGAGACTCGTGATGCCGCTCGAAGGAAGGTACGTACCCAGTGCATGGGCTCCCATCGCCGAGCAAGTGGCGCTGTACGAGGCCACCGACGGCAAAGAGGGCGACACCCTCGAGGGGAAGCCCGTCATCATCCTGACGACCCGGGGTCGGAAGACCGGGGACGTGCGCAAGACCCCGCTCATGCGGGTGGAACACGACGGCCACTACGTCGTCGTGGCATCGTTGGGCGGAGCCCCGCAACATCCGGTGTGGTACCTCAACCTGCTGGCGGATCCGCACGTCACCCTGCAGGACGGCGCCGAGGTCACCGACCTCCGAGCCCGCACCGCCACGCCCGAGGAGCGTGCAGTGTGGTGGCCGCGGGCCACCGCGGCGTGGCCCGCCTACGACGAGTACCAGAACAACACCGACCGCGAGATCCCGGTGGTGATCCTCGAGCCGGTCTAGCCCGGCAGTCTTTCAGTCCTTCTTGCCCAACAAGGGATGCGCAGGCATCCCCACGGGCTGGAGGTGTTGACCCAACACCTCGTGGAAGTGCTCGGCGAGCTCGGCCGGCGTCCATCCCCCGTCGCGCCACATGGCCGCCACTTGTCGGGGTGTCTGGAAGATGGTGTACGCGTATCCGGTGCGCCCGAGCACCTGGCCGTTCACGTAGCTGGCCTGTTCAGACGCCAGGAACGCCACCAGCGGAGCGTTGAGGGCGGGGTCCTGGTCGGGCGGGGCTTCGGACCCACCGAACAGGTTCTCCGTCATGCGGGTGAGCCCGGCCGGGGCCACGGCGTTGACGGTGATCCCGTACTTGCCGAGCTCGAGCGCCCACACGAACGTCATGCCCATGATGGCGGCCTTGGCGGCGCCGTAGTTGCTCTGGCCGAAGTTCCCCCGCAGGCCCGCCGACGACGTGATGTTCACGATGCGGCCGAAGCCGGCATCGCGCATATGGACCGCGGCGTGGCGCGTGCAGTTGAACGTGCCCTTCTGGTGGACCGCCACGACGGCGTCGTAGTCCTCCGACGTCATCTTGACCAATGTCCGGTCGCGCACGATCCCGGCGTTGTTCACCAGGATGTCGATCGACCCGAAGGTGTCGACGGCCTGAGCGACGATCCGCCCGGCCCCGTCGAAGTCGGCCACGGACTCGCCGTTGGGAACGGCCTTCCCGCCGGCGTCCTCGATGAGCCGGCACGTCTCGGCCGCTGGTCCCTGGGCGGCACCGGCGCCGTCCAGGGTGGTCCCGAGGTCGTTGACCACCACGCGGGCGCCTTCCGAAGCCAGACAGAGTGCGATCTCGCGGCCGATTCCTCCGCCCGCACCGGTGACCACGGCCACCCTGTCGTCGAGCAATCCCATGCGGTCAGTCCTCTTTCTCGTTCTGTCTGTGTGTGTCGATCTGTCTGTGTGTGTCGACCTGTCTGTGTGTCGACCTGTCTGTGTGTCTCGATCAGTTCGGGTTCGGGTATGTCGGCCCCACCACCCAGAGATCCGAGGGGTGGTCAGGGCTGTCTCGACGCTCGCCCTGGCCCGGGGCACCTTCAGGGCCGCCCTGTGGCGCCCCGCTCGGACCGGCCGGTTGTACTGGTGGCGGTTGTTGTTGTGGCGGTGGCGGCGCGGGGGGTGCACCTTGAGAGCCGCCCTGTGGCGGCGCGCTCGGACCGGCCGGGGGTGGCGGCAGGGGCGCCGCGCCGGAACCGCTCTGGGGTGCCGCGCTCGGGAAGCTCTGTGCCACCAGGCTCGGTGCGGCTCGGAATGCCGCCGATAACGCGCCGTTCGTGGAGACGGGACCGACGCCGTTGGACGACGGGCCGCCCCCGAGCATCTGTGCCTCGAGTGTCGGGCGAGCATCTCGTGCCGGCCCTTCCCACGCCACCGCCCCCTTGACGAGGAGCACGGCCCGGTCGGCGATGGCGAGCACGCGGTCCACCTGTTGCTCCACGACCAACAGCGCGCACCCTTCCTGATGGATCGCAATCAGCCCGTCGTAGACCTGGTCGACGATGACCGGCGCCAGCCCGAGAGAGAGCTCGTCCACGATGAGCAGCTTGGGCGGCACCGCCAACACCTTGGCCAGAGACAGGATCCGTTGCTGACCACCTGACAGGGTGCCCCCGAACTGCTTGCGCCGCTCGGCCAGGACCGGGAAGGCCTGGTAGGCGCGCGCCAGGGCGTCAGCGGTCCCCCTACGCCCCACCCGTCGGCCGAAGCTCACCGTCAGGTTCTCCTCGACGGTGAGCGACGAGAAGATGGCACGACCTTCGGGCACGTGCACCACGCCCAGCCGGGCGATGCGATGCGCGGAGAACCTGGTCACGTCCTCACCGGCCACCCGGATGGTGCCCCCGCTGGCGGGCACGAGGCCCGAGATCACACGGGCCAGGGTCGACTTGCCGGCACCGTTCGAGCCGACCAAGGCGATGATCCCGTCCTCGGGGACGACGAGCGACACCCCGAACAACGCACGGTACGTGCTGTAGGCCGCCGATACGTTCTCGAGCTCGAGGATGGGGGTGCTCACGCCGTGCGCCCCAGATAGGCCCGGCGCACCTCGGGGTCCGCCACGACCGACTCGAAGGTCCCCTGGGCGATGATCTCACCGACGTCGAGCACCACGACACGGTCGACCGCGGCCCGGACCATCTCCATGTCGTGCTCCACCAGCAACACGGTCATGCCGTGTTCGCGCTGCACGCTGCGCAGCACGGTGGCGAGGGCGGCGGTCTCGGTCATGTCGAGACCCGACGACGGCTCGTCCGCCATGAGGAGACGGGGCTCACCACACAAGGCCCTACCCAGCTCGACCAACCGGCAATGGCCCAGGCTGAGCGCGGCCACCGGCACGTCGGCCATCTCCGTCAGCCCGACGAGGTCGAGGACCCTCTCGACGTTGTCGAGCTCCTCGCGACGGGGCTTGGCCAGGTTGAGCAGGTCCTTCCACAGCGCTCCGTCTCCGCGGCGCGCCCGCTCGGCCACGATCATGTGGTCGCGCACCGAAAGTTCCGGGAACACCTCCACGCGCTGGAAGGTCCGCCTGATCCCGAGCCTGGCCCTCATGTGCGCGGGCATGTCGTCGAGGACGTGTCCGTCGAACGACACCGTCCCGCCGTTGGGCCGCAGCTGCCCGCACAGGCAATTGAACAACGTGGTCTTCCCGGCCCCGTTGGGTCCCACCAGACCCACCGCCTCACCGGCGTCCAGCGTCAGTGACACGTCCTTCAAGGCCGCGATCCCGCCGAACCGGATGGAGATCGAGCGCGCGTCGAGCAGGGGGAGCTCCCCGTCGGGGCCCACGGCGCCGGACGCCGGTGCAGCGGACGACGCTGACGACGACTCGAGCCCGGACGCCGACGCGGACACCGGGCCCGACACCGGCTCGGGAGTGCGGCGCTCAGCCACGGAGCCCCTTCACCGAGGAAATGCTCACCGCCGGGAGCGCCTGCGGGTATCCCTCCATCGCACCCCCGGACTCGCCGATGGGCGGCCCTGACTTCCGGGCGCGCCGCGCGTCGTACGCGTTGAACACCTTGCTCACGCGCACCATCCACTTGCTCTTCTGGAACTCGACGATGCCCTCGGGGTGCGCCGCGTACGTCATGGCACCGAAGGCGAACAGGATGGGCTCGATACCGGCGAAGCGTGTGGGCACATACAGGGTGAGGAGGACGAGGAAGACGCTGTAGGCCATGCCCGCCTGCACGGCTCCCTCGACCGTCCGGGACCCGGTGGTGATCACCACCACCACGAAGACGAGCGAGTACACGTACTCGAAGGACTGGGAGTTCACGTTGTTGAGGACCGAGGCGTACAGCGCCCCGCCGAACCCGGCGATGCCCGCCGACATGGCGAACACCATGAGGCGCGACGTTCTGAGGCTGATGCCCATGCTGGCGGCCGCGGTCGGGCTCCCCCGCATAGCGGCCAGGTACCGGCCCATCGTGCCTCGCTGCACCAGGAGCACGAGCACGCTGCACAGCACCAGGGCCACGAAGCACACAAACAGGAACGACCGGTCCGATCCGAAGTTGAACGAGCCCAGCACGGGCCGCGGCACGGTCACACCGGTGAGCCCTCCCCCCGTCCACGAGTACTGGAAGAGCGACTGGTCGGCGAACAGGGCGAAGGCCAGGGTCACCAGCGCCAGCAGCAAGCCCGACACGCGGATGGCCACGACGGCCACGATGGTCCCCACGATGGCGGCCAGGAGGCCCCCGACCACGGCACCGAGGAGCACGGGGAGGCCCAGATGGGCGGCGAACTGGCCCGCCGCGAAGGCGCCCACGCCGGCGAAGGCCGCCTGGCACAGCGAGAGCTGGCCGCTCATGCCCGTGATGAGGGTGATGGACAGGCAGATGATCGACACGCACAGGCCCTCGTCGAACGCCGTCACGTAGGTGATCGGCACCCAGGTGGCGCTCGAAGCCAGGAACGCCACCACCAGGAGCCAGAACCCCACCCGGGTGGGGACAGCCAGACGGGGGTCGCGGATCGAAACCGACGGCGGCGCCGGGGGCGGGTCGCAGGCCGCCAAGGGGTCCGAGCTCAGCTCGAGCCGGCGCAGGCCGGGGTTGAGCAGCAATGTCCCCACCAGCACCACGAAGGGGAAGGCGGGGACGACCGTCTGGGCCACGATCCCGCCGGAGGGAAGATAACCACTCAGCAGGTTCTCGACGACGCCCAGACCGATGGCGGCGGCCAGGGCGATGGGCAGGGAGCGCATGCTGGCGATGGCAGCAGCGGTGAGGCCCGCCACGAGCAGCGCCGTGAACTGCAGGGGGTCTTCGGGGTTGAGCGACGCCGTGAGCGGGAGCAGGAGCACACCGGCCAAACCGGCCAGCACGCTCGACAACGCCCACGCACCGGCGGCCACCCGGGGGGCGTTGATCCCCTCGAGCTGGGACATGCGCCGGCTCTCGACCACGGCGCGCATCTGCAGCCCGATGGCGGTCCAGCGGAACATGGCCACCACCGCGGCGACGACGACCACGGTGATCAGGGTGGTCGTGACCTCCCCGCCGTTGATGGGCGTCGAGAAGACGTGGAGGTACACGTGGTTGGGGTTCAACCACAGGTTGGGGGGGTTCTCACGCTCGCCGCTGCCGAAGAAGATCGGAAGGGTCTGGGGGATGGCGATGAGCAGCCCGAGCGACGACACCAGCTTGGCCGTGGTCGAGGCGGTGGGGATGTGGCGGAACAGGAAGCGGTCGAAGGCGAGACCGAGCAGAGGGGACAGCACCAGCACCGACAGGATGAAGGCGACCCCCACCGGCAGGTGGCTGCTGCGCACCAGGAGGTCGAAGATGAACGCGGCCAGGAAGGCCTGCGCGCCGAAGGCCAGGTTGAACACCCCTGTGGCCCGGAAGGTCAGCACCAGCCCCACGGCCATGAGCGCGAAGTTGCACCCGTAGGGGATGCCCGGGATGGCGTAGCTCAGGAACTGGCTCATGGTCCCCCCGGAGGCTGCACGTTCACCGGATCGGCAATCCCTGGGTGCGGGTCAGGTCCCGGGGGGGCCGGGGGTACCGGGCAGGGGCGGCACGGGAGTGGTGCTGTTGAGATCGAAGCACGTGAACACCTGGCCGTTCGGCTGGACGAAGGCCGGCACGAAGTGGCCGTTCACCACCTGCACGTCTGATTGGCAGTACGGCGGCGTGGCGATGGAGTGGTTCTTCGTCCAGTTGACCGGCGTCGTCAGCCCGGCCCCGTTGTAGGCGGTCTCCTCGTTGATCGCCGCCACGAGCTTCTTCTGGGTCAGGTTCTTGCCCACCGCCTTGAGGCCGGTGACGAACTGGTCGGCCGCGATCCACCCGTCCATCGCCACCTCGTCGTAGGTGTACTTGGGCTGATACTTCTGCATCTCCTTGATGTAGGTGTCGAGCCCCGGGTACAGGCCGGGCTGGGCCAGGGCCGATTCGAAGGGTACGTGCTGCAACCCGAAGTACACCCCGTTCATGATCGACGCGTACTGGGCCAGGGTGCCCCGGTCGTATCCGTTGAACCACACCTGTTTCATGGTGAGGCCGTTCTGGCTGATGGCGCGGGCGAAGGCCACGTTCCCGTTGACGTCCAGGCACGTGAACAACATGTCCACGTTCTTCTGCTTCATCTGCAGGACGTCGGGGCTGGGGTCGCCGCCGTAGACGAGGTTCAGGTCGTCGAACGCGACGTTGAGCCCGGCCTGGCGCATGCCGGTCACCGCAGCCTGGCAGGCGGCCGCGGACTGCGGCACGCCGTAGGCGACCACGGCGATGGACTGGGCGCCCAATTGCTGGGCGAGATAGGCGTCACCGGGCGCACCACAGGGGAAGCACAGCACCGAGCCGTAGTCCGCGAACAGAGATGGCCGGTCCTGATAGTCGGTGGACACGGCGTAGCCGAAGGTGGGCGTGCCCTGCTGGGCGAGGTACTTGGCGCCGCCGAAGAACGGCGTCGCCACGCCGACCACGGCGAACACGTTGTGCTGCACGAGCTGCTGCGCCACCGTGAGATCGACGGTGGGGCTCCCCTGGTCGTCCTCCTGGTAGGCCAGCTTGAGCGTGCGGCCGTCGACCCCGCCTTCGGCGTTGATCATCGAGAAGTAGGCCTGGACGCCGTTGACGATGGGGGCGAAGCCCGAGGAGAGAGGCCCGGTGATGTTGGCGATGCTGCCCACCGTGATCTGGGTCGAGGTGACCCCGGGGTCGCCGCTGCCGCCGGTGCTGGCGTTGGTCGTGGCGTTCCCGCATGCGGAAACCCCGATGGCGAGCGCCAGGAGCGCCCCGGCCACAGTCGCGAATCTCCCTCGCCGACTGCGCGACATCGGTCCCCCTCTCCCCTGTCACCGTCACCACGGGGCCCGGCCCGAAGGTGCCCGGCGAGGCCCCGGATCGACGTCATGCCTGACGCCTATGTCAGTTCGTGCTTTTGCTCACTGTAGCCTGGGCGTGCGCTGGACGGCCACCGTCTGTCGCCCCGGGAGCCCACGCGCCGCCGGCGGCGGGCTGCTCCACCGACACGGTCAACCGGTACTTCCAGACCCTCGACGAGGGAGCCGATCGAGGCGGAGGACCTGGACACACCGGGTTCAGGACAGGAACAGACGCTCGGGGTCGTAACGACGCAGGGCCAGCACTTCGTCGTCGGTCACAGCGTCGAGCTCGCGCACCGACGACGCCACCGCCACGTCCCACCCACAGGCAGCCGCCAGAGCCCGGACCCGCTCGGAGACCGGGCCCGGCCCGACCGGAACCGCCGCGATGCGCAGTGCGCCGTCGAGACGGCGCAGCACCCCGAGGTCGGTGACGACGCTCACGACGCGCTGGCCGGGACTGGTCACGAATCCCACCCGCTCCACCAGACGGTCCGGCCGGGCCAGGGCCACCACCACGCACGCGCCGGCGCGGCTGGCCACGTCGTTGGCTCCGCCCGAGCCCACCAGAAACGGCCCACCCGGGATCAGCGTCGAGTTGAGGTTCCCGTCCCGGTCGACCTGGGCCGCACCCAGGCACGCGACGGTGCGCGTGCCGGGGCCCCCGACGACCATGCCCAGCACCGTCGAGGCGTCGGCCAGCAGGGGGGAGCCGGGGAACACCCGGTGGTTGAAGATGTAGGGGTCGGCGGGCGTGGGGGTGTAGCCCCACAGGCCGAGTTCGGCCGTGAGGTGGATGGCACTCCCCCCGGCTCGGGCCCGGGCGACGGCGACCCACGCCGCGAGGTTGGCGACCCCCGCCCCGGCCAGCACGGCGTCCGCTTCGATGGTGGCGGCCACGGCTTCGAGCTCTCGCGCCCCGTAGGCGGCGGCGTGCTCCCACCCGCTGGGCGGCACCGCCGACGGCGTGTCGACCGGGTGCGCCTCGGCGTCCTGTCGCCAGGACTCGGGGTCGGTGCGCGACGACAGCCAGTCCAGACGATCGCGCCCCAGCCGGTCGAGGTACCGGTCGTGGGTGGCGGGCTCGAGCACCCAGTGCCGGGCCCAGGCGTCGAGGTCCCGGCGCGTGGCGGCGCGCACCTCGCCCCAGAACGGGATGTCCTCGCCGTAGGACGACACCGGCAGCCCCGGCGCGTACAGGCCGCCGGGGTGGGCGCCGAAAGGCGCCTCCACCACCGCCAGCACGCGATGGGCGGGGATCTTGACCCGGTGCCCCAGCCCGTCGAGGTTCTCCACCACGCGCTCGACGGTCGCCACCACGCCGCGGCGGGCCGCCCACGCCCCCCACGCTCCTTCGAGCAGGGGCTCCGACAGCGCCACGTTACCCGCGCGGTCGGCGACGGCCCCGTGGACGAGGGCGACGTCGGGCACGAGCGGCGCGACCAGCCCGACCGGCCCGAAGGCGGTGTCGGCCACGGTGAAGGCGTCGTTGTCCTCCATGGAAGAGCCCTGCAGGGATCCGGTCACGACGGCCGGTAGGCCGCGCGCGGCGGCCTCGAGGCGCTGGGTGAAGGTGAGGATCGACCAGTGCTCGACCTCCACCGCTCCCGAGGCGTAGGCCTCCTGGAAGACCGGGTTGGGCGTGTAGGTGGGGAACGTGTCGCCGGAGTACGTCGTCACGACCTTGCGCACCATCGGGCCGCGCAGAAACAGGGCGCCCAGTGAGCTCAGGCTGAGCATGACCAGCGTGAAGCCGGCGTCCTGGCCCCAGTGCTGGCGCGCCATCTCGCGCGCCGCCGCGGTCCAGCGGCTGTGCCCGCACAGGACCTGCACCGTGTCACCGGCACGCACGTGGTGGGCGAGCGCGTCCTCGAGCGTCATGTGCTCCACGGCTCGTCCCCCATCCCCTCGTCCGTCGTCCCTCGTCCCCCCGGGTCTAGCGTCCCGTCCAGCGCGGCGGCCGCTTCTCCACGAAGGCGGCGGGGCCCTCCTTGGCGTCGTCGCTCGAGAAGACCTCGGTGGCGATGGCGGACTCGATCCGGTACGCCTCCTTCATGTCCACCGCCAGGCCCCGCAACACGCTCTCCTTGGTCTTGCGCACGGCGAGGGGCCCGTTGGCGGTGATGCGGTGCGCGTACTCCTCGGCCTTCTCCCGCAATTGCTCGGCCGGGACCACGGCATTGAGCAACCCGAAGGCGAGCGCCTGCTCGGCCGGGACCCGGTCCGCGCACAGCAGGAACTCCATGGCGGCGGGGAAGGGGACCTGGCGGGGAAGCCGCACCGTTGTCCCGCCACCGGCGAACAGCCCCCGCTTGGGCTCCATGACCCCGAAGTACGCCTCGGGCACCGCCACGCGCAGGTCGCAGCCCCCGAGCATCTCCATCCCGCCGGCCACACACGCCCCGTTGACCGCCGCGATGATCGGCTTGTAGAGCTTCACGCCCCGCAGCACCGCTCTCACCCCGTCGTCGATCCGGTAGCCGTCGAGCTCCTCGACCTGGCGCGTCGAGATCTCCTTCTGGAGCTTGGTCACCTGCGGGATGTAGGTCTTGAGGTCCGCACCGGTGCAGAAGGCGTTGCCGACACCGGTGATGATGGCCACCCACGCGTCCTCATCGGCGCCGAAGCGGTCCCAGGCGCCGCGCAGCTGGGCGAAATGCTCCATGTCGAGGCTGTTCATCGAAGCCAGCCGGTCAATGGTGATCCACACCACGTGGTCGTCGCCGAGCTCGTAATGGACGGGCACGCCTACCTCCTTTGCTCGCGGGGGAGACCCAGGATGCGCTCCCCGATGACGTTGCGCTGCACCTCCGAGGTGCCACCCGCGATGCTGGCGGCCTTGGACCACAGCCACTGCCGCTGCCAGGGACCCCACAAGCCCGACGCCACACCCTCCACCGCCAGGGCCGCCTCCGACAACTGCTGGGTCATGTCGGACCACGTGAGCTTTACCCAGCTCGACTCGGGCCCGGGTTCTCCTCCGCGCGCCAGCTTCGAGAGCGTGCGCCAGTTGTGCGTGCGCAGCACCACCAGCGACACGTACGCGTCGACGAGCGCGTCGGCGACGTCGGGATCGTCGAGGGTGCCGTTGCGCGCTGCTTCGGCGAACAGACGCGTCAGGAATCCCTCGTGTACCACTTCCTCTTTGAACGGGAAGTTGGTGCCCCGTTCGTGGGCCAGCGTCGTGGACGCCACCGTCCATCCCTGGCCGGCCGGTCCCACCAGATGCCCGGCGGGGACCGCCACCGCGTCGAGGAAGACCTCGTTGAACTCGGCCTCCCCCGTGATCTGCACGAGGGGGCGGATGTCGACGCCAGGGGCCTCCATGTCCACGACCAGTAGCGACAACCCGCGGGGCCCCGACGTCCCGGGCTCGGTGCGCGACAGGCACAACCCGCAGCGGGCGAACTGCGCATACGACGTCCACACCTTCTGGCCACTCACGCGCCACCCGCCCCCGCCACCGCCACTGCCACCGCCGCTGCTGTCGCCGCCGTCGGCATCGGGATCGGGCTCGGCGCGGGTGACGAGCCCGGAGAGGTCCGACCCCGCCCCCGGCTCGCTGAAGAGCTGACACCAGATCTCCTCGGCGCTCACGATGGCGGGCAGCCACCGCCGGCACTGCTCGGGTGTGCCGTGGGCCAGGAGCGTGGGGCCGGCCAGGTTGATGCCGACGCGGTTCACGAGCTGGGGCGCGCCGCTGCGGGCGTACTCGGCGTTGAAGATGGCAACCTCGACCGGAGAGGCGCCCCGCCCCCCGTACTCCTCGGGCCAGTTGATCCCGACCCATCCGGCCCCGGCCAGCTTGGCCTGCCAGGCCCGACCCCACGCCACCGACTCGGCCAGGTCTTCGGTGTCGGGCGGGCTCACGACATTGGCCTCGAGCCATGCCCGCACCTCGCGCGCGAAGTGCCGCTCGGTGTCGGTGAGCGACAGGTCCACCTGGCCCTACAGGTCCCAGGCCTGGGCGCGACCGCTCTCGACGAAAGCGTCGTGCAACGCCATCTGCTCGTCGGGCCCGAAGACCTTGTAGGTGTCCTCGCCACGACCCCGGACGAGCACGGGATCCCCGCCGACGCGCTCGGCCCGGAACTTCTGGTGCACGAGGGTCCGCACGAGCACCTTGTTGGTGGCGGTGGTGGGCAGCGCCTTGCACAGTCGCACGTACCGCGGCCGCCACTTGGGGCTGAGGTCGCTCTGCGCGTCCACCCAAGCGGCGAAGGCGGCGGGGTCGAAGCTCGTACCGTCGCGCCACACGAGCGCCGCCATCACCTGGTCCCCGGCGTCCACGTCGGGTACGCCGTAGACCGAGGCCAGCATGACGTCGGGATGGCGGGCCACGATGGCCTCGATCGGCGCGGCGGGGAAGTTCTCGCCGTCCACCCGGAGCCAGTCCGAGGTGCGTCCCGCGAAGTACACCCATCCCTCGTCGTCGACGTAGCCGAGATCGCCACTCCAGTACCAGCCGTTGCGCGTCGTGCGGGCCATCGCCGCGTCGTTGTGGTAGTACCCCTCGAAAGGGCCCACCCCCTCGACGTTGACCATCTCGCCGACGCATTCCTCCGCGTTCACGAGGCGCCCCTCGGAGTCGAACTCGGCGCGGGGCCGCTCGTTCCCGTCGGGGTCGACCACCTTGATCCCCTGGCGGAGCTTTCCCACCGAGCCACGCGGCACCGCGCCCGAGCGGTCCAGGGCGATCCCGCCCTCGGTCGAGCCGAACACGTCCACGACGGCAACGCCGAAGCGCCGCGCCACTGCCTCCACCACGTGCGGGGAGCCCTCGTTGCCGTATGCAAGCCGGAGCGTGTTCCGCGCGTCGTCGGGGCGCTCGGGGGTGGCCAGCAGGTAGGCGAGGGGCTTCCCGGTGTAGTTGAACCAGGTGGCCCCGTACCGGCGCACGTCCTCCAAGAAGCGCGACGCGCTGAACCGCCGGGCCAGGCCCACCGAGGCTCCGGCCACCAACGCCGGGGCCAGGCCCACCATGAGCGAATTGGAGTGGAACAGGGGCATGGCGAGGTACCCGACGTCGTCGGGGCCTACATCGAGCACCATCGTCATCCGGTTCCCGGTGGTGAGCAGCCGGCGCTGGGTGCAGCGCACCGCCTTGGGCGCGGACGATGTCCCCGATGTGAACAGCAGCACCCACAGCGTCTCCACGTCGGGCTCGAGCCCGGGGTCGCCCGTCCCCGGCTCCCACCGCTCGAGGGCCGCCTCGAGCGGCTCGCCCATCGTGGCGGGGGGATCGTCACCGTCGGCGAAACGCTCCGACACGAGCACGCCGCCAGGGAGGGCGAGCGCAGCGGCCACGGGGGCGAGCAACTCCTGGTGCCGGGGCTCGGTGACTAGGAGCTGGACGTCGGTGTAGCTGATGTCAGCCAGGAGGTGCTCGTCGCGTCGCGTGTGGTTGAGGCCCACGACGGCCGCGCCGGCCAGGGCGGCACCACCCAGGCAGAACACGTACTCGGGGGTGTTGTCGAGAAGGACGGCCACGTGCGGCGGGCGGGCGGGGTCGAGCCGATCGAGGAACAGGGCCGCGTATCGGGTCATCTCGCCGAAGGCCTCGGCGTGGGTCCAGATGCGATCGCCGAAGCGCAGCGCCGGTCGGGACGCGTAGACCGGGTCGGTGCCGTTGCGGCGGAGGAGGGCGGCGGCGTTGGGCGCGGGCAACGGGGCTTCACCCGGGGGTGGTGCCAACGCCACGCGCTCGGCCACCTCGGGAGGGGCCACGATATGAGCCCGGGAGGCGGCGCGTTCTCTGACCACGGCGTCAGGTTAGGACAACCGACGCGGCGGTAGCGTTGGCCGATGGCCCCGCTCCGCACGGCGTCGACGCGTCCGGGTCACCGCCTCCGCCCCACGTTGGTGCAGGCCGGATCGGCGCGGTACCGGCAGCCGGGAGGGGCCTGGGACCGGGAAGCACTCGACGCCACGTTCTCCGCGGGGCCGGGCGCGTCCGTGGTCGCCGGGGCCCGACGGCTCGACGCCGATGCCCTCGAGGCCGGGGTGGCCGCGGTGGCGGGTGGACTGGCCGCGTCGGGGGTACGGCGCGGGGACGTCGTGAGCTGGCAGCTGCCCAACGGCGCCGCCCCCTTCCTCCTCTACCGGGCGTGCTGGCGCCTCGGAGCCATTGCCGCGCCCCTGCACCACCGGTTGGGCGGCGCCGAGGTGAAGGCCGCCCTCGAGCAGGTGCACCCGGTATTGGTCCTGGCCAGCGCAGGCATGCCCGCTGCCGACCGGCCCGACGCCCTCGTCCCCGCCGGCGACGGGCTCGACACCCTGTCGGACGCACTCGGACCCGCGCCGGCCATGGGCCCGCACCCGAGCCCCGCTCGGGCCACCGACATCGCCGTCGTGCTGTTCACCTCGGGGTCGACGGGGGTGCCCAAGGCGGCGCTGCACACCCATCGCGGCCTCGGCTACAAAACCGCGCTCATGGTGGGCGTGCACGGGCTCGGTCGGGGCGACGCCGTTCTCATGCCCGCCCCGTTGGCGCACGTCTCGGGGCTGCTCAACGGCGTGCTCATCCCGTCCGCGGCGGGGATCCCCACCGTCCTCATGGCCACGTGGGACCCCGACGAGGGCGTGCGCCGGATCGAGGAGGAGCGCGTCACGTTCATGGGCGCTCCCCCCGTGTTCTTCTCGCAGATGGCGGCCACGGCCGGCTTCCGACGCGAGCGCGTGCAGAGCCTCCGGCTCGTGTCGACGGGCGGCGCCTCGGTCAGCCCCGCGTTCGTGGACGCCACCAGCGAGTCCTTCGGGTGCCGCGTGAAGCGCACCTACGGCTCGACGGAGGCGCCGACGGTCACCACCTCGGGCCCCGGCGACCCCGTCGAGCGGGCCCGTGACACCGACGGCCGCGCCCTGGGCCACGTCGAGCTCGAGGTGCACGACCCCGACACCGCGGTCCGCCTCGGCCCGGGTGCGGTGGGCGAGCTGTGGTTGCGGGGACCCGAGCTCTTTGCCGGCTATGCCGATCCCGAGGCCACCAGACAGGTGCTCTCGCCCCGGGGCCGCTGGTTCCGCAGCGGTGACCTCGGCGTGCTCGACGAGGAAGGCTGGCTGCGGGTGGTGGGGCGACTCTCCGACATCATCATCCGTGCCGGGGAGAACATCTCCGCGTCGGAGGTCGAGGCGGTCCTCGAGGCCCATCCCGACATCCGCCACGCCGTCGCCGTGGCGGTCCCGGACCCGGAGGTGGGCGAGCGCGTGGCCGCATTCGTGGAAGCCGGCGCTCCCTTCGACCTGGAGTCGTGCCGGGCCTGGTTCGCGGCACGAGGCGTGACCCGCTTCAAGACCCCCGAGATGGTGGTGCAGCTCGACGCGCTCCCGGTGTTGGCCGCCGGCAAGCCCGACCGGAGCACACTGCGCACCATGGCGGCCGAGATGCACCGGGACCGGTGACTCGATCCGGCGGGGGCCGCAAACTGGCCCCTTGTCAGAACACTCTGAATAGAGTACTCTGAAGGAGTGCCGCGCCCGACCCGTTCGAACCCCCTGGCCCTGGCGGTGCTCGTGTGCCTGTTCGAGCGTCCGATGCACCCCTACGAGGTGGCCCAGACCCTCCGGTCCCGGGCCAAGCACGAGAGCGTGCGCCTGAACTACGGCTCGCTGTACGCGGTAGTGGACTCGCTCGAGAAGCGGGAACTCATCCGGGCCGGGGAGACGGTCCGGGAGGGGCGGCGCCCCGAACGCACCGTCTACGAGCTCACCGACGCCGGCGCCCGGGAGCTCACGGACTGGCTCACGGAGCTGATCGCGGTGCCGGCCAAGGAGTACCCCCATTTCATGGCGGGGCTGTCCTTCCTCCCCGCCCTCGACACCGGGGACGCGCTGGAGGCACTGCGCCACCGCGCCCTGGCTCTCGAGATCCGCCTGACGCAGATCCGCGCCGCCTTCCGGGCCGCCACCGAAGCGGGACTGCCGCGCCTGTTCGAGCTCGAGGGCGAGTACGAGGAGAGGGTCATGGAAACAGAGCTCCACTTCGTGCGCGAGTTGGTCAAGGAGATCGACGACGGTTCGCTCGACGGCCTCGAGCTCTGGCGCGCCTTCAACGCCTCGAGCGACGCCATCGGCCCCGACGCGGTGAAGTTCATCACCTCGACCGACTCTCCCGCCATCACCGAGGCCGACGATGAAGTGATGCACTCGGAGTCCTAAGACGCCTCGGGGCCGCGTGTTGGAGCACGCGACCCCGGGGCAGTGAACCACGAGGTCGATTCCGAAGGAACCTCGCTCGGGCTGCACCCACAGCGTAGGGCACCGGCACGGATCGACCTCTCTCGGACACACCGATCGGAAGGATCCGCAGCGATGCGGGTCCGGGCACAGGTCCGCACAGAAGCGGATCCAGACAGAGAGAGAGGAACCATCCATGACTGCCCTCATCGAGGCACGCGGCCTCACCAAGCGCTTCGGGCGCGTCACGGCCCTGGCGGATATGGATCTCAGCCTCCCCCCGGGACGCATCGTCGCCATCCTCGGCCCCAACGGTTCGGGCAAGACCACGTTCGTGCGCTCCGTGGCCACCTTGCTCCGCCCCGACGGGGGATCCCTGACCGTGGGCGGGCACGACGTGGTGCGCGAGCCCCAGGCCGTGCGGCGCATGATCGGCCTCGCCGGTCAGTCCGCGGCCGTGGAGGAGATGATGACCGGCCGGGAGAACCTGGCCATGGTGGCCCGGCTCTACGGCCAGTCCCGGCGCGCGGCGCGCG
>Ga0116215_1001286_pt1 | contig 17003 bp, 15 predicted proteins | sample Sb_taG_7_FD_89698 | JGI IMG/M metagenome (GOLD analysis project Ga0116215, IMG submission 89698) | Peat soil microbial communities from Weissenstadt, Germany - Sb_50d_2_FS metaG | ecosystem: Environmental > Terrestrial > Soil > Wetlands > Peat | place: Germany: Weissenstadt | collected 2010-09-21 | reverse complement strand
CCTCTGGTTCGTGTCGGTGTGGCTCACCCGCTCAAGTCGTCCGATACAGCTCTGACAGCGTTGATCCTCGGGTATCTCGCTCCATCGGCGGCGTCGGGCGAATGCGTAGCTGAACTTGAGCCCGCACCACGTGAGCGGTCGTTCAGCGTGGATTAGATGCCAGCTACACGAAGGGACCGGCGGGCGTCGACGCCACCGCCCGCCACCGCCCGCCACCGCCACATCGACCGGTTGGCTAGTGAATACTGCCATTTCGAATCCGTCCATGGAGACCCCCCAGTTGCAGGCCATTGGATCGTCGCGAGGGGCGGTGGCGACGCACCCGCTTCGTCAGCCGCAACCGCCCCTCAGTCACGATGCTGACGCCGCGGCCCACCACGAAAATAGAGCCGACCGGACTGAACCGGCACAACGGATGGACAACACTCGACCCGTTGCCGGCGCGGGCTGAGGTGTCCGGCCGGGAGGAATATGTGGCGCGGTTGTGCGGCCACAGTTCGAACGGCTCTATGGAGCAGCGTGCGCTTTCGCAAGAATCGGTTTCATCGTGGGTCACGAACGAACCGCAGAGCATTGGCTCATCAAGGCGACGGCCGTCCTGGAATGCGTCACGGGCGCCGAGAGTCGGTTCTCGGCGTCGCTGAAGGTGAACGAAGTCACGATGTTGGCTGCGGCGGATCAGCTGCAGGCGGCCACTTGGGACGCGAAGCTGTGGGTGGCTGCGAACGCCTGCCCGGATGTGGAGCTCGGGGGGCGCGTTGCTGTGATGCTAAATACATGCGCCGAGGTCGCACTCACCGCGCAGCGGGCGATCTTCGATCCCTCCGCCGACACCGAGGCGATTATTGGCCGTCTCGGCGACCTCTTGGCGGTCGTCGACCTCCACTCGCAGACGCTAGAGGACTGGTAAGACCTGGCCCGCTGGAATCGACGCGGTCATCCTGGCCGCCACAGCGGCGCCGTACCCTCGTCAGCGATGAACGAGTCGTTGATCCATTGGATGATGGCCCCGATGCGCCCGAAGCGTCGGTCACCCTCGAGGAGCCGGGCCGGACCTGTTCTACCCGGAGCGAGGCAGTCATCGTTCGATCGAGGCCCTGGCCTACTTCGAGGACTGCTCAGTGCGGTCCAAGTGCCTCGCCTCCGCCCTGGCGGTGGCGCCAACGACTGGAGTGTGGGGCGGGACAACCGGGCGGGGTCGCCAGGGTCCTGCGGCGCAGCGTGGCGTGAAGATGCTGCAACCATCTCTGCAACCCGACTCCAGATAACGGAGCGCCACAGGACGCCACGGCGGGGGAGTGGGCAGTGGGCGGAAGGTGACGTGAGCAGCCCGTTCGTCACCCGCCGCCACGGCACCGACCAAGGAGTTGCAGTTCCGCGGCCTGCGGCATCGGCAGCGTTGTAGGCCCGACGAGTCGTCCCAGCGAAATCCACGCGCGCCACAGGGCAATCCACGGCCTCGTCGACCACATCGACCTCGCCGCGTCCGAATGCTCAGGCGCGGTCCATGGCTCATTTCGACGCCCGCCCCAACGGGGATATGACTGCGTAGCCGTTGACGAAGGCCTGCACGTCGTCACGGAACGTGGTCGCCGTCGAGTTGCAGTTCACTCGCAGGATGTTGACACCGTTAGCGCTCGTCGCGATGGGTTCGAGGATGGGTCCATGAACTCGGCCTGGGCAGGTCGGGACGTTCAACGAGACCGAACTATGAACGGAGAAGGTGTGGTCGATCAGGGCCAGGCCGTGTGCCCGCACCCAGCGGACCAGTAAAGAGGCGCCTTCTGCGAAATCTGGCCCTTGCCCGTTGTCGATGCCCTGGCTGATGGCAATCGCGGGCACCCCAACGCTGGCGGCGGCACGCGCCGCGCCGACCGTGCCGGACCCGTCGACCGACGGGCCGATGTTCTGGCCGAAATTGATGCCGGAGACGACGAGATCGGGACGGTGCGTCACACCGTGATCGGTAATAGCCCAGCGAATCGTATCGGCCGGATAGCCGTGCACAGCGATGGCGGGATAGACCGAGGCGGTGTGAGAGCGGCTGACGACGAGTTTGCCACTCGTGGTGCGTCCACCGGTTCCGCTCTCGTTGGTCAGCGGCGCCACGACCACGACGCTGGAATGCGGAAGTGCGCGAAGCGCCTGGACGGCGGCGTTGATCCCCGGTGCCGTAACGCCATCATCATTGGTGACCAGGATGCGCAGGATGTTCGTGTTCCCGCTCGCTCCGGCGGAAATGGTGCTGAGAGTCGGGATGGCCGATATCGCGATACTGCTCAACACCCACAAGGCCAGCCGCAGCGTCTTGTGCCCGTGAGATTCGCTCAACTTCGAGCCTTCACTCAATGAACTGCTCCTCGAAGGGGAGACATATCTTGACAGTTTGGTGAACCCCAGGAGAAGGCGGAACGCAGATATCAGCTCATCCTGAGGCTGTTCGATCCAATGTGCAACGGTGCCGCGCTCGGCCACGCGGCGCCGAGACGGAGAGGCTCATCGAGCGTGAGATCTTCGAGCGGGACTAGTGGATGTGCGGGATCTGCGGCAAGCCGATCGACCGGACGCTTAAGCATCCGAGCCGTCAGCGCGTCTCTCTCGACCACACTGTCCCGGCGTCCAAGGGTGGCTCACGCACGAGGTCCAGGGTTCAAGCGGCTCACCTGTCGTGCAAGGCAGCGCGGGAGCCCGTCGAGAGCGAGACACCGCTCACGTGCTGATCCGAGGCGGATCCGCTGAGCAGATGACCCGGCGCGATTCGGCGAGATCCGAGCTGGGAAGCTTCAGGTGCGTACAGCGCGCAGTGCGTGCTGGTCGGCGGTCACCACGCGGCTGACCAGTAGATCCCGATAAGCAGGCCGATGCCGAGGAGGGCCAGCATCACCAGGATGAAGTCGATCCGAGACAGGACCCAGTTCACACGTGGCCACTGTACGGCCACTGCCGCTTTGGTGCGATCCGACCTGGTCAGATTGCCGGACGGGTGACTGCCGTCGCGGCCGGCACGGGGTGCAGGTGACCTGGACATGGAGGCTCGGGTGATCCATTCCTTTGACCCGACCGCACCGGAGGTCAAGAGGTCCCGGCTTCAAACCCTGGCAGCCCGACCATCGTGCAACTGACCTGGACCGGTGTTGAGGAGCTCGATGGATTTCACGTCGATCTGGGCCTGGTGGCCCGGGAGCGGCTCTCGTAGCGCTGCCAACGTTTCTCGTGGCGCTTGTGGTGCTGGGAGGCCGGCAGGCTCATCCCAACGCTCCGAATAATGGGCGGGTAGAAAGTGGGACGTGATGCGAGCAGGCGTTCTCCTGGAAGGTCGCGACGGTGACGACAGCAGTCAACGGAGTCCTACTCATGGGACGCGGGCTGCCATGGCCTCTTGGTTGGCCCGGCACAACACGCCCCTCACCATCGGAGCGGGCCTGCTAGCTCCGATCCTGTATCTCCTCTACGTCAACCACTACGCGGTCAATGTGCTCCAGGGTGACGATTGGAACATGGTTCCCGGTGGCGTCCACCAGGCACTCCACGGCCACATTGCCCTAAGTCAGCTGTGGGGTCAATACGGCGAGTCGCGTATTCTCTTGGTCAGAGCCGTCATCATTCTGTTTGCATTTCTCGACAGGTTCAACACACGTTCCACGATCTTCTTCAACGCGACTGTGTACATCACGTCATATGTGATTCTGCTGGCGCTCTGCCGTGCCTATTTCGCCTCATTCGGAAAGCGCCTCACCCCAATCCCAGTTGTGATCCTTGGACTCGTCTGGTTCAGTCTGGCCGACGTCCAGAGCACTCTTTGGGACTTTCCGATGATCAACTACTTACTCTTGCTGGGCTTCCTCGTGATGGTGTTTGCCCTGCAGGTGCCAAAGAGACGCCGAATGCTCTGGTTCTCGATAGGCGTGTTCGCCGCGATCATGGCTTCCATGTCGTTCGTCTCAGGGTTCATTGTCTGGCCTCTGGGGGCGATCTGTATCCTGTGGTCTCGGCCCCGGCAGCGCCAAGCCACCATTGAGATTGCCGTGTGGATCGCTGCCGCCATCGTCACCTTCGTCGTCTACTTCTTGGGTTTCAGTTGGCAGGCCACGTGTATCCGCTCGTTGGGCTGTACGCCAAATGCCGCGCTTTCCCATCCTCTGAGTGGTCTTCACTTCTTCGTGGTTCTCATCGGCAACGTCGTTCCCGGCGGATTCTTTGGCGCACCCTTTCCGCCCCACAGCTACGCCCGCTATGACGCCGCAGGCCTAGCGCTCTTCGTGGCGTCCTTGTACATTCTCGTCCAATCGTGGCGAGAGAGGGAATCCCGGGAGCGATTTCCCCTTCCACTCCTGCTTATTGGCTTCTCATTGCTGATGAATGCGGTCGTGGCCTTTGGTCGCACGGGCGAGGGCCTGTTCAGTGCCGTCAACAGCAATCGGTACGAGTTCCCGAACCTCGTTCTCCTGGCGGGGATTGTGATGTATTCGTGGGCTCACATGCCGTCATATCGTCCATCATTGGCCGCTCACCGTGGGTGGGCGCGGATCGCATGGCTACCTATCGTCGTTCTGGCGGTCTTCTTGGGCATTCAAGTCGTGGTGGCCACGGAGTTTGGTCTGGACAACGGGCGATTGGAGCGTGCATGGCTTGTGGAGGGAGCGCGTCTCGCCGTCAACCTGAACGAGGTTCCCGTCCACGAACAGCTTTGTGAACGAGCGGCGTACTTCATTCCGACGCCCGCCATCATTCGTGAGGCTGCTGCAGACAAATTGGGTGAGTTTGAGCCGAACTTGCATCGTTATTACCGCCAATTGGGTCCGCCGCCTCTGCCTGTGAGCTGTTAGGCCGTGCCGGTGGACTCTACAATCCGTTGATCGTGGCATCGTCACCGAACCGTGAATTTAGATGGCCGGGATCACCCCTCGTCACTGCATTGCCGGGTCGGTACTGGAAACTGGGCCGGCGACGCGATGTATGGGCAGGGCCTACTTCGTGAGCACGCAAGTAACGCCAGCGACATATCCGTGGAGGGATCCGGCGGGAGCTCGAGCGTGCTTCGCGAAGCACAAGATGGGCGCATCTCTTTGCGTCTCCGCAGGGCTGATGTTCGCCAGTATCGTGTTTGCCACTCCAGGATCAGCACTGCCGGTGAGGACCACCTCTGCCTCCGTGAGGCATGAATCGGTCCACAACCCTTTCACGGCTATCGCGAACAGGGCAATGCCCGGGTTGCCTCCGGCGAATTGGCCCACCCTCCAGTTCGTTGACTCTCCACCCGGCGTTCGTGATACAGCAAATGTCGGTTCAAATGACTTGAAGTACACCGTCACCTTCTACGATTTCCGGTCCCGGGCCGCAGCCACGGCGTTTTACGACGCACCACCTGGGTCGATGCTCAGCTTTCTCAGGGGTGCGCAGGGCTATTCCTCGCTTGGCGGTCCGACTGGGATCCCTGGCCCATCCCGTGGGTTGGACCTTCGTTCGTGCATCGGAGAAGGTTCCGGTGTCGCCTTGTTCCCCACCGGTCAATGTTCCAACGGGTCACAGTCTTTCTCCATCGGAGTGGGCACCATCGCTCAAGTTGGTCCGGTCGTCCTGTTGGTTGGGTATGTCCGGAACAACGCGCTGACCAAGGCGGCGGACTCATCAGAGTTGGGACACAACGTGAAGGTCGCCTTGAGTGGCGTGAGCCTCCTCAGAAGCATCGGCATCAGTTCCCGATGAATCCCATGCGTTCAAGTGTTTCGGCCTGTTGACGGCCGTGCTGCCACGTGCTGAGCGAATATTGAAGAGACCCACGGGCGAAGGGGCAGTGGCAGGAAATTGGTGACGTCAGTAGTAAAGATTGAGTCGGAGGTGGAGTCTTCGGAGGTGGACAACTCCGAGACGAACCATCGCGACCGCCGACGTTTCACGTACGCCTCCCTAGGGGGCGTGGTGGTGGCCAGCGTGCCGTATCTCTGGCTCCTCATGAACGACTGGACGGGCACCTACAACCCGCTTCGCTCAATCCCGTACTTTGATGATTTCTACGATGAGCAGGCCCAGGCGATGCTGCACGGCCATTTGTGGGTGCCCACCGGATCGCTCGGGATCGAGGGGTTCGTCCACGACGGTCATACCTTCACCTATTTCGGCCTGCTGCCGTCCGTGCTTCGAATACCCTTCATCCTGGCCGCACCGAGCCTCACGGGCCGTCTGACGGCTCCGTCGATGCTGGCGGCCTGGCTCTTGACGGGACTGTTCTCCTCGATGCTGATCTGGCGGGTCCGTATCATGCTGCGGGGGTCGGTCGCGTTGGGCTGGGCCGAGGCGGCCTCGCTCGGCGTTCTGGTGGCGACGATAATGGGCGGCTCGGTTCTCTTGTTCTTAGGCGCAGCACCGTGGGTCTATGACGAGGACGTCGCCTGGTCTGTCGCGGTCACCATCGCGACATTGTTCGTATTCCTGGGCATTCTCAATCGACCCTCCAAGGGCCAGATGTTCGCTGCCGGTGGACTCATCCTCGCCGGAGTTCTCGGGCGGCAATCAGCAGCTCTGGCGTGCATCGTGGGTGCACTCATCATGGCCGTGTGGTTCTACTCTGGGCGGGGAGGCACAGAGCACAAGCGCTGGGCACTGCCGATGGTCGTGGTTGCGTTCATTCCCTTCGTCGCATCATGTGTCGTCAACTGGCTGAAGTTCGGTACCTTCGTCAACGGCCTCCCCCTGGCCATTCAAGTGTGGACGAAGGTAAACGCTCATCGACGCGTCTTCTTGGCGTCCACTGGCGGCAAGGGTTACAGCTTCCATTTCTTGCCAACAACGCTATGGGCCTACTTCCAGCCCTTCGGATTGCGCGTGCAATCGACGTTCCCTTTCCTTACGCTGCCGGTCAGTTCGCCCCACGTATTTGGTGGATACGTCATCGACATCTTGTATCCCACAGCCAGTGTGCCGGCTTCAATGCCTCTCTTGTCACTCTTGAGTTGCTGGGCGCTCGTGGTTTGCTTCCGTCGCCGCGCCAGCCGCGGTCACGCGCTGATGCGCATTCCCCTGATCGTGGGCGCAGGAGCAACGTTCGTGGACTTCGAGCTGGGATACATCGCACCTAGATACTTGGGCGATTTTCTCCCCTTCCTGGTCTTGGGTGGAGCGATCGGGCTCATTGACCTGTGGGAACGTTGGCAACTGCAACGGAAGTCGGCCAGGCGAGCGGGTGTGGCGGCGGTTGTCGTTCTTGCCTTGTTCAGCCTGGCGGCCAATTTGGGCATCTCGCTCTCAGCGACAACAGAATGGACTCCCACCCAGGCGACCAATTACCTGCAGACGATCAAGACCGTGAGTGATGCCACCGGCCATCCCTTGACGAATCAGATCCACAGAGGGTCTGCGCTGCCGTTCTGGGCGCCGGCGAACGAGGTGTTCGTCGTCGGGGATTGCGCGGGGCTGTACATTTCGTCGGGCGTCAATTTCCAAGTTGTTCCGACCTTCCAGATTGAACGCTCCACGTGGGTCACGGTGGAGCAAGGCAATACGTTCGATACGTCGCTCTACGTGACGTTTAACACCCCGCCCTCGAGATTGGGGACCGGGGTCCAGCTCTTCAGTGTCGGTCTCGACACGGTCTTCGTCCGATCAGCCGGTCACGGCAAGGTGCAGTTCGTCCTCGGTGACCCGCGCTTCCCCGTGTTCGGACCGCCATTCAAGCCAATACTCGGTGCCAGATACGGCGCCCAAATAGTCACCAACACCGTTCTCCACATGGTGTCAGTAAGTATGGGGTTCAGTGTCGTATTGAGCGGGTTACTTTCGGGCGCTGCCTTTGGCGCGCCAGTTGAAGTTCAACACCAACCGAACGACGTATTTGACCTCCCCGCACCGTTGACCGTGCGTGCCGAGCCCACTCCGCCAACTGACATGTCGCTGTGCCGAAGCCTGCTGAATGATCGGTGATCGCCATTGGCAGCCATGATCCGATGCCCCCTGGCCTTGACTGCTCTAATCCCGGTGGTTTCGTTGGCGGAATCTGTCGAGGCGTTCCAGGAGCTTGAATGCCGCTTGATCTGACATGCCGAGACGCCGTTTAACCCAGTCGTAGGCTCGGAGGACCTGTTTGTCGGCATAAATGAGGACACCACGGGTGCCATCGCCCGGCCGAGCCCGGTACTCCGTCGAGCGTACAAAGGGGTGTTCCTCGAGAGTGAAGTAGTAGAGAGCCAAGGATTGGCGGGCTACTCCCGAAGGGCATCGCATTGGTTCGGGGTGCCCGTGAAATGAATCGACGTTGGTTGTGAAGATGACGCACCGATTGCCAAGTGGGGGGATAGATGTCTGGCATTGCTTCATGTTGGTGCTCCATAGCTCGAGATCGCCACCGAATTCGGGCTGCCAATCATCATTGAAGTAGAGGAGCAGGTTGACTCGACGCCTCCAATCATGATGGTGAGGGTGCACAGTGAAGTCTGCGTGAATGTTGAGAAAGCCCCCTGTCGTTGACCGGTGCAAACCGCCTCCGTCAAGACTGGGATCGGCAAAGAGGCCATCAATTCCCGTCAGTTCACTCAGGAACTGCTCGAATGGCTGCGATTCGAGTTGCTCGAGAATCGAACGGAGACCCGGGCCCCACGACGATGGATCGTTGTGGGAGAACTTGCGCTCATTAATATGGACGTAGGCGTTCCAACGTTCACCGTCAAGCAGTGTGAATTCCTCCATTGCCTGTTGAGCAGCCTTCGGCTCAAGGAAGCCGTCGAGGACGATATGCGGAAATGGGGATGCGGATCGATACTGCGTACCCATCGTGGCAACGCCCCGCTCAAGGCTCTCCAGGTCTAGGACTGGCGGCCGCTGCACCTCGGGTTGGTGTTCGCTCAACGCAGATCCATCCTTGGCAGTGCCGCCGCAGATGGTCGGATCGAACTGGCTGCATGCATTCCACGCCAACGCCACTGGCTACAACCGGTTTGCTCGGCAGCCAGCTGCGTCATGCGGGTTCTAGCTCAAACAGGTATTGATACGAGAAAAGATGGGGAGACAATGCCAGGCAAAGTTGATCAACAGCGCCTACTAGGCGCATCAGCCTGGAAGGCGATGGGCCACCCCGCTTGACCATTTCAAGGGGCAATCCGGCACTCGATCGCTGTCGAACCCGCATTCCGGCACGCTCAGCCATCCGTTCAAAGCTTCTCTGAGTGAAGAATCGGAGATGCCGTGCGTCAAAGATGCCCCGCCGCTCGTAATCAAAGTGTCCAGCCATGAGGTGAAGTCGGGGGTACCAGTGCGCGACGTTGGGAATGCTCGCCAAGACGACACCTCGGGGTGCCAGGACGCTCCGGAGTTGCACCATGAGATTCTCCGGATCGCGGACACGCTCGAAGACGTTTGTACCGATCACCACATCGAAAGCCGCGCCGACATCAACCGGAAGCCCATCGTTCAAATCAGCCTCCACAAATCCGTCCAGCCGGTCTCCCACGCCATCGATCTTTTCCGCGTCGATCCCGATAACTGTGTGACCTTCCAATCGCAGAAGGTCTCCCAGCCGACCATCTGAGCAAGCTAGGTCGAGAATGCGTTTTGGCCTGACGCTGGTCAACAATGTCAGCAGCTTGCGGTCAACTGAGCTGTCGCGTGTCTTGGACTCCAAGCCCCCTTCGGCGAAGGCCGTGTCACCCGACCCAAAGCCCATTTTGTGGGCCCGGTAGCGCGCCACGTCGATGATGACATCTTTGGCATATCGCATGCCGTTCACGCGACAGATCTCGTCACCGTAGAAGGTGGGGATCGCCGCCTCGACGATCACCTTGTTCGCTTCGTGCAGCTGCAGGATGATCTGAGTGTCGAAATCGAATCCGTCAGAGTTCCTCTCGAATGGAATCTCGCTGAGGGCCTGAACGCGGTAGGCACGGTAGCCGCTGTGCCACTCTGTGAGCCCCATACCGGTGGCAGCGTTCGAGAACTCGCTCAATACTCGATTTCCCACGTACTTGTAGAGCGGCATTCCCCCAATCCGGGCCGAGCCACGATCCATGAATCGCGACCCAAAGACGGCGTCGCAATCGCTGGTCTCGAACGGAGTGACGAGTTCTTCGATGACCTCAGGTGCGTACTGCCCATCAGCGTGCAACAGGACGACAATGTCGAGACCATGTTCGATGGCCCACCGGTAAGCCGCCTTCTGGTTGCCCCCATAGCCCAGATTGCGAGGGCGTCGGATGACGGTGAGCGGCAAGTTCGTCTCAGCTTGATACTCCTTGCCGACAGAGTAGGTGGTGTCAGTGCTGGCATCGTCACAGACGACGACCTCTGCCACCCTCGAGCGGAAGCCATCCGGAAGGCGGTCGAGCACGGCAGCAAGTGTCGATGCTGCGTTGTAGGCAACCACGATGATTCCAATCCGTTCCGAATTGTCCGCCCTGCCAACGCTCACCTGCCTACCGCTCAACCCCCGTCCCCCTTTGTTCACAACAGCAAGATATCTCACTGACTTCAAGTGAACATGTACCAGCTGCAGCCCAGGTTAGCGCTACGAAACACCGGGATAGGTGATTGAGACCCTGCCGGTTGGGTCCAGATCCGAGGATCCAGCATGCGCCCAAGACCCGTCTCAAACCGAGGGTCGCCTACGGCACCTCATCGGTGTGGCTAACGATGTACCCGTGCGATGACGGAGATCCATCACATCGGTTGATCGGAAGGGCTAGACACCCTGAGGGAGCGTGGGAGCGATCATGACATGAAGCTTCGGGTAGATGGCCAAAGGCATCCGAAGCCATCGTGTCGACATGAAGATCGGGTACCACTTCCAGTAATTGAACCCTTCGGGATCAACGAGATGCGCCTCGGAAGAACCGAATCTCTCGTCAAGTACCCGTTGGTAAAAAGCCCGCGTGTACATCACCACAAGTGGTTGGTTGAACTTGGCAAGAAACCGCTTGGTGAGCGGGAGCAAAGCTCGTTGTACTGGCGACCATGCAGGGTTGGGGCAGTACTCGAGGATGAACACGTGGCCGTCTTTGCGCAACCAAGGTCTTACTCGATCCATGGCTTCTTCGATGCGCCCTTCGCATGACCGCCACTTCCCCTGAGGTGTGTGGTGCAGCATGAGCGGGAACACAATGGAATCGAAGCTTTCGGCAGGAAACTGGTGGTGATAAAGGTCTCCGACGACACCAATCGCGTCTTCGGGGCAATAGATCTTGAGCATTTCGGGTGACAGGTCCAACACAGTCAAGCTGCCTAGTTGATCGCTCCACGAAAAGAAGTCCCAGATTCCACCGACACTCAAAGTGTCGCCTGTCACAGTCGAGTTCAAGAGGCGAGCCGCTTCCAGATCGAGTTCCCGCGTCATGTCCTTCAGGGACTCGTACCGATGGTCAGCTTGCTGGTGGTCGAAGAACTGGCGTACCTCCTCAGAGGCGGGATCATGCCCCACGGCCTCACCTTTCTGGTGCCCAGCGTTGGACCAGCCGGGTTAAGTTCGTCGCTACTTGTCGATCTCAGCTGTCCGTCGCTGATGGCTCACGAAACGTAGCACCGGCGCCGGATCTGACTCTCTGGACTTGTCCCGAGTTCAATGGGCCTTGGTGCCGCGGGATCGGGCTGACGAGGGCTCCTTTGTCTTGACGCATCCCCGTTCTGGGATGTCGCCAATCTCCTGAAATTGACTACGGGAATAGATCGCCCCCGGGGTCAGGAGGGCTGAATTCAATCCCGCCAGCCCAACCACGAGGACGCAGCGGGCTTGCGGGCAACCAAGCTGCCCCATCAGGTGGTGAGTGAGGGGCGGTGACGACAACCCCTCCCCTGATCACCGCCCCTCGGTCGTGATGTTGACATCGCGGTCCAGGCCGAAATAGAGCCGACCGGACAGATCGGGGACAACGCGCCGACAACATTGCTCATCCCGCCGTCGCAGCCGGTGTCGTGGCGTGGGGGGGCCACCCGGAATCGGGCCGATCGCGGTCGGGGGCCCTGGGCCGGACCGACCCTCGCGGGGGTGGCCGATCTCGATGGGACCATCGCCTCTACCCGGGTGTGACCTCCGGGTGCACCATGACGTCAGTCGAGCGCCACGGGCGGCGCCAGCAGGACTCCTGCCGCCGGCGCACTGGCACAGGAGGTCCACCCATGACACAGGTTTCGGAGCAGCCGACGCAGGAGAGCGCGGGCGCAAGCGTCTACGAGGCACCGGGTGGTCCGGCCAGCATCGTCGAGGTCAAGGACCACTACGAGAACTTCATCGGGGGCCATTGGATAGAGCCCGTGACCGGCCAGTACTCGCAGAACAGGAGTCCCGCCACCGGCCAACCCTTCACCGAGGTCCCGAAGTCGGGTGCTGACGACATCGAGCTGGCCCTCGATGCCGCCCACGCCGCCAAGGATGCCTGGGGGGAGGCCTCGCTGACCGAGCGGGCCGCCGTCCTGAACCGCATCGCCGACGTGATCGACGCCAACCGCGAGATGCTGGCCGTGGCCGAGTCCTGGGAGAACGGGAAGCCCGTCCGCGAGACCCTGGCCGCCGACATCCCCCTGGCCGCCGACCACTTCCGCTATTTCGCCGGCGCCACGAGGTCCCTGGAGGGCTCGGCGACCGAGATCGACAAGGACACCGTCGCATACCACTTCCACGAGCCCCTCGGGGTGGTGGGCCAGATCATCCCCTTCAACTTCCCGATCCTCATGGCGGCGTGGAAGCTGGCCCCGGCTCTCGCCGCCGGCAACTGCACTGTGATCAAGCCGGCCTCGCCGACCCCCTGGTCGCTCCTCAAGCTGGCCGAGCTGCTCCAGGACGTGATCCCGCCCGGTGTGATGAACGTCGTCAACGGTCCCGGTGCCGAAGTGGGCATGGCCCTGGCCTCGAACCCACGGATCGCAAAGATCGCGTTCACCGGCGAGACGGTCACGGGACGACTGATCATGCAGTACGCCGCGCAGAACATCATCCCCGTCACCCTGGAGCTCGGTGGCAAGTCGCCCAACATCTTCTTCGACGATGTCATGGCCGACGACGACAGCTTCCTCGACAAGGCCATCGAGGGTCTCGTGCTCTACGCGTTCAACAAGGGTGAGGTGTGCACCTGCCCGAGCCGGGCGCTCATTCAGGAGGCGATGTACGACCGGTTCATGGAGCGTTGTCTGGACCGCATCGCCAAGATCAAGCAGGGGAACCCCCTCGATACGTCCACCATGATCGGTGCGCAGGTCTCCACCCAGCAGTTGGACAAGATCGCCTCTTACGTGGACATCGGCCGCCAGGAGGGCGCCGAGGTGCTGATCGGCGGCAGCGAGGCCCACATGGGGGGCGACCTGGCCGGGGGCTACTACTACCAGCCGACCGTGCTGAAGGGCACCAACGACATGCGAGTATTCCAGGAGGAGATCTTCGGCCCGGTCCTGGCCGCCACGACCTTCCGGGACGAGGCCGATGCCGTGCGCATCGCCAACGACACCCTCTACGGGCTCGGGGCCGGCGTGTGGACCCGTGACGGGAACAAGGCCTACCGGATGGGCCGGGCCATCAAGGCAGGGCGAGTGTGGACAAACTGCTACCACCTGTACCCGGCCGGGGCGGCCTTCGGAGGCTACAAGATCTCCGGCGTGGGACGCGAGAACCACCGGATGATGCTGGAGCACTACAGCCAGACGAAGAACCTGCTCGTCAGCTACAGCGATCAGCCGCTCGGATTCTTCTGAGTCGTACCCCCGACGACGTGACGGTTCCCCCCCCGCCTCGCGTCGTCGCCACCGTGGCGGCCCTGCAGGCGATCGCACGCCTGCGGGCTGCGCGGGGGTCGGTCATCTTCTTCCAATCGGGTGGGTGCTGCGACGGGAGCCTGCCGATGTGCTTCGTCGAGGGCCAGCTCACCATCGCTCCCCGCGATGTGCTGCTCGGGAAGCCGGGAGGATGCTGCTTCTACATCGACCACCGTCAATTCCAGGTGGTGCGCCACACCCAGCTCGTCCACGATGTCGCGCCGGGAGCCCCCGAAGGGTTCTCGCTGCCCGCCGGGGATGATGCCCATTTCGTGATCCGGTCGCGGCTCTTCACCGACGAAGAGGACCGCGCACTCGAGCTCGAGGAAGGCGTCCGGCAGGCGCCCTGACAATCCGTGGTGACGACTCCCGGACCTGAGCTCTGCAAGCCCGGCAAGCGCCTCAACCGGCGGACAATTCAGTTCCATCGCCTCTGAGCCGGGAGCCGAAAATGTGACGGTGCCCCGGCTGATCGGCAACATTCGTGGATAGTGGGGCGGGTGTGCAGTGAGCGGCCACAGCGCGGCCCGGCCCGCGGGCGACGGCCTGGGTCTGGATCGGTCGGAGGTCCGGCTCTCCCCGCACAACCCCGACTGGGTCGCCCTGGGCGGGCGGGAGTGTGCCGACGTCGCCGCCCGCCTCGGTGATCTCGCCGTCACCGTGGTCCACGTGGGGAGCACCGCCGTTCCCGGTCTCGAGGCCAAACCCATCCTCGACATCGTGGCCGCCGTGGGGGACCGGGTACGGATCGACGATGTGGTGGCGCGCCTTTGCGCGGGCGGGGACTACACCTACGAGGGAGACAAGCGTGACGACGGGGGGCTCCTGTTCGTACGCGGCGAGGGCATGGTCCGCACGGTGCACATCCACGTCGTGGGGCAGGGGAGCCGCGCCTGGACGGACTACCTGCGCTTTCACGCGCTGCTGCGCGACGACGCCGACGCCCGCGACAGGTACCAGTCGGCCAAGCGCGAGCTCGCCCGCACGTTCGCCCGGGACCGTCCGGGCTACACCAAGGCCAAGGGCGCGGTCGTCGAGGACCTGTTGGCCTCTGACGACCGCCCGCCGGCGCCGCACCCACGCTGATTGGACTCTATGGTGGGGTCACGGACCGACCCCTCAGGGAGGGAACATGGGCATCTTCCAGCGGGCACACGACATCGTGCAGGCCAAGACCAACAAGGCGCTCGACGCCGCCGAGAAGCCGGACGAGATGCTCGATCTGTCCTACGAGAAGATGCTCGAGCAGATCACCCAGGTGCGGCGGGCCCTCGTCGACCTCGCCGCGTCGAAGAAGCGCCTCGAGCTGCAGGAGGAGCAGTTCCAGCACACCATCGACCATCTGCAGGACCAGGCCAAGCAGTCCCTGGCGGCGAACCGGGAGGACCTGGCCAAGGAGGCGCTCTCGCGCAAGGCGGCGGCCCAGCAGCAGATCGACGAGATGGAGCCGCAGCGCCAACAGCTCGACGAGGAGGAGCAGAAGCTCACCCAGACCCTTGACGCCCTGCAGAAGCGGGTGAACGACTTCCGCACGCAGAAGGAGACGCTCAAGGCCCAGTACACGGCAGCGAAAGCGATCTCCACCGTCGACGAGAGCGCGGCCGGGATCTCCAAGTCGTTCAATGACTCCGGGGCGTCCCTGCAGCGGGCCCAGGACAAGATCGCCACGATGCAGGCCCGCTCGGGCGCTCTCGACGAGCTGCTCGAGTCCGGTGTCCTCGAAGACGTCGGAGGGAGCACCGACGACATCCAGAAGGAGCTCGACCAGGTGGGCAAGGACGCCCAGGTCGACCAGGAGCTGGCTGCGCTCAAGGCGCAAGTGGGGGCGGGCGCGCCCGATCCCGAGGCGCTGGCTGCGCCGGCTCCCGAGGAGTCCTCGCCCAGCTCCTAGCTCAAGTGGGGGGAGTGTCGCCCACGAGCTGCACCACGACGTCAGCGAGAGTCTCGCCGCGGTCCTCCTGCAGGAAGTGTCCCGCGCCACTGATCGTGACCTGCACCCGGCCGACCGCGCCCGGCACGTGCTCCCCGAGCACCTCGGCCCAGCCGCGCGTGGCCGGGTCACCGTCGGAGAACGCGGTGACGAACGGGCCGTCGAAGCCGGCGAGCGCGTCCATGGTGCGCCGGTTCAGGCGTGCGCAGGCGCTGGAGGGCGTGTGGCCCATCAGCAACGGCAGCTGGCGCGGTCCCGCGCAGTAGGCCTCGCCGGGAAACGGCGCGTCGTAGGCCGCCAACACCGGGTCCGGCACCTCCGACTCGGTGGCCCCCTGCACGAACATGCTGGGCTGGAACGGCGTGACCTCCTGCGTGAGGCGCTGGTAGTCGAGCAGCATCTGCGCCAGGGTGACGGTCCCGTCCGCGGCGACATGGCACGGCCACTCGAGCCGGCCCGCCAGGGCGGCATCCGCGGTGTGCAGCACGGTGTTGGCCGCGACCACGCGGCGGACGAGCCCGGGGCGAACGGCCAGGAGGCTCAGCCCGAACGGGCCGCCCCAGTCCTGGACGACGAGCGTGAGACCGGCCAGTCCCACGGCATCGGCGAACTGGGCGACCCAGTCGACGTGCGCACGGATCGTGTGCGCCGTCCTCGCCAGCGGCTTGTCCGAGCGGCCGAACCCGATGAGATCCGGAGCAACGGCGCGCAGCCCGTGCTCGACGAGCCGGGCCACGACCGTGCGATAGAGGTACGACCACGTCGGCTGACCGTGCAGCAGCAGGACGGTCTCAGCGCCGGCAGGTCCCTCGTCGACGTAGTGCATCCGCACGCCGTCGCCCAGGATGGCGTAGTGCGGGGCGAAGGGGAAGCCCGGGAGGTCCGTGAAGCGCTCTTCGGGCGTCCGCACGATGTGCACGGCGCCCATAGTGCCCCACGGCTGGCACGGCGGCGCCGGGACTGGTGGACTCGATGTTCGTGAACGGGGAGCGCCGCGACGTCGCCGTGCTCGGGGCCGGGCTGGTGGGCCTCGCGCTGGCGTACGAGCTGGCTTGCCTCGGGGCGAGCGTCACCGTGGTGGACGCGGCCCATCCGGGGCGGGCGACCGACGCCGGCGCGGGCATCCTCTCTCCCGCCACCAGCTCCGAGACCGACCGCGCGCTGTGGCCCTTCCTGCGCCAGGCCGGCGCCCACTACCCGGCGCTGCTGGCACGCCTCGCCGGCGACGGGGCCGACGTGTCCGCCGCCGGCTACGGCGCCTGCGGAGTCCTCACCGTGGGCCTGCGCCCCCACGAGGACGGGTGGTTCAGCCCCTTCGCCGACCTGGTGCTCCGCCGCTCCCCGGGAGAGGTGT
>Ga0116215_1001277_pt1 | contig 17106 bp, 17 predicted proteins | sample Sb_taG_7_FD_89698 | JGI IMG/M metagenome (GOLD analysis project Ga0116215, IMG submission 89698) | Peat soil microbial communities from Weissenstadt, Germany - Sb_50d_2_FS metaG | ecosystem: Environmental > Terrestrial > Soil > Wetlands > Peat | place: Germany: Weissenstadt | collected 2010-09-21 | reverse complement strand
GTCGCGTTGGCCATCTTCGGCAAGTTCACGGACAACTGGTTCGCGGGGACACCGAGATCCGGTCGCTGGGTGGCGAGCTCGAGCTTCGACGCAGTCACCGTGGGGGCCGCCGTCGGGTGCGCGATCGTCCTCTTGGCCACGCTGTGCGCACTGCCGACGTTCGGAAGCCTCGTCCGCAGCGGTGACTGGAAGGTACTGCGCCGGCCCGTCCTCCGCGCGGTCACGTCTGCCGCGATCGCGGCGGTCCTGCTGGCTGGAGCGCTGGCGTGGGCACACCACCTGAACCGCCACGACCGCAACGGGGGCCTACCCGTGTACAGCGCGCTCTTCGTGGTCGTGGCCCTTGCGGCTGTGGTCGCGCTCATGTTCGCCACAGCCGCGGCCGTCTCCGTGGCGCGGCGCATTGACCTGCCTGCCCTCACACTCCGCGCACTCGGGTTGATGGCGCTCGGACTCTCGGGTCTGATGGCGCTCATCTTCGTCGGGTTCGTCACCTGGTGGGCCAGCGAATCCGTCCATGCACCGGGGGTCCTCTCGAGCGGGATCGGCAACGGAATCCCATTCACCTCGATCACGCTGCCGCCGATGCTGCTCGCAGCCGGGCTCTTGATGTTTGGCGGCCTGGTGCTGGCCCTGGGGGGCTCCGTGCGGATCGCCCGAGCCATCGGTCCCGGCCACGCAACCACCTGATGAGCCTGGGCACTCGGACGGGGAATCTCGGGACGGTCAATTCCTCTTCAGTCCTCTTCAGGCAGGCGGACAAAGCGCCGATTCGATTGCGCAGGCACCACGGTGTGCCGGTGACAGGCCCCGCGGATGGGGAAGCACCGGCGCGTGGGGCTTCGAGGAGAAGGCGATGGGCTTCGACGAGGGCTGGGAGTACGACGCAGAGTACGGAGCCGAGTTCGACTCGGAGTTCGACGGCGACTACGACGCGGAAGAGCGCTATCTCAGCCTCATCCCGGACGAGGAGCGGCAGCGCTTCTGGTCCGAGTCCGTGTGGTCCGATCCCATTGACGACGAGTTCCAGCTCGACTCCCTGCTCTTCGCGCACCGTGGCGCCGAGGTCGAGCTCTCCCGGGAGATCCGACTCTCCGAGCTCTGGGCAAGTTGCCAGGACCGGCCCTTCACGATGGACGAGTTCCTCGAGCTGTCGGTGCTGATCTCCGAGGTGGAAGGCCTACGGGGCTCGCTGTGCGCGGACTGCGCGATGTTGGGCCGCCCCAACGTCAGTGCGAACTGGGCGCTCGCCAGCACCGCCCTGTGCCGCGGGCACCTGCGCTTCCGGCTGGGCCATGGCCAGATCGACGGCGGCGGCACGCACCAGTCCTCGTAGCTGGTCGACCGGCGTCCCCGACGGGCCCGGGCGCACCGTGCACAATGGTGGGGTGACGCTGGCTGCGCGCGTCTATGCCGCATCCCACTTGACGGGCACCTTCGTCCTGCGATCAGGGCGTAGGGCGGACCGCTACTTCGACAAGTACCGGTTCGAGTCCGATCCGGACCTGTTGGCCGAGATCATCGAGGCACTCGTCCCCCTCGTGCCCCCGGGCATCGAGGGCCTCGCCGGGTTGGAGCTCGGCGGGGTGCCGCTCGCCACCATGCTCTCCTCGGCCACCGGGCTTCCGGCGTTCTTCGTCCGCAAGGAGCCGAAGAAGTACGGCACCGAGCGGGTGTGCGAGGGCGGTGACATCGCCCGGCGCAACCTGCTGATCGTCGAGGACGTGGTCACCACAGGCGGACAGGTCGTCCTGTCGGCACAGGACCTTCGCTCCGAGCACGCCGTGGTCGAGCACGCCGTCTGCGTCATCGACCGAGAGGGCGGTGGGGCTGACGTCGTCGGGGCGGAAGGCATGACGCTCCGCGCCCTCTTCACCATGTCCGAGCTCGAAGCAGCCGTCTGAGGCTGCCCGGGCTCGAGACTCAGGCGGGGGGATTGCGGTGGGCGGGCAGCCGCCGCTTCTCGTCGCGCTGGCGTTCGAGGAGCGACTTCAGCCGGCTGAGGCTCTCCGTCTCGTCGCCGGCCCGGTTGTGGCGCTCCTCGGGGTCGGTGCTCAAGTTGTGCAATTCGAACAGTGGCTCTGCGGCGGGGGCCGCGAAGGGGTTCTTGGCGATGCCATGGTCGGCATTCCAGTCGTCGAGGCGCTCGTAGTAGTGGTTCAGTTTCCACAGCTCTTCGGCGCCGTCCGCGCCGGTCGGAAGGGTCGCGATGACCGACTCGATGTTCGACGGCCCGCCGACCGGCTCGAACGGAGCGCCACTCAGGATGTTGACCTTGGTCAAGCCCATGGAGGGGTTGTCCTCTGTCATGAAGTACACCGGAGCGGCAACGGATGAGGCGTTGGACTTCCCGGTCACCACGTCGCTCAGGTCCCGACCCGGCAGGGGCTGCGCCTCCTCGTGGTGGGCTGAGACGCCGGCGACCGCGCGCTCGAGGTCGATGCCGGCCAAACCGAGGAGCGTCGGGATGAGGTCGACGTGGCTCGTCGGCACCGAGATCCCGCCGTCGACCCGGCCCACGCCGGGGCCCGATACCAGCAGCGGGACGCGCGTCGCCTCGTCGAAGACGTTGAACCACTTCTGGACGAGACCACCGTGCGCGCCGATCAGGTCCCCGTGGTCCGACGTGAACACGACGATCGTGTCGTCGAACATACCGGAAGCCCGGAGGGCATCGAGGATCCGCCCTATGGACTGGTCGACGACTTTTTGGAGGTAGTAGTAGAGGCGCCGGTAGGCGAGGTCGGTCTCCGATTCGAAGATCATCTTCGGCCAGAGGGCCTTGAACGCCTCCTGGCAGGGCGGGCGTCCGGCGAAGCTGTCGCCCTGGGACGGCGCCTCGGGGATCTCCGGCACGGTGTCGTCCGGAGGGCCGAATCCGAGCAGCTGGTCCCACCCGAAGCCGTTGAAGGCGATGTCGTGGGGGTTGACGAACGATGCGACGGCAAGCCACGGACCATCGCGGCGCGCCCGGGCAAGCTCGTCGAAGAGCTCCACCACCTGCTCGGCGAAGACGCCGTCTCTGACCATGCCGCAATCGGACTTGGCCGCACCGTGGGGCTCCCGGCCGATCCACCCGGAGAATCCGAACGGGTCGAGCCGGTCGGCCTTCTTGTAGGCCTCGATCGCCTCGGGAATCGGGTTACCGGCGTCGTCGGAAGCCCTCAAACCTTCGTGCGTCCCGGGGATGACCAGGTCGGCGTGCGAAACGTGCCACTTACCTCGGTAGTGGGTCTCGTACCCCCCGGCCCGGAACCAGTCGCCGAGCGTGGGTACCGAATTTGGATCAAGCCAGCTCATGTCCGGGTCGGTGTTCTGCTTGGCTGCGCCGTCGGTGGAAGACACCCCGTGGAGCGAGGGGTACTGGCCGGTGAACAGGGTCGTACGGCTCGGGGTGCAGGCCGTCGAGCCCGCGTAGTGACGATGGAACTCCAGTCCCCCGTCGCGGATCGATTCCCGCGCCGGCAGCTGCTCCCGACGGAAGGCCTTCACCGCGTCGGTCTCGTAGGGGGGCGGGTAGCGCTCCTCATCGGTCATGACGAGGAGGATGTTCGGTGAGGTCATGGTGCGAGGGCTCCGTGGGGGTCGAGTGCTGATGGCCTGAGGACCGGGGTCACGATAAGCGATCGTGTCGCGGGCCGGTGCTGGTCTGCTCCCTATAGACCGGTCTCGGCCCTGATCCGCCCGTCGGCCGCGGCCTTCTTCAGCTCGGCGTAGTCCTTCTCGTTCTGGTCGGCGTAGGTCTCGGCGAACTCGGCGAGGGCGTCGTCGAAGGTGGTGCTGTTGCCGAGGTACGAGGCGATGGCGATTCGGTCACCGGAGCGGGCATGGGCCCGGGCCAGCGCCTGGGCGCAGAGCCCGGCATAGGCGGTGAGGCCCTTGGGGATTGCGCCCTCGATCTCGAACGAGCCCTTCCAATCGCGGAGCTGGCGCAGGTAGAAGTCCCGGGTGATGCCGTCGAGGCCCTCCACCCGCTGCCAGCCCAAGAAGATGTCGCTGGCCGCCTGCATGAGGTGCTGCCCGGCGACGACCCGCTCACCGTGGCTGGTGTACTTGCTCCTGCCCACGAACTCCTCGAGGACCGACGCATCCGCCTCCTTGGCCTGGAGGAACAGGGGATCGTTGCCGTCACGACCCTGGAAGAGAAGGATCCAGGCCCTGGTCCCGACGCTGCCGACCCCCACGACCTTGCGAGCCACGTCGATGAGCTCGAATTCCTCCACGAGCTGGCGGCGGTCGGTCTGCAGGGTGCGGCGATAGCTGCGCACCAGCTGATGGAGCGATTCGAGCAGCGCGTCGGGCTCGTGCTCCGCCGAAAGCTCCGCCAGGGGGACGATGAGCGGGGGGTCGCTGATGATCCGGCGCCGGCCCCCGACGACCTCGGTCAGCTTGTCCTGGGCCTGCAGCGAGTCCTTCGTGCGCGACTTGGCGACGATGGAGGACGCCTTGGTCGCCATACGCGCAGCGCTCTTCGACCCCTGTTTGGTGGCCTGGGCGGTGAGGCCGGCGATGACTCCCTCCACATCGATGTGCGAGTACCACACGTCGAGGTTGCGCGACTCGGCCAGGCGACGCATCTCCTGCCGGTACGTCGCACCGACCTCCTTCGCGGCGATGGCGCAGTCCTTCTTGGAGAAGTTCTGGTCTCTCCCGGCGATGACGACGCTGGCCGCCAGGCGCTTGAGGTCCCACTCCCAGGGCCCCGGGAGTGTCTCGTCGAAGTCGTTGACGTCGAACATGATGGATCGCTCGGGCGACGCGAACAGTCCGAAGTTGCTGAGGTGTGCGTCGCCGCAGATCTGGGTCGTGAGACCCGAGGTGGGCGTCGTGGCCAGGTCGGACGCCATGATCAGTGCGGCGCCGCGGTAGAAGGTGAACGGCGAGACGAGCATGCGCCCGTAGCGGATAGGCACGAGCTCGGGCACCCGAGACACGGCCTGCCGCTCCAACAGGCTCACGGGGTCGGGGCGCGACGAGGAGGGCTCGAACGCCGCATGGGATGCTCGTGGCACCCGTGTCCGCGCCTCCTTGCCCAGCAGGGACCGTTCTTTCGGCGTCGGGTGGACCAACTTCTTCGCCGATGGTGGTTTGGCGTGTGATGTCGTCGGTGTGGTCGTCATCGTTCCTCGTTTCTCCCCGGGCGCGAGCAGCTCGGAGGATGCCGACGCCCGCCACCACCATGCCTTCCCCCGCCCGGATTGGCCAGTGACTTTGGTCACGCCTTCGGGTGCACGGGTCGCCGCGGGATCACAATGGCAGGTGAACGGGAGATTCCGACAACGATTGTCAAAATGTGTCGGCACCCCGGTATGGTGGCGGGGCCATGCAGTCACCCGACGCGCTGACCGATCTCTTCCGGGCCAACGGGCGCAAGATCACCGCCCAGCGGCTGTGCATCTTTCGTGCCCTCGCGGGTGACGTGACCCACCCGTCGGCGGAGCGGGTGCACGAGAGGGTCCGCCGCGAGATGCCCCATGTCTCGCTCAAGACCGTCTACCAGACGCTGAACGACCTGGCCGATCTGGGCGCCATCTCCGTCCTCGACGTGGGCACCGGCTCGGCGCGCTTCGATCCCAACGTCGAGAGGACCCACCACCACCTGGTCTGCCGCTCCTGCGGCAAGGTGCGCGACCTGGCCGCGGACTTTCCCGGCCTCAGAGTGCCCCGGCGGGCGGCCCAGGGCTTCGACGTCGACAGCGCCGAGGTGGTCTTTCGCGGCCTGTGTGACGAGTGCAGGGGACTGCAGCCGTAGGCGACAGCAGCACGCAGTCGGAACAAGAGCACCAACCAACAGAAAGGGAATCAACCGCCATGCCAGCACTGAAGGGCACCCAGACCGAGGCCAACCTCAAGGAGGCCTTCGCCGGCGAGAGCCAGGCGAACCGCCGCTACCTCTACTTCGCCCAGAAGGCTGATGTGGAGGGCTACCCCGACGTTGCGGCGCTCTTCCGTTCGGTGGCCGAGGGTGAGACGGGCCACGCGTTCGGTCACTTCGACTACCTCAAGGAGGTCGGCGACCCGGTCACCGGGGTGCCCGTGGGCGCCACGGAGGACAATCTCAAGTCGGCCATTGAGGGCGAGACGTACGAGTACACCGAGATGTACCCCGGGTTCGCCAAGACGGCGCGCGACGAGGGCTTCGAGGAGATCGCCGAGTGGCTCGAGACGCTGGCCAAGGCAGAGAAGTCCCATGCCGGCCGCTTCACACAGGGGCTCGAGTCCGTCTCGTAGGAAGGGCGGCCGAGGTGACCGCCACATACGACCCCGCCGATCCCAAGTACTTCGACCCGGCCGCGCTCCGCGAGGAGGTCGACCGCGTCTTCGACCTGTGCCACGGGTGCCGTCTGTGCTTCAACCTGTGCCCGTCGTTCCCGACGATGTTCAGGTTCATCGACGCCAACGACGGCGACGTGTCGGCACTGACCGATGCCGACCACGACCAGGTCGTCGACGAGTGCTACCAGTGCAAGCTCTGCTACGTGAAGTGCCCCTACGTGCCACCGCACGAGTGGGAGCTGGACTTCCCGCGCCTCATGAGCCGGGTGCACGCGGTGCGTCAGAAGCAGGGGGTCGGGGTCAAGGAGCGGCTCACCGACCAGTTCCTGGCGCGCACCGACGCCCTGGGCCGCGCCTCGGTGGCGGCGGCGCCGGTGGTCAATTGGGCCACCGGTACGCCGGGATCGTGGCCGCGCCGGGTGATGGAGAAGACCGTCGGCTTGGCGTCGCAGCGGCTGCTTCCGCCCTACGCGAAGCAGCGCTTCACGACGTGGTTCAAGCGGCGCCGGGGCCCGGCCGCCCTGCCGAATGGAGGCGGTGCCGTCTCGGTGTTCCCCACGTGCTTCGTGGAGTACATGGAGCCCGACGTCGGTCGCGCCATTGTGGAGGTCTACGAGCACAACGGCGTCGAGTGCCGCCTGCCCGCGGGCACCAAGTGCTGCGGCGCCCCATGGCTTCACTCGGGGCACGTGGATGAATTCGCGAAGGCGGCCCGCCGCAACGTGGCCGCGCTGGCCGCGGAGGTGCGGGCCGGCCGCGAGGTCATCGTGGCGCAGCCGACCTGCGCCTACGTGGTCAAGCGGGACTACCCGATGTACGCCAAGGGGCCCGACGCCGACCTGGTGGCGTCGCACACGTTCGACCCGGCCGAGTACCTCATGAAGCGCCACCGCGATGGCGACGACCCCTTCACCCTGCATGACGAGTTCCCCGGCCGCGAGAACGGCTCGGTGCCCGAGGCGGTGACGTACCACGTGGCCTGCCACCTGCAGGCACAGAATGCAGGGCTGCGCAGCCGCGACCTGCTCAAGCTGGCCGGCGTGACGTGCTCGCTCGTGCAGCGCTGCTCGGGCATCGACGGGACGTGGGGGTACCGGGCCGACAATTACGACCTGGCCCGCCAGGTCGCGGCGCCACTGGGCCGTGAGGTCGAGGCGGCCGGGAACGACGTCGTGTGCGGCGACTGCCACCTGGCCAACGGGTCGATCCTCCAGGAGACCGGGATGCAGCCGGTGCACCCGCTGCAGCTGATGGCGCGGGCCTACGGCATCGGCGACGGGGACGATACGTGACCGAACCGGCCGCGGGAGCCCTGACGCTGGCCGACGTGCTGGACCTCCGGGCCTACGAGCGTGTTCGAGAGGACTACCGGGCCCGGGTCATCGCCCGCAAGCGCAACCGCCGGGTGGGCCTGGGGCCGATCATGACCCTCGTGTTCGAGTGCCTCGACACCGTGCGGTTCCAGGTGCAGGAGATGGCCCGGGTCGAGAAGATCATCAGTGACGAGGCGATTCAGGTCGAGCTCGACGTCTACAACCGGCTGCTGCCCGGGAAGCGGGAGCTGTCGGCCACCCTGTTCATCGAGCTGACCTCGGACGGAGCGCTCCGAGAGTGGCTGCCACGGCTGGTCGGGATTGAGCACCAGGTGGGCGTATGGATCGACGGCGACGTGGTGGCGAGCGTGCCCGAGGCCCAGCACGCCGCCGCCCTGACCCGTGAGAGCGTCACACCGGCCGTGCACTACCTGCGGTTCGGCTTCACCGAGGCCCAGGTGGCCGCCTTCGGGGACGCAGGGGAGGTGGCCCTGGTGTCCACCCACCCGGCCTACGAGGTCCGGACCGTTCTGCCCCCGGGGGCGAGGGATGAGCTCCTCGGGGACCTCCTCGGGACAACAAAGCCTCTACCTATTGGCTGACCAGGGACAATTCTGTGCGCAAGTCTTTACAGATGCTCACGTCATAAGCCATACTCTTTGTTCGCCGAATTCGGAGCCGGCGCGTTCGGTCGTTGCACCGAAAGGGCCCCCGAGCAGGGCGAATGCAAATATCCGCCTGAGAATCCGTTACGAGGAAGTGTTTCCCATGATCGCCGCCACGTGGCGTAAGCAAGCCGCCTGCCGGGGACTGGACGTCGAGGCGTTCTACCCCGTCACCGAGGACGAGGCCGACGCGGCCGAGGCCAAGGCTGTCTGCGCCGTCTGCCCGGTCCGCCAGGCGTGCCTGGAGCACGCCCTGGCCCACCGCGAGCGTGAGGGGATCTGGGGCGGCACGACCGAGCGGGAGCGTCGGCGGATTGTGCGGCAGCGCCGCAAGTCCGCCTGACCGACCCGACCTGGCGCCCCGCGACGAGCGGGAACACCATCGCGCTGGCAGAGAGGTACCGCTCCCCGCATTCTCGATCCCCCTGGCGAGCCCCTCAGCCGCCCGGTCGCATTCTCGGGCCGGTCGGTGCACCCAGATTGATTACATCACCGGGTCTCGTGTAGATCTGACCTTCGGTGTTTCAAGTCCGTGGAGAAGAATCGATCGAATGAGCACGTGGAGGCGACTGCTGACGGTGTCGGGGGTGGTCGCTCTAGGCCTTTCGCTCACTGCGTGCGGCAACAACTCGAGCGGCGGCTCGGCGTCGTCCCCCACGACGTCGAGCACCGTCAGGGTCACGACGTCCCCCGCCACAGCGCCGAGCCAGGCCAGCATCCGGAAGGACGTCCATTTGCTCAACTGCGGCGCAGCAAAGGGTGGCTGGTCGGCTGGTGGCACGGTGCAGAACCGGCTGAGCCACTCGGCGACCTTCGACATCACCGTGTTCTTCACCTCGTCAGTGGCGGAGAACCTGGACTATGGGTCGACCTCGGTGCCGTTGAAAGCCGGTCAGATCAAGCTCTGGTCGGTCAATGCGATCTTGGCCGCACCGAGCACCGTGCTCTGCGTGCTGACCAGCGTCACCACCAGCTGAGCGGGGTGCGGCTTCCCGCACTGCGCACGATGGCGGTGCGAATGGTGACGTCGGGCAATCCAGCCGTCCCTACTTCTTGCTGTGCTTCACGGTTGTCGTCGTCGCCGCCTGGGTCGTCTGGCCGAGGGTGCAGGGGAACGGATTCCACGGCTCGGGTTGGGTGTTCGTGTAGACGTCGCCGGGAATGGTCGTCGTGGTCGTCGTGGTGGGACCGGTGGTGGTTGTCGTCGTCGCCGGGGCACCGGTCGACGACGGGCCAGTGACGGTGAGCTGGGAGCCGGCGATCAGGACTGAGACCGTCTGACCGTTCAGGCTCGAGTCGGCCACGTAGGTGACGGGTCCGCTCAATGCTGAGTCGAGCGTGAGCGCGGCCTCGTGGCCGGTGGGACCGTAGAGGATCTCCGACGGGCCGCCCCCGGCGAGTTGGGATGAGGCGTTGCCGATCTGGGCGACAGTGAATCCCTGTGCGGTGAGCGCCGTGGCGGTCGTGTGGGCGATGCCGTTGACCGTCGACGCGTTCAGGACGTTGACGCTGACCTGGCTGTGCGCCTCGGTGGGAACGGTCGTGGGAGCAGTGGTGGCCGTGTGCTTGCCCTTGCCCTGGGCGGGCGTGGTGGCCGGCGTCGTGGCGGCTTGCTGCGTCCCGATGGCGTTGAAGCTGTCGATCATGTTCTGGGCGTACGGCTCGGCCAGCTTCAGCACCGAGGCCCCCCCGTCGGTGGTGTACCCGATCGTGGGCAGCGTCTCGGTGACCAGGTGCGACGACAGGAGGCCCCGGAAGTCCTCGGCGATGTGGAGGAGGTCACTCTGGCTGAGCGTGTCGTCGATGGTCAGGTTGCCGACGGCGGCACCGATGAACGAGTTCATGGCGAGCGGGTTCGTGACGGACGCGTTCACCTTGGCCAGCACGGCACGGAAGAAGGCGTCCTGACGCTGGATGCGGCTGAAGTCCGACTGGCCGTCGTACTCCCAGTAGCCGTTCGAGTTCATGTAATAGAGGTGCCGGCTGCGCACCAGCTGGAGGGCGGTCGTCCCGTTCACCACCTGGCAGCCCGTCGTGGTCACGTCCAACCCGGTGTACTGGTCCTTGACCTCGGTCGGGAAATCCATGGTGATGCCGCCCAGCGCGTTCACCATGCCCGAGAAGCCGGGGAAGTCCACCGACATGTAGTGGTTGACCGGGACGTCCAGGACGTGCTCCATGGTCTGCACGAGGAGGTCGGGGCCGGAATTGAACGCCGCGTTGATCCGGTTCATGCCCGAGATCCCGCTGACGTTGCCCGGGATGTCGACCCAGAGGTCCCGCGGGATGGAGAGGACGGTCACGGTCTTGGTGGTGGGGTCGAAACGGGCGACCATGGTGACGTCGCTGCGCTGGCCCCCCGCGTTGGTCTCGTCACCGAATGCGTTGACCTGCGTGGCATTGGACACGAATGCCCTGGAGTCCGAACCGACGAGGAGGAGATTGAAAGGATTACCGGGCGGGGCCTCGGCAACGAGGTGCTTGGCGTGGATCTTCTTGATCTGGTCGAAGCGGTAGGTGGCGTAGACGTAGAGGCCCCCGACCCCGACGGCAGCGACCAGGACGATGAACGAGAGCGCGTACAGAGCGCGGCGCCGCCACCGGTGCCGGCGCTGCTGCTCCTTCTTGCGAGTCTTGCGGAGCTCGGCCTGGAGGTCGCCCCGCGACGGGGCCGACTCGGAGGGGACCTGGTCGGGGTCGAGCGGCTCCAGCGTCTCGCCGTCGTCGGGGGTCAAGAACCAGAAAATACCTGGCCGGGCGGTCCGGTAGCCTTCGCCGGTGCATTTCGACCTGCCAGACGAACTGCTCGAGCTCCGCGACTCCGTGCGGCGACTCGCCCAGGACAAGGTGAAGCCCAGAGCCCGCGCGATCGACAAGGACGGGGCCTACCCGACCGACCTCTTCGCGGCGTTCCGGGACGCCGGCCTGCTCGGGCTGTGCATCCCGGTGGCCTACGGGGGCTCGGGCGCGGGGATCCTGGGGCTCGCCATCGCGATCGAAGAGATCGCCAAGTACTCCAACACCGCGGCCCTGATGCTGCTGCTGACCCGGCTGCCCACGGGTCCCGTCATGATCGCCGGCACCGACGAGCAGAAGCAGCGGTACCTGCCGGGGATCTGCGAGGGCACCCTGCGGGCGGCCTTCGGGCTCTCGGAGCCGCAGGCCGGCAGCGACGTCATGGGGATGCGGACCCGGGGCGTGCCCGATTCGGGGTCGGACGGCGGCTGGGTGCTCAACGGCACGAAGTGCTGGATGTCGGGCGTGCGCGAGGCCGACTGGTACACGGTCTTCGCCAAGACGAGCGACCCCGCCAGCCGGGCTCACGATTCGGTCACGGCATTCATCGTCGAGCGAGCATGGGGCGGGGTTGAGGTCGGTCGCACGGACCACAAGATGGGCGTGCGCGGGATCGACACTGGGGAGCTCGTGCTGACCGACGTCCACGTGCCCGCCGAGAACGTGATCGGCGAGGTGGGCGGCTTCCGACTGGCCATGCTCGGCCTCAACGCCATGCGCCCGATCGTGGCCGCCCGCGGCATCGGGCTGGCCGAGGGCGCGCTGATGTACGCCACCGAGTACGTGCAGCAGCGGGCGGCGTTCGGCAAGACCATCGCGGATTTCCAGGGGATCCAATGGGAGATCGCCAAGTGCGCCGTCGACATTGAGGCGGCCCGGCTCCTCACCTACCGGGCCGCGGTGCTGGCCGACGAGGGCAAATTCACCAAGGAGTACGTCCCGTACCTCTCCATGGCGAAGTACCACGCCACGGAGCTGGCCGTCCGCGCCTCGTCGCTGGCCGTCCAGCTGCTCGGCGCAGCCGGCTACATGGAGGACCACCCGACCGAGCAGTGGTACCGCGACGCCAAGCAGCTGACCATCGTCGAGGGCACGTCGCAGGTGCAGCTGGGACTGATCGCCCGCGGCGTCCTCGACCGGGACCTGTGGTGGGACTGACCTGGCCCGAGATCCTCGCCCGGCTGTCGCGCCGTGAGTCCCTCACCACGGACGAGTCCGAGGGCGCGCTCGGTGTCGTCCTGGCCGGTGATGCCACGCCGGTGCAGGTCGGGGCCTTCCTCGCCCTCCTGCACGCCAAAGGGGAGACCGCAGACGAGGTGACCGGGCTGGCCCGGGCCATGGTCGACGCCGCCGTGCCCTGCCCTCTCGACCCGGGCGACCGCGTGGTGGTCGACCTGGTGGGCACAGGGGGCGACCGGCTGGCGAGCATCAACGTGACGACGCTGGCCGCCTTCATCACGGCGGGCAGCGGGGTGCTCGTGTGCAAGCACGGGAACCGGGCCGCCTCGTCGTCGGTGGGCACGGCGGACGTGCTCGAGGCCCTGGGAGTGGCCATTGAGATCGGGCCCGAGGGCGTCGCCCGTTGCGTCACGGAGGCGGGCATGGGCTTTTGCTTCGCCCAGCGCTTCCACCCCGCCATGCGCTTCGTCGGACCGGTGCGCAAGGAGCTGGGCGTGCCGACCGTGTTCAACTTCCTCGGGCCGCTCATCAACCCGGCGCGGACCAGGCACCAGCTCGTCGGTGTCAGCGACGCGACGATGGGGCCGATCATGGCGGGGGTCCTCGGGGCGACCGGCAGCCGCCACGCCATGATCGTGCACGCCGACGACGGCCTCGACGAACTGAGCGTGACGTCGCCGTCGAGCGTGCTGGAGGTGCGGGGCGACGGCTCGGGCGAGTTCGAGGTGAGCGACTGGCGCGTCGATCCGGCCGCGCTGGGGTTCGCCCCGGCCACCATGGCGGACCTGCGGGGCGGCGATGCGGCCTTCAACGCGCGGATCATCCGCTCGGTGCTCGAGGGTGAGCAGGGCGCCCGGCGTGACATCGGCCTCCTCAATGCGGCGGCGGCCCTCGTCGTGGCGGGCCGCGTCACGGACCTCGAGAGCGGAGTGGAGGCAGCGGCCGAGTCGATCGACAGCGGCCGGGCCGTCGCCGTGTTGGACGCGCTGGTCGCTACGTCGCAAGAAGCGCTGCGCCGGCAGACGGACTGATCCGCCAGGCGCGGCGCGGTGCGTGAGCCGCCGGATCCAACGCGGGCGAATCCGGGCGGCACAGCGCGATCACGCAGCCGCCGAAGCCGCCGCCGGTCATGCGGGCCCCGAGGACACCGGGCTCGGCGACGAGCTGCTCGACCAGTTCGTCGACGGCCGGCACGGAGACCCTGTAGTCGGCCGCCAGGCTGTGGTGTCCCTCGGTCATGACCGTGCCGAGGCCCACCAGGTTGCCCCGGGCGAGGAACTGCTCGGCGTCGCGCACCCGGGTGCACTCGGTGATCACGTGGCGGGCGCGCCGGCGCAGGACGGGATCGGCGAGCCCGCTGAGGTCGCCGAGCTCGCAGGCGCCGAGCTGCCGCCCGAGGATGGACGCGGCCCGCTCGCACTCGGCGCGCCGCGTGGCGTAGGGCGTCGAGGTCAGCAGTCGTGGCGTCTCGCTGTGCACGATCACGAAGGCGGCATCGTCGGGCACGGGAATGTGCCGGGTCTCGAGGGTGGCGAAGTCGATGCGGAGCGCGTGGCCGGCGCGGGCGGCGGCGATGGTGAGCGGATCGAGCAGGCCCACGTGGGCACCCGCGCCGCGCTCGGCCTCCTGGCAGTCGCGGGCGAGCGCCACCGGATCGGGGTCGTGTCCGAGGGCGAGGAGCAGGGCGACCGAGAAGGCCGCACTGGAGGACAGGCCGGCGCCGACCGGCAGGGTGCTGGTCACCCGGACGGCGCCGCCCGAGGGTTGGGGCTGCAGCCGGAGGAGCCCGGCCGCCAGGAGGGCCTCGGGGGGAACCGGGGCGGCGCCTCCCGGAGCGATCTCGAGCGGCTGGTCCGGGAACTGGTCCGAGTCGATCCCGACGAGGAAGCTGCCGGGCTTCGGCGTGAAGGTGACCTCGGTCGCCAGGTCGATGGCCATCGGCAGCGACAGGCCGCCGTTGTAGTCGGTGTGGTCGCCGATGATGGTGACTCGTCCGGGGGCGCGGGCCGTGGGCACGGGCCCAGCTTTGCGCAGGTGGGGCCGGCTTGACCGTCGAGGGCGGCGCGGGTCACGATCCTGCGATGGCCGACCGGGGTGGACCGCTGAGCGGGATCAAGATCATCGAGCTGGCGGGCATCGGGCCGGCTCCCTATACGTGCATGATGCTCGCCGACGCCGGGGCCCAGGTCCTGCGGCTGGAGCGCGCCGCTCCGGGGGCCGTCGAGCGGGGCGCGGAGCAGCGCTCCTCGGGCGCCGGGCCCTACTGGGACCTGCTCAACCGGTCACGGCCGTCGGTCGGGGTCGACCTGAAGAACCCGGACGCCGTCGAGCTGGTGCTGGGGCTGGTCGAGCAGGCGGACGGGCTGATCGAAGGCTTCCGGCCCGGTGTGGCCGAGCGCCTGGGGGTGGGGCCCGAGGCGTGCTTCGTACGGAACCGGCGCCTCGTCTACGGGCGCATGACCGGGTGGGGCCAGGACGGGCCCATGGCGCCGATGGCCGGGCACGACATCGACTACATCGCGATCGGGGGCGCGCTGTGGTCGCTCGGGCGGGCCGACTCGGCACCCGTGCCGCCCCTGAACCTGGTGGGCGACTTCGGCGGCGGCGGCATGCTGCTCGCCTTCGGCATGGTGGCGGCGCTGCTCGAGGCGGTGCGGTCGGGCGAGGGCCAGATCGTGGACGCCGCCATGGTGGACGGCGCGGCATCCCTGATGACGATGATCCATGCCTTCCGCCTGAACGGCCTGTGGAACGACCAGCGCGGGGCGAACATGCTCGACACCGGCGCCCCCTTCTACGAGGTCTACGAGACGTCGGACGGGCAGTGGATGGCGGTTGGAGCCATTGAGTCCCAGTTCTATGCGGCCCTGTTGGCGGGGCTGGGGCTGGCCGATGACGGGTCGCTGCCGGCGCAGATGTCGCGGGGGGACTGGCCGGCCATGAAGGAGCGGTTCGCCGCTGTGTTCCGGGCGAAGACGCGGGACGAATGGACCTCCATCTTCGACGGGAGCGACGCCTGCGTGGCGCCCGTGCTGTCCGCGTGGGAAGCCCACACGCACCCGCACAACGTGGCGCGGTCCACGTACATCGAGGTGGACGGGGCGGTGCAGCCGGGGCCGGCGCCGCGGTTCTCCCGCACCCCGTCCGTCGTGTCGAAGCCGCCATCACCGCCGGGTGCCGACACCGTGTCGGGGCTCGTCGAGTGGGGCGTGGACGAGAGCGTGGTGGTGAAGCTCCGCGGGTCGGGGGCGCTGAGCTAGGGGCAGGGCCCGTAGGGGTCGATCGGAGCGTTCGACGCGCCCGACAGCACCCACGAATTGGAAGCCTCGTTCATGTAGGCCGCGGGGCAGGCATCCGCGATGGCGATGACCGCCGAGGACGGGCAGGTGCCTTGCTCCGCGAGGCACGTCATGGCGTCGTGGCCCTCCGCGTAGCCGGGGCACTCGAGGGTGAAACTCTTGGCGGCGTAGGCCTCGAGGTAGGCCAGCGCGGCCGCGCAGCCCCACGCCGTGGCCCGACCGACCGCGGGCAGCGCGCTGGAAGTGGCAGGCTCCGGATCTGGCGCCGCGGTCGCGGTCGCGGTCGGAGGCGTCACTGACGGCGCGGGAGGAGATGGCGGCGCGGTGGGAGCGGTGGTCGTCGTGGTGGTGGGGGCGGGCGCGGATGGCGCCGGCGCGGGAGGAGATGGCGGCGCGGTGGGAGCCGTGGTCGTCGTGGTGGTGGGGGCGGCCGCCTCGGTCAGGGCGGCTCGCTGGGATCGTGGCCACGAGGTCCCGGGTCCGGGCGTCGCCAGATGCGCCGCCACGATGGCAATGGTGCCGACGAGTACGAGGGGCAGGACCATGGCGGTGTGCCGATGTGTGGCGGAGGACAAGGCGGGTGCTCCTTAGCGGTGGGTTCGCCGATGAGGGTCTCGACAGGAGTCGAGCCAGACCGATACCCACTGCACCCTTACCCACGGCACCCCCGTTGAACGACGCCGAAAGAGGAATTTCCCGTGGAAACCCGCAGAACACCGCTCCAACGGGGATTGTCGCGGTGGGCGTTGCCGTATCGAGGAAATCTGAGAAGTTTCCGAGCGCGCTGAAACACGGAGGGCCGCTCCCTTCCGCGCCGCCACGGCCGTGGGTGTCGCTTCCGACGCCACGGTGGGGAGGATCTTTCGCAGCGGCGCGTCGTGTTGCGCCCAGCGTCGGCGCGCCGGGAGATCAGATCTTGACGACGGGGCAGGTGATGGTGCGGGTGATGCCCTCGATCTGCCCGATGTCCCGCACGACCATGCGACCGAGCTCGTTCATGGAGGCTGCTTCCGCGCGGGCGATGATGTCGTAGGGCCCGGTCACGCCCTCGGCCACGACGACGCCGTCGACGGTGTTGACCTGGTGGGCCACCTGGGCTGCCTTGCCGACGTCGGTTTGGATCAGGACGTACGCATGGACGGTCACGGCACACCGTACATTGGCGTGGTGGCGATGTCGCCGAAGATCGAGCAGTTCAAGGACATGGCTCGACAGGCCCAAAAGGACCTGTTCGACCAGAGCCAGCCGATCGGGCGGCTCTCGCTGGTGCAATGCGCGATGCTCGCCGGGGGCACCGCGGTGACCATCTCACTGGCGGGCTCGCTCTTCTTCTCCATCTCCCCGACCGCCGCCGACCACAAGGTGCTCCTCTACCTGCTCTTCACGCTGGCGCCCTTCGCGATCGTGTCGCCGCTGCTCGGCCCGCTCATCGACCGCAGCCGCGGCGCTCGGCGCCTCATGGTGGTGTCCTCCGCCATCGGACAGGCAGGGCTGTGCCCCCTCATGGCCACCCACGTCCACAGCCTGCTGCTGTTCCCCCTGGCGTTCTTGGTGCTGGTGTGCTCGAAGCTCTACCTG
>Ga0116215_1001276_pt1 | contig 17107 bp, 10 predicted proteins | sample Sb_taG_7_FD_89698 | JGI IMG/M metagenome (GOLD analysis project Ga0116215, IMG submission 89698) | Peat soil microbial communities from Weissenstadt, Germany - Sb_50d_2_FS metaG | ecosystem: Environmental > Terrestrial > Soil > Wetlands > Peat | place: Germany: Weissenstadt | collected 2010-09-21 | reverse complement strand
CCCTCTACTTCCGTGATCCCGCGGGCAATTCCGTCGAGCTGCTCACGCCGGGGCTGTGGGGGCTTCCGTCGGGCTGGTAGCTGAATCTCGTCCCACGACGTTGAGAACAAGAACGACGCCATCCTCGCGCGGGCATGCTGTAAAGTTGGCCTTGACCGCTCCTGCCGCCGCGACGCCGAGATGCCTGTTGTGTTGCGCCAAGGTCTCGGTCATTCTTCCCAACCGAGGCGAGAAAGAGAGATTCCCCCGCGCTCAGGGAGGGGGGTATCCTTCACAGCAGGACCACAGGCTCACTGGGACCCGCCGGTTTTCCCCATCGAATATCCGGTGACCGGGGGAGCGGCGATCGACTGGGTACAGGTCGAAGGCATCGTCCCTGCTCAGCCACGGACCCAGTAGCCGTTTCACTTCGGGCAGTTCCTCCGGCTCGATGCTCACCTCGAAGACCGAACGCTGCACCCGCCGGCCGTAACGGGCCAGGATCTGAGCGACCCGATCTCGGTGGTCGTCATGGGAGATGTCATACGCGGCAACGTAAAGGCTCATGCGTACTCAAAGGCCTCGAACCGCTGTTGCGGGTCGCACAGGTGGCGGCGGAGCGAACGAGCCTGGAGCAAGAGCTGGTCAAGGTATGGCCTTGGTTCGGTCTGGCCGCGCGCGACGACGGGGATTGTCAGGATCCGATGGACCAGGACCTGGAACTGCCTGGCCGCGTCGTGCTCAAGGCTCAGTGGATACTTGCCAGCCCCGACGGCGCGGAACTGGTGCGGCCGCAATCGAAAGGTGGCCTCGATCACGGCGCGTTCCATCAGGTGCCGGAACGGTTCCTGCAGATCCGCGGTCAGAGCTTCAAAACGGCCATCCGAGCGGTGCATGATTCCGAACCAGGGGATCAGCCCAGCTCGGCGGATTGCCAGCGTCAGGTGCCGCGCCAGGGCCGTATGCGCGATGTTCAGCAGGACATTCACCGGATCTTCGGCCCCAGGGGCAACTCGCCCCTCGAAGGTGAATCCTGCCCCAAGACGTCGCTGGAGCCCCGTGTACCATCGAGCCGCTCCCCCACCTTCGAGACCGCGCAGCTCATCCAGCGAATGGACCTCCATGACCCGGCGCGCATCGGCCTCCAGTCGCTCGGCGATGTCGTCACTTTCGCGACCTGGCGCGGCGCGGGCGAGCACGGCGTGGTTGCGAAGCTTGGCCGCGATCAGCCGTTGAGCGATCGAAAGGACACGATCGGGCTTTCCCTCGAGCAGAGCCTGCGCTTTCAGGGCCGTGGGATCCTCCGCGGCCAGACTCGCCAGAAGTCCCCGGGCTCGCCCGGACTCATCGGCGAATACGACCGCCACGTCGTGGTCCAGCAGGTGCGCGATCGCCTCGCGATCGAGTCCGAACTTTCCCATGACCACGAGAGTGCCGAACGGCGCGTCTTGCTCGGGCAATGGTCTGAGGCTCCCGGCCTCATAGCGGTAGTGCAGGCGACCCTCGTGGAGAGTGATCTCCGCCAGTCCGGGCCCCAGGACCGCGGTCGGTCGAACCGTTTCGCCAACAATCTCCTGCTCCCCCGGCAGGAGCAAGTTGTGCACACCAGTCCGGGGCCGCGACCCATCGAACCACGACAGTTCGTCGAGGGTTTGCGGACCGCCGGGCCGCGGATCGGCGATCTCCCATCCCTCCCCCTTCCCCTCGACTCCGCCACCAAGACGCCGCTCGAAGCGATAGCCCAGGAACTCGAACGGCTCACGCAGGTCAATCACCGGCTTCGGCTCGGAGTTCAGCGCCAGCCGCAAGTTGTCGGCCGCTTCCAGGGCAATCCCATGAAGCCGCTCGGCCTGGTGCCGGGTACGGCAAAGCACCATAAAATCGTCGGCATAGCGGACCAGACGCCCACCCTCCGACTCGATCCGCTCATCGAACTGATCAAGAAACAGGTTGCCCAGCAACGGGGAGAGCGGCGCGCCGATCGGGATCCCTCTCCCGGGATGGTTCTGGCCGATACGGACCCACCTCATGACTACCTCGACCAAGGAGTCGTCAGCCACGTAGGCCTGCAGCCGGTCGGCCAGCTCGACGTGGTCGATCGTGTCGAAGAAACGATCGAAGTCGGCCCGTACAGCGTGGTGAAACCCCTCCTGGTAGGCCCGCGCGATTCGCTGGGGAGCCCTGTCGCGGCCCAACCCGCGCCGCCAAGCAAGGGATGATGTCTCGAAGAACTGGTCGAGCCCCGGTCCCAGTAGGTCCAGGACCAGCCTCTGCAGCGTCCGATCGACCAATGGCGGAACCGACAGGTCGCGGAACGATCCATCACCCGACCGGATCCGGAAGCGAGTGGGAGGCTGAGGTTCATACACGCCCTCGATCAGGTGCCGCGCGGCAGTTCCCAGCTCTCCGCTGGGGAGTTCTGCCGAGCCGGCCGCGCGATCCAGGGCCGCAGGCCGTAGCGCCAGCTCGAGCAATCCCTCGGAGCGCCGGCTGGCGAATGGCTCCGGACCGAGTTCCTCGATACGGTAAGCACCGAATCCGAACCGCCCGTTCTTTCCCATCCGAGCGTACTGTCCCCAGACCAGCGCGGCCTGGTCAATCGGGTCGGCCACCCGAAGCCTCACGCGGCCCATCGCTCCTCCCAGGGAGGTCCGCTCCTCGCCATGACCGTAGGCCAGGTCGAGCCAGACCAGACGGTTTTCCAGCACCTCGAGAGCGGCAGGGCCGCGGTCGGGCGCTGGCCCGGTTCCCTGGCCGGCCCGGCCGGATTCCCGTGGAGTGATTCCCACGGCGGGCAGCCGCTTGCGCAGCTTGTTCAGAAAGACTCCGGCCTCGAAACTCGTTCGGTCGAAGTAGCGGTGCCCGGATCGCGTTGTCGCATGGGGGCGTTCCATCCGCAGCGGGGAGCGGAACCGGAGAGTCAGGACCTCGTGCCGGGCGATCTCCTGGACCTCGGCGTCAAGGTGCCCGGCGGGTATCGGTCGCGGCTCAGCGCCGGGCTCGAGCGGGTGCCCGCTGACCAGGTCCTCTACGGCGGCCAGCGCGAACTCGCCGCTAAAGGGTACCCGCGCTTGCCGAGGGCTGCGGCTGAGCCGTTCCAGGCCGGCCCGGATCACCTCGAGCCTGCGTCCGGCTTCGCGTGGGCCGTATTCCAGCAGCGTTCCCCCGAAAGCGAATTGCTCCCCCGCCTGCACCATGACCCGGCATTGTTCCGGTGCGTCGAGCATGAACCCGTCCGGAAGGGCCGGTGAATCACGCAAGTCCGCGCCCCGGTTCGCCTCGGCGATCAGCGCATATAGCACCGACCCCTGATGCGCCGGCAAGCCGACGTCCCGGAGCGCCCGCAGTACCCAGCGGATGCGGTAGAAAGGGGTCATGAGGCATCGACGCCTGAAAACTCAAGATCCGCGTATTGGTTTGCGACGAGTCCCAAGCCCACGACGGTCAATTGAACGAACATCCTGCTATTTGCTCCGCACTTCCTCTTGCTTCACTCCGAACTCCATGGGTCGTCATTTGAACCTACGGGGACGGTGCCTTGTGCGCCAACCTGTTTCACTCCGAACTCCATGGGTCGTCATTTGAACTTTCCCCGTCTGGTGGAGTGGGATTCTTCTCAGTTTCACTCCGAACTCCATGGGTCGTCATTTGAACTAACTGGGGCGACATGACCGCCCTGGCCAGGTTTCACTCCGAACTCCATGGGTCGTCATTTGAACCCCCCAACCGCTTCGCCGGTTGGGCAGCTAGGTTTCACTCCGAACTCCATGGGTCGTCATTTGAACTGACCCAGGGAAAAGTTACTCAAGTTGATGATGAGTTTCACTCCGAACTCCATGGGTCGTCATTTGAACCAATTCAGCAGTGATCACGCCAGGCTCCATGCGTTTCACTCCGAACCCCAGGGGTCGTCATTTCAACCGGAGTTCGAGCCCTACGATAGGGAAATGCGTTTCACTCCGAACCCCAGGGGTCGTCATTTCAACACAATCTGAAGCCCGGTCCCGTTGTGAACGATAAGGTTTCACTCCGAACCCCAGGGGTCGTCATTTCAACCAAAGCAATGATAGTTGACAGCGTCCGGCTAGTTTCACTCCGAACCCCAGGGGTCGTCATTTCAACTGTAGTACCGGTACCGAGATTCCCAGCGCCAGTTTCACTCCGAACCCCAGGGGTCGTCATTTCAACGTGCGACTGGCACAAGCTCACGAAGTGGAGCGTTTCACTCCGAACCCCAGGGGTCGTCATTTCAACTCTATCCTCAGGAACCTGCGCACTCGTGTGGGAGCAGTTTCACTCCGAACCCCAGGGGTCGTCATTTCAACGTTCAACCAGCTCCGGTGGGTGAAGGTGATCTGTTTCACTCCGAACCCCAGGGGTCGTCATTTCAACTCATGGTCGGGATACCGGGGCAGACATACGAGTTTCACTCCGAACCCCAGGGGTCGTCATTTCAACTCATCCGCGCAGTAGGAGATCCGAACAAGCGGTTTCACTCCGAACCCCAGGGGTCGTCATTTCAACATTTTTCCTGTGACGGTCAATGCCGCCACCCCGAGTTTCACTCCGAACCCCAGGGGTCGTCATTTCAACTGGATTGAGACCAGAGCCAGACCAGGGAGAGTGGGTTTCACTCCGAACCCCAGGGGTCGTCATTTCAACCCGGCTGAAGAACTCGCGGCGGTCAAGTTGGTTTCACTCCGAACCCCAGGGGTCGTCATTTCAACTTGGTCGAACAGTTGGAAGGTCGTCCGCACCAGTTTCACTCCGAACCCCAGGGGTCGTCATTTCAACTCGGCTCTTTGCTGAATCGGACCAGCCTTCAGTTGAGTTTCACTCCGAACCCCAGGGGTCGTCATTTCAACATCGGTCGCCCGATATCCGCTCCGGCGGCTCCCAGGTTTCACTCCGAACCCCAGGGGTCGTCATTTCAACTGGAGAGGAGGAGTACAGTGTCGAGTCATTTGTTTCACTCCGAACCCCAGGGGTCGTCATTTCAACCAGGGCCGAGATGAGGCCCGTTCTGGGAACCGTTTCACTCCGAACCCCAGGGGTCGTCATTTCAACGATGCTCTTTGCGGCGTGGTGGCCATGATGGACAAGTTTCACTCCGAACCCCAGGGGTCGTCATTTCAACATGTGCCCAGGAGGACCTCCCCGGCTCTCCTTATGTTTCACTCCGAACCCCAGGGGTCGTCATTTCAACAAGTTGAATAGCGACCTCGATGTTAGTAAGTAGTTTCACTCCGAACCCCAGGGGTCGTCATTTCAACGCACCTGACGTGGCGAACTGCGAGGTTTTTGTTTGTAAGGCTTGCTGTCACCTCCTCTTGGATTCGGGACCTGATCGCGGTTTGGATTTGTTGCGCGCATACTCACACATCTCCTTCTCAACCGGAAGGCTCCAAGGTTCCCATTTTGCCGTCGCCTGCAATTCTTGCCGCTGTCACGGCGCCGCGGGAACCGATAGGTGCCAAGGGTCTCGCCTCGCACCCAGCTTCCCAGAACGGGCCTCATCTCGGCCCTGTCTTCCGGAATGTCTACTTATCCTACGAAGCATCAGAGCAATAACGCCAGAAAAAAAGTCGCGAACGGGCCGGATTTCAAAGCTTGGAGATTGCGAAAGCGGGGGGTTGCCCGGTGGATTTGTCGGTCTCGCAGCGAGAACCGCACTCGGTCACCGAAGCGCCAGGGTCGTCTATGATCGTCCGGACGTCTCATGGCCGTCAGGCCAGCATTCGCGCCGATCCTCAAGCTTCAACACGATCAGGCCCTCGTCGCCGGGGACGCAACGAATGCACCAGCCGGCGCGGAACCCAATGTGTTCGGTCGACGGTGCGATTGCGGTGCTGGCGGGGTGGTCCAGCAGCCCGCCGGCCAACCGCGCCAGGGCTTCCTGAAGAGCTGCTCGCTCGTCGGCCGTTGGCAGGGCACGAGCTTCGCTCTCGAAGGCCGGCTCGATGCGGAGTCCGGGAAACGGGAGCAGCCCCGCTTCGAGGACCTGGCGCTTGTTGTCGTACCAGGCCAGCAGCCCCCAGGGGGATATGCTGGCCTGCCCGTGACCATCCGCGTCGACCAGGGCCGCCGGCCAGCCAGCCACTCGCTCCGCCCTCACCGATAAGCCGTCGCATTCGGCCAGCACCGCCAAGAGCGCAAGCTCGGGGGCGGAGAGGTCGAGCCGGGCCGCCAACGGCAGGCTCGGGTTGCGGATGAGCGGGGCGCCCGGTCCTTCGAACCGGTAGGCGACCTCACCCGCGTAGAACATGCCGACGAGGTTGAGCGCGCCGAGCAGGCTCTTGAACCCGCCGCTCAAGTGGAAGACGACGCGGCGGCCCGTCTCCCGCTGGCCAACGAGGGTCGACTCGCACCAGCGGACGACCCGTCGCAGCCCCGCGGTAAAGCTGGCCTGCGACCGGGTCGAAAGCCCCACCGGGACCACCAGCTCGACGTTCCGTCCCATCTCCCGAAGCGAGCTCGCGATGAGCTCCCCGATTCGATGCCCCAGGGCGGTGTCGGTCGCTATCAGGTAGTGCAGATCATATCGACCCTCATCGGTCGTCAGCCGATCGCCGCAAAGCGCGTGCAGACCCTCCAGCTCGGCACAAGCGCGGAGAAGCTGCCCCTTGTCCGAGTCGGCCTCTTCGAGCGCATCCCGCGCCTTTCCGGCGATCTCCTCAATCGACTGCCGCTGCCGCGGGCTGAGCTCCTCCTCGGCCAGGTTGGACGCCTCGCGCAGCACAGCCGCATCGCCCTGTCCCGCCAGGTTGCTGAGCAAACTGGTCCCAACCGAAGTGACGACACAAAGCGCATGATCCATGGGCAGGTGCCTCGGTATTTTCGAGTACTCTTCTCCTTCCCCGCCTCACCGCGCATCCGGCTGCCAGACCGATGCGGTGATGGGATGCTCGAGCCAGAGGACCTGGAGGACGATTCCCAGCAGAATCGCCAGGGGGGCGAACGTCAGTAGGGCCGCGATGGGGTAGTAAAACCCCCAATGGGGGACGACGCCCAGCGACAAGTAGTCGCAATCCCGCTCGAGCACGCGCTGGCAGATCGGCCTGGCCAGCCAGGTCAGGAGGCTGCCGATCGCCAGCGCCTCCAGCACGGTCAGGACCAGGACATGCATGCCGCGCGCGAGGGCGACATCGAATATAGTAACCCGGGCGAAGGCCTCGCGATAAAGATAGTAGCCAGCCGCCAGCAGGGCGAGGAACCACTCGATCGGCCAGAAAAAGAGTGCGTGCCGCTGTGCGTAGAGCGCGAAATACCAGGGTTCGGCGGCCACGAACAGCCAGAAGTACCCCCCCAAAATCCCGCCGATCGCCCGGGGTAAGATCAGCGTCGCCGCGTTCGAACTTCCCGCATAAAACAGGAGAATGAACCCCATCACCAGGAGAGAAAACACTGAGCACCCAAACCAGATGGGCCAGATGGGAACCATGAACGCTGGGGCTCCCGGGAGCAGTGCCAGCGCAGTCCCTGCGAAACCGGCAAAGAAAAGGACTGCCGCCCCGACCAGGATATACCAGAGCTTCTTCGGGTTTCGGCTCCCGCGGTTCGTCATGAGGACCGCCACGCTGAAGGCGTCCAGCAGGCTGTAGTTGGGTAGCAACTCGTTGCGGACCAGGTGCTCGAGGCCCAGCCGATCACGTTCTCTGCGGTCTTTGTGAAAGTAGGGGTGAAGTTGATAATCGTGTGGATGACATCGATCAAGGAAACAAGATGGCGCCTCGTAAGGTGTCACGTCAGCCTCGTTGGGCGCCACTTCAGCGTTTAGGAGTACAAGGTCGAGAGGCTGCTTGATGCGATTCTTGCTCGATGAAGGGTGCCGATCGCCGAGGACCATGGAGAGCCGGAGCCGCTCACGGATCCAGGGGTCGCGATTGCCCTCGAGGATCTTGTCGGCGTCAGCCGTTTTTTTTGAAGCGTCTTCCTTCGCCTGGTCGCGATTGCCCACGCTGTCGGCGTCCGGGGCTCCCCCTTCGAGGTGAGCGAGCCAGAGGGTGCGAAAAGCCACCGCATAGCGAGGGTTCTGCAGGAGGCCGACCAGGGCCCGGTGGCTGGACCCAAACTCGCTCTCCAGCCAGTTCTGCCGGGGGGGAGTCTGCCGGGCCGCCAAGCAGTAAATGTGCTTGATCAGATTATACTGTTGCCAGGCGGCAAAGACCGTGGCGAATTCGTAATCCGCCGGTTGAGCCGCCAGGGCCAAGAAGAGCGCCCTCACCAGGGCATAGGCGGCCCATGCCTCGTCCCAGGTGAGCCCTTCTTGGTTTGCCCTGGGGACTGAGATAAATACCCCGTAGCTTCGCTTCTCCGTGTCAGGTAGCCACACCAGGGGCAGCAAGTTGCGGAAGGAGTTAAACTCTGACCCTTTCGAGAGGTGAGCGCTGACCATTGCCTCGATACGATGAACCTTGAGAAGCAAGTTCCACGCCAGGTTCCAGTCATCACCTTTCGCTGATCGTTCGACATCGACGGTCGCTCCATCGAACGATCCAACCTGACTCGCCGACGACTCGTAGCGCGCGAGGCCGAAGCGCCATCGTTTGTCCGAAGACGGAGGAAGACATGCCAGGATCCGGAATTCGTCGTTCATGTGGTTGAGCCAATCCGGAGCCCCGAGGGTGTACTCGACGTCCGTTTGCCGCTTTCGTAGTTCTCGAAGACAACCAGTTTCTGGGAGTCGGACGGAAAATAGGTGCGGCGGAGGATCGTCGAATTCTCGAACAGGCAGTACAGGTTTATCTGATTGGCTTGCCCGAACAGGGTCAGCATGGGTATAAGGGACTTGAATCCACCCGAATAAACGATGACGTGCTTATCGACAGGGGGCGCATGAAGCACAGCGTCTTCGAGCGCTTTCCGGATATTTCCATCCACGACCTCTGCCTTTCCGAATTCGACTTGTTCTTTCAAACCCTCGATACGGATAGCACTCAGGTGAGCGGAATCCCGAATCCATTTCTTTTCCAGGAGAAACTGCCGAACGGTCGATGCGCAGAAGGCGCCCGCGAGTGTGTCAGACCAAAGCAGTGTGACGTGATCTCGATCGGGCATGAAGGAATTGCGCCCATCGAGTCCTTCCTCCTTATCGAGTCTTTCCTCCTTGGTGTACCTCATCACCCCGAGTGTGGCCAGCTCGGCCCCGAGCAGTTGGGTCTGGCCCGGCCTCATGCCTTCGAACCATCGCTCGAAAATCCGGGAGGCTGCCTGGCTATCAACCCCCTCCAAGAGAGCCCGGGTATTCTCGAACAATCTGTTCTTCAGATTCTCGAAGAATTGATTCAGCGGCGTGATCCTGATTGAACCACTCTCATTGAAGGGGCTCAGAAACTTCACTAGCAGAGGGTCAAGGCCCTCATACATCGCGGACTGCTCGACGACTCGCTCGTCGGAACGTCGGAGCCGGCTATCGAAGGCGTCGCGGTTCGGGATCCCGAGGGCCTGGACACGTTCGCTGCTGATCTGCGACGTCCCGCACGTCACAATGAGGTTGCGCTTAATGGTCATGATCGGTTCTCCATTTCTCAACATCAGTCCATCAACGTGAACGACGGTTTCACCTCTTATCAGGTAGTTTCAGGTAAGGCAGTCCTCTTTCCTCGGCGAGGTTGTCGAGGCTGATCCGCCGATCGAGCCGCTTGTTGGCCTCGAACCACTCGTATCCCTTGCCGGCCGGGTGGGGAGGTAAGGAAACGCCCTCGCGCTGGAGCTTCTGCCGCGCCCGGGGATAGTGAGTCGGCAAGCCGTCGTCGAAACCGGTCGCGGCTTTGAGGAACGCCGCGATGAACGGCACCGTCCTGAAGGCCAGATCGACCTTTGCTGGATCGTCAAGGTCGGCTCCCGGCGGAAGGGGCCGGGGGTGAAACGCCCAGATCGCGGAGCGCTTGAAGTCGATGATTAACAACTCGACGTCCGCTTCGGAGAGTCCCTTCTCCCTTCGAAACTCCTCCGGATCGTGTATGAGCGAACCGAACCACTCCTGATGGACCACGCCCGAGTAGACCCCGAGTGGCCAGATGGTGGCCTCCTGACCGACCGACAGTCGTGGGTCGGCGATGTCCAGCCGGACGCTGCCGAAGCCCAGCGGCTTGCCCCCGCCCAGGCGGTGATAGTGGTCTGGAGGCAGCTTCAACAGGAAGAACAAGGCGCCCAGCTCGACCCGCGAGAGGTTGATCACGTCGATGTCGAAGCAAAAGGTAGTTCCTCGCTTCACCCAACCCTGGATCGAGCGGTTCTGGTCCTCGCGCTGCTCGATTCCGGAGAGGAAAAACGTCCCGTCCTTCTTTATAATCAAAGGGGTTTTCTTGGGAATGCCGTGGGGACGGCGGTATTCCTGGTAACACGGCCCGCCGGGGGGCAACTGGGTCCAATCCTCGAGATCGTGGTCCCAGTAGTCGGTCGGGAGCCCTCGATGGTGTGGGTAGACCTTGCGCCCGCGAAGCCCGCGACCATCGGAGTAAACCGGATCAGGCGTCGGTTCCAACGCCCCACCTTCCTTGTCCTCTGCCATGTAGAACCGCGCCTGCTGGGGCTTGGGCTCGCCGAGAATGGCCAAGGGAAGGCCAGGATCACCGAATCCTTTGATCGCAGCCTGAAGGGGGGTTAAACACCGTACCTGGCCGATGCGAAGCTGGCCCTTGTGAGCACTGGGCCCCTCTACCGGGGCCGCTTGTACCCCGTCCCGGTCCTCTCTCGCATGGGAAGGTTGCCGAACCCAGCCGAATACGCGATCAGCGGGCGAAAGCCCGTTGATCGAGGCTGCCGGACGGAGACCTGGTGGCAAACAGCTCGCCGGGCATACAGGATGTAACGCTCGCGAAATCATGACAGGATAGAGCGCGATCACTTTCAACTGGTCATCATCGGTGGCTTCGACCCTGGCATAGCAGAGTGTGCCCTCGGTCAAGCATCTTTCAGATGCCTCGCCTCGGATGTGCCGCGACCACTCACTCAAAGGAGAAGCCGGAGGGCCCTGCTGCTTTTTCCTTACAATCTCATCGTGATGGATGTTCTGATAGTCTTCGATCAGGTCCTTCCACATGCTGATGAGTCCGGGGTCCAGAGGAACACGCAACTGGCGGTCTGGCGGTCGGTTGTCAAAGAAAACCCGCTCGTCATGCTTCTTCTCGGTGTTGTGATTCGTCAGGCAGACATAGCCATCCACGTCGGGTATCCGGTTTCTTGGATTCGCTGTACAAAGCTCGTGCCCGACCCAAGGCTCACGCGGCAGCACGATCGGGCCGGCGCCATTCCCCTGAGGCGTGATCGCCATGACCCTCCAATAGTAAAAAGGACGACGCCAGACCATTTGCAGGTCCACTCGGACAGGCTCGCCATGCTTGAGGGAACCAAGGGCAGCGGAATAGGGCGTGTACTTGACTGTTTTTTCTGGGGATGTGATCTCAACCAACTTCCAGTAAGGTAGCCAGGCGGCGTACATGAGATGCTGCGGTACCTCCCATCTCTCCGCCGACTCGTCCCATTCGGGAATTCCATCGGTCATTCCCATCATCAGGTGGATGGTCCTGCCCCCGTCCTCGATCCGCGCGGGAACCAAGCTCAGAGCCTCCTCGGCTCGCATCCGAAACGCAAGGCGTCGCCGATGCTTTTGGGAGAAGACCCCGAACCGAGAGTTGGTGACCGCCTCATACTCGGAACGGAGCATGCCCTTGACCGAGGTCGACGGCAAGTGCGGCTGCCCATCCGGTCCCAGCCGAAGGGGAAAGGTCTGATGGCCGTCAGTGTTCTGGACCACCGTCGCGCGCGCGGCATCCGGTATTAGAATGGGCGAGTCGGCGACAAGTCGCACGGGGATCCGCCCGGTGAAATGATCCCCATGGAATCGGTCGTGACCGATCGGGGGTGAGTCGGCTAGTGGATCTCTATCCGCTCCCGTTCCAGTCCCGCAGAGATCCTTGCGGTCGGCCGCGGGGATGAAATTGTAGGGATTGTGGAACGTCGGTTTATCGTTGTAGGGATTATGGAACGTCGGTTTATCGGCCGGAGACGTGTGAATTGCACGCTCAGCCGGGATGCCCAGCGCGGGAATCGAAGACCCTGGGGGGGGTTCGGACTCGAAGGTCTCGCGGACCCGCCGGACTTTGATCGGGCGACCGTCCCTGTCAAGGCTCACGTCGACCTCCTGCTTCTGGCCCGCGAACCTGGAGGTCTTCAGCCGGTGGTCCACCTCGTTATCGGGCACCGGGTAAGTGATGGCTCGCCGGTTTCTCGTCATCGTCACAACGGGCCGCAGGACGTCACCTTGCGACTTCCAGGTCAGCAGGGCTCGAATCGGTTCATCAGTACTCATGCTCGTCTCTCACTTCCGTCACATTCAAACCTAGAAGCCGCTCCTCGAAGACGCCGACATTGCCGTGTTCGTCCAGGACCCGCAGATATTCTCTCGCTAGCAGGGCGGCTCGTCCCCCCTGCGGCACGTCGCAGACCGGGACTTCCAGCGCCCCGATCTGGGCGGTCGAGAACCGGGTCCAGCAATCGGGGTAGGACGCGGGATTCTGAGTGAGCCCGTGCGCCCTCCCCCAGATTACGTAGGTCTGCTCGATGGTGTCGCTGCACGTGAACTGCTCGAGGACCGATCCGTCCGTGGAGAGTGGAGCGGGGGTCTCTCGGAGCAGCGTGGAGCGGTGATTGCCCCATGGATCGTTGAGCCAGCGCAGCTCTCCCGCGCGGCTGAACACTCGCACTTCATAGACCTCTTCCAAGTCAACCGGCACCAGTTCGAGGCGTTCCGAAGAGGGAGAGAGCCGCCGAAGCCGACCCCCGGCATCGAGCGTGGCGAAGCTACAAAAGCCTGGTGTATAGATCAAGGCGACCGCGCGCCCTCCCTCATGGAGGGAAGGTCCCCAGATGGAGAGGGCCTCTTGGAGCGAGCGACCCTCCGGCGCCTCGTAGATCAGGAGAGTTGTCTTACCGTTCATCGCCCGAGCTCCTCGGCTCGATCCGCTGCAAGGCCTGTCTTTGCCTCGAGACCCAGCGCTTCCACTTCCGCTCGAGCACCTTACGAATCTCCGGCAGATCGACAGCGGCGACCTGGGCGCCGGTCCGCCGGAAGGAGGCTACGGAGGCGAAGCGGTCGCTCAGGTCTCGGCCTTGAACCGAAACGAATTCGACTTCGAGATCACCCATCCCCCGATTGGCCGCGAATCCCAGCGGCAGCCTTCCTCGGGCCAGTTCACGGAGGACCAGGCAAAGCAAGGCCAGGGCCGGCCCGATCTCCGGGGTCCGGAGCCGTTCGAGGTCGAGGGTCAGTCGGATCGGTTCCCACCGCGCTTGCCAGGGCTCGAGCGTGCAGAAGAGAGCCCGGTCGGCCGCCCCTCCCGTCCAGCGATCCACGGCCACGTGGTAGGCTGGATTCCAGTTCCTGAGGCAGGCAGATTCGAGGGAGCTGATCAGCATCCCCGGGCTCTCGGCGCTTGTGATCGCGTCCCACTGGTCCTCAAAGAGCGGTTCGGCATGGCAGTCGTCGACCCAGAGAGCCGCAAGGCCGGGCTCTGGTCTCCCGTTGCGACCATTGCCGACTCGGTTCGACCTTCTTGATTTTCCCGCCGCACCAAACAGCGCGGTTACCAAAGGGACTTCCAGGTCGTTCTGGAACCGACCGGCTTGGCTTCCGGGAAGCTCGATTGGCTTCATCGGCAGGAGAGTCCGCAGAATTCGCTCGGCGCAGGCTCGAAGCACCCCCTTGATCGAACTTCCGGGCAACAGCGGCGCCAGGGTATTCCGGGAAATGTGGCTGACAGATGGCATCGCATCGGCGACCAGCCCCTCCTGGTCGGCCTTGACCATCAGGGCGCCGCTCGGTTTCCAGGCGATCTCAATCTCGAGGCGAGGGTGTGGCTTGGGAATGAGCTCGGCCTGCTTGAGTTCTTCGATGTTCAACTGGGTCGGGCCCCCGAGATCCGGTAGGTCGTCTTCGCCGCGCTCCCGAGCGATCTCACACAGTGCCTGGAGCATTCCCCTGGAGGTCCTGAAGTCCTGCTCGAGAATCAGCGGTCGGCCGACGAGGCGGATTCGTCCCAGACCGCGCGACCGAGCGGCGCCCAGAGGGACTCTCCCTTTTTTCAAGGCGTCGAGCAGGTGTCCGAGTATCGCCCTGGCGATCGCCAGGTGATTCTCGTCGGGGACCTCCACACTCATCTCCAGGGGCAGGCGGGCGCCCCGCGGCACCACCGCACGATCGTAAAGCGCGCCGGGGTGAGCCGAGCCGAGCAGACGGTTGATGCCGACCCCCTGCCTCACTTCGACCAGTGCCTGATAATCCGGGGACAACACTGCGTCCTCGACGATCCAGGAGCTGGCGCGGCCGTCCTGGTCGGTTTGAAAACCGGCGAACTTCTCGACCAGATCAGGCCCAAACGCCTGCTCGAGCCAGGAACGGAAGGCGCCGGCCAGGCTCGTGCCCGGTAAACACACCTGGCCAAGACCGTTTCGGGCAAGAGGCATGTCAGTCGAAACGTCGTCCCCCATTCCGCCGACGTGAAGGGGACTTTTCGTCACAAGGACACCGTTGATCAGTAAGCGGCAGGCAAGGTCTTGAGCCATGGACGATCATCCCCTAGAGTTGGCGCTGGTTCACGTCTGTTGGGCGCGGTGATGGGCCCGGAGGCAGGCATCGAACACGGTCTGGATGGCCTCGCCTCTGAGCTCGGCCCGAAGCCGGTTCTCCCCCTGCAGCGTGAGCCACGGCCAGGTTTCTTCGTAGTCACTGAGGATGGTCCAGATTCGGTGGTTGTCCGCCTCCTGAACTACCCCTTTTTCGTCCTTCGCGGTCGTTTTTGCCCGCGATCAGGCTAAGCCACTTCTTGAGGGCCGCCGGGGGCCACAGCTCGGTGCCTTTGTCGCGATTCAGCAACTCCGTGATCCATTCTTCGGTGGCTCTGAGATCGCCCCGGCTTCTGTTCAACCGCTGCCGCAGGGCCTGAAGCTGAGCCATTCCCGGTCGATGCCTGGACTCCGGCGCGTCCAGTCCGAGCAGCTCATCGCGCCTGACCCGGTCGTCGGCGATCCTCAGGGCCGCACGCCGGATCTGGTCGCGCCAGGCCTCTCTTTCAATGAGCCGAGCGAACTCATGTTCGGTCCGATCGAGCTCGCTGACCTCGGGGAACGGACGCGGCGGTTCGTCGAGAGGGGGCTCCGGCGGAGCCTTCCAGTCCTTCAGGGAGCCTGCCAAGAGAGGGTCATTGAAGCAGACCCGGCCATATCCTTCGGCTCGTCGTTCGCCGATGCCCGAAGCCTCGATCTCAGCAAGTTGCTCCGGAGCTACCCCCCCCTTGACAACTCGATAGACCATGCAGGACCCCGCCGCGAGCCCCATCAGTGTGGGTCTCGGCTTGCCCCAAGGGACGTGCCACGACTCGGTCCGGCGAGTGGCGATCGCCGCCGAAAGCCCTCCAGGCTCCAGCCGGCTCTCAGCGAGCTGGACTCCGGGCAACATTTTTTCCAGTTCAATCATCAGAACTTTGGGTGTGGGTTCAAACCGTAGAGATCGGCCTCGCACCAAGGTGTCTGAAAGGAGCCAGACAACCAGGTGATCGGCAGCCAGCAGGTTCAGTCGCGCCCCCGCAATCTCCGACTCGAACGGGTTCACCTCCATATCAACGCGTCCGTAGTCGTCCTTCTGGGAACGACCCAGGCGCGTGACTTGCTGGAGCTTTTCCCCCCATCGTCCGTCGCTCTTCTCGAGCCGATCGGCGAGGGACCTTGCGATCCTCAGCTCCGATCGCAGGACTGTGCCCGGCGCGATTGCCTCGTAGCTGAAGACCCCACCGACCTCAGTCGTGGGCCGCTGCTCCAGGTCGTCGATCGTATTGTGGGTTCTCAAGACCGTCTCGACGTTACGGTAAGTGGGATAGAGGCTCGACCAGGTAAATGTCGATCCGACGTATCCCCCGCGGAAGTTCTTGATGGGGGTCCCTTCCTCCTCCTCGTCGACCAGGCGATTGAGAAGCGTCCCGGTCCTCTCGAATCCACCTCCGTGTTTGTGGCGAAAGAGGGCCACAGGGACGGGCCTTCCCGGCCGGTCATCGACCTCTAGAGTTGCCGGCAAGACACGGAGTTCATCCGCGACGATGGCGCGGCGGACAACCTGATGGTCCCGATCGTCGAGAATCGATTCGAGGACCTTGGCAAGAGGGGCGAGCAGTATCGTTCCCGGTAGGAAGTCGAGGCTCTCGACGACGTTTCCGACGACGTGCTTGGCGATCACCATGGGATCATGGAGCTTCAATCTGAGAGAGAGATGCACCCACTCGACCGACCTGGGTGGGGAGGAACCTCGAAGGCCGCAAACCCGTGGCGGCTCGCAGGCCTGCGGGGGTTGCGAGGGTGATGTGGAACTCAGTCGCTGGATTGCCTTGGAGAGACTTGGAAGCTCTCCATGGTGATTCAGCAGGTCGTCGCCTTGGAATCTGAGCGAGCACCGACCCGAGCCACGCCTGCGCTTGCCACCGAGGCGCTCGACGAGGGCGGCACCGGCAACCAGAAGGGCCAGGACGTCCTCTTGCTCCTTATCGCTGAGTCGATCGATCAATTCACAGTCCGCCCTGAGAACCGAACCCGCTCGGCCCATCTCGACAAACCGGAGATGTTGGTCCAGGGCCGTGCCGCTGTCGGAGTTGATCTTGATCCCGGGCCTGATGTGGGTCATGGCCGCGAGAAGACGAGCCCGTGATCTGGAATCGATTCGGCCGATGGCCGCCTGGATCGGTTCGCCGTACCGCGCTGCCCCGACTCGAAATGCCGCTTCTCTTGGCGGTTGATTGGCGGGAGTTCCCGGCTCATGGAGAGCGGGCTGATCGCCGAATAGGTACTCGACCCACCGGCTCCAGACTCGTTCCTCGAGACTTCCGTCAAGGGCACTGGCAACCTTCTCGCAGCCATCGCGCCACAGCCCCGTCATCGTCTTTGCCGGGACAAAGGGGAGGCCATTCGAGTCGCGCGCGATGAGTCGATCGACCACCCCTGGATGCCCGGCACCGGTTCCCACATGCCAATCGGATTTGAACTCCAGGCAGTAATTCCCGGCCGTCTGAGTGTGACTCATCCTGGTTTGCCCATTTTGACAGTGACAAGATGATTCGTCACCATCGGGACGTGGAGAAGGACT